>LNAP01000657.1_pt1 | contig 38047 bp, 38 predicted proteins | sample 602601 | NCBI WGS metagenome assembly LNAP01 (sample SAMN02440304, study PRJNA202911) | soil metagenome | biome: Subtropical and temperate rainforests or woodlands; isolation source: soil samples (1 kg each in a 20% v/v slurry with milli Q water) were... ... | reverse complement strand
CTCCTGCTCGAAAAGTGAGCAGAAGCAGTTGAACACCTGGGTCAGTTTTCAGTCGGCAGAACAGCCTTTACTGGGTCAGTTTTCGGTCAGCGGCAACAACCCCAGCACATTGAGGCGTCGGCTATGCGAAAAGGCCGCCATCTCCAGTGGCTTCCCAACAGGACTCCAGGCGTAAGGCAGCGCAGACGTTTGCGAAAAGCCGGACTCATCGAAGTAGTACAACTCGGTCTCTTCGCGCTCTTCCCATTGCTCAAGCGTTTCTAGCAGGCCTTGGGTGTTGCGAAAATCGGTTTCGTCACGCCGTTCTTTCAGTGATCGACGAGCCCGTTTGAAGCTATACCCCAGTTTTTTAAAGCCCGCTTGATCGTCATCGTGCAGGAGATTTTACCCGTTTCCTGTTGCAACCGTGCTTGGGCCGCTTTGATCTGATGGGGATTTTCCGACACCAGGACTTTCAGCCGCTCCCAGTCTTGCTCGTCGTAGATCGCCGGTCGGCCCGTCCGAGCCTTGTCGCAGAGCCCCTTCAAGCCATCAGCCTTCCAGGCCTCAAACCAGAGCGATACGGTTGCACGCGTGACGGCAAGAATGTCGCTGATCTGGTTGAGGGTGTACCCCTTGTGACTGAGCAAAATGGCATGGGCGCGACGGCGCAAAGCAAGCTTGTCACCTTGTCTGTAGGCATCGTTCAAGGCTTGGAGGTCGATATCGGAAAGCGGTGACACATATTTCATGAATAGAATTCTAAGGACCGTTGAGGCAAGGCGTCCATTATGAGTGGAAAATTTTTGTTCAGGTACTTAGTGTCCTGAGCGTGTAATTCGTTTATCTAAAAGCATATCGATATACTGAGCAGACTTCGACGTCACTGAGCGGTAGTGCACATGGCCAAGCCCGCCGCCCCATTCGTTTTAACGCTATCTGACCACGCCACACTACAAGGCTGGTCACGGATGGGTTCGTTGGCCCAACGTCTCGGGCAGCGAGCTAAAATTCTGCTGTTGTTGGCTGATGGATTAACGCCAAAAGACGTCAGCCATCAGCTACAGATCTCGGCGCCGGTGGTGTTCAAATGGCGAAAGCGCTATCTGGAGGCGGGTCTTGAGGGCTTGAATGACCTGCCGCGAAGTGGCCAGCCTCGCAAGCTCAGCACTCAAAAAATGGAGGAAATTCTTACGCTGACAACCCAGCGTGTGCCTCGCGAGGCGACGCATTGGAGTGTGCGCCTGATGGCCAAGTATGCCGCCGTTACGGCTTGGCAGGTGCGACAGGTCTGGGCTGCTTCCGACCTTAAACCCCATCGTTTGAAGACGTTCAAGATCAGCAACGATCCGCATTTTGCCGATAAGGTCGTCGATGTCGTCGGGCTTTATCTGAACCCGCCGGATAACGCCATCGTGTTGTCGGTTGACGAGAAAACCCAGATCCAGGCACTGGATCGCACCCAACCGATGTTGCCGCTACGCCCCGGTCAGATCGAGCGACGCCCGCATGATTACAAACGTCATGGCACCGCCAGTCTGTATGCCGCTTTTGACATTCTGACAGACCAGGTCATCGGGCGGATAACCCAACGCCACCGGGCCAAAGAGTTTCTGGCTTTTCTGCAACAGATCGACCGCGCTACGCCCGCAGAGCTTGACCTGCATGTCATCCTGGACAACAGCTCGACGCACAAAACGCCGGCCATCAAGCAATGGCTGGAGAACCACCCGCGTTTCAAGCTGCACTTCACGCCGACCAGTGCTTCGTGGCTGAACGCCGTGGAAGGCTGGTTCGCGCAGCTGGAAAGGCGGGCGCTGTATCGCGGCGTCTTCACCAGCGTGGCCGAACTGAAAGCGGCTATTCGTCAATTTATTGAGGCCCACAATAACCTTTCGGCCAAGCCCTTCCGGTGGAACAAGACGGCTGAATCAATCATCAGCTCTGTAAACAAAGCAAAGCTGGGGGCGATAAAGAATAAGTTATTGAATTAACCGCTCGGGACACTAGTGCAGGCATAGGGCAGGGGCAGGTAGTTTGGGGTCTAGGTGGCATTGCACGGCGGTCCTGGCAGCTCGTCTGCGTCCGCGAGTGGTAGTGGCGGACACTTTTGGGTCGATATCTGACACGCCTGCGTGATCCCGGACGCCGACAATCAGGCTAGTTCCTGACAACCTTTAAAGCGGCGTGCGGAGATCAACAATGGCTATCAGTGTTTTTGACTTGTTCAAGATTGGAGTCGGTCCCTCCAGTTCCCATACCGTCGGCCCGATGCGTGCCGGAGCTCTGTTTGTCGAGGCCTTGCGCGAACGGGACATGCTGGCGCAGGTGCGGCGCATTGAGGTGCGGTTGTATGGTTCGCTGTCGGCCACGGGTATTGGCCATGGCACCGATAAAGCGGTGATCATGGGGTTGATGGGGGAATGGCCAGACAAGGTCGACCCACTACAGATCGAGCCGCGGCTGATGGATCTGCGCGAGACGCAATGCTTACTGTTGGCCGGTCAATACCGTGTGCCTTTTGTCTGGGAACGGGATATGCGCCTGCTGGATGAGAACCTGCCTTACCATGCGAACGCCATGACCTTGAGTGGTTTTGCCGAGGATCATCTACTGCTGTGCGAAACCTACTACTCCATCGGGGGTGGCTTTGTCATCGATCAGCAACAGGCGGCAAGTGGCCAACTCGATCAAGATCAGACCGTACTGCCCTATGACTTCAGTACAGCGGCACAGTTACTGAGCCAGTGCAAAGCACATGGGCTGCGCATTTCCCAGCTGATGCTGGCGAACGAACGAGCATGGCGCAGCGAAGAAGACATCCGTGAGGGGCTGGAGCAGATATGGCAAGCCATGCGCACCTGTGTGGACAGCGGACTCAAGCACGAAGGCGTATTACCTGGCGGGTTGAATGTGCAGCGCCGCGCAGCACGCCTGCACCGCAGCCTGTTGGAAATCGGCAAACCCAATGTGATTGGTTCGACCTTGAGCGCGATGGAATGGGTGAACCTGTTCGCCCTGGCGGTCAACGAAGAAAACGCCGCTGGCGGGCGCATGGTAACCGCCCCCACGAACGGCGCGGCGGGGATCATTCCGGCCGTGTTGCAGTACTACATGAAGTTCTGCCCCGAGGCCAAGGACAGCGACGTAGTGGACTATTTCCTCGCTGCTGCTGCCGTAGGCATTCTGTGCAAACGCAATGCTTCGATCTCCGGGGCGGAAGTCGGCTGTCAGGGTGAGGTCGGTTCTGCTTGCGCGATGGCCGCCGCCGGCTTGGCGGAGATCCTAGGTGCCAGTCCCGAACAGGTGGAAAACGCCGCGGAAATCGGACTGGAGCACAACCTTGGGCTGACCTGCGACCCCGTCGGCGGATTGGTGCAGGTGCCGTGCATCGAGCGCAACGCCATCGCGGCGGTGAAAGCGATCAATGCCGCGCAACTGGCCTTGCGCGGTGACGGTACGCATTTCATTTCACTGGACCGGGTCATCCGCACCATGCGCGATACCGGTGCCGATATGCATGACAAATACAAAGAGACCTCCCGTGGCGGGCTGGCGGTCAGCTCCATCGAGTGCTGAGCCACCTTGACCAACAGGAGAGCGGGATATGCTGCAACTGACTGAGTCTTGCCTGCAACAACCGGTACCCCTGCATATTGGCTTTTGGTTGACGGAAGCCTTCGACATGTATGCCCTGGCTAATGCACTGGAGCCATTGCGCCTGGCCAATCAGGTGGCTGGCCACAGCGTCTGTCAGTGGCAGATTCTCAGCCTGCAAGGCCAGCAACTGAGCGCCAGTAATGGCATTGCTACCGCTACCACCCAACTGGATCAGGCACAACCACTGGATGTGTTGATCCTCTGTGGTGGCGAGAGCCTGCACACTCGAACGGATCATCCAGACCTTTGCCAGCAGTTGCATCACTGGGCTATGCAGCCGATCGGGCTGGGCGCATTTGGCAAGGCTGGTTGGCTGCTGGCGCAGATAGGCGCGTTGGATGGTTTGCGTTGCAGCCTGCCGGAACCTGACCCATCGCTGTCGTTTGGTGCCTTCAATGATTTAACGCCAGTGGCCGCACCGTTCTGCATCGACCGCCAACGCCTGACCTGCGTTGGCCCGCAGGCGGTTAAAGGGCTTATGCACGAACTGCTGGCCCGGACCCACGGTCGTGGCCTGGTACTGCGCATGGAAAAACACGCAGCCTGCCAGGCAAGACCTCTGCAGCCGATGCACAACGTCCCGGAAAAACTGCAGGCGACGTTGGCACTGATGAACGATCACTTGACTCGCACGCTGGGTATCGACGAACTGGCCGAGGCCATGGGTATTTCTCGTCGACATCTAGAGCGGCTGTTCAAAAGCATTCTGGGCTGCTCGCCGTCGCGACACTATCTGGACTTGCGTCTACAGCAGGCGCGTCGGTTGTTGCGGACCGGTGAACGGCCAATGGCGGATGTCGCTCGCGAGTGCGGATTCGTCTCGCTGCAACATTTCTTTCGCTGCTATCGCCAGTACTTCGGCGCGCACCCTCGGGACGAACGGGCACCTTCGCATCAGTCTCGCTCACTGACCGCCTGACCCTTTGCCAATGCCCCCGCCAAGCGGCTTTCATCGCGCTTGCCGGGGGCATTGTCGTATTTGTCTGAGGGTGCTGAAAGCCACTTTCGAAAAGAGCGGATCTGACCAACTACAGGTCGGATTCGCGCAAAAACCCTCACTGTGCATCTGTTCGAATGATCTTCAGCGGCCCGCCAGAGAGGCGCCATCTGTCGCTCAATCACTGACAAGGATAAATGACATGCAAATGCCGAAAACCATCCAGATCAAGAACGGCGAAAAAGTGACACCGACGTTCTCGGCTCAGGAATACGCCAATCGCCAGGCCAAATTGCGGGCTTACTTGGCGCAGAACAATATCGACGCGGCAGTCTTCACGTCCTATCACAACATCAACTACTACAGCGATTTCCTGTATTGCTCGTTCGGCCGTCAGTACGCGCTGGTCGTGACCCAGGACAGTGCTGTGACCATCAGCGCCAACATCGATGGCGGTCAGCCTTGGCGCCGGACCATGGGCACTGAGAACATCGTTTACACCGACTGGCAGCGTGACAACTATTTTGTCGCGATCCAGCAAGCCTTGCCCAAGGCCGGTCGTATCGGCATTGAGTTCGACCATCTGAATTTGCTCAACCGCGACAAACTCGCCAGCCGTTACCCGCAGGCCGAACTGGTGGATATCGGCGCACCGTGCATGCGTATGCGCATGATTAAGTCTGCCGAAGAGCACGCGATCATCCGTCATGGTGCCCGCGTAGCGGACATTGGTGGTGCCGCCATCGTCGAAGCTTTGCGTGATCAGGTTCCAGAATATGAAGTGGCCCTGCACGCCACCCAGGCGATGGTGCGCGAAATTGCCCGCACTTTCCCGGACTCCGAACTGATGGACACCTGGACCTGGTTCCAGTCCGGCATCAACACCGACGGCGCACATAACCCGGTGACGTCGCGCAAAGTCAACAAGGGTGACATCCTCAGTCTCAATTGCTTCCCGATGATCGCCGGTTACTACACCGCATTGGAACGTACCTTGTTCCTGGACCACTGCTCCGACGAGCATCTGCGCTTGTGGGAGGTTAACGTCAAAGTGCACGAGGCCGGTTTGAAACTGATCAAGCCGGGCATGCGCTGCTGCGATATCGCCCTGCAATTGAACGAGATTTTCCTGGAACACGATCTGCTGCAATACCGCACCTTCGGCTACGGCCATTCCTTCGGTACGCTGAGCCATTACTACGGCCGCGAAGCCGGGCTGGAATTGCGCGAAGACATCGACACCGTATTGGAACCGGGGATGGTGGTTTCCATTGAACCGATGATCATGCTGCCCGAAGGCCTACCAGGTGCCGGCGGTTATCGTGAACACGACATCCTGATCGTCAACGAACAAGGTGGCGAAAACATCACAAAATTCCCGTATGGCCCGGAACACAACATCATCAAAAAGTAAGATCACGCGCCGCACAGTGAACCTGTGCGGTGTTTCTCTTTGGTGAGTGACACAAATGTAGAAGTAATTGTTCCTGCGGCGGTGTTCAGCCGATAGAAAACCAACGCATGGGCCTAGAATGCGCAGCATTTACTGACCCTTCGCCTTGCCAAGCAAAACAATAGACGGTCTTTGTCCTATTCTACGTCTCGACGCTGGCCAAAGGCCCGAAGCAGCGCCGCGAACGATCCCGATAGCTGGCTGGTCAAGCTAATCAAACGTCGCAATGTGAATGTTGCGGCCGTTGCGTTGACCACCAAGACGGCCAGAATCGGCTGGGCCTTGCTGACCAACAAAAGTGAATGCCAGCCTGACCACAGGCAGTCGTTGGCTGCTGCATAGACAAGTCGTCGGAGTTTCATCAACGTACATCACACCACCGATTGCACAGGCAATCACTTAATGAAAGCAAAACAGTTAATACCGTGGTCGGCACAATCATCGGCGGACGAGGCATCTAGAGTGCGTGTAAGCGATTGGGGCGCTGACCAGCAGAACCCATCAGGGACAGCTGAAGCGGGCGGAGCATGAAGCGCGTGCTTTGATCTGGCAAATTACGGCGCGTTGCAGTGCTTACGCTAGGCTTGGCAAGCGCAGTTTGATCTACAAGGCCAAACGAAAAATTGAGTACTGTAAAGCGCAGACACGTGCCAGGTTGAGCATCCGTTTCTGGTGATCAAACGCCAGCTCGGCTACGTGAAGGTCCACTTCCGTGGACTGGTTAAAGATACTGCTCAACTGACCACTCTGTTCGCGCTGTCGAACCTGTGGATGACGCGAAAATATCTGATGGGTATGGGCGAGGTAGACCTGTAAAATAGAAAATTTGGCTGAAAAGTCCGGTCAAACGTCGCTGAGCGGCATCCACTTGCAGAACAGTGCTGAAACCCGAACTTTTTGCGGTTGTTGTGCACTTGGCCGAAGTTGCTCGGACTTTCCTTAGGGAGTTTTCTATTTGTCAATTCAGCTCGTCATATGCTTGCCGATAGCATATTAGTGATTCCGCGTTTTCAGTTGCAAGTCCTCTTGTACGACACAAATAATAAAAAGTAGAGGGATGTATGACTATTCGCTTAAAACTGATAGCCGCCTTTATCGGCGTGACCTTGATTCCCGTGCTAATTATTACACTGTTTGTCACCAATCAGGCGATGAATCGGGAGCGCGAGCAGTTCAATCAGAGCAGCGTTAAGCAAATTCATGAAGTAGATAATGCGTTCTCTTTTTTCCTTGAAAACGTCGCAGAGAACGTCACGCTATTGAGTCAGACCCGGCTGTTGAAGTCCTCCGATGGCACCCTTCACAGCTATATGGGGACATCGCAGGTGACGAAAATGCACATCCCCACCAGTGGGGTTGGCGTTGCGATCTATGAGTTGTTCGAGCAGATTGGAAAAACGCACCCCAGTTATTCCTACGTGTATGCGGCGACTAGCCAGGGGCATTATCTGCAATGGCCAGAGTCGGAAATTCGCGCCAACTACGATCCGCGCGAACGCCCTTGGTTCAAGGCCGCCCTTACTGGCAATGGCAAGCCTGTTCGTACTCAGGCTTACGAGTTTTCCGAGGATCACGCCGTCATCATTTCCACCGCACAGACCTTTATCGATGCCGATGGCGGAACGGGTGTTATCTCTCTGGACGTCTCGCTGAACAAATTGACCGAAGTGGCCAAGAAGATCCGTTTTGGCAACAATGGTTATCTGTTATTAGTGGAAAGTGACGGTAATGTGCTGGCCGATCCAATGCATCCCACAAACAGTTTCAAACCCTTGGCAAGCCTGGGTGATGGGTACAAGTTTCTCGCCAGCCAGCCGGCAGGTTTTTATAACGTGCAGCTGGATGGCAAAGACTACAACGCCAGCGTGTATAAATCGCAAACCTTGGGCTGGACCTACATCGGCCTGATCGAAAGCAGCGAAATCAGCGCAGGTGCCTGGCATCTGGTGTGGGTGATCACGCTGGTGGGCGGTGTTCTGGTGGCGATTTTCGGGCTGTGCGGCGTAGCATTGTCCCAGCTGTTGATTGCGCCGATTAACAATACCTCGGCGGGCTTGCGCGATATCGCCAGCGGCGAGGCCGACCTGACGCGCCGCCTGGAGATCAAGGGCAATGATGAAACGGCGCAAATGGCCAAGGGCTTCAATGGCTTTGTCGGCAGTATCCAGAACTTGATCAAAGAGATTCGCGCTTCCAGCCTGCAAGTCGAGCAGGGGGCTGTGGATATCGGTGTCCAAGCTGGCCAGCTTGACGATACGGCACAACGCCAGTCGACGGCTGTGGACATGGTGTCTACTGCTTTCCATGAAATGGTCGCCACGGCCAATGAAGTGGCCATCAACTGCAATCGCGCCGCTGAAGCCGCTCAGCATGGCCAAGATCAGGCGCATAAGGGGCAGCAGGTCATCGGTCTCATGGTCAGCCAGGTCGGCAGCCTGGGTGATCGTATTCGTCAGGCAGCGAAGTCGATCAGCCAACTGGAGCAGAATATCCAAGCCATCACCGCCATTCTCGACACCATTCGCGGTATCGCTGAGCAGACCAACCTGTTGGCGCTCAATGCTGCCATCGAGGCCGCGCGAGCAGGAGACCATGGACGTGGTTTTGCCGTGGTGGCCGACGAAGTGCGCGCTTTGGCCAAGCGCACCTCCGACTCGACCGAACAAATCAACGGTTTGCTCCACAAACTGGTCAGCAGCAGCCAAAGCGTGGCCGTGGAAATGCATCACAGCTTGGCGCAGTCAAACGAATCAGTGGCTTTTACCGCTCAGGTGGAGGAGGCATTTGCCGGTGTGCATGAGGCGGTTACTACAATCAAGGACATGAGCACCCAGATCGCCGCCGCTGCTGAAGAACAGCATGCGGTGGCTGAAGACATCAACCGCCATATCGCCGAGATTCACAGCGATGCCGGTCGTATCAGCGAAGTGTCCAGTGTGTCCAAGACCACCACGCGCTCGCTGACTCAGATATCCAGCGAGTTGAACAAGTTGGTGGGGCGCTTCCGTACGGACTGAGTGCTGTGCGAGCGTTGGCAGGCTTGCAGGTGCCTATAGTTAATAGCTTGTTCCAGGTTGATCGGCTGGCTGTCTTGTACGGCCACGGGCGTCACATGTCGATGTGCCTGCGGGCATTTATGGACTTTCTGGTGGAGAAGCAAATGTATGGCCAGCCGATCCTCTGCCACCCAGCACTGATGAGCGGTAAATCGAGCTTGCGCTAATGTATCCGGGCTCAGTGTGAGCACGGATAGCGCTCGGCCCTTGATGAGTAGTCGCTCCCGCCTGTCCTTTAAAAAGGCTTCAGCCTCCAAAGCTCTTTTGCTTCTCAGGTTTTCAGCCAGGATGTCTGCCGTTTATCGTCATCACCTACTGACGTCGCAAAAGCCGGCGTACGGATGAAGCCAAAAGCTGTGAGTTGTAGGTGCCGCCCTTGGTTAACAGCGCCCAGACGATTCTGGCCAGTTTGTTTGCCAGGGCGCAGGCCACTTTGTTCAGAGGCTTGCGGGCAAGCAAGTTTTTAGCCCACCTACCGAGGGCATCGGTTCGGTGATCGACTCGACTCGACACGGCGTGAGAACCCTGTACAAGTAGGCTTCTTAGGTATTTATCGCCCCGTTTGCTGATGTCGAGCAGAACAGTTTCGCACCCCCCATCACCACGTTTGTACCGAAACCGCTGACCTCCAGCAGCAAAGCCGAAGGTCGATTCGGCAAGCAGGATTTCATCTACGTTGCTGCTTCCGACGAGTATCGGTGTCCTGGGACTGTTCCTGACGAGGCGGCATTCGACGGTGGAAGACGGGATACGTCGGATGACGCCCTCATACCACGGATTAAGGTTCTGCGATTTTCAGAAAAGGATTATCGGGTGGAATCAATTCAAAAAATAGCTTCGGATCTTCAATCAAGTACCCCTTCAAGGTGGTTTTCTTCCTAGGGCCTTTCACTTGGCATGCCCAGATATTCAGACCGTCGTCACGCTTCCTATGGATCTTCAGCTTCTCGAATTGCGTCTGCACCCAGCGCCATCCTTCAACTTGATCGGAACCCTGTGAGATCCCAGTAAACTCCTGGACATAGCGTTGGAAAATTCCGGGGGTGACCAGAAAAACGCTACCGTCCACCGTGTGCACCTTGGCCTTACTGTCGTTGATGATCAGCTTGTGACTCTGGATACTTTCCTTGACCCAATCCAAGAAAGCTTGGCCAGGGTTCTCCGAAGGGGGTTTGGAGTTGTCGAGAGCACTTTCTGATGGTGAAAAACTGGCCTCGGGCTCTTCCGACTCGAAAATATCCAGCAGTGTTCCAAGGTAGTCATCAGCATCTTCGATCGCCAGTGGGGCAGGCGGCGATGGACTTTGAGTCGAGCTTGGGCTGACAACCTCGGACGATACTGGCGATGCCGGTGCTGTTGTCGGATGGTCATTGATGGTCACACTCACCGTGCCGCTGAAAGCTTCGGGCCGCTCCTCGCTCCCCCAGATCAACGCCGGTTGAAGCCGCAGAAAGGTAAAGCGCTGCTGCCAGTTTCCCTGGGTCACCAGAGCGGTCCAGATGGCTTTGCCTTCCGGAGTCGACTCGACCAGCCCATGGGATTGCAGCTCGTCGAACACCGCGATATTGGACGAGGGGTTGCCCTCGATCGACTGCGACAGCAGATAAGCGCGCAGTTTGTCGGTGACGACCTTGCTGACCAGCCACAAAGCGTCCTGGGTCAGCCAGCCGGCGGCACCCGGCTGGTTAAGTTTTAGTTCGTGTTGAACCAGATGGCGTAGCCCAGTGATCAGGTGACGTTGCAGCGAATGAATAGGGGCCTGCAGTGCCTTGCTCGGATTACCCCCGATGTTCTGCGCGGTGGAGACCCGATCGGCCTGTATCACCAACTCGCCCAGTACGCCGGCATGTTCGTACTGACCGGCCAGGACATACAGTAAGCTGGCCCACAGCGGCGGAAAATTACTGAGCCAGTCGAGGATCGGCCGGTCAAGAATTTGGGTGTAGAGCAACCCTGCGGCGGCGCCATGCAAGTGGTAGTCCCGACCCTTGAGGTAGCGAAAGCGGTAGGGCTGATCCAACGGTCCCTGCCAGGGGTGCCAAGGGCGACCATCCTGGCGTTCGACCTGCAGGTCCACGGCAATCTTGCCAATGTCATGCAGCAACGCTCCATAGGCGATGCCAGCGGACCAGGCGTCGGTCTGGGCGGCTTGGTCTTCGGGGGCGGCACCGGTGGGGAGCAGATAGGACTGGCGCAGTTTCAGGCTGCAGGCAACCAGCTCCAGGCCATGGTCGAGCATGCCACCGAGGTACGCATGGTGGTGCGTTTCACTGGCCGGGAGTTGCTGGACCTGTTCGGCGTAGCGCTGGATCGGCAGCAAGTAGAGCTGAGTGAATTGCGCGTGGGAGAGGGCGGTGTACTGCCAGATACGCTCGAGCAACTGGCGACGGTGCTCCGCGGCTAACAGAGTGTGGGCGGATTCGATGGGCAGGTAGCCTTCGGCAACGCTCACGCTCAGTGGCGGAGGGGGCGTTGGCCTTTTGCGGTGAAACAGACTGAACATCGTGACCTCCGGCAGGGGGCGGGGCCAGTTGCCTTTTAGCCTTTTCGGGTAGCGCTCTTACCCTTGAGGCCCCATTCCTTTCTAACCTTTCCCCGTCCTTTTGGCGGGTAACCTTTTGCGTGGCAAGCGGCATATCGATGCCGCTGGGCATCGTATTGTTGAGGGGCGTGCTGGTGCGGAAAAGGCAAGAGTCGGTACACTGCGGGGCATATTTTTTGGGGCGAGCGATGAACCTCACTGACGCGACACTGGTGCTGCTCTTGGCGGCCCGTATCCATGGCACGGACGAGGCCGTTAGGGCTTCGGCGAAGAGCGTGGTCAAGAAATTGCCACGCAGCAAGCGTGATCTGATCTACAAGGTGATCGACAGCCGAAGCCCGCTTGAGCTGGTGGGTTTTTTGGCGCAGAACCTGGATGACTAATCGCTTGCCGCTGGTGTGCGGCCACCTCCTGTACAGTCTCGCAGCGTAAGGCCTTCGGTTGTCCAGGACCGAAAAAAGGCCCAACTCGCGTTGGGCCCGGTGAAGCGGTTGCAGCGAAGAGATAATGATTAAGCGCCATCGCTCACGCTCAATGAGTCATCCAAGACCGCTGACTTCGATGGCTGCTCCAGGTTGAGCAGATACTCTGATGCCGTTCGGGCTTGGCCGCTGGCCCGAAAGATTGCGCGCTTGTCTTCCTTGAGCAGGCTGAGCCAGGAGTCGAGGTAGCCCTCGTGGCGCAGCTCGCCCTGAATGCCGCAATGAGCGCACAAGAATGCGGCGCCCATTTCAGCCACCAGTTCCTCGAAGGCATAGCCGGGTGTGCCGAATGGGCTAGGTGCAACCACCCCTTCGCGCTGTAGGCGCGAGGCATGCCCGGTCCAGTGGGATAGTTCATGCAGGGCCGTGGCGTAATAGCCGCTTTCGTTGTGAAATTGCGTCTTTGTCGGCAGTTGGATGAAATCTCTGAGCGGGTGGTAGAAGGCTTGGTCGGCCGGCCGATGAACGATCTTGGCTCCAGAACTTAACAGCAGGTTTTCCACCGCGCCGTTGGCCTGAAAGGGATCGCTCGGTTCCGTTTCGATCAAGGTTTCATTGAGTGCATCGAGCCCCTCCGTTTGCTCGATATTGAACAGGAAATGCATCCGGAGAATGCCAAAGTGAGCGACCTTGGGCTGGCCGTTCTCATCGAGAATGGGTTGACCCGACTCGGTCTGTTCTTCGCGTTCCATGGGCTTGTAGAGAACCGCCAAGGTGCTGTGCTCACCCTTACGGATTTGCCCACCGGCTTTCTTGGCTTGGTTGAAAGTCAGCCAACGATCTTGTGTGAATCCCTGCAACCGGGCCTCGGCCCAGAGCAGGGGGAGATTAATGCCCGAATAGGCCCGCCGAGTGATGGCGTTGATGGGGAAGGGTTGATGATCCGCGGAAGCCGAGCCGGTTGGTCGCCAGGGTTTGATCCAGGGAATAACACCCTGGCCTAAAGTGGTCACGATCTTGTCGGTCACGTCTTGGTAGATATCGCGCATGGCAGTTTCCTCGAGAGAAAGCGGAGGAACGCCTTGCCCGTGGGGGAGGGTCCCCCCGGTTGGGTTGGGTTGGGTTGGGTGATGGATTGAATGGATGCAGGTCTTGCAGTCATCCGACTGTGGAGATGAGGTCTGAGCGGTACGGGACAACATTCCCCGCCGCGAGTTGAAGCAAAACGAGAGGGTGTACCTGACGAGGAGGGCTCGACAGGCGCTCAGGAGAGTAGTGGGCGTTCATCACCGCAGCAGCGGTCACCGTGCGAGCTACCGAACGCTAATCGCACTTGGGGAGAACCATCACCAAGGTGACGTAGTCTCGAAGGTCCTGACTACCTGGGCAGGTGCTGTCGATCACAGCAGTCCGTACTGAGGTTTTTAGCTGCGCGGTTTATGCGGATCAACCCCTTCAGCAACGCTTTTGCACGCGGCTGGTCTGCTGGCTTCCAGTGAGAGATTTTCGGCTGGGCGAACTGATAAACGGTCAGGCGCGGACCATTTTCAGTAGTAGGCTGGAACTGCAGTATCCATCATGAAAACGCTCAGCAGAGGGCGAGACCATGCCGACGCAAACCCCCATTCACGTTTCCCGCGCCCATAGTTGGGCCTATGCCTCTGGCATGTCGGTAAAGCGTGGATATCGCCGGTTGAAAGCGTTCGAGTCCCGCATCGCTGGGCGTGCGGTGTTGGCAGGTATACCTGCAGGTAAAGGCATTGTTCGTGGAGGCTTTCTGGTTGCCAAGCTAGCCCTGCTCGAGGCATTTCTTTTGGTTAGCTTCTGGTTATTTGTGTTGATCTGTACTGTTGTCGCAATTACAGCTATCCCAGTTGTTCAAGATTCAGACATTCCAGATATTGATGATCTCGATAATCCGATGCATAGAACGTCGTGGCCTGAGCAGTACGATAAATGGGGCTCGTTGAAGTAGCTGAGTCGTTATTTTGAGCCCGATTTTCCTGAGGCAATTTTTGCTCCGCTCATCAACTGAGAGGTTCCGCTGGAGCTCGCTTTCTGCGCAGCCTGGGTTCCCCGGCTAAGCATTCCTTCTACGCCTGAACCTACGCTATACCCGGCCCAGCTCATTGCCCCCAGAAACAGCATCGGCAGCACGATGAACATCGCGCCCATCACATACTCAATTACCTGTGCCGTGACCGTTCCATCCATGACGCCAGAGGTCGGCAGCGATAGCAGCACCTTGTTGGACGCCGAAACCTGGCTGTACAGGGTATTGAGCATGCTGGAGTCGACCCAGCGGGCCAGCTCCCACCAGAAGGTCAGCATATGCAAGGTGAACAGCGCGAACGTCACTGTCATGACGGTCTTCAACTGGTAGGTACTGACCAGCAGAACCAGCGGCAAGCTGATGATGACCCCCATGATCAGGAACGCCTGCACCATCGGCAGGGCGGCGCGCAGGGCATTCATGGCCGGGAAATTGCTGAAAGAACCCAAGGCCAACCCGGTGTTGGTCGCCAGGTTGTTGAGTCCCTGATTGATCGAACCGCCACGGGCGCTGGAGCCATAGTCCTGAAACACCTGTCCGGGCGACATGGATCTGGACTGCTGGCGCGGACTGACCAGCTCGCGCAGGGTGGCATCCTCGATCTCGTTGTTGGAGCGGCCAGTCAGCCAGCCCTTCAGCTGCGTCAGCAACGAAGGATCGACCTCCTTGATCAAGCGCTCGCGTAATCCGACCCCGCTATCGCTCCACCACTGCTTGCAGGTGGGGTAGCCCGCGCCATTCTCCAGCCGCGGCAAGGACACATCGCGGCTTGCGTCATATGGCCAACTGACCCGCGGCGTGCGCGAACGATCGGTATTGTAGTAGCCGGGCGTCTCGAGGAAATAACTCGAGCCGATCCAGGCCGTGTCGTGGCTTTGCGCCTTGTCCAGCTGCGGGCGGTGGGTGAACAACCGCGAGCGGGAATAGCCGTAGCAGTCGCGGGTGAAGTCGGCGACTTCCTGCAGCAGCACCTGACTGCCGATTCGTGAACTGTCGATCTCCATACGCATCTGCCGGATGTCCGGTGCGCAGGGGATGGCGGCGGTAGCCGCTGCGCTGACCCCTTTGCTCACCGCATGCACCAGAAACCACCAGACCGGTACATTGGCGGAGCGTTCGCCGATGGTGTTGAAGGTGGCGGCCCAGGCGGTTTCCGCTGGCTTGGCCACACTGACCCCGCAGCGTTGGCTGGCGGCTGCATCGAGCGTCATGGAGGCGAGGCTTAAGGGAAAGACCGGTGCACAGCCGAACAACACGACGATGTAGGCCAACCACAACCGGTTCTCGATCCGTGGCACCGAGAACAGCCCCTTGTTACCTTCGTCCGCGCCTTGCTGGCGGGCCGACAACCATTCTTGCAGGATGATGGCGCCGAAGGGCGCGGCGAACAGTCCGGTGTCGGACAGGACGCTCCAGAGACCGTTGTTGATGATCCAGGCCAGCAGGGAGAGGTAAAACTCCAAGTAGCTGTTGGTACTCATGAGCATGACGGAGGCCTCACAGTCGGGTGAGTTCGACAAAGGTAAAGAGCACGAGCCCCATGGCCCCGATGCGTTGCACGCGCAGTCGATCCGGTGGTCGCTTGCGGTAGCGTCGATGCAGATCCCACCAGAGCGCCAACAGGGCGCTGTAGAGCAGGGCCCGCCATAGCCGCAGATAAGGCCGCGTCGCTTCGAGCGCCTGCTGCCAAGTTTCAACGCGGCTCAGCGCCGTGCTGCCGATATGAACGACCAGAGCGGCAACTAGAAGCATCACTGCGGCAATCCCCACTCCCGACAGCAATGTGAATAGCCGTGAGCGGTTCATGGCGTCACTGCCGCGCCGGCGTCGGCGTGATTGAGCCGACTTGGCTCGGGGTCACCTTGCTCGATGGTGCGCGAGGCCTCGGCCCCCCCGGCATGCCGATCGAGGACCAGGCTGGCGGTGTTGGTGGCCAGCATTTGCCGGATCTGCAGCTCGGTTTGCAGCAGGCGGATTTCGCGCTCCAGGGCGTCGATGTTTTTCGTCAAGGCGGTCTGGGCCGGTTCGGCAGAGGCCACGTTCGGTTCATGACTGCCGGCCAGCAGAGTGCGCAGTAGCAGGAGGGCTTTGTTGAGCACACTGGACAAGGCCGTCTCGCTGGCCAAGCGCCGTGCCAACAGATCCTGGTCGGGATCGTCACGCAGGGCTTCGATGACACGGCGGGTGACCGGCAGCATCGGACTGGAGGCTTTGAGCAAGTTGTCAGGGGTAGTTGGGAGTGAACTCGACAGCAACTGTTGCAAGGCTTTCAGCCGCTCGCTGTAGGCCTCCTGAATCAGCGGTGTCAAGCCACTGCCTGCGGTCGCCCGCAAGGTTTCGCAGCTGTCGCAGGTCGCGACCTCCGTCTCACCCAGGACGCGGACGGCCCACTCGGACGCTTCCTGAGGCGACGCCCAAGTCTGGCAAATAGCCCCGCCCTGGCAGTCGTGGTTACTGATCGACGCACTGTCGACCACGGTACGGTTATGCAGCAGATTATAGCCGGCGCGGACCACATCGGCGGTCACCCGGATCGGCGTCTGTCCGCTGCCGCCAGCTTTCTGCCCACCGACCCAGGACACCCCGTGGTTGCCGTTCTGCGCTTCGGTGTTGTTCACCGCGACCACGGCATCCCCACCGGTTTGCTCCAGATGGCTCTGCATTTCTTGGTTCTTGGCCAGCGCGCCCCAGCTGGCAGGGCCTACCTGGTTGGCCATTTTTTCGGCCATGGCCTGGCAGGTCAGCTTGGAGCGATCGAAATCAATGCGCCCCTGCATCACCCCGTTGCTCAACAACTCATAGAGGCCGGGGTTGGCGCGCTGGATGATCAACGCCGGCAGTGACATCACGGCCTGGGTCGCGTTCTGCACAATGCTGCCCATGATTTGCTGAAAACCTTCGGTGACGCCGTTCAACTGGTTTTGCAGGGTATTGCTCAGGCTCATGTTTCCGCACATCAGGTTCGCTCGCCAGGAACCGCCGATCCCAAGACCGCTGGGGCGGTAGAACGAACTCGGGGATCCCACCGCCGAACCGCCGCCAATGGTGTACATCACTCGGTCGTCGAGCACGTCGCCCTGAGTGCCCAGGCGGTAATCGTCTTCGGCGGCGCGGGCATGCAAGGACATGACCAATAGCCCACAGAGCAACACACGCATCACGGCACAACCCGATTGTGTGAGGGGGCTATTCATGACGCACCTCCTTCGAAGTCGAGGCTGAACAGGAAGGTCTGTCCTTCACGCTTACAGCAGCTATAGGGCCGCCACAGCGACCAGGCGTAGCCGCCATCGGCGCTCTGCAGCGGATCGCTGGGGAAAATCGCGCAGGTGGGCCGAACCTGGGGATAGAGCAATTGCCATTTGTGGGTCGAGGCCTCGTTTTCCACGATCGGACCCGGCGGCCAATACCCGTCGCGTGATGCGGGCGTAAGCGGTACGTACACATGCGGTTGCCCGTTACGGGTAATGACATCACCGGCCCGCTGCGCCATGACGGCTGAGGCCTTGAAGTCATCGGGCTGCACCAGAAAGCCCTGGCGGGGGTAGACGTTGCCCCACATATTTCCTGAAGCCTGCTGTCCGATTTCACGCACGCCAGGGGTGAGGGATTCGGGATAAACACTTTCCGGAATACCGTGACGCCAAGCCAATGAGTCAAGGGTGCTCAGGTAGTACGGCTGGAAAGCGGCAGCACCGCTGGCACAGGCATAGCCGGATTGCGCCGCCAACTGCGTCGCGACCGCGCCACCAGGGTGGCCGATGCCATCAACATTCTTGAAGCGGGGCAGGTTGTCGCGCCAGGTGTTGGGGGTGATCAGGTTGCCGCCGCCCTCTGCGCCGCTAATCGGGCTGGAGAGGGCGGCCATCTCGGTCCACGGGTTGTTACCGGTGGTGGTGTAGCTGGAGACCACCAGTTCAGGGATGAAATGCCGAACTTTGGTCGAGGTTTTGACTTTGCAGCCAAAGGGCGTACAGAACAGCCAAAAGCAGAGACCGACGACCCGGTATTCGAGACAGTTTGGCGAAAGTGCGGAAGCCGTGATGCGGGCGCTATCCAGCGCTAAGCTGGGGCCAGATACTAGCAGTAGGCTCAGTGCCCACGAGCGCAATTCAGGGTAGGCATTCAGTGCGGAGACGGCAGGCATGATTCAGGCTCTTGAGGTGAAAAGCCTGGTCAGATTCGACGACCCCATGCGGGCTGTCAGCGCGAAATGCGAGAACCGGAAGATCGGTTTATACGGGGGAGGGAGCGACGACTATTAGTCTACGTGCAACGTCAGTTGCAGGGCGCTAGGCTCGATCAGCAGTTGATCGGTGGTGATGCCGAAAATATTGGCGAGCTTGCACAAGACCAACAGTGACGGATTGCCCGTGCACCGTTCAATTTGACTGACGTAGGTACGGTCCACCTCAGCCATGAGCGCCAACTGCTCTTGGGTGAGGTTCTTCACGCGCCGCATTAGGCGGATGTTCTCCGCCAGGTGCACGCGAAGCCGTTCGTAGTCTTGAGCCATGCGCGCAAATTGCGCTTTGAGAGACTCTCAATCCACGGGATATAGTCTACATTTTCAATGGTCTAAGCTAATGGATGCTCATTCTGGGTATTGAGCGTGTTTTTTGTGGCATGACGATGGTCGAAATCGAATCCAGCCTCTGGCCTCCCAGTAGAACTCTAAGGTGCGTATGGACGAAAACTGTATTTCAATTCCTGCAGCGGATGGTTGCCCAAGTGTGCTGACCCCGTGGGGCCGTGAGTTTGCGTCGATGATCGAGCAGGGCGTGCAAGCCGCTCAGGCTTGGCTCGAGACCCCCGGCGAGACGCCGCTATGGTGGGCGCTGGCGCAGGCGCGCAAGACCTTGCCTGTCGGTGACGGCCAGGATGCTTTTGAAGCCGGCTTTTTATTGAGGATCCAGCAACGGCTGCGGGGCGTAGCGCAATAACCCCTGGTCCAGGTTCAGCCATGTGATGTTTGAATAGGCCGTCCTAGGTGGGATCAATACCTCGGGCGCTATCGATCCGTGCCGCGACCCGGTAGGCGGCGTCTAACTCCGAGCAACGGTGCTCCTGCATCAGACTCCAGCGCTCGGCTTTTTCCTCGGGCTCGGTCATGGCCAAGGCCAGGTAGAGGCTGGGCGGCACCACCCGGAATAGGGTTTCGAGCTTCTTCGACAGCACCACGCCTTCGGTATATTTTCCTGGCTCCTTACTGGCAGACAGCAACAAGGCTTTCTGCGCCGGTGTGAGCTTTTTGAACCGCGCAATTTCCTCGATCTCAGCCGGCGGCATGTTCAAACAAATCCACCACTCGATCATGTTGAGCATGGTCTGCGCGGCATTGGGGAAGTCGGCGAGGTTTTGTGTAGCCAGCCAGAACCAGGCGCCGAGCTTGCGCCACATCTTGGTGCCCTTGACCACGAACGGCGCCAGCAACGGGTTCTTGGTGATGATATGGCCTTCGTCGGTGACCATGATGATCGGCCGGCCCAGGTACTGATCGCGTTCGGCGAGGTTGTTCACGGTGTTCATCAAGCTGATGTAGCTGATGGACAACTGCGCTTCGTAACCTTCGCGAGCGTAGGTGGCGAGATCGACTATGGTCACATCGCTCTCAGGCCAGGCCGTCCCCGCGCGATCGAACAGTTCGCCCTCGAAACCTTGGCAGAACAGGTCAATGGACCCGCCCATTTCCTGGGCGCGTTCGCGACGTTTCTCGGGTAGCTGCGGGTCAGCGGCAACGTCCAACAAGGTGTCGCGCACATCGCGGGTCAGGACCTGCCGGCCCGCGGTGACGCAGGTCTGTGCGGCCTCCAGTATGCACTCGCGGATCAGGCTGCGATCGGCGCGACTCAGGCGCGCGTCTTCCTTGGCCTCGCCGCCGGTGATCATCAGGCGCGCGGTGATTTCCAATTCGCCGAGCACATCGCGCTGATCTTCACGACTGCTGACTGCCTCATCGTCCCACTCATCGACCGACAGACTCGCCACCTGATCCGGCTGCTCGACCAGGCGCCAGGCATCGGTAAAGGGTGCAAGGCTCACTGCGGCGCCAGGTTTCAATTGAACCTTGTTGACCGACAGGCCTAGCGTCGCAAAGTAGTCGCCTTGCAAACCGAACGAATTGCCAGCCTCGACGATAAACAGCCGAGGGCGGTACACGGCCATGACCTGCATCAGCAGGCTGACCAGGGTGGCCGACTTACCGGCACCGGTCGGACCGAACAGCAGCAGGTGACCGTTCATGGCCCGATCCAGGCGAGACAATGGGTCGAAGCTTAGCGGCGAGCCGCCGCGATTGAACAGGGTGATGCCCGGATGGCCGGTGCCCGTGCTGCGGCCCCAGACTGGCGCCAGGTTGGCCAGGTGTTGGGCAAACATCAAGCGGGTGTACCAATTTCGTTTATCACGCGCGGGATTGTAAGCCATCGGCAGCCAGCGCAGGTAACTGTTGCAGGCTGCCACCTCATCCCCTTCGCGCACCGGCTGCAGCCCGGCGCCCAATAGCGCGTTGGCCAGGCTGACCGAGCGCTGATGCAATTGCGCGTCATCGTGACCGCGCAGGTAGAACGCCAACGTCCCGCGGTACAGCTTGTGTTTACGGCCAATGATCGTCCGGGCCTCGTCGACATCCTGGCGAGTCTGGGTCGAGGCCAGGTTTTCACCGATGGATTTACGGGCCAGTCGGCTCAGTTGCTCCTCCAGCACATCCTGAGGTTTGACCACCAAGGTCAGGCTCATCACCGTGCCTTCCGGCAACTGGTCGAACAGCGCGTTCACCGCATCCCCCTTGCGGGTTTCGCCCGTGAGTTGGCCAATCAACGGCGCCCGGCGCAGTTTGTCCACCACCATCACCCGATGGGGCTGTTTGTCGAAGTACCAGAGTCCGCGCTGGACATCCGACCGCGGCTCATTGAAGAACAGCCGCTCGGCGAAATCGTGATCGAAGGGCAGTTCCAACGACTCGCCGCCGCCTGCTTCCGGGTAGGCCACCTGTCGGTAGAACGCCTCGGGCGCCTCATCGCTGAGCCTGGGCGCCGGGTTGAACCAGGGCAGCAGCCAGGCATACAGCCCCCGGCCGTCGACCCGCACCGTTTGCACCCCGCAGGCCTGCAGCGCGGCACTGATCCGTTCGCAGGTCTGTTGCAGGGATTGCACCGGAGTGAGCCCCGTCTCTTCAGCGTCAGACTCGAGCCAGCGATAGAGCACCAGTCGTATCCGCCGGTTATTGCCGTGCCAGGGCAAGCGCGTGACCACCTTATCCTCGAACAGCCCTCCAGGTTTGACGATGGCCTGCAGATGGCGGCGGCTGAGCTCCAGGTAGGCTTCGGTGAAGACCGTGCCGCGTGCGCTGTCCCGAATATACTCCGTGAGCCGGCTCAGGTAGAGGGTGAAGTCATGGTCATCCTGACAGAAAAACTGCGCCACCCACGGTGCCTGATCCAGCTCGTCAAAACTGTCCTGCAGGGCATCCTCAAGGGCATCGCGCGCCGCCATCAGCCAATCGGGCTCACGTCCTTCGGTGCCGAGGTGCAGCAGCTCGAACACCGCGCCCACCGAGCGATTGTCATCCAGCAAAAAGCATTGCTCGGTCTCGAGGTATTCAACCCAGGGCAAATGATCGGTAAAGCTCGGATTGTGCGCATAGAGCGCGGCTTCATCGGCCACCGTGGCGCGAGGGCGCAAGCGGTTGCGCCAGGCTTCCCACCCAGGAGCGCGGTTGTCTGCATCGTCGCTGCGCATTACAAGTCTTCCTGACGTTCACCGGGCAACGCGTACTGCACCCGTTGGTAGAACGGAAACACCGTCGAGTACCCCGGAACCGGCGCCTGCTCGGTGCCACTCAAATGCGGATAGACGTACAGCAGCAGGTCCGGATTGGGCAAACGAGGGAACAGGCTACGAATCTCGTTCTCTGCCGTACGGGTGTAGGGCTCTTGCACAGTCGAAGAAAGCTCCCCCTGAGTCAGGGGGCGGCGTAATTGCTGCCGAACCTCCAGCAGTTGCTGCTGAGTGCCCTGCGAGCCGGCGCCATTCCAGATGCCCAGCATGGTTTGCTCACCATGGGGCATGAGCGTCTCCTTGTCGGTGGAACAGCCGACCAGGACCATGCAGAGCAGGCTAATCCAGGTCAGGCAGAGTGGCATGCGATGGTTCATGGCGAACACTCCGGCCGTTAGGCTCATAGTCGAGGGTGATTTCATGGTCGAGGTGCAGGGCGACCTGCGCGGCAGGAGGGACGTACACCGCGGCGAAGGCCTCGCCATAGAGTTTTTTGACCCATTCGCGGATATCACTGACCCCGCCACTGAGGATCGAACTCAGTGCATTGTTGCCCGTGCTGCTGGTGACCCCGAGCGTAGTGCCGCCTGCGTTGATCACGCTGCTGTTGTTCCGCTCATTCCCGAGCAGGGCAGCGACCCCGGCCCCGGCGGCGGTGATCAAACTCTGGCTGCCGAGGTACTGCTGGGCGTTCGAGCGACGCTCGCCAGCGATACACGGAATGCCATATGGATCGGACAGGTAGCCGAGCCCACCGCGAATTTTGTCGGTGTTCGAACTCTGGGGGGTAGACGCATTGCGGTTGGCCACTGCCTGCGGCTGCGGCACGGTGCGGATGGTGCCGTCGTTGAAGACAACGGTGATCGACTCGACTTGCCCGCGCACGCAGGACAGCGTCCAGTCACCGGAGGCGGTGCCGCTCATCACGGCACCGGCCACTTCCGGCAGGTCGATGCCATTGGCGGTCAAGTTCTCCGGACCCACCAGCACCTTGAAGGGGTAGGGGTCATTCACCGTGCCGTCCACTGGGACCCGGCCGATCAGCGCGGTCATGGCGACCGAGCCCATCAAGGTGGCATTTTCAGGGATCGTATAAATCGGCTTCGCGCCTTCGCTACGCTCCACGGAGCGTGCCAGGTCGCGCTCACCCTTAGTGACCGCGCGCAACTGTTTCTGGCTGCGATCAATGGCGTTGTCGCCCAGACCGTCCAGCGCGTTGAAGGCGCTGGGCAAACTCAGTGTGGAGGTACTCTTGGCTGTGTGGCGTGTGTTGGTGGGCAGTGTGTCCGAGGGCTCAATCCACAGGGTTGTCTCACTGGCCGGACCATGCCCGTCTAACTGCGCCCCATCGCCCGGCTGCAGCCCCAGCCCGACTGGCAGATCCTGGCCTTTGCCAGTCAGCCCGTCTAACTGCGCCTGCAGTTGGGTCAGTAGACCCTGGGCCTGCCGGTTGTTTTGTTCCGCTTTGAGGCGGGCGTCATTGGCTTGTCGGCGGCCTTCGTCGACCTGTTGGGTCACACTGCCGAGGGCGGACTGGATACGCGAATCGACACTGTTTTCCCGCTCCCGTAGGCGGTTGTTTTCGGTCTGCAGCGAGTCATTGTGTTGCTTCAGGCTGAGCATGTCGCTGCGCATTGCCTTCACCTGGCCGACCAGGGTGGCGACCGTATCGCGTGGGGTATCGCCCGCGATGCCCAACGACTTGGCCTGCTCGGCGGACAGTTGGAGGTTGCCCTGATCAATCGGGCTCTCGGCAGAGGAAGTGCTACCCCCTGCGACCCAGGTTTTCAGGATAATCAGCACCACGGCCAGCAGCGCACCCGGTACTAGCCACTTGAGCAGCGCATTAGCTTTCATCGTCATCACCTCGCGCAGCGGGTGGGGGCAGCAGGATGGCGTGTTCGAGGCTGACACCGCGGGTGACGAGGTAGGCGACTGTGGTGTCTTCGGCACTGCCAACTGGCCCGAGGAAGGCATGCTGGAAGGCGGCGGCAAACAGCTGGGCCTGCAGCCGGCGCGGATCGAGTTGTACGGTTGCTGAGCCACGGTTGCGCAACTTCACCGCCGTCACCCAGTAATCACCGAGTCGCCAGGCGGCGAGGAGCGTGCTGGACAGGTTCTCGCTTGGCAGCAGGGTCGGCAGCGCGGCGCGCTGCTTGAGCGGTACCCGCCGTACGCCGGGCAGCGACTCTACAGTGCGCAATGGCGCGTACAGGCTCTGCGCGGCATAGCGGGTCAAGGCGACCGGGATCGGTGTGGGTTCTGCCACGGGGGCGGTGCTGGGTTCGGCCTCGGTGGCCTGTGGTTGAGCGTTCTGGAGTATCCGCACGGGTTCCAACGGTTGATCGCCGGAAACTGTTGCGATATCCAGCAGGATGATCTCGCCCGTCGTCAGCGATTGCAGTTGTAAGCGGGTCGGGGCAATCACCTCCGAGGCGCGCAGGTACAGCGTGCCACCGGTGGATTGCACGCGCAGTTTGCCGGACAGCGTTGAGGGCAGGCCGACGCGAACCGCCTCGTCGACAAAGACCACCCGCTCTTCGCCGATCACCAACGGCACGGCGAGGGGCAGGCGCTCCCAGCGCATCAGTTCGACGGCCTGAGCCAGGCTGCCGCCCAGCGCCAACAGCACGGCTGGCCCGATCACTAACATGCGTTTCATGGCTCACCTCCGGGCAGGGAGAGTTTTTGCGGTGTGCCCTGGTAACAATCCAGCGCCAACCCCCACTTGTTGCGTTCGGGATCCAGGTCAAAACGCACCACGCGCAAGGGATAACGCACCACCACCCGTTTCACTGGCTCGGCGGCGTAGTACTCATCGGCATTGAGGTCAAGCGTGACCAGCCAGCTGTCGTGGTCGAGTTGTTTGACCCGTAAGGCCGGATCCTCGCTGTAGCCACGGCCCAGCACTTCGTAGACCCCACGTACCCGTTGACGCAGCTCGCCAGCGGCCTTGCGGTACTCGTAGTCGCCGTCGAGGAAGGTCTTGCAGGAAGGGGTCAGGTAGGACTGCAAACTGTAGATGGCGCGGCGATAGTCCTGCTCGCCATCCGAAGGCCAGCGGTTGATCTGGCCAAAGATGTACAGGGCAAAGGCATAGACGTTTTCTGGGGGCACATCCCACCATTTGCGGGTGCTGCCCGAGCGCAGGTCAGGAGGGACATGCACGGTCAGCTCGGTCGGTGCCGAGCGCCAGCCATACCAGAGCCCGGCACAGATCAGCGCCAGAATCACCACTGCCAGCCGCAGGCTGACGATATGCGCCTGTTGGGCGTCGACCTTGTTCCGGAAACGGCTCATGGTTGCCACCGCAACAGGGCGGGGCGCAGTCGCTGCGAACGGCGAACCGTCCAGACTCCGGTGTGAAGAATCAAAGTCCCGCGCCCCAGGCGCCAGCGGCTGGCCAGGACCCATTCGAGCTTGCGGTACAACCAGGTCTCGGGACGACCCCGTTTGGCCCGACGCAGCAGCGTGCCACCGGCAAAGAGCACCAGTGCCATGCCCGCGATCATGCTGGTCGGTGCCACGGCAATCGAGGCCGTGGCGAGCGCCAGGGGGACGCCCAGCAGTAGGCCAAGGACTGCGCCGGTCCCTAAGGCGAGCCACATCTCATCATTGGTCAAACCGCGTAAGACCGCCGGATCACGGTTGAGCCGTTCCGGCAGAAAGACCAAGGTGCCGTCGGCGAGGCATTCGATCGTGTCGTTCATACTGACCTCACAGAATCGCGGCAGCCTTGGTCAGGAACCAGATGATGATCACCACCAGCAGGGCACCGATGCCGACCACTGCGCCGAGGTCTTTCCAGGTTTTGCGCTGGTTCTGCACGTCGGCATACACCGTCAGCGAATGCCAGGCCACGCCCAAGAAAGCGAGTAGGGCGATAAGCAAACCGAGCAAGATACCGCCGTCGTAGGCGTAGTTTTTGATCGTCTCGATCAAATCGGTGCCTTCACCCCGGGAGGGAGCTTCCATGGTCGGGAGTGCGGCCAAGGCCAGGCTTGGACCGAGCACCAGCAACAGACCGATCAGGCGTTGGCTGGCGCGGTCACGTAGGTTGTTTTTCAGAGAGGTAAAGCACTTGAGCATGACGGCGATCTCCTGGGTTAGGATAGGGTGAAGAACATCAGGACCAGCAACACCAACACGACCCGCGCGGCACTGCCGCCGAACGCACCGAAGCGCACACTGCCGCTCGCCCAGCCCCGATACGCTGTCCACATCACCCAGGTGCACCAGAGCAACGCCAGGACGAGCGTCAGGGATAGCCAGAGCGTCGAGCTGTTCTGGGCCGAGAAACCGGAGGCGTTTTGGAAGGCGGCGGTCTGCGCGGCAGTCATGCTCATGGCGAGGGCTCCACGGGCGGCGTGTCGAGGCGGTAGTCGCCGACCAGCTCCACGGGATCTCGCGGTTGGGCGCGGGACGGGGACAGGTAGCCCTGCACGCCTTGGCGGATGTGCTGAATGTCTTGGGCCAAGCGGGGATAGTCGAAGCGATAGCGTGAGTCGGGTTCAGCCGTGCTGGCGGTCTCCGCTCGTGTGGCAAGCCGCTCGATAGTGTCGAGTTGCTGCAGAATCAGACTGAGGTGGGTCTGTTCCTGGGCGGAGGCGGCATGGCTGCTGCCATGGACGATGGCCAGAGGAAGTAGTAGCAAGCAGCGAAAGGCGGTAGTCGACATGATCCTGCCCCATGTGGGTATGGGCACAGAATCGAGCTAACGGTAGGGGCTGTTCAGTAGGAAAAGCGAGTTACGGTGGATCGCTTTTTCTGGGGAAGTACTAGGGTCTGTTGCCATTTCACATGGGTAACCAAAGAAAGGCGCAGGCCATCGCGATCACACTCTCGTAATTTCTCTTGAGCTTGTCGAACCGCGAGGCCACCGCCCGGTAGTGCTTCAGCCGGGCGAAGGCGTTTTCCACCAGGTGCCGATTGCGGTAAAGCCCTCTATCCAGCTCCGCGTTGCCTTTCACGGAGTTACGCTTTCTCGGGATCACCACCTTGGCACCTTGTTGTTCTATCTGCTCCCGGATTTTCTCGCTGTCATAGCCCTTATCTGCGACGATTGTTTCTGCCGTCGGGAGCTTGGCAATCAGGCTGGGGGCTTGGGTGCAATCGTTGATCTGCCCTCCGGTGATTTCAAACTCGACGGGCAGACCATGAGCGTCCAACGCCAGGTGAATCTTGCTGGTATTACCCGCTCGACTTTTCCCTATCGCCTCATCGCTTCCGCTGGCCGCACCTGCACTGTGCTGGTGAGCCTTGGCATAGCTGCCATCAATGAAAATCCATTCCAGGTCGGGTTCGACCACCAGCACCTTGAAGACTTTGAGCCACTTTCCTGACGCTGACCACGCATTGAAGCGCTTGTAGACCTTGTTCCAGTTTCCGAACGCCTTGGGCAGGTCTCGCCAAGGGCACCCCGTACGCATGCGATACAGCATGCCTTCCACGGTCATTCGCAAATCACGCTTGTTGTAGATGGCCATGTGCAGCAGAATTTCCCGCAGCTTCGACCAGTGCTCATCACTGAGCAGTAATCGGGGCATTGCAAACTCGTTTCGTTGTCGTGTGAGAGCTTTAACGACACGAGTTTGCTCTTATAGATCAATGGCTTGAGATGAAACGGCAACAGACCCTAGGGGGCGTTCTCAATCGGGCTAGCCATATGACAGCCGACAAGGCTCAGCATCGACTCGTAATTTCTTGCCAGTCGCTCATGCCGTGTTGCTATCCGGCGGAACTGCTTCAGTTTCTGGAAAAGCGCTCCACGCAGATTGCGTTCCTTGTAGAGATGCCGATCCAGGTTTCGAGGGAACAGACGATTCTTTTTCGAGGGGATGACCGCTTCAGCCCCACGGCTCTGGATGACCTCAACGAAGGCGTCTGAATCATAACCCTAGTCTGTCAATACCGCCTCGAAGGTAAATCCCTCGATTAACGCTTCGGCCTGACCATATTCCGAAGCTTGCCCGGGCGTCAATAGCAGGCGCGCCGGGTTCCCCAAGGCATCTACCGCTGAGTGAATCTTGGTGCTCAGCCCCCCGTGGGACTTGCCCATGGCCTCGACGGCCTGGCAGGGTTTTTTACCGCGCCATGCTGATGAACGCGTACGATGCTGCCATCTACCATCAGATGCTCCAGATCAGCGTCAGATGTGAGCGACTCCATCATCCGCAACCAAACGCCCTTACGTGACCAGCGGTTATAACGCACATTGATCCTATGCAAGTGACCATAGGTTTCAGGGAGATCACGCCACGGTCACCGACTTTGCCCGGAAACTGCTCCTTGATCCGCTCCCAATGATCGTCAAGAAGCCAATCGCGGCTCATTCCGTTACCCCAAATAACCCAAGGGTAACGGATGCCACCCGCTTGGCTCAAATGAGAGCACCCCTATAGAGCTTCGCCGGCAAGTGTTACTTCAAACTCTTGAGGTAAGCGATCAGGTGTTGGCGGCTCTGCGCGTCGGCCTGCCCTGGAAACATCATCATGTTGCCCGGCAGCATGGTCGAAGGGCTTGCCAGCCACTTGTCCAGATTGGCGTCATTCCACTGCAACTTGGCGCCTTGTAGGGCGGCGGAATAGGTGAAAGCCGGCGCAGTGGCAGCGGCGCGACCGAACACTTTGTGTAGGCTAGGTCCCATCAAGTTCTTGCCCGCTTCGAGGCTGTGACAGAAACCGCATTGAGCGGTGAACAGGGTCTGGCCCTGTGTGACATCTCCCTGAGCCAGGACGAGAGGGCCGGCCAGCAGCAGGGCGCTGGCAGCGAGCAATTGTGTGTAAGTCATTGCGTTTCCTACAGATAAAAAAGCCCCGCCAGGACTGGCCTGGCGGGGCCTCAAGAGTCATCAGAATGGGTTGGCGAGGTCGATGCCCGACTTGCCCGGTGCCAGTATGTTGTTCGGGTCCAAGGCACGCTTGATGGCATGTTCAAGCTTGCGTTTGACCGGGCCGTAGCTCTGCGCCACGCGTTCCTGGAATGCGGTGTTGACGCGGTACACGGCGTAGCCTTCCTTCTCGAACACATCCAGCAATTCAGCGAAGCAGGCGTTGGCGCGCTTGGTCTCTTCCGGGTTGGTGCGGTCGTACAGCACGTCAATGACGTGGTGCATATCGCGCCAGCCGACAATGAACTCGCCGACGTAGTCCAGACCGTGCTTGTTGAGGGTCTTCTTGGCCAGCGCCTGCTGTTTGTCGCACTCGCTGCCTCGGGCCTGGCTCACCGGTGCGAACCACATCGAGCCGCCGCCGCCACGCCAGTTGTACAGGCCAAATTCCTGCAGGTTAGGCACCCCGGACATCAACTGGGCGCGGTACTTGAACGGCTGGGTGTCGCCGGCCTCTTCCTGGGTGACGATTCGGCCCTTGCCCAGTTGCTTCAGGGCTCCAGTGACGATATTCCAGTTGACGTCGACCTGCTCCTGAGTGCCGTACAGCGCGGCGTAGACGTTCCAGGCGCCGAGGTTCTTGTCTTTCTGTATTTGCTTGAGGATCGCGTCAGAGGTCGCGCCCGGCTCGGCGGTGTAGTCAGAGCGACGGGTGTTGCAGGTGGATGCCTCCCAGAGTACGCCGGCGATTACGACCGAGTTCGGGATGACCTGGGCGATGCGCAGTGGGCGGATGAATTCGACGATCTCGGCGATGTCCGATTCGTTCTCGAACTTGATCTCGAACGGTTTGAATACTGGCGGTTTTGGCATTAGCCAGAAACCCATTTTCGTGCAGATACCGTAGTTGGCTTGGGTGAACATTCCGTCCAGAGTCGGGCCATAGCCCCACTTGAATACCTGCCAGGCGTTGTCGCCTTTCACGCCGCCCATGCCGGTGCGGTACACATCGCCGTTGGCCAGCACCACTTCCATACCGCACTGCATCAGAAAATGTTCGCCGTAGGGTGTGTAACCCACACCGCGGTCCATGGTGTTGCCCAACGGACCGGCGATGGCCGACGGCGCAGAGAACGACAGCATCAATGGCAGATTGTGTTCCTGGATGTAGTCGTAAAGCTGCTGATAGGTCACGCCCGGCTCAACCAGGGCGGTACACAGTTCGGGGTCGACGTGGAGGATTTTGTTCATCTTCTTCAGGTCGAGAATGATCTGACCGCGCTGGCCAGGTGCTGCGGAGCCGTAACCGAAGTTGCGACCGGTGGAGATGGTCCACACCGGAATTTTGTGTTCGTTGCAGATCTTCACCACGCCTTGCACCTGTTCGACGGTGGTGGCGGTGACGGCGGCGGACGGCGTGTGCTCGGCAGTGTCCACGGCCATCATGATCTTGGTGTAGGGGATCAGTTGATCGTCTTTGATCAGGACGTTTTCATCGCCCAGCAGTTTGCGAAACTTGGCGATGGCTTGCTCGAAGTTTGCGCTGTCGACGCCGCGCGGGAGCAGGGTCTTGTTGATTTGCTCAGTCATTTGGTTAGCTCCTTCAAGCCTCGATCGAAAACGAAACGAAATTACCGGTCAGTGGCGACGGTCGGCGGGCGATCAGCGGTGCTTGCCCCTCGCTGATGGTGCCCAGAGCTGCAAGGGTGTAGCCCAGCGTGGCCGCCCATTGATCTGAGCCGACGCTGTTGCGGGCGGCCGCAGACACTTGCAACGGAGCTTGCAGGCCATGCATACGGTGTTCGGTAAGGCTGAAGCCGGTGCCGCAGGCGTTCAGGCTCAGGCCCAGTTGTGGGGCGCAGCCGCTTGCGGCTTCGGCGCTGAGCAGGCGGTGCTGTGAAGCGTTGGTCGTGGCGCGGTGCTGGCCGAGCCACTGCACGCGTGCGCCAGCGCTGCGCGCCAGGTCAATGATTAGTGCGGCACTGGCATCGTCGACCAGGCCGATGATGCGTTGCGGTTGCCCGCTGCGCAGGCGTTTTTCAAAACCCAGGATGAAGTCCAGGCTGAGGTCGGTGCGCTGCACCTTGACCTGCTTGCCCGCCGGGCTGGCGTTGACTCCCTGGAGGAACACCGATTCGGTCACCTCATTGTTGACCAAGACCAGGGTCGGTAAGACCGATCTGGTCTGAGCGCCCAAAACACTATTGGCCATGCTCAGGCCGGAGCTGCTCATGGCTATCCCGGCCAGGCTGCTCAAAGCCATACCCTTCAGTACCATGCGACGTTCGACGTTCATAGCTGGCTCCTCAAGGCTTGGCCGCCGAGGCGGGCGTTTTGGAAATGTACTCAGCGACCTGTTGCAGCGAGTTATCGTCGATGAACGAGGCGGGGAAAGCCGGCATGGCGCGAAATCCATTGCGCACAATTGCGGTGATGTACTGCGGTGGCAGCTGGCGGCCGGTGATTTGCGGGCCGACCTGTTTTTCGTGACAGTGGCCGCACACCTTGGCATAGACGTTTTCCCCGCCTTTCCAGACGCCGTCGCCATCGGCGGCGGCGTTACCAGCCAGCACGATAAAGGGCAGGGCAAGGCAGGCAGACAGAGTCCGTTTCACAGCTGAGCTGTTGAGGAGTGAAGACATTTCGTACTCCATTTTCTTATTGGTAGGTGGGTTCATGGGGGCTTGGTTCAGCTCAGAACGGATACGCTCTTGGAGCATGTTGCAGGGTGATCCAGTGGTCAGTGGTGAACTCGTCGATCGCCCAGTCGCCGTTGAAGCGACCAAGACCGGAGTTCTTCTCACCGCCGAACGGCGCGTTGGGTTCGTCATTGACCGGGATGTCGTTGACATGGGTCATACCGGCGTGGATGCGTTGGGCGAACTGCACGCCGCGCTCCAGGCTCGATGTGAACACAGCGCTGGAGAGTCCGTATTCACTGCTGTTGGCCAGTTCAAGGGCATGCTCGGCGTCACGCGCTGACTGAATGCCCACCAGCGGACCGAAGATTTCTTCACGGGCGATGTCCATGTCGGCGGTGACGTTGCCGAACACATGCGGCGGCATGACGTTGCCCAGGGCTTCACCGCCTACCAGCAGCGTGGCGCCTTCGGCTTGGGCGATGGCGATCTTCTGTTGCAGGCCAGCCAGTTGCTTGCCGTTGATCACCGGCCCGATGACGGTTTCAGCTTTGTTCGGGTCGCCGTAGGGCAGGGCTTTGACGCGTTCGACGAAGCGCTGGGTGAAGGTTTCCAGCAGGGGCTGCTCGACGATGATGCGATTGATCGCCATGCAGATTTGCCCCTGGTGGAGGAATTTGCCCACCACGGCGGCGCTGACGGCCTGCTCGACGTCGGCATCGGCCAGGACCACGAACGGACTGTTGCCACCCAGCTCCAGGGCCACGTGCTTGAGGTGCTCACCGCCGCTGGCGATGCGGCCGATGTTGCGCCCGACCTGGGTTGAGCCGGTGAAGGAGATGAACGCCGGGACCGGGTGCTCGACGAAGGCGTCGCCGATTTCCGCGCCGGAACCGACCACCACACTGAGCACGCCCGCCGGCAATCCGGCTTCCTCGAAGATACGCGCGAGCAACAGGCCGCCGGTAACGGGGGTATCGCTGGCCGGCTTGACCACCACGGCGTTGCCTAGCGCCAGGGCAGGTGCCAGGGAGCGGGCTGTCAGGTGCAGCGGGAAGTTCCATGGGCTGATCACACCGATCACGCCCAGGGGCGTACGGTAAACGCGGCTTTCCTTGCCAGGAATGTTGGAGGCAAGAATGCGCCCATGCACGCGGCTGGGCAGGCTGGCCGACTCCAGGGTGATGGCGCGAGCGGCGCCCCATTCGATCTGCGCTTTGATGCGCGTACTGCCGGACTCGCGGATGATCCAGTCGATGATTTCTTCACGACGCTCGTCGAAGATTTTCACCGCGTTGAGCAGTACCTGGCCACGTTCGGCCGGCCCTTTGGTAGCCCAATCGACCTGGGTTACGCGCGCCTTGCGGTAGGCTGCATCGAGGTCTTCGCGATTGGCCAGGGTGATCTGCAGCAAGCGCGTCTGAGTGAAGGGGTCGAACACCTCCAAAGGGCGACCGGCGCTGCCGGCCCGCCATTGGCCGGCGAGTGGCTGCAATTCAAGGTGCTGATAGGCAGGGCGAACGGAGTGGGTAGTAGTCATGTCGAGGTCACCTCTCTTTTTATTAAAGTGCACATGTGCCTACTAACACTTATCGTGCCATGTCCATTTTTTAGATTAATTTCCTTTTAAAACAATAAGTTGAGTTGTTTTGTAGTTGCGCAAAGCCTGCCTCAGGCACAGACTCGATAGAAGTTGTGCGGAAATTTATGCAGAGAAGTCGCACGCTGTTGAAAGCTCGACGCCCAGTTGGGTGAGCAGAAGTTGTGCGGTTATCGGACAAATGGCCAGCAGGGAGCGGCCGAGTCGATCGCTAGCGGATTGACCCGCCGGGAGGGCTGGGCATACTCATAGGTTACCTACCTGCCTCTTGTTGACTGCCCATGACTCGTACTACGCCTACCAAGACTGGCCGTTCTGCCGATGAGGATTTCCTCAAGCAGATGCTTGGCCGGCAGAAGCGCCTGATCGTCGACCGCGCCAGTCAGTTCGGTACCAGCGGCCTGCCATCGGCTGAGCAGTTGGCGGAAACGGTGGCCTTCGCCCCGCAGGAAGGCAGCGTCTGGTTGTGTGGCCAGCGCATGATGCTGCTGCAAGGCTCTGCGTTCGGAGCCATCCGCCGCGAGCTGATCGAGGCGCTGGGGTTCGACAAGGCACGTGGCCTGCTCACGCGCATCGGCTGGCAAGCCGGTGCGCGTGACGCCGCCCAGGTCAGCGAGCAGTGGCCGGAAGGTGATGACACTAGCCTGTATAGTGCCGGACCGCGGCTGCACATGCTCGAAGGCATGGTCAATGTCGAGGTGGTGCGCTTCGAAATCGACTCTGGCATTGGTCACTTCTATTCCGAGTTCCTTTGGCACAACTCACTGGAAGACGACGAGCACATTGCCGCCTATGGCCTGGGCGGCGAACCGGCCTGTTGGATGGAGATCGGTTATGCCAGCGGGTACGCCTCGTCGCTGCTCGGCCGACTGGTCGTGTTTCGCGAGGAGGAGTGCCGCTCGATGGGCCATCAGGCCTGCCGTATCGTTGGCAAACCGGCCGATCAGTGGGACGACATCGATGTCGATCTGGCCTATCTGGATCCAGGCGACTTCCTCAGTCGCAGCACCTACGCCTCGGGCACCGAGACCACCGTTGCCGAGCTGGAGGAACCGGCAGACGGCAAACCGCTGGTGGGCATTTCGGCGGCGTTCGTCGTGGCCACTCAGTTGCTGCAACGCGTTGCACCGACCGAGGCGACGGTGTTGTTGATCGGGGAGTCAGGGGTCGGCAAAGAGTTGTTCGCCCGCTCGCTGTACCAATCCAGTTCCCGGCAGCATATGCCGCTGGTGGCACTCAACTGCGCGACCTTGCCGGAGAACCTGGTGGAGGCCGAACTGTTCGGTGTCGAGCGTGGCGCTTTTACCGGTGCCGAGCGTTCGCGTCCCGGTCGATTCGAACGGGCCCATGGCGGGACGTTGTTCCTCGACGAAATAGCGACCTTGAGCTTCAGTGCGCAGAGCAAGATCCTGCGCGCCTTGCAGGAAGGCGAAATCGAGCGCGTCGGTGGCACGGCGCCGATCCGGGTGGATGTACGGGTCATAGCCGCGACCAACCTGGATCTGCGTCGCGAGGTCGAGGCCGGACGATTTCGTGAAGACTTGTTCTACCGACTGAATGTGTTCCCTATTCATCTGCCACCGTTGCGCGAGCGTCGCGAAGATATCCCGCTGCTGATGAGTTACTTTCTGCGTCATTTCAGCCTGCGCCATGGGCGTCGGCTGGCTGGTTTCAGCACGAGGCTGGTCAATGCACTGCTCACTTATCGGTTTCCCGGCAATATTCGTGAACTGCAGAACCTGATCGAGCGTGGGGTGATTTCCGCCGGCGATGGCGAGGTGATAGACATCGTGCATCTGGCCGAGATTGGCGCACCGTTGATGGCAATGGCGATCGGTCTGACCCCTGAGGGGCGCTTGTCGGCTATCGAGCGACGTGATGAGGCGGCAGGTAAAGTGCGGGCGCCCACAGCGTCAACTGAAGAAGGGGATCATGCAGGCTCACTTCGCGAGCCGGTACTGGAAGGCCTGCAGGCCTTCGTTTCCGGGAGCCAACGGGTGTTGAATACACCCCTGGCAGAAATCGAGCTGCACCTGGTGCGCCTGGCAATGGAGCGCTCCGGTGGCAACATCACGGCGGCGGCGCAGATGCTCGGCATGAGTCGTGCGCAGGTCAGTTATCGCCTCAAGGGGAGCTAGCGCCGGACGCGATCCGGGCTCAACACGATGCCCCGCGACCTGATGATCACGGGGCATTTCGTGGGGGGCTCAGAGGGGAACGGTGAACTTGAGCCAATAGGTCTGGCCATCGGTACGGTTGCGTACGCCGGATTCATCTTGCCATTTGGCACTGAGGGACCAGCCATCCTTGCTGGCATATTGCACGGCCGGACCGATGGAAAAGGAGCGGCCACGGTTGCCATCGGCGGCATCGACCAAAGCCGCGGCGGCGCAATGGGAGGCGCTGCACTGGTCATCGCTCACTTGCTTGTAAGCGTGGCCACCGACACCGAGTACCCAGCCATTGCCCAGGCCCCAGCCAAGGGTGTAGTCGGCATGCAGCTCGCGGCCGGACTGGTAGTGGGTGTCCTGGTTTTCGAAGTTGTAATCGTACATCAGGCGCACATCGGCGTTAAAACCCTTGGGGTCCATGTAGGTCATGGCATACACCGCTTGTACGGTGTAATAGTTCGTGCCGAGGTTGACCAGGTCGTTCTTGTCGTACTCGCTGGCGGTGGGCAGTACGAAGTCGACACCCATAGCGGTGTGGAACTTGTCACTGTGGTGGAAACCGACCACCGGGCCGAGGTGAGCGTCGCCGATGCCGCGCTTGTGGTCATGCGGGCCGTTCTTGATGTTCAGCCGTATGTCATTGAGCGGTAGCAGTGCGTGGAAGCCCAGGCTGCCTCCAAGTACCTGCTGTTCGGTGACCCAGATGAATCGAGGCACGACAGTGGTGACGCGCAGGTCGATGTCGGCCACCTTGTCGCCGGCGTTATCGCGCAGGGTATCGGCCAGGTAGTCGCCGACGAAAACCTGACCGTAGGTGCCGGGTGGCGGCAGGATACCCATGCCGTAGATTTCAATGCCCAGCGGCCAGGACGACACACCGCCTTCGGTAGCCTGGACCAGTGAGGCGCTGCCGGCCAGCAACAGGACAGCGCTGAGCGCAAGGGAAGTGCAGCGGGTGAATTTCTGATGCATGAAAGGCCAACCTTATTGTTATGAGGGGCATACAGCAGCTTTTGATTGCGCAAGGTTGCCCTACTCAACTATTGTGCCAGGTTGGCTTCTTTTATTTTTTGTTGTAAATCAATGGCCTGAGTTCTTACTGTTAATTGTTCAAGGCCTGGGCTGCACGCCTGTGACGGTTTTTGTTAAGAAAGTTCGACCGAATGCGGAAAGTTCGTGATTATTCATGCGCCGCTTTGCCCGACGCTATGGCGGAAGGCATTCGGTGTCTGGCCGCCGAGGCGGCGGAAAAAACGTGAGAAGTAAGTCGGGTCGCTGAAACCCAGGCTGTCGGACAACTGGCTGATGCTCATGTTCGTGTAAGTCAGATTACGTTTGGCTTCCAGCAGCAGGCGTTGGTGAATGATCTGCAGCGCGGTTTGCCCGGCCAGCTCCCGGCACAGGATGTTGAGGTGCACGCTTGAAACGCCGATGCGCTGAGCGAAGATGTCCACCGACAGGTGCTCGCGGTAGTGCTGCTCTACCAACTTGATGAAGTGGCTGAGCAAATGCTGGTCGCGTTCGCCACGATTGCTAGGCGGCGTGTTGAGTTGACGGTGGCGACTGGTCCAGACCATCAGCACACTGACCAGCGAGTGCATCAGCACGTCGCGCGCCGATGCGCTGCTTTCGTATTCCTGAAGCAGGGCGGCAAACAGGGTGTTGATATAGCGGCGATCACGCCCGACCGGGTAGCACCCGCAAGACGCCAGAACTGTCAGCGGTGCGCCCAGTTGCGACTCCAGCCTGGCCACCAGCGGCACGCCGAGGGTGAGCACATAACCCTCGATATTTTCCGAGAACTGAAAACCATGCACGGTTAGCGGCGGAATGACCTGAATGGCCGCTTCCAGCACGTCACTGCGCTTGCCCTCGATGTCGACCACCGCCTGGCCGCGTTGGACATAGAGCAGCTGGAACAGGTCGGCGTGACGGTGAGGCTTGATCTCCCAATGGTGCAGGCTGCTGCGTTTGGGTATCGATTCGCAGTGCAACAAGTCCGGGGTGGTCCATGCCTTGTTTTCGCCATACAGCTTGAACACAGGGATGTTGTTGACGCTGGTTTTCATCGTGCTCGGCGACCTTGAGAGTGGAAATGCACAGTGTGTGGGGTCGTTCGATAATCGAACAAAATTTGTAAAAGTGCAATTTAATCAGGAAAAATCACCTTTTCATCTGAGTTTTGTCAGTAAAAATGCAGGAGAAATATAGAACAACAAAATCCAGTCGCCGTTTGTAAGCGGTTGGAGCGCACATCAGAGATTAAAATAATGAAAACTCAGGTTGCTATTATCGGCGCCGGCCCTTCCGGACTTCTGCTTGGCCAATTGCTGCATAATGCCGGCATCGACAACGTCATTCTCGAGCGCCAGACACCGGATTACGTCCTCAGCCGTATTCGTACCGGGGTGCTGGAGCAAGGCACTGTCGACCTGCTGCGCGAAGCGGGTGTATCCGAACGCATGGATGCCGAAGGCCTGGTCCACGACGGCGTGGAGTTGCTGGTGACCGGCAAGCGTATTCGTGTCGACCTCAAGGCACTGACTGGCGGCAAGACCGTCATGGTCTATGGCCAGACCGAGGTCACTCGCGATCTGATGGAGGCTCGCAGCGTCAACGGCGCGCCGATCATCTATTCGGTCGAAAACGTGCAGCCCCACGAGATGAAGGGCGAAAGCCCTTACGTCACCTACGAGAAAAATGGACAAACCCACCGCATCGACTGCGATTACATCGCCGGTTGCGACGGCTTCCACGGTGTCGCCCGTAAGAGCATTCCCGCAGAGGTTCTCACCCACTACGAGCGCGTGTATCCATTCGGCTGGCTTGGACTGCTGTCCGACACGCCACCGGTCAACCACGAGTTGATCTATGCCCACCACGACCGTGGCTTCGTGTTGTGCAGTCAGCGCTCGCTGACCCGCAGC
>LNAP01006443.1_pt2 | contig 38091 bp, 42 predicted proteins | sample 602601 | NCBI WGS metagenome assembly LNAP01 (sample SAMN02440304, study PRJNA202911) | soil metagenome | biome: Subtropical and temperate rainforests or woodlands; isolation source: soil samples (1 kg each in a 20% v/v slurry with milli Q water) were... ... | reverse complement strand
AATGGCTTCCATCTGATGGCCGCAGGAAGCGCATTGGTAATCGTAAATTGGCATTGGCTCATCTCGGCATGCATAACGACGTGCCGCGAAACCGCGCCTCGCGGCCCTCGCGTCAAGGGGCGGGAGTATATGACGGATCACGCCTGGCAATAAACCCACAAACCGTCGCCGAACAGCGCAACCGTCCAAGCGGGGCATGCATTTGGCCAATAGCATTTATTGACTCTGCTGCCGCGACAACCACCCCAAGGCCCATGCTAGGCTTTGCCCATCGCTCAGACCCGCCTTCAATTATCTGCACAAGGAGAAATGCCATGGAAATCAACATCGGAATTGCCGAACAGGACCGCGCTGCTATTGCCGAAGGCCTGTCTCGCTTGCTCGCCGACACTTACACCCTTTACCTGAAAACCCACAACTTTCACTGGAACGTCACAGGGCCGATGTTCAACACCCTGCACCTGATGTTCGAAGGTCAGTACACCGAACTGGCCCTGGCCGTGGATTCCATTGCTGAGCGCATTCGCGCGCTGGGCTTTAATGCGCCGGGCACCTACGCCGCTTATTCGCGCCTCTCCTCTATTAAAGAAGAAGAAGGCGTTCCGAGCGCTGAAGATATGATCAAACAACTGGTTCAGGGCCAGGAAGCGGTAGTGCGCACCGCGCGCGGCATCTTCCCGCTGCTGGACAAAGTCAGCGACGAGCCGACCGCCGACCTGCTCACCCAACGCATGCAAGTTCACGAAAAAACCGCATGGATGCTGCGCAGCCTGCTGGCGGTGTAAACCCACCCGCAAAAAACGCAAAAGGCCCGGCTTAAAACCGGGCCTTTTGCTAGGCGCAAGCCGTACTGCTGCTCTATGCTCTGGCAATCGCTAGTTTGAACTTGTACGACAGATGAGCCAGCCGCCGAAATCGCCCACCCTTTTAAGTCTCTACCCGGAGGAGACCCGCGAGGCAGCGGACCTACTCAAACAAGCAGTGCCGCTGATGATGCGTCACGACATCCCGCCCAATCCGATCCATTACGCTCTCTGGTACACCTACAGCAAGGGCCTGGAACCGGAGCTCAATCGGCGCCTCGACAAAACGGTTAAGGATTTCGACAGTTTCCCGCCGGAGACTGCCACCAAGCTGTTTCGCGACTACATTATTCGTGGCGAACTGGAAGAAGCCCGCGCCGGCCAACACCAAGTTATCGAGCTGGTCGACGATATCGAGGGCGGTATTTCCCACAGCGTTGACTCCAGCAAAGCCTATCAAGACAGCCTCAACCACGGCCTCAGCGCACTGCAAGAACCGTTGATTGACGACCTGCCCAGCGTGCTCAACGACCTCCAGCAAAGCACGCAACTGATGCAGGACCAGCAGGAAAAATTCCTCTATCGTCTGCGCAGCGCTCAGGAGGAGATTTCTCACCTGCGCGGCCAGCTGGAACGCGCCCATATGGCCGCGACCCTCGACAGCCTGACTAACGTTTTCAACCGTCACGCCTTCACCCGCCTGCTGGAACAGACCCTGGCCAGCGGCAATCAGGGCGTAGCGTTGGTGATGCTGGATATCGACCACTTCAAACACTTCAACGACCAGTACGGCCACCCGCTTGGCGACCGCGTGCTGCAACACGTCGGTCAACTGTTGCGCGAGTTGCTGCCAGCCAGAGGCATGGCCGCGCGCTACGGCGGCGAAGAGTTCTGCGTCATTCTGCGCGAGTGCTATGACCTGGAGGCAGCCCACACCTTCGCCGAACACTTGCGTCTGAAAATTCAGGCACTGCGGGTGAAAGTGCGGCGCACCGACGAGATTCTCGACTCCATCACCGCCTCGTTTGGTTTTGCCCTGGCCGAAGCCGGCGACACCCTTGAAACCTTGCTCACTCGTGCTGACGACGCCCTGTATCAAGCTAAACGTGCCGGCCGCAATCAGGTTCACCCTCATCTTCCAGAGCCTGCGCTAAGCGCTTGATTTGAGTAGCCCTCCGCTTTGCTGTTAAATACCCCCCGTGCCGCCGCCCCGTGCGGCGCATAGGCTGGTGCCAACGCGTGTCGATAGCCGATTTTTATTTACGGCAACCCGCGCCAAGCCAGCTCTTTCGCTGAACCATCCTTATAAGTGAGCTCATTGCACATGCTGAAAATTGTCCACCTGCTTGTAGGAGCTGCTGCATTGCTCCTGTCCTTTATTCCTAGTCTTCACGCCGAAAGCCTTCCTTACCTACAACAACCTGATGCCATCTACCTCGCTCTATTTGGCTTGATCAATCTACTGCTGGCACCTCTTTTCCCGATTTGGCACATGGGCGCCCGCCAACAGGTTCAGGGCTTGGTTAGCGCACTACTGGTCTTGGCCGTCGTTCTGCAAGTGTTGATTCTGCTCGCGCCACTGCCCGTCATCGGTGGCCAGCCGGCCGTACTGCTCAGCTTGCTGACTGTGTTGCTGGCAGTGGTATTGCACCTGTGCGCCAACCTGCGGATGAAAACCCGCAGCAGCGTTACCCCTCAAGACTTGGGTGATCGCGAGACCGGCACAGTGAAGTGGTTCAACACCTCCAAGGGCTTCGGTTTTATTTCCCGCGACTCGGGCGACGATATTTTTGTGCACTTTCGCGCCATTCGCGGTGAGGGCCACCGCGTATTGGTCGAAGGCCAGCGCGTTGAGTTCTCCGTTATGCAGCGTGACAAAGGCCTGCAGGCCGAAGATGTGATTGCTGCGCTGCCACAACGCCGCTAAGCAAACGCCTCAATAAAAAACCCGCCATTGGCGGGTTTTTTATTGGCCGGAGCACTCATCTGCCGAGCGCCCTCTATTAATAGTGGGGCGGTGGCGACTCTTCCTCAGACATGCCAAAGCCGCTTTGCATATCTTCCTGGCGCTTGGCCAGCGCGGCGATCTGCAACTGCAGCCGCTCAACGATCCGCTGCTGCTCGACCAGCTCATCGTTCAAGGTCTGAATAGTGTCGTCCTGAAACGCCAAGCGGGTTTCCAACTCCATCACGCGCAATTCCAAACTCACGGCTTACTCCTCGGCAAAGACAAAATCGCTACCCAATACCGAGCGCAGCTTGGCGCGGATCGCGGCCACCTGCTCGCCTGCATAAGGTTGCGCGGCGAACTTGCCCCAAACCGGCGCGGGCCAGGCGGCATCATTGCGGCGGCGAACAATAACGTGCATATGCAGCTGACTGACCACATTGCCCAACGTGGCAACGTTCATTTTGTCAGCGGAAAAAGTGTCGTTTAACAACTCAGCCAGGGTGACGGTCTCATGCCACAGTTGTTTTTGTTCGTCTGCGCTTAATTGAAACAGCTCGCTGACCTCATCCCGACGCGGAACCAGGATAAACCACGGATAGTGGTCGTCATTCATCAACAGCAAACGGCACAGCGCAAAGTCACCAATCAGCAGGGTGTCGTTCTGCAAACGTGAATCCAGAGTGAACATACACAAACTCCCACCTATATATAGGTACAACTCAGCCTAGCGTTCGCAGGAGAACGGGCGGCGTATCCGGCGCACAGGATACCGCCATCACAGAAAAATCTCGCCAGAGGCGCTGAGTGAAAACGGCGCCTCTGCCATCTGTCGCTCGCCAGTATGAATCGCCCTTTCCAGCCACCTCACACTCCGCACCAAAACGGCGCTCGCATCGAACCGCAGACAAATTCCCATGCACCCAAGCTGTGCACACTTTGTTACCCAAACGCCGCAAGCCCCACTTTCAAGCCGCTAGTGCCACCAGCAGTAACGGTCGGTGGCATACCTAGCGCCCGCTACGGGGCGAGGAGATACGCACCATCTGTAGCTTTTTTCACAACGTAGCGCTCAAAAAATCACACAAAACATTTTTTTCACATGGCCAACGGCGTTTGTGCACGCTAATTGCTTTATGCCTAGCAAGATCAATGAGCACCGACGCTTAACAGTGTTTGTGTACCTTGCTTAGTACAACAGTTAACTCCAGGGACAAGAATTAACTGCTGCACTTAACAGGGGATTAATGCAACCGGTTTTTATCGGCACTTTAATCATCAGAAGTCACGGAAAAAGTTAATCGCTGGGATGCAAGCGTAAAACTACGAATTTGCGACATGTCACATAAGCTTTTGCGACATAGCCGTTAAGAATCTGTCGCCAACATTGTCGCCGTGATATAACTTAGCGCCGACACAAAAAGAAAGAGCCGCCCATACACAAAGAAGATGGGCAGCGCAACTCTTCTAAACCAAAGGAGCAATCACGATGCAAGTGATGAAGTGGAGCTTAATCGCCCTAGCAGTAGCGGGCAGCACCCAACTGGCAGTAGCCAGCGAACAGTCCGACTCCAAGGGCTTTGTAGAAGACAGCAGCCTCAGCGTTTTGGCTCGCAACCTCTACTTCTCCCGTGATGACCGTGCACGCGGCGCCGACCAAAGCTACACCCGTGAATGGGGCCAAGGCTTTATCGGTACTTTCGAGTCCGGCTTCACTCAAGGCACCGTAGGTTTCGGCGTTGATGCAATCGGCCTGGCCGGCATCAAACTGGACAGCGGCCGTGGCCGTAATGGCACTGGCCTGTTCCCTACCGATGGTGATGGTCGCTCCGAAGACGCCTACGGCGAGTCGGGCGGTGCAGTAAAACTGCGCGTTTCCAGCACTGTTCTGAAGTACGGCACCCAGTTCACCGCTATGCCGGTTTTCGCAACTGACGACAGCCGTCTGCTGCCAGAAACCACCGAAGGCTTCTTGGTAACAAGTAAAGAAGTTGAAGGCTTGGTACTGAACGCTGGTCACTTCACCGCGCTCAACGCCCAGTCCCAGACCTACCACGACAGCATCGGCTGGGATTCGAAGTCCCACTCCAAAGGCCCAGGCCTGACCGAAGCCAACGTTCTCGGCGGCACCTATGCCATCTCCGACGCGCTGAGCACTTCGCTGTACTACTCGAAAGTAGAAGACTACTTCCGTAAGTACTATGCCAACGTCAACTACACCCTGCCGCTGGCCGAAGAGCAATCTCTGGCTTTCGACTTCAACATCTACGACACCAAAGGCGACGGCCGTACCGGTAGCGGTTACGAAGAAGAGGCACTGGACAACACTGCCTTCAGCCTGAGCGGTGCTTACACCATCGGTGCTCACACCTTCCAACTGCAATACCAGCAAATCTCCGGCGACGGCGCATATGCCTACGGCGTAGACGGCGGCGGCACCATCTTCCTGGCGAACTCCATCGCCCGTTCCGACTTCAACGCTGAAGACGAGCGTTCGTACGGCGCCATGTACAAGCTGGACCTCGCCACTTTCGGCGTGCCTGGCCTGACCTTCATGACCCGTTACGTCAAAGGTGTTGACGCTAACACTGGCGACACCAACAGCGGCAAAGAGTGGGAACGCGACGTAGACGTTAAATACGTTCTGCAAGAAGGCCCAGCTAAAGACCTGAGCCTGCGCGTACGTCAAGCGACTTACCGTTCGGCTGATGCCGTTTACTCGGACTCGCTGGACGAGCTGCGTCTGATCGTTGAATACCCACTGAGCATTCTGTAATTCAGAACTCAATAGGTAATTCGATCTAAGAAAAAGCCCGGCATTAGCCGGGCTTTTTTTGTCTGCAACTTGGTACTGATTAACTAACTTAAAGCGGCAATGCATAAGTACCCGTTACATGGGCCACTAGATTGTCATCATCCCCCGCCGAATATAACGACACTTCGCACACCGCCTGACGCCGACTTAGTTTAAGTATTTGCGCGTGAGCGATTAAGTCCACCGGCTTGGGCTTGGCCAGGAAGTTGATATTCAGGTTGGCGGTAACCGCCATTTCTACCTTGCCCAAACGCCCAAGCACCACGGCATACATTGCCGCGTCGGCCAACGCCATGATGGTCGGCCCTGAAACGGTGCCACCGGGGCGCACCAATTTGGCCTGGAACGGTACGCGAGCGTAAGCGTTGTCGGCATCTAGCCGGTCAATGCACAGGTCGATATCTTCGGCCATCGGCACCCCAAAGCGGATCAGCGCTTGTACTTGTTCAGCAGTCAAAGCTGTCACTGGAAACCCCTTACATTGCAATGGCCTGAATCCTGTACGCGGCAGTACAGGCCCCGTACAATGCCGAGCACTTCCTTGCCCTCGCAACTGATATAACGGCCAAACATGCGTACCAGTCAGTATTTGCTCTCGACCCTGAAAGAAAACCCAACCGACGCCGTCGTGGTCAGCCACCAGTTAATGCTGCGTGCCGGCATGATCCGCAAACTGGCTTCCGGCCTCTACACCTGGCTGCCGATGGGCCTGCGTGTATTGCGCAAAGTAGAAACCGTGGTGCGTGAAGAAATGAACGCGGCCGGTGCTTTGGAAGTGCTGATGCCAGCCATTCAACCGGCTGAGCTGTGGCAAGAGTCCGGGCGCTGGGAGCAATACGGCCCTGAGCTGTTGCGCTTGAAAGACCGTCATGGCCGTGAGTTCTGCGTGGGCCCAACCCACGAGGAAGTCATCACCGACCTGATGCGCAACGAACTGAGCAGTTATAAACAGCTGCCCATCAATCTGTACCAAATTCAGACAAAGTTCCGTGATGAAATCCGCCCGCGCTTCGGTGTAATGCGTGGCCGCGAATTCACTATGAAGGACGCCTACTCGTTCCATAGCGACCAGGCGTCCCTGCAACAAACTTACGACCGCATGCACCAGGCGTACTGCAATGTGTTCAGCCGTCTGGGCCTGAATTTCCGTCCGGTGCAGGCCGACACCGGTTCTATCGGCGGTACTGGCTCGCACGAATTCCATGTGTTGGCCGAGTCCGGTGAAGACGATATCGCCTTCAGTAATGTCTCCGACTACGCTGCCAACGTCGAAAAAGCCGAGGCTATTCCGCGCGAAACTGCTCGTGCTGCGGCAACGGAAGAAATGCGTCTGGTCGATACACCAAACGCCAAAACCATTGCTGAGTTGGTGGAAGGCTTTAACCTACCGATCGAGAAAACCATCAAGACCCTGGTGGTGCATGCGGCAGAAGAAGGCAAGCTGATTGCCTTGATCGTTCGTGGCGACCACGAGCTGAACGAGATCAAAGCCGCCAATCTGGAGTTGGTAGCCAGCCCGCTGGTGTTCGCCAGCGAAGCTGAACTGCGCAACGCCATTGGCGCAGGCGCCGGCTCGCTTGGCCCGTTGAACTTGCCGCTGCCGTGCATCATTGACCGTTCGGTAGCCCTGATGAGCGACTTCGCCATCGGCGCTAACATCGACGACAAGCACTACTTTGGCGTGAACTGGGAGCGCGACTTGCCGCTGCCGGACGTGGCAGACCTGCGCAACGTGGTTGCCGGCGACCCAAGCCCGGATGGCCAAGGCACGCTGGAAATCAAACGCGGTATTGAAGTTGGGCATATCTTCCAGCTCGGCAGCAAATACAGCGAAGCGATGAACTGCACCGTAATGGGTGAGAACGGCAAGCCTGCCATCCTCAGCATGGGTTGCTACGGCATCGGCGTGTCCCGCGTGGTGGCTGCGGCCATCGAGCAGAACAACGACGAGCGCGGCATCCTCTGGAGCGACGCCCTGGCACCGTTCCAAGTTGCCCTGGTGCCGCTGCGCTACGAAAACGAAGACGTGCGCGCCGCTACCGACAAGCTGTACGCCGACCTCACGGCCGCCGGCTTCGAAGTGCTGCTGGATGACCGCGATAAGAAAACCAGCCCCGGCATCAAGTTTGCCGATATGGAACTTATCGGCATCCCGCACCGCATCGTGGTCAGTGACCGCGGTCTGGCCGACGGCAATCTGGAGTACAAGAACCGTCGCGAAACCGAGGCTCAGGCCATTCCAGTAGCTGACGTGTTGTCCTTTATCCAGGCCCGTACCGGTCGCTGATTGTTACCCAGAGCTCCCATGTTCAAGCCACGTCACATCAGCCTCATCGGCGCCGCCTTAGGCGGCGCCTTGCTGCTTAGCGGCTGCGCCAACCATATGTCGCAGCGCGCCGAGCATGAGGAGCGCGTCGAGCGCAAACTGCTGAACCACAGCCTACAGATCGACGTCGGCCAGCCCGCCGTGCTCGAACTGCCGCAACGGCGTGTACGCATTCAGGACCAGAAAACCTTCGAGGTTACTGAGTTCGAAGTGACTCGCCATTACGACCGCTACACGCCCTACCAGGGCTGGCGCGAGCTGTATGAAGTGCCGCTGGGCGTGGTGGCTATCGTCGCCGGCATTGGCGCGAATGTGGTGAACGTGGTGGCCCTGGGCAACGTACCGGAAGTGGCCACAAAGGGCTGGATCGACTACGGCTTCGCCGGGGTCAACCCGTTTATGAACACCCAGTCCAATGGGCGCTCGCAACAGAACCTGGCGCGCATTGACGAACTACAGAAAGACAAACGCACCGAGTACTCCAGCCTGCCCTGGGCAGAGCGCCCGGTACTGATTACCGCCGGCCCGCAAACCCACGAGCTGAGCACCGACCGCAATGGCGTGCTGCGCCTCAACCTGCTCGACGGCCCGTTTGCCGAACAGGATGTCAGCCGGGTCGGCAAGCTCTCCCTAAGCGTCGAAGACGAGCAGGACAACACCCGCGCCGAGGCCAGCCTGCAAGTGAGTCGCACCCTGCGCGGCAAACTGCTGGAAGCCCACGCGCTGATCTACGACGACCTCGAAGACGACGAAGTAGCGCAGTGGGTGCACCGGGTTAAACGGCTCTCCGAACTGGGTCTTGAAGAAGAGGCCAATGAGTTGGAACAGAGCCTGATCGAACTGACCCGCAACGACCCCGAGCTGCAGCAGGAATTTCTTACCTCGCTGCGCAAGAACGCCGGCCGCTTGGTGGCCGATCCGGGCGCCAGTAACTGAGCTCCAGCATGACCGCTTGCGTGCGCGTGCTGCTGGCCTGCCTTGTGCTCGTGGCGCTGCCCTTAAGCGCCACTGTGCGGCAGGCGCCGGAGCCTGAGTTGCGCGACCTGCTGCAACGCACTGTTTCCGAAGCCGACAGTTTTGTTGATCGCTACGACGCAGAGGTCTGGCTGCTGGACATGTCCACCCGCCTCTCGCGCTATATGCCCGACGCCGAAGAGCGCCTGACGCTGCTTAAACAGGTGCACCACGAAGCGCGCAAAGCGGGTTTGAAACCCGAGTTGGTGTTGGCCTTGATTCACACCGAAAGCCGCTTTAACCGCTTCGCCATTTCCTCCGTCGGCGCCCAGGGCATGATGCAAGTGATGACCTTCTGGAAAGGCGAACTAGGCCGCGAGCAAGACAACCTCACCGACAACGCCACCAACTTGCGTTACGGCTGCACGATTCTTAGCTACTACCTGAAAAAGGAAAACGGCGACCTCAATCGCGCGCTGGCTCGTTATAACGGCAGCCTGGGCAAGACCACTTACTCGGGGAAGGTGGTGGGGTTTTGGCAGGATTATTGGTATGTGAAACCGTAGCCTGTGTTCGTTCACTTGCCCTCTCCCCAACCCTCTCCCGCAAGCGGGAGAGGGGGCTTACCGCACTCGGTCTTAAGGGCTTCGACGATTAGATTCCCCTCTTCCGCTTGCGGGAGAGGGGCTAGGGGAGAGGGCCGGGCCAAACGCATTTTTAAGCGCCTGACTGCTCACCCGCGAACGATAAAACCCGCAATCCCCTGTACCGGCTGCTCAGCCAACTCCACCGCCGTCACCTTGGCCTTCTTCGGCCCCGTCTCCAGCCAAGCCGCCAACTCGCGCACGGCCTCTTCCTCGCCTTCAACTAACACCTCAACACGACCGTCGGCCAGATTACGCACCCAGCCGTCGAGGTCCAGGCGCGTGGCTTCGGTTTCAGTGCTTTGACGAAAAAACACGCCCTGCACCTTGCCGCTGACATACCCGTGCAAACAAATACGCGCCATTACCTCACTCCTTAGCTTGCAGTTCAGCCAGGCGCTTGCTCAGGCCGGCTGCGGTTTGTTCGCCCATCAGGCGCTCGCGCACCTGGCCTTTGGGGTCGACCAGGTAGGTTACCGGCAAGGCTTCGCTGCGCGGCAGTTGGAAGCGCTCGGCGGGGTCTTGGGCCAGCACGGTAAAACGGATGCCCATGGTGTCAGTGGCCTTGCTCAGGGCGTCGGCTTGCAGGGCGTCAAAGTTCACCCCCACTACCTGCGCAGGCTTGCCTTTGAGTTGCTCTGCCAAGGCGTTTAGTTCGGGAATCTCGGTGCGGCAGGGGCCACACCACTCGGCCCAGTAATTAATCACTAACCACTGGCCTTCCAACTGCTCAGCCGTTACCTTTCGTCCATGTTGATCGAGGCCGTAGTCCTCCGTACAGCCGGCCAACAGAAGCCCGGCGCACAACCCCAAGACAATCTGCCCCATGAGCACTTTTTTAATGACCCTACGCAGCCGCGCTGCCATGCATTTGATCCTCGTACCTGCAGGGTTGATATGACACTGGACGCCCTACGCCTTGAAGTGCCGGACATCAGCGACGAGGTCGCAGCGCCACTGGCCGACCTCAATGAGCGGCTGGCTGAGGCGCGCCAACAGTCTCACGAAGGCGTTGGGTTTGCTGTTTCGCCTCAATCGCAGCGCCATGACCTTACTCGAAAGGCAACGCGCGCTGCAAAGCCTGAGCGATGAGTATCGGCACTACGCCGAGCACTATCGCCATGGCGCCGTACCGCCGATGTTGTTTGTGCGCTTTTGCGGCGAAATGGCCGTGGGCTTCAAGCGCCTGCTGCTGCAAATTCTGCAAGGCCGGCAACCCTCGCGCCCGCACTTGGCGTGGTGCCTGTATATGGCCCAGCATTTTCTCGCGCAGAGCCTGTTACGCCACTACCAGCTTTATCAGGAGCCACCGGCCAGTCTGTGGCGTGACAGCCATCTGCTGTACTGGATCGGCGAGCATCAAGACTGCCTCGACGAGCCAGTTGCCGCCGCCTTCCACCCGCTGCCCGCGAATACCTTGCGCGGTCTCTACCAGCAGATGTTGCTGCTGGCGTTGAGCAACCCGTTCCACCTGGCTGAAGGCGAAAGCCCGCAGCTGTTCAATGCCCTCGCCCCGCTGGCGAAATTGGCCCGCCTGCTGCCGTGGGATGAAGAAGACGATACCGAAGGGCCCATCGTCGACCTGACTGAAGCGCAACCGAGCCTGGCATTTGAACAACCCATCGACGGCGACCCCACCTACCTGCGCCGCTTTGAATTGGGCGCGTTGTTGGTGGCGCTGCACGAGCCGGCGCCGCTGCAAACCGAACAGGAAGGCGAGCTGCTGCAACGTGTGCGTCATCACTGGTTGGGCCGTCAGCAACGTCGGCATGAACGCTCCGACCAGGCCGGCGATTGCAGCCTGGTGGTCGGCCTGCCGGCTATTCACGCGCAACTGCTCGAACACCGTCCTGGCCACTGCGCCGCACAGATGCTCGACACCAGCCCCGGTGGCGCGCGCCTGCTCTGCCATGCCGACCAGGGCCGCCACCTACCGGTGGGCCAGATCGTCCTGCTGCTGAGCAACAGCGGCACGCCGACCCTGGCCCTGTTGCGTTGGCGCCATCAGAACGCCGACGGCCTGTACTTGGGGCTGCGTTATCTCAAGGGGCTGCCACGCCCGGTTTGGCTACGCCGCAGCCCCAGCACCCAGACGCACCCCGGCGTGCTGCAAAGCACACCAGTGGTGGGCGGCGGCTGGAACCATGGTCTGTGGCTGCCCTACGGCCAATTCAGCGCTGGGGAAAATCTTTGGCTGCAATTGGTCAGTGTGCATAACCAGGCTGCCCTGCCCTTGCCCCCCGCCAACCTCGAAACCCCCTCGGTCACGCGTCATCCGCTGAAGCTGGCCTAATGGTCAAAACTGCGAGACCTGTCACGCGCAGCGGCGGTCAAGCGCACAGTTTGTGTGCAGCAGCGTGCCTATAATTTTCGCGCCTGACTCATTCTAAAAATCAGCCCGGAAGCCACAATGTCCCAAGCCCACGACAAGCTGATCGGCCCTGTGCCATCGCGCATTACCGACACCGCCCGCCTGGCCGTTACCGAGTACGACGGTCGCGTTGCCGACTTCAACGTCGCGGCCTGGCTGCAATTGCCTGGCCTCGCCAATCTGCCGGTAACGCTGCTGATCACCTACCGCGATGCCGGTGCACGGCGTGAGGTGTTGGTGGACCACGGCAAGGTCAATGGCCTGGGCAAAATTCTGCTGTCCGGCATCGGCCGTTTGCCGGTCAAACAGAAGATCGAAGATATGCAGGTGTGCCTGCGCTCGGCTATTCCGGCCAGCAGCCTGGTGGTCGAAGAGTTGTTTGTGCAAGCCGTGGAAGTGGCTGCGGCGCAGAGCCAACAAGCCTTGGCTTAAGCCGCCGCCGCAAACAAAAACCCCGCGCCTATGACCGAGCCGCGGGGTTTTGTGTTTCTAGCGTGGGGTACCGTTGCAGATCACCCGCTCCGACACGAACTCTGTGTCGTTGTCTTCGCAAGGGATAGCCTGAGCATGGGGCACCAACGACTCCGGCCAGCGGGCAAAACTCAGCCCGGTAATACGGTTAAGCCCTTCCAGCGCGTGCTCTGGATGGGTGTGTTGCAGGGCAATCACGTTGTTCTGCTTTTTCGCGGTATGACGCTTGAGGTTACTCATAGCACCCAGGGTTCCTTGGCTAGTCCGTGCCAGGCTGGCAGTTTGATAGCGTTCTACAAGGTAGAGAGCCAAAACCGTGCCAACTGCTTTTTCTTCCGTTTATTGGGCTTTAGCACCGCCCTGACCGCCGAAAACCGCAGGCCTACGCGCAAACTGACGTTTTTTGTCAGCTCGCCCCACCCTCCGCTTCTGGCGCCGCCTGCAACCACTGCATCAGGCTCGCGCCGAACAACTCGGCTGCTTCGTCGTGCAATGCCTTAAGTGCTGCATGCAAGCCCGGATACCACGCTTCGTCCATCTGCGCCGGCAACTGCTCCAGGCGCGGTAAAGGCCAGGGGCTGTGCAGCAACAGGTGGTGCAGGCTGTATTGCGACAGATCGCGGCACAGCACCCAACCACCGCCGCTGGCGCGGCAAATCAGCAGCTCATTTTCAAGAAACTCGACGATCTCGTCCCACTCGTCCTCAGGCAATTTCCACCCGAGGTCATGCACATCATTCAAGCGCAGCACTTCACCGCGCACCTGGGCATCGTGAAACATACGCAGCAGCCCCAGCATCACCAACAACCGTGGCAATGCGCGACGGCGCCAATGCCGCGACGAACCGAGGTTGCAGGCCAGCTCGGCGCCGAACAGTACGATCAGCCACGACAGATACAGCCACAGCAGAAACAGCGGCACCGTGGCAAACGCGCCGTAAATCAGCTCAAAGCCTGGAAACAGTCGCACGTACAAACCGAACAACGCCTTGGCCACTTCAAACAACACCGCCGCAAACACCCCGCCAAGCAGGGCATGTTTAATCGGCACACGGGTGTTGGGTACCGAGGCGTAAATCAGGGTAAAGGCCGCCACGCTCGACAGCAGTGGCGTCAGGCGCAAAATCACCTTGGCACTGATCACCGCCTCCGGCCCGGAAATTAGCGACAGCGAGGTGATATAGGTGCTGACCACAAAGCCCACACCGAGCAACAACGGCCCCAGGCTGAGAATCGCCCAATACAGCAGAAAGCTGGAAATACCGCGCCGCGGCTGACGCACGCGCCAGATATTGTTCAGCGCCTTCTCCACCGTCACCAACATGGCAAACGCGGTAACGGCGAGAAACACCACACCAATCCACGTTAGCTGCCGCGCCTGGGTGGTGAAGTTGTTCAAATACTCCTGCACCGCTTCACCGGAGGCAGGCAGAAAGTTATGGAAGATAAAGTGCTGAATCTGCTCCCCGACACCGGAAAACGCCGGCACCGCCGAGAGCATGGAAAAGGTCACCGTCATCATGGGCACCACGGCGAACAGCGTGGTGTAGGTCAGCGCCGCCGCGCTATTGGGGCCGTGGTCGGCAAGAAAGCGACGCAACAGAAACCGCCAGAATTCCACAAAATCATCGAAACCTTGGCGCATGCCCACTCCCTTGTTTAGTAGTAAATCGCCGCACCGCAGCCCGTGGCTGTTCAGGCCAAGCGGTCGACGCGGGTAGAATAGATGCGACAAGCACATGACCGACCTGACGCTTTATCACAACCCGCGCTGCTCGAAATCGCGCAGCGCGCTAGAGCTTCTTGAAGCCCGCGGCCTGCAACCGACCGTGGTGCGTTACCTGGAAACCCCGCCAAGCGCCGCCGACCTGACGGCCCTGCTGAGCAAGCTGCAGCTGTCTGCCCGCGAGCTGTTGCGCACCGGCGAAGACGAGTACAAAAACCTCAATCTGGCCGATGCCAGCCTTAGCGACGAGCACCTGATCGCTGCCATGGCTGCCCATCCCAAGCTAATCGAACGACCGATTCTTATCGTCGGTAGTAAGGCCGTCATCGGCCGTCCGCCTGAGCGTGTGCTGGAGCTATTGCCATGAGCCAACCGTACATTCTGGTTTTGTACTACAGCCGCCACGGCGCCACCCTGGAGATGGCCAAGCAGATTGCCCGTGGCGTGGAACTGGCCGGCCTCGACGCGCGCCTGCGCACCGTGCCCGCCATCTCAACCGAATGCGAAGCCGTGGCACCGAGCATTCCGGCCGAAGGGGCGTTGTACGCCAGCCTCGACGACCTGAAAAACTGCGCAGGCTTAGCGCTCGGCAGCCCGACCCGCTTCGGCAATATGGCCGCGCCGCTGAAGTATTTTCTCGATGGCACCAGCAGCCTGTGGCTGACTGGCGAACTGGTGGGCAAACCGGCTGGCGTATTCACCTCCACCGCCAGCTTGCACGGCGGCCAGGAAAGTACCCTGCTGTCGATGCTGCTGCCGTTGCTGCACCACGGCATGTTGATCGCCGGCCTGCCTTACAGCGAAGCGGCGCTGCTGGAAACCCGTGGCGGCGGCACGCCCTATGGCGCCAGCCACCATGCTGGAGCGGATGGCAAACGTGCCCTTGATGAACATGAAATCAGCCTGTGCCGCGCCCTCGGTCAACGCCTGGCCCAAACCGCTTTGCGCCTGAGCACCCCGTTGGAGAATAAACGTGGCTAAAACTCCCAAGCCATTGCCCGAATTGAGCTGGTTAGCCCCACGCCTGCAAGCCAGCCGCGTGCTTACCCTGATCAGCTTCTTCGCCCTGGCGGCGCTGTTGTTGGTATGGAATCTGGTTTACGCCGACCTGCACGGTGCGCGCACCTGGGTGATTCTCTGTATCGAACTAGGCCCCCTGGCCCTGCTCGCCCCCGGCTTGATCCTCGGCAACGCCCGCGCCCATGCCTGGACCTGCTTTGTGGTCAACCTGTACTTCATCAAAGGCGTACTGGCCGCGTTCGACCCACACCGCAGCTGGTTGGGTTGGAGCGAAAGCGTGCTTAGCCTGGCGCTCTTCACCAGCGCGCTGCTCTACACCCGCTGGCGCTTTCAGCATGACCGCAAGGTGGCCGGCGAGCTGTAGCTCGGCAACCCCGGGCGTGCCGTGCACGCCCGGAAAAAGCCTGCGCGAATCAGCCAGGCCGCGCCAGTTAGTAATCCGCGTACCGGCGCTCAATCTCCTCATACTCGCCACTGCGGCGAATCGCGGCCAACCCCAGGTTGAATTGATCGCGCTGAATCTGAAAGCGAAACCCTAGTTTGTAGGCCGTTGGCGGAAACAGCGGGTACCACGTCAGCGGCTGACTGATATCCACCTGATCGAGCACATCGCGGTTGAAATAGCGGATTACCCGGGGGTCGCCAATGATCACGTCAATACGCCCGCTATACAGCAGGCGATTTCGCGTCACCTGCTGAGCTTCCTCGCGATAGTTAGGATGGTCAGTCATCACCTGCGCGAATTCGGGGCCGAGCAAAAAACGCGCACGCTGAAAGGCACTCACCGAATAGTTGCGCAGGTCCTGCAAGCTATTGAGCTGCACATGGCGTGAGGTCAGCGCCACGGCAGTGTTGTGGTATTCGATATAGGTATCGGAGTAGTAGGCCGCCACGCCGCTCAGTTCATTGGTGGTGGCGATGCAGTCGATATCGCCGCGCGCGAGCATCATGTGCAACCGCTCCATGGGTGCAAAGTACGCCTGCATGTCGTAGCCCGCGCGACGTAGCGCCGCCTGGACCACGTCGTAATCCAAGCCCTTGCCTTCGGTTTCAAATACGTAGGGCGGCTTGTTGGTGCCAAAACCAATGCGAAAAGGGTCGGCAAGCGCCGGTTGTGTCGACGCCCACGCCAAGCACAGTAAGACCAAGGTGTGGAGCAAGCGGGACATGCCACCTCCTTGGTCTGCCCAGTTTTTTCTCAGCATAGCTGCCCCATGGGCCGGGGCGGCAAATCGGCTGAACCATTGACCCAAGCGCAGCGTCACAGAGACTACCGGTCAGCCGCAGAGCCCTTTACCGATGCCTGTTTTGCCCCTCGCCAGCCTCGCCCTTACCTTGCTTGCCAGCGCGCTACCCAGTGTTGCCGCCGAGCCGTTACGCCTGGCCAATCTGCAACGCTGCGGTGATTTGCTGGATAACCAGCGCCAGGACATCTGCCTGCGCACCAACGGCCTGCAAGCCGGCCCGGTGCGCGTGATGCTGGGCGGCGAAGCGCTGCCAGACAACGCCGTGCAACGCGACGAGCAAAGCCTGCGCCTGCAACTCGACCCCAAGCGCTACAAGAGCGCGCCGCTGTGGTTAGAGCAGCACGGCGCGGCCAGCAACCCGGTGTGGTTGTCGCTCAATAGCAGCCAGGTGGTGCCGGCCAAGCCAACCGAAGTGGCGAAGAATATGGACGGCCTGACCACCTACACCGACCTGGTCAGCCTGATCATCGAGGAAGACACCGACGGCCTGAGCATGGCCCGCCAGTTGGCGAAAAAATACAACGCCCAGGTGGTCGGCGCCATCCCGCCGCTCAACACTTACCAACTGCGCCTGCCGGCGAAAAACCTGCTGGAACGCGATGCCCTGGTGCTGCGTTTGGGCACCGAAGTCAGCGTCGATGCGGTCGTAATCGAAGAGTCCGGCGCTGAAGAAAGCGAAGCGGCCAACGATGATCTGGCCGCCGGCAAACAGCCCCCAGAGGAAAAACCCAGTGGCGATGAATGGGCCGCCAATCGCTTTCTCGACGCGGTGAATTACTACCAGCGGCGCATTCCATCGCCACACAAACCGGTACCGACGACGCCCATTCGTATTGGCGTGATTGAACGCAATGTCGACTTCGATACCGCCGACTTTCAGGACTACCTCGGCGCCGCCGAACGCCAAGACGGCAAACCGCACACTCGCGTTTACGCCCGCGACGCGAATAAGCCCGATGGCCATGGCACCACGGTGGCCGGCATTCTTGCCGCGCGCTGGGACAAGGGCGGCAACACCGGCTTTCTGCGCGGCCTGGACGGCGCCGGGCCGGGCTTTGAGGTGATTGTTGAGCGCAATTCCGATGCCGGCATCACGGCCAATATCGCCGCCTCGGTCAACCTGGTGGAAGACGGCGTGCGGGTACTCAACTGGAGTTGGGGCATTCACCGCGTTGGCGCGAAAAACATTAAGGGCGATGAAATCGACTCCCTGGTGCGCTCGGGCTTGGCCATGAACGGCTATGAAGAACTGCTCGAAGAATTCTTTCTCTGGCTACGTGCCAAGCACCCGGATGTGATCGTGGTGAACTCTGCCGGCAATGGCTCGTCCTTCTCCGGCGCCGATGAATACCGCCTGCCCTCCTCCTTTATCACCGACCAGTTGTTTGTGGTCGGCGGCCATCAGCGCAGCGACGCGAAAGACGTGCCGGTGGACAACCCCGGCTACGTAGTCAAACGCAACTCCTCCAACAGCGACATGCGCGTGGATATCACCGCCGCCGCCTGCGCCCACGCATCTACCGTGCTGGCCGATACTGCCGGCGACGCCCACTGCGGCACCTCGTATGCGACGCCGATGGTGACCGGTGTTATTGCGGCCGTGTTGTCGATCAACCCCGAGTTGCACCCTGATCAAGTGCGCATGCTGCTGCGCCGCAGCGCCCTGACCATCGGCCAGAACGTCGACTTCGAACCTTCCGATGCCGAAGACCTGACCGCGCCGATTCTGCCGTCAGAGCGCAACTACGACCTGAACGACAAAGACGTCGGCCGTTCCGCGCGGCTGGATATGCAAAAGGCCCTCGACCTGGCAGTGAAAAGCCGCGATCGGGTGCGCTGAGGGCGACTAGACTGCTGACTTCGTTCAACTGCCCAGGAGAGCAACATGCTTAAAGCCGAATATAAAACCCGTGGCCCGGTGCCGCAGGACTCGATTGAAGCCGTCGACCTGCAACTGCCGGCGCTCACCGCCGGCCAGGTGCGGATCAAAGTACTGGCCGCGCCAATCAACCCCTCTGACGTTCTCACCCTCACCGGCCAATACGGCATGCTGCCGCCGCTGCCTGCCATTGGCGGCAACGAAGGCGTGGGCAAGGTGGAAGAACTGGGTCCCGAGGTCAGCCATCTTAAAGTCGGCCAGACCGTACTGCTGCCAGTCGGTAGCGGCACCTGGGTAACCCACCTGAATGCCGATGCCAGCAAACTGATCCCTCTGCCCGATACCGACCCACAGCAACTGGCGATGATCACCGTCAACCCGCCAACCGCGTCGCTGCTGCTGAGCCAATTTGTCGACTTGCAACCGGGCGAATGGGTGATCCAGAACGCCGCCAACTCCGGCGTCGGCAGCTACCTGATGCAAATCGCCAAGCTACGCGGCTTTAAAACCGTCAACGTGGTGCGCCGCGAGTCGGCCGTTGCGGCCACGCAAAGTGATGGCGGTGATGTGGTGCTGGTAGACGGCCCCGACCTGGCCAAACGTGTGCGCGAAGCGACTGGCAGCGCGGCGATTCGCCTAGCCATTGATGCCGTAGGCGGCGCAGCCACCGACCATCTCGCCGCGTGCTTGAGCGAGGGTGGCGTGGTGGTGAACTACGGCATGATGAGCGGCGAACCGTGCCAGGTGTCGCCCTCGGCCATCGTTTTCCGTGATGTGAGTTTGCGTGGCTTTTGGCTAGCCAAATGGTTTCGTGCAGCCAGTCAGGCTGAACAAGGCAAAGTGTTTGGCGAGTTGGTGCAACTGATTGCCAGCGGCAAATTGAAGACCCGCATCGCGGCGACCTATGACGTTAGCCAGATCAAAGAAGCCGTAGCGGCAGCAGCCAGTGGTGAGCGCGAAGGCAAGATTTTGATCGTGCCGCGTTAATCACCCGGTACGTTGGAGTAGGTTGGGTTGAGCCCCCGGCGAAGCCCAACAGGCCGTCCGCCAGGACGGCGCGTATCGGTCTCACCCCAGTCTGCTGCGGATACACACGCCAAGACCTTTGCACCCCTGTTGTGCTTCGCTGCGCTCACCGAACGCGGGCCGCCCCAACCTACGAAACTGGGTCCCCGCCTGCGCGGGGACGACGGGGGGGGCGTTGTCTATCTTCGTCATCACCGCGAAGGCGGCGGTCCGACGAGTCGGATCCAGAAGCGGTCAGGCATAGGCGGCTTGCCGCAACAGCCTGGTTACTCCGCCGCAGGCGCTTCCGGCTTCTTACGTTTCAACGGCGCCATGCCGTCACGGCTGACCAAATCGCTCTTGGGCTTGTTGGCGGTTTTGCGCTTGGTTGCGGTTTTTGCCGGAGCCTTTTTGTCGGTTTTCTTGTCGGTCTTTTTCTTTTTCACGCCAACCGCTTTACCCGAGGCTTTGACCTTTTTCGGGCCGCCGTAGGTGCCTTTCAGTTCCTTGACGGTGCGCCGCTCAAAGTTCTGCTTAAGGTAGCGCTCGATGCTCGACATCAAGTTCCAGTCGCCATGGCAAATCAGCGAAATCGCCAGCCCTTCGTTACCAGCACGGCCAGTGCGGCCAATGCGGTGCACGTATTCGTCGCCACTGCGCGGCATATCGTAGTTGATCACCAGATCCAAACCATCAACGTCCAGCCCACGGGCGGCCACGTCGGTGGCAACGAGGATTTTCACCCCGCCTTGCTTCAAGCGGTCGATGGCCAGCTTGCGGTCTTTCTGGTCTTTCTCGCCGTGCAGCACAAACACTTTGTGCTCGGCCGCGACCAGGCGCCCGTAGAGGCGGTCGGCAGCCACACGGGTGTTGGTGAAGATGATCGCTTTTTGATAGGTCTCGTTGGCTAGCAACCAGTGCACCAGGGCTTCTTTGTGCTGGTTGTGGTCGGCGGTGATGATTTGCTGACGCACGCCATCGCTGAGCTGGCTAACGCTGTTGAGCTGCAGGTGCTGCGGGTCTTTCAGTACCGAGGCAACCATGTCACGCAGGCCGTTGCCGCCACTGGTGGCGGAAAACAGCAGGGTCTGGTGCGCGCCTTTGCATTCACCGGCCAGGCGCTGAACGTCTTCAGCAAAGCCCATATCGAGCATGCGGTCGGCTTCGTCCAGCACCAGCACTTCCACGGCCTTGAGGTCGAGGTTGCCTGCATTCAGTTGCTCGAGCAAACGGCCTGGGGTGCCGATCAGGATGTCCGGCACTTTGCGCAGCATGGCCGCTTGTACTTTGAAGTCTTCTCCGCCGGTGATCAGGCCGGATTTGATAAAAGTGAACTGCGAGAAGCGCTCCACCTCTTTCAACGTTTGCTGCGCCAGCTCGCGGGTCGGCAGCAGAATCAGCGCACGGATCACTACGCGTGGTTTGGCATCGCCCATCAGGCGGTTAAGCATCGGCAGCACAAAGGCTGCGGTTTTGCCGCTGCCAGTCTGCGCGGTAACCCGTAGGTCTTTCCCTTCCAGCGCCGGCGGAATGGCCGCGACTTGTACCGGGGTGGGCTCGACAAACTTCAGCTCGGCCACGGCTTTAAGTCGAATTGGGAAAACACGTGGGGCTACCTCGACGTAGATCAGTAAACAGCCGCATAGGTTACCGGTTGTTGCCCCGGAACGCCCGCAGTCTGTGCAGACGGCCGACCATGGGCGCGCTCAGCGGCATTACAAAAAGCCCTTGAGCTGGCATTCTTGCGCCGGAAAATTCACTGCCCCGGAGCGTTTATGACCGTACTTGCCATCGCCGCCGCTTGCCTGATCGACGTTCAAGGCCGCCTGCTGCTGGTGCGCAAGCGCGGCACTCAGGCCTTTATGCTGCCAGGCGGCAAGCGTGAAGCCGGCGAGTCAGCCATTGCCGCGTTACAGCGCGAATTGCTCGAAGAGCTAAATCTGCCGGTGCCCGCCGAACAGTTTGAAACCCTGGGCCAGTTCCACGCACCGGCGGCCAATGAGGCAGACACCTGGATCGACGCGGCTATCTTCGTCGCCCCGCTTACGCAACAGGTCGCCGCTGCCGCCGAGCTGGAAGAACTGGCCTGGCTGGAATTGCACGCGCCCTACCGCACCGATCTGGCGCCGCTCTTGCGCCTGCATGTGCTGCCAGCCCTAGAGCGGCTGCCGCGCCTGTTTGCGCAACACGTGGATGCTGTCCCAGGCGGTTAACAGAATCGCCAGCCAGATCGGAAGGTACGTCCACAACTGCGCCGGGTTAAAGCTTTCTCCGAGAAACACCACCGCCACAGCAAACAGCAGCACCGGTTCGATATAGCTGAGAATGCCAAACACGCCGAGCGGCAACAGGCGACTGGCCGCCATCATTGCCGCAAAGGCTAAGGTGCCGAGCAGACCGATGCCCGGCAGCAGCCACCACATCTGCGGCGCCTGGGTGAACAAGTTGTCTGGGCCATAGGCAACGATCAACCAAATCGCCACGGGCGCCAGCATCAGCATTTCCAAGATAAAGCCCGACAGCGAGTCCAGGCGCATCCAGCGGCGCAGCATAAAGTACGGTGGGTAGCCCAACGCAGCGACTAAAACGCCCGGGTCAGCCACAGCTCATGCAGTACGCCCACAATTGCCAGGCCGACGGCGATGGCCTGCAACGGGCTCAACCGCTCGCGGTAAAACACCCGACCGACCAGCACCATGCTCAGCGGCAGGAGGAAATAACCGAGGGTCACCTCGAGCATCATCCCTTGCAGCGGCGCCCATAAAAACAGCCCCCACTGAATACCGATCAGCGCCGCCGCCACTGGCAAAGCCAGCACCAGCAAGGGCTCGCGGCGCAGGCGCGCGAACACACTGAGCAGCAGCGGCCATTGCCGCGACAGCGTCACCAAGAGCAACACCATGGGGATCGACCACAACACGCGCTGGGCAAAAATCTGCACGCCATCCAGCGGCGCCAACTGGTTTACATACCCCGGCATAAACGCAAACAAAAACGACGCGCCTACCGACAGGGCTACGCCGCGACCGGACAGCTTCATGGAGTGCCTCAGCATTCTTGTTATGGAAAAAACCAGGCCGCGACCTTAACGCGGTTGCGCGGGTATGTCGCGAGGTTAGTCCAGCGCAAAGGGCACGGCAGTGATGGAAACGCGGTTGGGATATGTGGAAACGACAAGGGCTCAGGTGAAGAGATGTTGTGGAGAGAGCCCCCTCACCCTAGCCCTCTCCCCGAGGGGCGAGGGAACAGATCGGTGTTACTGCGACAGTCTCGGTTAGGCTCCCCTCTCCCGCTCGCGGGAGAGGGGCTGGGGGTGAGGGATGGGCACATGGCGCGCCCCTGACCAGATTGTCCAAGCCTCAGGGCGAAGCCACCCACCGCGATGGCATACACACTCTAAAGCTGCGCCAACCCCACCGGCTGACGATGTTCAGCGAGGTACGGCAACACCGCCGCCAGCAACGGCGCCTTGAACGCCTCTTGAAAGCGATGGGCCAAGCCAGGAATCAACTTGAGCTGCGCACCTTTGATATGCGCCGCCACATGCACGCCATGCATCACCGGCAACAACGGATCGGCTGTGCCGTGCACCACCAGCGTCGGCACCCGCAAGCGATCCAACAACGCCACGCGGCTAGGCTCGGCGAGAATGGCGAGAATCTGCCGCTGCACACCGGCCGGGTTAAAGGCGCGGTCATAGGCAATCGCGGCCTGCTCTTTCAACAGCGCGCGGTCGTCATGCACGGTCGGGCTGCCCAACGCCGCCAGCAAGTCGGCCTGCTGTTCGATGGCCACTTCGCGGTTGGGCGCTTCGCGGCGCGCCAGCAATGCCAGCAGCGCCGGCTTTGGCTCTGGCAACCCTTGGGCGCCGGAGCTGGTCATGATCAGGGTCAGAGTGGCTACGCGTTGCGGCGCCATGTCGGCCATATGCTGGGCAATCATGCCGCCCATGCTCGCGCCCAAAACGTGAAAACGCGACACCTGCAAGCTGTCCATCAAGCCCAGCGCATCGCCAGCCATATCGGTGAGGCTGTAAGGCGCCGACACGGAAAACCCGAGCTTGTAGCGCAGCACTTCATACGTCAGGTTGGCCGGCTCCGGCGCGTGCGCCCAGGTCGACAGGCCAACATCGCGGTTGTCGTAACGAATCACCCGAAAGCCTTGCTGACAAAGAGCGACCACCACTTCATCCGGCCAATGAATCAACTGCCCGCCCAGCCCCATCACCAGCAGCAACGCCGGATCGGACTCACGACCGATGCTCTGGTACGCGAGCGTCACCTCGCCCAGATCAGCCTGTTGAGTCGCAACATTGACATCACAACGGGAAGCCGCAAAAGACGGCAAGGCGCACCATAAGGCGGCCAAAAAAAGCAACGCACGCATAAGAAAACACCAACACGCAAAACCCCAGTAAGGGCGGAGTGTGCTGACATCTGTTAGCGCGCGCTGCCACATAACCGTGACAGTTTGATGAAGGGCGCTGAACGGTAGTGACTCGGCGCGAATTTCAATTTCCCCACCGTCGTCCCCGCGCAGGCGGCGGTGTGACCGCTATTCGCTACACCGCGGCGCGCATCTGCCGCGCCGCCGCGACCATATTGATCAGCGCCGCCTCTGTCTCCGGCCAGGCCCGCGTTTTCAGCCCGCAGTCCGGGTTCACCCACAAACGCTGCAACGGAATACGTTTGGCCGCCTTGCTCAGCAGGCTGACGATAGCGGCCGTATCGGGCACCTGTGGCGAGTGAATGTCGTACACGCCAGGGCCGATATCGTTGGGGTAGTCGAACGCCTCAAAGGCATCCAACAACTCCATGGCCGAGCGCGAGCACGTCGGCATCCATGGCGGCGATGGCTTCGATCACATCATTAAATTCGCTGTAGCACATATGGGTGTGAATCTGCGTGGCATCGCCCACGCCACTGGCGCACAGGCGGAAGGCCTGCACCGCCCAGTCGAGATAAGCGGCCCACTGTGCCTGGCGCAGTGGCAGCCCTTCGCGGAATGCGGCTTCGTCGATTTGGATGATCTTGATGCCAGCCGTTTCCAGGTCCACCACTTCATCGCGAATCGCCAAGGCCAACTGCCGCGCTTGTTGTTCGCGGGGAATATCGTCGCGGGCAAACGACCACATCAGCATGGTCACTGGCCCCGTGAGCATGCCCTTGATCACCTTGCCGGTGAGGCTTTGCGCATAACTAATCCACTCCACCGTCATCGCCTGCGGGCGGCTAAGGTCGCCGTAAATCACCGCTGGTTTGACGCAGCGCGAGCCGTAGCTTTGCACCCAGCCAAAGCGGGTAAAGGCGTAGCCATCCAGTTGTTCGGCGAAGTACTCAACCATGTCATTGCGCTCGGCCTCGCCATGCACCAGTACATCGAGCCCAAGGCGTTCCTGCACCTGCACCGCGTGGCGGATTTCGCAGTGCATGGCGTCGGTGTATTCGCCCAGCGATAACTTGCCGCGCTTATACGACTGACGCGCCAGGCGGATGGCCGAGGTTTGCGGAAAGGAGCCAATGGTCGTAGTCGGCAGCAGCGGCAGATTCAGCCGAGCGCGCTGCACCTCAATACGCTGGGCAAAGGGCGACTGACGCTGACTGTCCGCCGCTTTAATCGCAGCAATACGGGCTTGCACCTCGGGCTTATGAATTCGCGTGGACTGCGCCCGGCTGGCCTGAATTGCCGCGCTGGCGCCCAGGGCGGCGACCACATCGGCAGCTTGCGGGTTATTTAACGCCTGAGTGAGGACGGCGATTTCGCCGCACTTCTGCACGGCAAACGCGAGCCAGCTGCGCAGCTCATCGTCCAACTGATCTTCCCGGCCAAGATCGACCGGGCTGTGCAGCAACGAGCAGGAACCGGCCACCCACAGGTTGTCGCCAAAGCGCACCTGCGCCTCGCGCAACAGTTCTAGCGCCTGGTGCAAATCACAGCGCCACACATTGCGGCCATTGACCACGCCCAGCGACAGCACCTTGTAGGTCGGCACCCGATCAAGCACTGCGGGCAGTTGCTGCGGCGCGCGTACCACGTCCACATGCAGGCCCTGCACCGGCAGGTTGGCGGCCAGGCCGAGGTTGTCTTCCAGGTCGCCAAAATAGGTGGCTACCAGCTTTTTCAACGGCGAATACTGCAGCAGGTTGTAGGCGCGTTCGAAGGCGTTTTTCCAGGCTTGCGGCAGGTCAAGGGCCAGAATCGGTTCGTCGATTTGTACCCACTCCACGCCTTGTGCGGCCAAGCGCCCGAGGATCTCGCCATAGAGCGGCAACAAACGGTCGAGCAATTCCAGCTTGTCGAATTCAGCATGGCGCGCCTTGCCCAGCCACAGAAAGGTCAGCGGGCCGAGAATCACTGGCTTGACCGTATGCCCCAGTGCGTGGGCTTCGGCGACCTCTTCAAAGAGCTGCTCCCAGCTCAGCTTGAACTGCTGGTCCTGAGTAAATTCCGGCACCAGGTAGTGGTAGTTGCTATCATTTCCTCGGCATGGGCGCCGCCGCAACAGGCATCGCCATGTTTGTGCGAAGCCGTGCCGCGAGCCATGGCAAACAGGGTGTCGAGGGTTGGCAAGGCGTTGCCCTGGCGGAAACGTTCCGGCACCACGCCACAGAGCAGCGAGTGGCTGAGCACCTGGTCATACCAGGCGAAATCGCCGACCGGCAGTAACTCGATCCCGGCGTTTTTCTGCACCTGCCAGTGCGCGGCACGCAGCTCACGGCCTACCGCACGCAGGCCGGCTTCATCCAACTCGCCCTGCCAATAGGCTTCCAGCGCCTTTTTTAGCTCGCGGTCGCGGCCAATGCGCGGGAAGCCGAGGTTGTGTGCCAATGCCATTGCGATGTTCTCCGTGTAAATGATGGAGCGCATTGTCGGCAGCACGCACACATGAAACAAACTCAACCTTTTCTAGTTGATCGACAGATTCATTCACGTTAGTTTCGCTCATGTTCCCCTGTTTCGAGACAGCCCCATGTTGGAATTGCGCCACCTGAAAACCCTGCACGCCTTGCGTGAAACCGACAGCCTGGTGGATGCCGCCGAACGCTTGCACCTGACGCAATCGGCCCTCTCCCACCAATTCAAAGAATTGGAAGAGCGCCTGGGCATGCAGTTGTTTGTGCGCAAAACCAAGCCCGTGCGCTTTACCAGCGCCGGTCTGCGTTTGCTGCAACTGGCCGATTCGCTACTGCCGCAACTGCGCGCTGCCGAGCGCGATATGGCAAGGCTGGTAGGCGGTACTGCCGGGCGTTTGCATATGGCCATCGAATGCCACAGTTGCTTTCAGTGGCTGATGCCAACCATCGACCAATTTCGCGATGCCTGGCCGGAAGTTGAGCTGGACCTGGCCTCGGGCTTCTCCTTCGCCCCGCTGCCGGCCCTGGCGCGTGGCGACTTGGATTTGGTGGTGACCTCCGACCCCATCGAGCTCTCCGGCATCACCTATGTGCCGCTGTTCACCTACGAAGCCATGCTCGCCGTGGCCAACCAGCACGGCCTGGCCAACAAGCCGTATATCGTGCCCGGCGACTTGGCTAAAGAAACCCTGATCACCTACCCGGTAGAACGCGACCGCCTGGACATCTTCAATCGCTTCCTGGAGCCCGCCGATATCGAACCGGCGCAGGTACGCACCTCGGAACTGACGGTGATGATGATGCAGCTGGTGGCCAGCGGCCGTGGGCCCAACTGGGCGCTGCACGAATACAGCTCGCGCGGTTACGTGACGGCCAAACGCTTAGGGGAAAAGGGCCTGTTCGCCACCCTGTACGCCGGCATTCGCACCGACATGCTCGACGCGCCGTTTATGCGCGACTTCCTGCTGACTGCCAAAGACACCTCGTTCTCCACCCTCGAAGGCGTGAGCGCGGCGAAAGAAAAATAACCCCTGTTTGCCCTCCCCAACCCACCATGGAGAGGGCCTGCTGGCGGTTAGCAGTCAGCCATTGGAACAACCATCACCCATCTGCCGATACTCAACGGTATGGCGCTGGCCCTGATGATCCTCAAACGTCATCCACGCCGGGCCGACGGCGCACTCATGGTTATCGCTGGAAATCGAAATAACCCGCGCCACATCCAACTCCATGCCATAGGCATATTGCTCGACTGCCGGTTGTTCCCTGTCATCGCTGATCGCCGGCGACTCAGCCGCCAGAGACACACAGGCATAGCCCGCCAACGCCAGTAAAACGAGAGCTTTCATGGGGTGTTTACCTATTTGGGGTACTGCTTTGAGAAGTAGTCGGCTGGCGCCTTTTTTCGTGGAAAAGTCGCCAGCCGAATGTCCTGCCTACAACGTGATAAAACCCGCCGAAACCTTTTGGAAAACAGCGGCAACACAACGCCTTTCCGAGCGTTGGCCTCTGCGTGGGAGGCGGGACCATTTTAGGTTTTGGGTGGGTGGGCTTTAAGCGCAAAGATGGCCAAGGACTGTTGACTGGAATCGCAATAATCAAACGGCCGGCGGCTAGAGCCCCTTCCACAGAATTGATCTTGATCTGGCTGGTGATCTACACGCCCCACTAGCGCAGGCCGAGCGGAGTCGTTGTGTAGCGGGGGCGCCGGCTAGGTTGAGCGGCAGCAGCCGCGAGAGGGATCAGGCCGGGGTAGGTTGGGTCGGCCCGCGTTCGGTGAGCGCAGCGAAGCCCAAAAGTGCGGTGCCGGCCCGTGCGAAACCGGGGCTAGACGAAGGTGTGCCTGTTGGGCTTCGCTGCGCTCAACCCAACCTACAAACGCGGCACGCATAATGAAGCCCGAAAAAACCTGATTCGCTGACCCTACGCGCCCAGTCAGCGCCGAACTATTCGACGCTCATCAACAACTCATTACCATCATTGGCCTGCGGATTAACCACCACCGTACAGGTCATCCCCGCCGCCAACAGCAACCCCTGCGGCACGCTATCAATGCTGATCCGCACCGGCACCCGCTGCGCCAAGCGCACCCAGTTGAAGGTGGGATTCACATCCGCCGTCAACTCATGGCTCTGCGGATTGTCCCGGTCATAAATACCCCGTGAAATACTCTCCACATGCCCCTGCAACCGGGCCCCACTCATCATCCGCATTTCCACCGGATCGCCAACCTTGATCAACGGCAGCCGCGTCTCCTCAAAGTAGCCATTGATGTAAAACGAATGGCTATCCACCAGCGCCATGGTCGCCTGCCCACGCTGGGCAAAGTCGCCGCGGTAGACGTTGAGGTTGGTGATATAGCCGTCCACCGGTGCCCGCACTTCGGTGCGTTTCAGGTCCAGGCGAGCGGCGTCCAACTGCGCCATCGCACGCTGATAATCAGCCTGGGCCACGTCGGCCAGGTGGCTGGCGTCATCGCGGCTTTCCCGAGACACCACTTGCTCATCCAGATCGGCGCGGCGTTGGGCGTTGTCTTTGCGGCGCTTCAAGGCCGCCTGGCTGGCAGCCACTTGCGCCTCGGCCTGCTGCACCGCCAGCTGAAAATGTTCGGGGTCGATGCGCAGCAGCAGGTCGCCCTGTTTCACTGCCTGGTTGTCGGTGACCGCCACCTCGGCCACCAGCCCACCGACGTCGGCGGCGATATTGATCACATCCGCCCGCACGCGCCCATCACGGGTCCAGGGCGCGTCCATGTAATGGCTCCACAGGGTGCGCAGCACCAGCAGCGCCAGGGCAACTACCAGCAGGCTGACTGCCACGCTGATGATCTTTTTCGCAGACATGGGTGGCTCTCGACTCAACGGTAAATGCACAGCGCCAACGCGCCGTACAGGCAGATAAACAGGCTGACGCGCAGCAAGGTCGGGTGCCAGGCATGGCGGTAAACCCCCAACCATGCCAACAGGCGATCCAGGCCCCAACCAAGCAGCACGCAGAACAGAAACAACACCGTCAGGCTGGGCATGTACACGCCGAGCACGTGCACATCACGGGGCATGGTTGGCTCCTGCCAGCGGCGATTCGGGGTCGAGCAAGGCGCTGCGGATAAAGTGCAGGTAGCTGAGCACCCGGCGCAGCGGCGAGGTGTCGAATTGCGGTGCGCGTGGTTCCGCGGTGGCGCGCACCGCAGCGATGGCCTGTTCCACGGCCTGCAAGGCGCGCTGACGATGGTGTTCCTGGGGGCGCACGAACAGGCGAATCAGCGCCCGCCCCATCACCCGGATCGCCTGGCGCCAGCGGGTGTTTTCGCCGTAGCAGGGTTGGGCCGGCAACGCCGCCTGTTCCTGGCGCAATTCGATCACCGCATGGCCGATTTCCTGGACTAGAAACATCCAGCGCAGCAACTGGCGTTGCACATCCGGACGACCGACAGAAAAGCCATGGGCTTGGGTCAGCAGGTCGCGGGTGCCGCTTTCAAAACCGGCCGCCAGCCCCTTGAGTTTGCCGCTTACGGCGAACACCACGCGCATGCGCAGGTCGTGCTCCAGGCGCCGCCATAACCAGGGGCGATTGGGCGGCAGAATGAGTGCCGTGGCCAACGTCGCCATGGCCATCGACAGCAGCGCGGCAAGGTATTCGTTGATAAAGCCGTAGGGGTTGTAGACGGTCAGGTTGGCCGGCAGCGAGAGCATGCAAAACCACACCAGCAAGCCCATGCCAAACCCGGCCCATGGTGGCCGCGACAGCAGCCATGCGCCGAGGGCAAATACCGGCGTCAGGGCGCAGCAGAGCAAGGCAAAACCATCCAGCCGGGGCAGCACGAAAAACAGCAAAACAAAGCCCAGCAGCGCCCCGCCACAGGCACCGACCAGCAACTGCCTGGCCAGGCGTTTGGGGTTGGCGCCCGCCGATACCAGGCCGGTGATCATCCCTGCCGTCATCACCAAGGTAGTGCCGCTGGGCCAGGCAGTGGCCAGCCAGAAGGCGCTGAGCAACAGCAGCAATAACGAGCCGCGCGTGCCGGCAACCAGGGCCGCCATGCCGTTGGCGCGCGGGGTGAAAGCGTCCTTGAAGTGCTCGCGCGCATGGTGATGGTCGAGCAGCGAGGCGTGGGTTAATGCGTAGCTGTGCAGGTCATCGGCGAAGCGAAAAAGCAGCTCGGCGGCGGTATTGAAGTCCAGCATCTGCGCTTCATTGGGCTGCTGCACATTGAGCCGCAAACGGGCGTGGCGAATCTGCTCCATCAGCTCCACCTTGCAGGCCTGCAACCGCTCAGCCAACTGCACGGCTTCGCTGTCGCTGCAAAGCCGGTTGCGCAGCGGCGCCAGCACGGCGGCGACTTCCGCCAGACAGGGTTGCAGCGAGTCGGCAACGCCCTGCTCCCCCGCTACCTGCAATCGGCGCAGCAGTTGGTAGAGGGCGTGGAAGCGGGTGGAGAGCAACATAAAATCGTTATTCAGCCGTGCCAGCCGACCGCTGCGCAGGCGCATATGCGGGTCTTCGAAGGCACTGGCGTTGCGCAGGTTTTCCAGGCCTACGGCCTCGGCGGCGAAGCGTGCATTCAGTTGCTCGAAGCGCTCGGGCGGCAGCTCGCCGGCCAGCCCTTCCCAGGCGAACCCGGCAAAGTCGCGAAAGCGCACTGCGAGGGCGCTGCGCAACGAGGTGCTGCTCGATTGCGGCAGCAGCAGGCCGTTGACCACCCCGGCGCAGAGAATGCCCAGGCTGATTTCCAGCACTCGCCACAGCGCCGACATAAAGGCGCCCTCCGGATGCAAGGTGGCGGGCAGGCCGATCATGGCTGCGGTGTAGCCAGCCAGCACGCAGGCGTAACCGCGGAAGTCGCGGTAACGGGTGGCGCCCGCCGTGCACAGGCCAATCCACAAGGCCAAGCTGAGCAAAAACAGCACCCGCTCCTGGGCGAATAAGGCGATCAGCAACACCATCATCGCCAGCCCGACGAAGGTGCCGATCAGCCGGTAAAAACTCTTGGCCAGCACCTGGCCGCTTTGCGGCTGCAGGATGATAAATACCGTGACCAGCACGGTGCTGGGTTGCGGCAGTTGCAGACGGTAAGCCAGCCACAGGGCGAGGAAGGCGGTGAGCAGGGCCTTGGCGATAAACACCCAGGTCAGGCCTTCACTGCGGCCCCAGTCGCGCAGGGCAGCGGTGCTCATGGCGTGTGCTCCGGCGCAGCCAATACGCCGCCACCGAGGGCCACCCAAAGATCGGCCTGACTACTCAATTGCGCGGCCAGCACCTGCTGCTGCACGCGCTGTTGCTGGAACACGGCGGTCTGCGCCTGCAACACCGCGCGGGCATCGGTGAGGCCGCCTTGTTGGGCGACCTGGGCCAGGCGCAAGCGGGTCTGCGCCGCGGCCAGGGCAGTGGCGGCGAAGTGCTGTTGTTCGTCCAGCGAATGCAAGCGCACCAGTGCATCGGCAACGCTTTGCAGCGCGGCAATCAGGGTCTGGTTGTAGTGCTCAACGGCCAAGTCATAGGCCGCCGTACGCTCACCGAGCTGGGCGCGCAAACGACCGCCGTCGAAGATCGGTAAGGTCAGCGCCGGGCCCAGGCCATAGGTGAGTTTGTTGTAGCGCAGAACGTCCAGAACGCCGCCCTGTACCGCCGCCGAACCGAGGCTGCCGAGCAGATCGATATTAGGATAGAACTCGTCCTTCGCCGCTTCAATGCCCTGCGCCTCGGCCGCCACCTGCCAGCGCCGCGCGACGATATCGGGTCGGCGACCGAGCAAGGCCAGCGGTAGGCGGTGGGGCAACGTCGGCACCTCGCTCAACTGCAATTGGGGACGCTGCAGCCGCTCGCCGGCACTGGGTTGTTGGCCGGCAAGTGCGGCCAATTGATGGCGGCTAAGGGCAATGGCTTCGTCGGCCAGATCAAGCTGGCGCAGGGCTTGCGGCAACGCCCCCTGGGCCTCACTGAGCTCCAGATGCGTCCCGAGCCCCGCCGCCAACCGCCGCTGGGCCAGGCTGAGCAGCTTTTGTTGCTGCGCCACCGCCGCCTCAGCGATATCCCGCTCGGCAAACGCACGCGCCAGCCCCACATAGGCGCGCAGCAGATTGCCTTGCAGCTCCAGCGCGGCAGCACGCGCATCGGTGGCAGCGACCTGGGCCAGACTCAGCGCCCGTTCACTGCGGCTGCGCTCGCGGCCCCATAGGTCCAGGTGATAACTCAAGCCCAGGCCCTGGGTGTTATTCCAACTGCTGGTGCGCCCCAAAGAACCGGGGCCATAGAAGTCATCCGCCGGCCAACGCTTGCGTTGCACCTCGGCGCTATACCCCAGCTGCGGCGCTTCATCAGCCTCGGTCATAGCCGCCATGGCCCGCGCCTGACGTACCCGCGCGGCAGCCATTTTCAGGCTGAGGTTGGCGAGCAGCGCGCGGTCCATCCACGCATCCAGCTGCGGGTCGCGATAAGCCTTCCACCACTGCTCCACGGGCCAGGCGATATCCACAGCCGTTGGCTCCAACGCCTCCGGCAATGGGCTATGGGGGCGAATACCACTGCTGTCGAGGCAGGCACTGAGCACGGCGGAACACAAAGACAAGCTGGCAAGGCGAAGCCATTGCCCGAGGGTGCGGGGCACAACAAGACATCCTGACAAGGCGGCGGCGAAGGAAAAGTGCCGCTCTTGAGGGCCGGCTGGCGGCGATTCTAGGGGCCGGCAGGGGCGCGGATAAGCGAGCATTCAGGCCAATCACTGTGTACTAAACTGCAACAATCTTTGGCAGGCTTTCTGCCAGACTCAGCTTCCGCAAAAAACACCGTACACACCCGCCAGCCGGCGCTTCAGAGGAAAACCTGGGTGGACATCCTGTTCAATATGCGCACCTTCGTGTGCGTGGTAGAAACCGGCAGCTTTACCGCCGCCGCGCAACGCATGGACCTCACCACCTCCTACGTTTCGCGCTCGGTGGCGACCCTGGAAGCCCACCTGCGCACCCGCCTTTTGCAACGCACCACGCGGCGCATTGCCCTCACCGAAGCGGGCCAACGTTACCTGCTGCGTTGCCAACAGATTCTCGGCTATATCGAAGAGGCTGAAGCCGAGGCCGGCGACGCCCATGCCCACCCCGCCGGCAACCTGAAAGTGCATTCGATGACCGGCATCGGCCAGCACTACCTGACCAAAACCATCGCCGCCTACAACCAGAAATACCCCGACGTCAGCTTCGACCTGACCCTGGCCAATCGCACCACCGACATCCTCGACGAGGGCTACCACGTCTCCGTGGTGATCGCCCGCGAGCTGCCGGACTCGGGCCTGGTGTCGAAAAACATCGGCAGCACCTTCAGCGTGCTCTGCGCTTCGCCTGCCTATATCGCCGAACACGGTTTCCCCCATCGCCCCGGCGACCTGCACCCGCACCGCTGCCTGCGCCTGGTGAACGCCGCCATGAGCCTGGACAAATGGCACTTCGAAGGGCCGGACGGCGACGAAATGATCACCATCAACCGCAGCGTGTTCCAGGTAAATACCGCCGACGCCATGACCGAAGCCGTGAAAGCCGGCCTGGGCATTGGCGCGCTGCCGGTGTACTCCGCCATCGCCGGCCTGCGTGACGGCAGCCTGGTGCGCGTGTTGCCCAACTACCGCCTGTATGCCCTGCAGGTGTTTGCCCTGTACCCGTCACGGCAATACCTGGACGCCAAGATCCGCACCTGGGTAGAGTTTTTGCGCGATACCTTGCCGCAGCGCTTGAAGGCCGATGAGGACAGCTTGCAGGACTTGAGCGGGATGCTGACGCCGTAGGCGCAACTGTCTCGATTCTCTTGATCGTCCGAAAATAAACGCAGGGGGTTTGCCTGCCCCCACGTTTAACCCTCGACCCCACCCACCCCGTCGAGGCTTACCATGCGTCGTTCGTTGCTCACCACCCTGCCCTCCTTGCTGTGCCTGACCCTGCTTGTCGCCACCGCCAGCCACGCCGCCGAACGCCAACGGGCCGGTAGCTTTTCCACCAGCCGAGGTCACAGCGGCACCTACCAAACGCAAGTCAGTGGCGAGCGAGGCGCGGGCCTTAATCGTCAGCAAAGCGTCACCGCCGCCAATGGCAAAACCTATTCCCGTTCCAGCACCAGCACGTACGACCAAGACAGCAACACCCTCAACCGCAGCGTTACCGGTAGCCAAGGCAATACCCGTTCGGGCAGCATCACCGTCACCCCGACACCTTAAAGGCGCCGCCGCCACAATGACGCCCACTGACGAGCAGCTGATGAGCGCCATCGCCACCGGCGATCAGCGTGCATTTGCCACGTTGGTGGCGCGCCATCTGCCGCGCGCGTATGCCATCGCCCGGCGCTTTTTTACCCAGCAGGCCGATGCCGAAGATATCGCCCAGGAAGCCTTCACCCGGGTATGGACCCACGCGGCGATCTGGCAGCCGGGCCGCGCGCAATTCAGCACCTGGTTGCAGCGCATCGTGGTCAATCTGTGCCTGGATGATCGGCGTCGGCACAAACACCGCGCCGAGCAGGACATCGACAGCCTGTTGGAAGAATTGCTCGACCCCCATGCCGACACCGCTGGCACCGTGGCACAAGCCCGTGAAGCCGCCGAGATTCAACGGGTGGTGCAACGCCTGCCGGAAAAACAGCGCATGGCGGTACTGCTCTGCTACTTCGACGAGCACAGCAACCCGCAAGCGGCAGCGTTGATGGGGATTCACACCAAAGCCCTGGAAGGCCTGCTTGGCCGCGCCCGCGAACAACTGCGCCGCTGGCTGGCGAAAAGCCTGAGCGCACGCCATGAGGAGAAACAGCGATGAACGACGACGATCTGCGCGAGCACCTGGCCAGTCAGCCACGCCCACGGCCACCGCACGACTTGGCTGCGCGCATCGTCCAGGCCGCCACCGCCCAGCCGCAACGCCAACCGTGGTACCGCAGCGTGCAACGGGCATTGGAACAGTGGCGTTATGGCTGGCCGGTGAAAGTCGCCAGCCTGGCCTTGTGCGCGGTGCTGGGTATGTTGGCCGGCCACTGGACGGCACCAGCGGCCGACGACGATTTGCAAATTGCTGCCCACGCCATGGGCGGCCTGTTATGGGCAGACGAGCTATGAATAAAACCTGGCTATTAAGCGGCGCCCTGCTGCTTTCCCTTGGCGCCAACGCCTTTCTCGGTGGCTGGTTGCTAAACCGGCCCAGCGCTGGGCCCTTCGCCGAGCTGGGGCAAAGCCAACCGGTGCGCGAACTGCTCGGCAAGGTGCTGCGCTTACCCAAGGAACAGCGCCAAGACGTACGCGCCGTGATCAGCCAACACGCCCCCGGCCTGCGCGAATTGGCCGCGCAGGCAAGAAGTAATCGGCAGGTGACGCTGACCCAGCTAAGTGCCGACAACATCGACCAACAGCAGGTGCAGGAGAGCTTCGCCAAACAACGCGACGCCACCGCCAAACTGCAAACGGCGGCGCAGGTAATGTTGTTGGAAATAGCGGAAAAATTGCCGCCCGAACAGCGCCGGCAATTTATGCAAAACGAGCCGTAACCTGCGTTGCACAGATCACGCGTGTGCCCGCCCATGGATCCCCGCCTGCGCGGGGATGACGGAAGTTTTGCCTTGGAACTCCGTCATTCCCGCGCAGGCGGGAATCCAGGTTCGGTAATCACCGCTACAACCGCCATTCCCATTTAGGCTTCGTTAAAGTCCATTTCCGGTGGCTGACGGCGGAAGCCGCTGGTCAGCGCGGCGAGGTAGATCACGCCCAGGCTCAGCCAGGTCAAGCCAAGAATGATCGCCAAATGGTCGAGGCTGATCATCAACCACAGGTCAGCAACCAACCCCACTAACGGAAACAACAGAAACAGCACCAGCTCACGGGCGCCGCGTTGTTGCGCATTGATCCAGTAGTGAAAAATCACGGCCAGGTTCACCAGGCTAAAGGCCAAAAACGCGCCGAAGTTGATAAAGGACGTAGAAGTGGTGACGTCCAGTTTCAGCGCCAACAAAGCCACCACGCCGCACAACACGATGCTGTTGACCGGCGTACCAAAACGCCCCAACCGCGCGAAGAAGCTTTTTGGCAACACGCCGTCACGGCCCATGGCAAACAGCAGGCGCGAAGCGCTGGCTTGGGCGGACAGGCCGGAGGTGAATTGCCCGACGATCAGGCCGATCAGAAAGATGGTCACAAACAGGTCGCCACCAATGTTCAGGGCGATTTCCGTGGCGGCCGAATCCGGGCTTTGAAATTCAATGGACGGGTGCGCCAACTGCACAAAGTAGGACACCGCGATAAAGATCGCGCCGCCAATCAGGGTGATCAGCAAAATCGCTTTGGGGATGGTTTTGCGCGGTTCGTGGGTTTCTTCGGTCAGGGTGCTGACGGCGTCAAACCCGAGGAACGAGTAGCAGGCAATCGCCGCCCCGCCCATCACCATTGGCAGGTGCACGTCGCCGTTGAAGAAGGGTTTTAGTGTCCACAGCGGTTGGCTGGCATCACCGCCCACGTAGTGAATGCACAGCGCGACAAAGGCGATCAGCACCAGAAACTGCACCAGCATCAAACCGATGTTGATGGTGTTGGCCAGTTTTAAACCGACCACGTTAATCAGCGTGGTTACGCCGATAAACGCCAATACCCATACCGCCTGAGGGATTGCCGGAAATGCCGAGGACAAATACGCCGCGCCAATCAGCCAGATGGCCATGGGCAAAAACAGGTAGTCGAGCAACACCGCCCAGCCGGCCAAAAAACCCAGCTTGGGGCTGATGGCCTTGCGCACATAGCTATAGGCCGAGCCAGCCACCGGGAACGCGGCAGCCATACGGGCGTAGCTGAACGCGGTAAAGAGCATGGCAATGGCGGCCACTACATAAGCAGCCGGAACGGCGCCACCGGTGGTGGTGGAGAGAATGCCAAAGGTGCCGAGGATATAGGCGATGCCAAACAGCACCACCGAGCCGAGGGAAAGTGTTCGTTGCAAACGAGCCATGGGACTACTCCTTAATGTTTATTTTTTTTGGCAGTAGGGTGTTTTGCCCCGGCATTCGCGCGGGGCGGTAGGTCTTATTTTTGGCCTCGGTGCAGAGCCCGAGAACTTATTCAGGGAATCAACAACTCGCGCCGACCATCGGCGTGCTCCAGCACTTCGCCCGGCAGTTGCAGGCGTTGGTCGTCGAGGTAGCGGTAGTCGCGGCGCGCCGCCGCCAGCTCGTTAAGGTCGAACTCGGCGCTGAATTGGCACTCTTCGCGGCCGGCTTCTTTGAGCAAGGTGCCAAACGGGTTGACCAGGGCGCTGCCACCGGCAAACACCAAACCGCCATCACCTTCGCCGACGCGGTTGACCATCAAGGCAAACGCCTGGTTTTCCTGGGCGCGGGCCATGATGGCGGTGCGGTGGGTGGGGCCGTAGGGGTCCATATTGCCGTTGGTGACAATGATCAGCTCAACGCCCAACTGCGCGAGGGCGCGGGCGGTTTCGGGGAATTCAATGTCGTAGCAAATCAGCAAGCCAACCCGCACGCCGTTCCACAGGCAGGTGCTGTACCGATCGCCAGCGCTGAATACGCCACGGTCCGAGGCCCACAGGTGGGTTTTGCGGTATTTCAGGGCGATGCCTTCGGGGGTAAGCAGCACGGTGGTGTTGAAGTAGCGGCCGTCGTCGACTTCAGCGAGGCCAATCACCACGCTAATGCCTCGTTCGCACACGGCGTGCTGCACGGCTTGTAGCGTCGGGCCATCGAGCGGTTCGGCGACGGCGGCCACTTGGGCGGCGCTGGGGAAGCCCATCAGGTGGGTTTCTGGAAATACCAGCAATTGGGTATCGCTGGCGCAGGCGGCGATGGCCGCCAGGGTGCGTTGCAGGTTGTAGGCGGTGTCTGCGTCACGGCCGGCGAGTTGGGCGAATTCAACCTTCATGGGGTGTCCTTTTATCGTTATCCGCCAGCGTGGCCTCGCCACGGGCGCTGCGGTCGGGGCAGTATGCGCATCACGCCGGGTGCTCGTAATCACGCAGGCGTGGTAACCCATCCGGGTTAGTCGTTTTTGGGCATGGGGTACGC
>LNAP01001415.1_pt1 | contig 38095 bp, 29 predicted proteins | sample 602601 | NCBI WGS metagenome assembly LNAP01 (sample SAMN02440304, study PRJNA202911) | soil metagenome | biome: Subtropical and temperate rainforests or woodlands; isolation source: soil samples (1 kg each in a 20% v/v slurry with milli Q water) were... ... | reverse complement strand
CGCCCGCGCCGACAACTCGAGCCCCAGCAGGTCCGCCTCGTTTTCATTCTCGCGGCTGTTAGGCAACGTCAGGCTGTACTCCACCACGGTATCGGCCAATGCCATGGTGTCTTCGCCCAGGCCCAGCAACGCACCCGCGCCCTGCTTGGCGATTTCCATGCCGTAGGCCTTGGACATCGCTTCACGGCCATGCTCGCGCAGGGCGTGGGCAATCTCATGGCCCATCACCGCCGCCAGCTCGTCATCACTCAGTTTCAGCTGATCAATCAAACCGCTGTAGACAATGATCTTGCCGCCTGGTCCGCAGTTGGCGTTGAGCTCATCGCTGTCCACCAGGTTCACTTCCCAGGCCCACTGCGCCGAGTCGGGGCGCAGTTTCGGTGCTTGGGCGATCAGCCGTTTGGCCACCGCATCCACGCGCTTGGCGTTGGCGCTGCTTTTGTCCAACTGGCCTTTGCCCTTGGCTTCGCTGAGGGTTTGCTGGTACGACTGCGCGTACATCTGGTTGACCTCTTGGGTCGACAGCATGCTGAACATGTACTGCTTGCGCCCTACCCCAACCGAGTCGCCGGAGGTGGTATTTACCGCTTGGCATCCGGCCAACAACATGGCCAGGCTCAGACCGCTCACATAAAACAACTTCGCCACGACACTCTCCTTGAAAAATCGGTATCCGCGTTGTTACACAAACTTGGGCGGCACTTTAAGCCGGCCATGGCGGTGCGACAACCGCAGCCTTGCCAGAAGGCCAGTTGCCATCTTTGCTTGTGACATTGCGCACTCATGTTTTCCCCTGTCGGCGCCGATATGCCAAGGACCGGTATCCCTGAGATCGTGGAGTCCTTATGAAATTCAGATCCATCCAGTTTTCCGTGGCAGCCCTGGCCGGTGCCAGCGTGCTGGCCGTAGTCGTGGCATTGGTGCTGTATGGACTGTTCGCCGGAGCGCGCACGCAGGAGTTGGTCAAAACCAGCACGCAAAAACTGCTGGAAGACACCATCCACCAGCGCTTAAGCGCCCTGGCCCAGGCGCAGATCAGCCAAATTCAAAAAGAACTCGAATACCCCCTGGTGATGGCCACCAGCGTGGCGCAAACCAACGCCCTGGTCGGCGAAACCGATAACGGCGGCGCACCGGCCTTGGGCCTGAGTCGAGAGGAGCTGACCAACCTCTTGCACAACGTGGTGGAGAAAAACCCGAAACTGGTAGACGCCTACATTGGCTGGGAACCCAACGCCTTTGGTGACGACGACGCCAAGTACGCCGGACAAACCGACAAAGCCTACGACGACACTGGACGTTTCATGCCTTGGTGGTACCGAAAACCAGACGGCAGCCTGACCGTGGAGGCCCTCGGCGGCGACATGGAAAACCCCAAACTACTGCCTACCGGCGTGCGTGCAGGCGAGTACTACCTCTGCCCGCGGGAGACAAAGAGCACCTGCATCATTGACCCGGCCCCTTATGAAATGGCCGGCAAGATGGTGATGCTCGCGTCATTCAACGTGCCGATTATGGTTAAGGGTCAGTTCCGCGGCGTGGTGGGCGCCGACCTGACCGTCGACTTTATTCAGGAGCTGCTCAATGCGGCCAACAGCAAGCTCTATGACGGTGCCGGCGCGCTGGGCCTGATTTCCAACAACGGCCGCATCGTGGCTTACACCAAAGACCCGAGCAAACGCGGCACGCCCAGTGCCGAAGTACTGCCGGGAATTGGCGATCTCAAGTCGTTGCCGCTGGGCCAACCCAGTGTCAGCACAGACAAAGACAAAGGCGAACTGCAACTGCTGATGCCCTTCACCATCGGCAACACCGCCAGCCGCTGGACGCTGGTGCTGCAACTGCCGGAAAAGGCGGTATACGCAGAACTGAACACACTGCATCAAAACCTCAATGATCAGCGTGAAACCGATGTGCTCGGCATGACCCTGGTCGGCCTGCTGATTGCCGGCATCGGCCTGGTGGTGATCTGGTTTGTGGGCTACGGCATCGCCCGACCACTGAAGCAGATGGTGCTGATGCTCGACGATATCGCCCAGGGCGATGGCGACCTGACCAAACGTTTGCAAGTAGACCGCGCTGACGAGCTGGGACAAATCGCCAACGGCTTCAACACCTTTCTTAACAAGCTGCAAAACATGATTCGCGACGTGGTCGGGTCGGTGCAGAAGGTCAGCGATTCCTCGGAATACACCGCCGACATCGCCATCCGCACCAACCAGGGTGTGCAGCGGCAAATGGTTGAAATTGATCAAGTGGCCACCGCCGTACATGAGATGACCGCCACTGCCCAGGACGTGGCGCGCAACGCAACCTTGGCGGCAGAGTCCGCCAATGCCGCCGACCGCTCGGCCAATGAAGGCAAGCGCATCGTTAACAACACCTCGCAGGCCATTGCCGCGTTGGCCACGGAAATCGGTCGTGCGGTGGCCGTGGTGCAAAACCTGGCCAAGGACAGCGAAAACATTAACGCCATCCTCACCGCCATTCGTGGCATCGCCGAACAGACCAACCTGCTGGCCCTGAACGCCGCCATCGAAGCGGCACGTGCCGGCGAACAAGGTCGCGGCTTTGCGGTGGTGGCCGATGAGGTGCGCAACCTGGCGCAGAAAACCCAGCAAGCCACTGAAGAAATTCAAGCCATGATTCAGCAGCTGCAACAGGGCACGCGGGAAGTGGTGAAAGTGATGGAAGACAGCCAGGGCAAAACCGACGACAGCGTAAAACATGCCGCCGAAGCGGCGGGGGCGTTGGATGCCATTACCCAGGCCGTGTCGGTGATCAACGACATGAACACGCAGATCGCCAGTGCGGCGGAAGAACAAAGCGCCGTGGCCGAAGACATCAACCGCAACGTCACCAATATCGGCCAGGTGGCGGCCGAAGTAGCCGGCGGCGCGGATGAAGCCAGCCAGGCGAGTGCCGAATTGACCAAATTGGCTGAGCAGCAGCGCCGCTTGATTAATCAGTTCAAGGTGTAAACGGCCCGAGCCCAGGCGAGGGAGGCATCGGTATTTACACCGCATGCGCTTTCAATATTCTGGGCCGCGAATCGTAGGCCCCAGATTAGCTGACACGTAAATAAAAAAGCCCGGCGTCTGCCGGGCTTTGAGGTTTAGCGTGAACGCTATCAGCTGATGCGATTCGCACCTACGCGATCAGCACCGCCTTCGGCTACACGGTTAGCGCCAGTGCGGTCAGAGCCGCCTTCAGCTACACGGTTAGCGCCAGTGCGATCAGAACCGCCTTCAGCTACACGGTTAGCGCCAGTGCGATCAGAACCGCCTTCGGCTACGCGGTTAGCGCCAGTGCGATCAGAACCGCCTTCAGCTACGCGGTTAGCGCCAGTACGATCAGAACCGCCTTCAGCTACGCGGTTAGCGCCAGTGCGATCGGAACCGCCTTCAGCTACGCGGTTAGCGCCAGTGCGATCGGAACCGCCTTCAGCTACGCGGCTAGCGCCAGTGCGATCAGAACCGCCTTCAGCTACGCGGTTAGCGCCAGTGCGATCAGAACCGCCTTCAGCTACGCGGTTAGCGCCAGTGCGATCGGAACCGCCTTCGGCTACGCGGTTAGCGCCAGTGCGATCAGAACCGCCTTCGGCTACTACGGGGGAATTCAGTTGTTGGTACAGGTCGTTGGCGTGAACGGTTACAGCGCCAGCGGCGAGTACGGTCAGGGTCAGGCTGAGGATCAGTTTGCTTTTCATGGTGGTTGCTCCGGGATTCGTTTGGCTTGGGTGTGGAGCTAGTATTGATCGACTTATCACAGGTAAAAAGCGCAAATAACCGGCCTATCCAATCTATAAATTCGATATATTTAGAAAAAACACCAACTTTCAGGCAGTTAACGGCCTGCGGACTAAAGCTGGCGTGATGAAAAGGACTGCTCTAGGGTAGGGCTCACGGCCACTTACGATGGGTAATCAAGGAGAAACCATGGACGCCTTTATGCAAGCGGCAATCGAGGAAGCACAGTTGGGGCTGGCCGAAGGCGGCATTCCTATTGGGTCGGTGCTAGTCCATGACGGTCGCATCATTGGCCGCGGCCACAATCGGCGGGTGCAGGAAGGCAGTGTGATCAAGCATGGCGAGATGGACGCCCTGGAAAACGCCGGTCGCCAACCCGCCAGCCTGTACCGTGAAGCGGTGCTCTACACCACCCTTTCGCCCTGCCCGATGTGCAGCGGCGCCATTCTGCTTTATGGCATTCGGCAGGTAATCGTCGGCGAGAACCAGACGTTTATGGGCGATGAGGAGTTGCTCCGCGCGCGCGGTGTGCAAGTAAACGTTGTGCAAGACCACACCTGCGTCGCGCTGATGCAGCAGTTTATTGCCGAGCAACCACAGCTGTGGAATGAAGACATCGGCGAGTGATCGTAATCGCGCAACTGCGCCATTGAAATCGCCAGTCACCCACACTGGCGATAACGCTGCCCCCTCTGCCTGGTGGTGTTCGGCTTCGCCTTTGGCTCACCCAACACGGACCGACCCAACCGCCTCGATGTAGGTTGGGTTGAGCCAAAGGCGAAGCCCAACAAAAAGCCAACCCAACGATCCCGAATCATCCGCACGAATGCCTCGTACTCGAACACGCCTCCATATTTTCCTCGCGTGCACGCGCGAACGACACCTTAGCAAGCAGCCCCTAGATTCGAGCCACTGCCCGCTTTACCTAGTTGCGCGCCGGCCGCTCACCTGGCCGGTAAACCCTCACCGAATCGACGCAGGCACAACTCCAATTACCTGCGCGGTTCACCGGAGTACGCATGATGAAAGGTCTGTTCGGCAAAACCACGCTTAGCTGTGCCATGGGGCTGTTGCTGGGGTTCTCACTGCAAGCCAGTGCGGCCCAGCAGGAAATTCACTTCGCCAACTGGGGCGACTATGTCGGCCCCACCACCTTTGCTGATTTCGAAAAAGAAACCGGCATCAAGGTGGTACTGGAACCCTTCGACTCCAACGCCATTCTGGAAACCAAGCTACTCACCGGCAACTCCGGTTATGACGTGGTGGTCACCCCTGCGGACTTTCTCGCCCGCCAGGTAAAAGCCGGTATCTACAGCCCGCTGGACATGGCGCAATTGCCTAACAGCAAAAACCTCAACCCGCTGTTGTTAAAGCGCCTGGAAACCTCCGACCCCGGCAACAAATTTGCCGTGCCGTACCTGTGGGGCACCGTGGGCATCGGCTACAACACGGCGAAAATCAAAGCGGCCTTTGGCGACAATGCGCCGGTCAACAGTTGGGACCTGGTGTTCAAACCGGAAAACCTGGCCAAGCTCAAAGGCTGCGGCGTGGCCATGCTCGATGAACCGACCAAAATCCTTCCACTGGCCATGTTCTACCTCGGCAAAGACCCGAACAGCGAAAAAGCCGAGGACATCGCCGCTGCTACCGCGCTGCTGAAAACCCTCAAACCTTCGATCACCTACTTCAACTCCACCAAGTACATCGCCGACTTGGCCAATGGCGATATTTGCGTGGCCATCGGTTTCTCCGGTGACGTGCTGCAAGCGCGGCAAAGCGCGATTGATGCCGGCAACAAAAACACCGTCGCCTATAGCCTGCCAGACCAAGGCAGCAACATCTGGTTCGACAACCTGGCCATCCCTAAAACCGCCAAAAACGCAGCCGGCGCCCACGCGTTTATCAACTACCTGCTGCGCCCGGACGTGATCGCCAAAATCAGCAACTACCTGCACTACGCCAACCCCAACACCGCCTCGCAAGCGCTGCAAGACCAAGCCGTGCGGGAAAACCCGGCCATTTATCCGGACGAAAAGCTGATCGATAAACTGTTTGTCAGCCTGCCGCCATCGCAATCGGCCATGCGCGTGATTACCCGCAACTGGAGCGCCATCAAGTCCGGCATTTGAGTTAAACCCACTCACAAAAACGCCCGGCTAAGCCGGGCGTTTTTGCTTGAAGCGGCGTTGCGCTTACTGGGCTTCGATACGGAACCCATAACGCGGGAAGTGCACATGCACCACCCCGCCGCGCGGATCTTCACGGCGCAAAATCAATTCCTCACGCCCGGCAAACAGCAACTCACCGGCTACCGGATCCACCCCGTAATCGGTGGCGGCGATGATCACCTGCTGCCCGGCCGTGAAACCGTTAGGGTCGGCAAACACTTCATCGGGCAACGGCGCTGGCGTGCTGTTACGTGCCACTTCCAAGGCTTCTTCCGAAGTCATCGGCGTCGAGGAGCCATGGCCAAAACCCATCACGCGAGCGAACCAGGCCGACAGCAACGGATAGTCATCCACCAACGGCGCAGTAACCGGCGTGGCTTTGAGAAACCAGCATTGGTGGGCCAGGGCGAAGTCGGCGTGGCTGGCCTCATCACCAAACAGGTAGTCACGGCCACTGGCGCCGAGCTGTTGTTCCAGACGCCCCATCAGCTGCGGCCAGTGGTGTTGCGCTTGCGCCAACGGCACACGAGCAGCGTTGCCGCCGCTAAACAGTCCCTGGCGATCGGCGATAAAACCTTGCACCGCTTCCGGTGGCAACTTGGCAAAACGGATGGCCACCGAAGCCGGCTGAAACACCAGCGCCACGGCATGTTGGAACAACACCGAGTCAATCCAGTTGGTAAAGCCGGTGATGGCAAACAGTTGCTCAGCGGGGAACAGCGCAGGCGTGGCTTTTTCCGCCTCCAGGCGGCGGGCAATCAACGCGGTATCGCAGTAGATATCGGCGCCCACTTGCAGCACCGGGGTTTTCCGATAGCCGCCGGTGAGAGCCACCAGATCAGGCTTGGGCATAACCGGAGAGATCATTACCGAACGCCAGGACAACTGCTTGAAACCCAGCATCAGCCGAGTTTTTTCCGCAAATGGCGAGGTGGGGTAATGGTGCAGGATCAACTCGTGCATGGCAGGCTCCGGGCGTTTTTTATGAACGCTGAGCTTACGCGGCTCGGCTGCTACGGCCTACCCAATCAGGCTGATGGCGCGTCATAACCGGATTGGATAACAGCCCAGGCCAGCACCAGGCTTTCCTTGGCCTTTTTGCTCAGCGCCTTGATCGCGCGCTCGCGGCGCAATGCATCGCCCTTACCAGCGCAGCTCTCCACATACACCAAAGCCACAGCCGGGCTGGAATAGAAAAAGCGTGCGCCCTTGCCACTTTGATGCGCGGCAAAACGGCGTTGCGGGTCGTCACTGATGCCGCAATACAACGCGCCATTGGCAGCGCGCACCAGGTAAACGAACCAGGTTTTGCTAATCGCAAGGGGGGCTTGGAGAGCGGCTACGTCGGTCATGCAGATGGGGTCTGGGGTTAAAAAACGCAAATGGTAACCGAGCACTGGCCGGCCTGACTCTAGGAAGTTGCCGCACTGGATTTGCGCCATGGGCGATTGAACACAAAATTTCTCCGCTAATACTTCGATGCAGGACTGAATACACCATGACAGGAGAACACCATGCCTACCGCCACCTTGCTGACATTGCGCGCCGAAGATCGTCTAATCCGGGCCCTCGACCTCATTGTTAGCACCACAGGGCAGAGCCACCAACACCACCTCAACCGTGCGCTGGTTCAGTACGTAAAAAGGGAATTGGAGCATATACAGGCGATTGCCGAAGGCATCATTGATTCTGAAGTCATCAACTTGGCCTCGCATGAAACTAACCAGGCCAACGCCACGCCTCAAAACGAGCAGAACCGTTAGCCGCTCGCTCAGCGTCCGGCCCTAAACGCCGCCAAGCCTTTGCTTGCCTGCTTACGAATCGCCCCCTGCACCAGCGGGGTCCAGCCCAGCAACGCACCCTTAGCACCCAGCGCCTGCGCCGACCATTGCCACAAATTAAAGTGGTCGCGGTGCGTAGCAATCTTGCCGTCACGAAAGGTGAAGTTGGCCTGAATACGGTTAACCACCATGCGCCCAGTGCCACTGAACAGGTAAGTGGCCACCCAATGGGCGCCGCCTTGGCTGTCGTCGGCTGTTACCCCGGAGTAATCCAGAGAAAAATTCTGCGCACGGCTGGTCAGCATCCGCCACATATCGGCCGCTTCGCTGCCGTTAAGGTCGGGGAAAACGGGGTCACTGAAGTGCACATCATCGGCGTAACAGGCTGCCATGGCTTCGGCATCCTGGCGTTGAAAGGCCTGATAGAAACGAGTGATCAGTTCGGCGTTGGCATGGCTCATGGCGGCTCCGGGGTGAATGGCGATGGGGCTATTGTCCGGGCAAATGGTCAAGGGCTCGATTGGCTATATCGACAACTTTGTGTCAAATATAGCCAACCTTGGCCATCGACCCTTTTTGCCATGTTGCGTATCGCTCTGTATGTCTGCCCGCAAACCGTGTGCTCCAGCCTGAGCATGGCGCTGGATGCCTTTCAACTGGCTAACCAGTTGGCGGGCCAGCGCCTGTTTCATTTGCAGCGGGTAAGCCTGGATGGTCAGCCGGTGCAATTGCACTTTGCGCGGATCAGCGTCGACGGCGATCTGAGCCTAGCCGAAAGCGCCGATCTGGTCATGCTGCCGGCCACCGGCAGCGCCATCGACAACAATCTGCAAAGCAACGCCGCCTTGTTGCCCTGGCTGGCAGCACAAGCGCCACAACGCCATCTGGCCAGTCTGTGCAGCAGCGCGTTTTTGTTGGCCGCTGCCGGGGTACTGGATGGCCGTACCGCCACCACGCACTGGAGCCTGGCCACGGTATTTCGTCAGCGCTTTCCCCTGGTGAAATTGCAGGTCGAACAGTTGCTCACCCATGACGACCGCGTGTTCTGCTCCGGCGGCGCCCATGCGGGGTTGGATCTGTGCCTGTACGTTATCGGTTGGCATGCCGGCGCCGACTTGGCGCAAAAGGTCGCCGCGGCACTGGTGTTTGACCATAACCGTGGCCAGCAAACCCGCTTCGAACCGCTGCTGCCGGAACCGCCGCGCAATGATCCGCTGCAACCACTGCTGACTTGGATACAGCAGCACTTTGCTGAACCGATGGATCTGCAACGCCTGGCGCAGCAGGGCAACTGTTCACCGCGCACCCTGCTACGGCGTTTTCGCGCCAGCACTGGCATTACCCCTAATGACTATCTGCAACGGGTACGTATCAGCGCGGCGCAGGCGGCATTGCGTCAACCGTCACGCTCGCTGGAGCAGGTGGCGGCGCAGGTCGGGTTTGCTGATCGGGCGGCCTTTGCCAAGCTTTTCAAGCAGCTCTGCGGCGAAACCCCAGGGGCGTTTCGCCAGCGGCTTCGGGGCTAGGCCAGACAAAAGGCTGCTCACCGCATAGAATCGCCGCAGCCTTTAGGAGACGCGCCCCATGCTGATGGTGATTTCCCCCGCCAAAACTCTGGATTACGACACCCCGCCCGTAACCAAACGCTTTACCCAACCGCAACACCTCGAACATGCCGAGGAACTGATCGCCCAACTGCGCGACTTCAGCCCAGCGCAGATCGCCGAACTGATGCACCTGTCCGACAAACTCGCCGGCCTTAATGCCGCGCGCTTCGGCAGTTGGACGCCCAAATTCACCGCCAAAAACGCTAAGCAAGCCCTGCTGGCCTTTAAAGGCGATGTGTATACCGGCATGCACGCCGAAGACTTCAGCGAAGACGACTTCGACTTCGCGCAGAAACACCTGCGCATGCTCTCCGGCCTGTATGGCGTATTGCGTCCGCTTGACCTGATGCAACCCTACCGCCTGGAAATGGGCACCAAGCTGGCCAACCCGCGCGGCAAAGACTTGTATGCGTTCTGGGGTGACAACATCAGCGGCTGGCTCAACCAAGCGCTCAAAGCCCAAGGCGACGATGTGCTGCTCAACCTCGCCTCCAACGAATACTTCGGCGCGGTAAAGCGTCAGGCCTTGAAGGCCCGGATCATTAACACCGACTTTAAAGACCTGAAAAACGGCCAATACAAAATCATCAGCTTCTACGCCAAAAAAGCGCGCGGCATGATGGCTCGCTACGTGATCAAAGAACGCCTTAGCGACCCGGCAGGCTTGAAAGACTTCAACTACCAGGGCTATCGCTTTAATGCCGAACAGTCCAAGCCGGATAACTTGGTGTTTTTGCGCGACAACCCAGAAGACTGAGTAAAACCCAGCCCTCTCCCCTAGCCCCTCTCCCGCAAGCGGGAGAGGGGAATTAATCTGCCGAGCTCCCGCTCCCACGTGCAGCAGACAGCACTTCACGCCCTCACTGCTTTCAGCCCCCTCCCCCGCTTGCGGGAGAGGGTTGGGGAGAGGGGCTTTTGCGCTGGTCAGAATCCATCAAGCCTCAACCAAGCCCTGCTGCTCTAACCGCAACTGCCGCGCATGAAACTGCTGCAAGCTACTGCGGTGGCCAATACTCACCAAACTACTGCCTGGCAGTTTCTCAGTGAGTAAGCGATACACCGCCGTCTCATTTTCCTCATCCATCGCCGACGTGGCCTCATCGAGGAACAACCAACGCGGCTCAACCAGCAAGGCCCGCGCAATCGCCACCCGCTGTTGCTCACCCGGCGACAACACCCGCTCCCAGTGATTTTCTTCATCCAGCCGACTGGCCAAATGCGCCAGGTTGCAGGCCTGCAAGACCTCCTGCAAACGCTCTGCGGAGTAAGTGTCCTCGGCATTTGGATAGCTCAATGCCGCACGCAAGCTGCCAATTGGCAGGTACGGTTTCTGCGGTAGAAACAAGCTGCTATCGGGCAGGTTCAACGCCCCGCTACCAAACGGCCACAGCCCGCTCAACGCCCGCAGCAAGGTGCTCTTGCCGCTGCCCGATGCGCCGCTGAGCAGCACATGCTCGCCCGGGGCGATATTCAGGTCTGTCGGGTTCAACAGCACGCGGCCGTCTGCCAGGCTCAGTTGCACCTGGTTCAGGCTTACTTGGCCGGCATCGAGGCTGCGAGTGATGGCTGGGTTGGCGTCGAGCTGGTCACCTTCGGCCAGTGCCTGGCGGAAGCTCAAAATCCGGTCACAGGTGGCGCGCCATGCGGCAAGGCTGGCGTAAGCATCGATAAACCAGCTCATGCTCTCCTGCACATTGCCGAAGGCCGAGTTGATTTGCATAAGGTCGCCCAGCTGGATTTTGCCGGAGAAGTAACGTGGGGCAGCGACGATCATGGGGAAGATAATGGCGATCTGGCCGTAACCCGAGCTGAAGAACGTCAGGCGTTTTTGCACCTTCATCAGCTCCCAGAAGTTGCTCCACACCTTGTTGAAACGCCCCATCAAGCGTTGCTGTTCGTTGTTCTCGCCGTTGTAGAGGGCAATGCTTTCAGCGTTCTCCCGAATGCGCACCAGGCCAAAACGCAGGTCCGCTTCGTAGCGCTGCTGATTGTTGTTGAGCACGATCAAACGCCGCGCCACCAAGTGCACCAGCCAGCTGCCGATCAAGGCGTACAGCAGCGCGGCCCAAAACATATAGCCCGGCACCTCAATGCCGAAAATTTCCATGCTGCCTGACACGCCCCAGAGAATCACCGAGAACGACACCAAGCTGACCACGTTGCGAATCAACCCAAGCCCAAGGCTCAGGGTGCTGTCGGTAAAGCTATTGAGGTCTTCGGCCAGACGTTGGTCGGGGTTATCGGTGTAGCCGGCTTGCTCAAGGCGGTAGTAGTTCTTGTGCGCCAACCAAGCGGCAAAGTGCTGCTCGGTCAGCCAGCGCCGCCAGCGAATGGTGAGCATCTGAGTCAGGTACAGCTTGTACACGGCAATCAGAATCGCCACCGCCGCAATCCCGCAGAAGTAGCCAATAAGCGTGGTAAACGCCGCCAAATCTTTGTTCTGCAGCGCGTTATAGAAGTCGCGATACCAGCTGTTAAACCACACCGAAATCGCCACGCCCACCAGCGACATGGCGATCACCGCAATCAGCAGTAACCAGGCCATGCCCTTCTCTTCACTGCGCCAATAGGCGCTAGCGAAAAAAAGTGGCTGGGCAGCGCATCATTGACCGCTGAATATTCGGCGTTCTTGCTCATGAGGGGCACTCTGGACGGTTATGAAAAAAGCGCCTCTAAGGGCGCTTTACTCGGTAAAAGGCAGTGGCGATTAAGACAGCTTGCCGCCACCTTGGATAGCCTGCCTTGCGCACAGTTCAGCGCCGTACCGGACGCTTCTGCAATTTGCGCTGCAAAGTCCGCCGGTGCATGCCCAAGGCCCTGGCAGTGGCCGAGATATTGCCGTCGTGCTCACCCAATACGCGTTGAATATGTTCCCACTGCAGACGGTCAACCGACATCGGGTTTTCCGGCACCAAGGTGGACAAGTCAGCGTGTTCGGACACCAACGCGGTCAGCACATCATCGGCATCGGCCGGTTTGCACAGGTAATTGCAGGCGCCGCGTTTGATCGCTTCCACGGCGGTGGCGATGCTGGAATAACCGGTGAGTATCACCACGCGCATTTCCGGGTCCAGCGCCAGCAGCTTGGGCAGCAGCACCAGGCCGGAGTCGCCTTCCATTTTCAGGTCGAGCACGGCGTAGTCCGGCAGGTCTTGTTCGGCCAGGGTCAGGCCCTCTTCGGCGGAGCCGGCAACCGACACCCGCAGGCCACGGCGGCTCATGGCGCGGGCCATGACGCGGGTGAAGGTCTCGTCGTCATCGACCAGCAACAGGTGCGGTTGCTCTTCGCCTTTCTTCGCTCATTGGCTTCTCCGGTTCAGCTTGGCTGACGAGGCAGGCGCAGCTCGGTAAGCGTGCCGCCTTCTTCATGATTGTAGAGTTTCACCGAACCGCCAGCCCGGGTCACGCTGGCCTGGCTAAGGAACAGGCCCAGGCCGAAGCCTTTGCCCTTGGTGGTGATAAAGGGTTTGCCCAACTGCTCGGCGATGGCCAAGGGCACACCGGCGCCGTGGTCGCGGATGCTGATGCACATTTCCAGCATGTTCCAATCGACGCGAATATCCAGTTTATCGGCGCAGGCATCGGCGGCGTTGTTGAGTAGATTGAGCAAGGCTTGGCTGAGGTCGGGCGGCGGCGCCAGTCGCGGCACCGCGCCGATACCGAGAATCTGATAACGATACGTCGCTTCCGGACGCATCAGGTGCCAGCGGTTGAGGGTGGTTTCCAGCCAGCTGGCCACCGATTGCTCTTGCACCGTCAGGCGCCGGTCGGCCTCGGCGGCGCGCACCAACTGCTGCAGCGTTTCCTTGCATAAGCGCACCTGCTCTTGCAGCACGGCGAGGTCTTCTTGCAGCAGCGGGTCGGGGTGTTCACGGCGCAGTTCTTTGATCAGCACGCTCATGGTTGCCAAAGGCGTACCCAACTCATGGGCCGCACCGGCCGCCTGAGTGGCGACGGCGAGCAATTGCTGATCGCGCATGCTTTCTTCCCGACGCTCAGCCTGCAACTGCACCTGGCGGCGCACCGCACCGGCCATCTTCACCACAAAGAAGGTAATAAACGCCGCCGACAGAGCAAAGTTCAGCCACATGCCAAACAAGTGCAGGCTGATCAGCATCGCCTCGTGCTGCACACCGTGCAGGTGCAGCGGGTGATACCAAATCAGCAGCGCGGTGTAGCCGGTCAGCGCCAGGCCGCTCAAGAACATCGAATACAGCCACGGCAGCGTCGCGGCGGCGATGGTCAGCGGCACCAGGTAATAAGACACGAAGGGATTGGTCGAGCCGCCGGAGTAATACAGCAACACGCTATGAATCAGCAGGTCGCACGCCAACTGCACCGCGTACTCAAGCTCCGTCACCGGCCATGGCCCGCGCAAACGCAGCGCGGTGAACATACACAACACCGCCGAACAGACCAACGTCAGGCACAACGGCAACCACGGCAGTGGCAGCAGATCCATCAAATAGGCAACGCCCACCGAACTGGCTTGCGCCGCCAGCACCAACACACGGATCAGACTTAGCCGCCACAAATTCTGGCGACTGGCAGACAGCAACAACACGGGAGCGAGCATGAGCTCTCCTAATGAGTGCTCCAAATGACGGGCGAGTATAACCACCGGTGCGACAAACAGTGCCAACTGCGGCAACGAGCCGCAGCGGTTATCCGAGGAGGCCTTAGTGGCGTTTACGCAGAAATCGCACGGTGCGCGAACAGTTCGCGAAAGGTTGAAATTCGGGTAGGTTGGGGCGAAGCCCAACATTGCGGGGTTAGATAGGTGCTGCAATGGACGTGATATCCAATGTTGGGCTTCGCTGCGCTCAACCCAACCTACCAACTGACAAAAGAAAATCGCGCGTAAGGCGCGAAACAAAGCGCCCAGCAAACGCGGTAACAAAAGCCACCACGGCTACCCAAGCAAACATCAAAAGATGGTGCGCACAGCACACCCTACGGGCACCCGCGTACCACGGCACAAACGTACGTTGCTCGCGACGTGACGGAACCGCCACCGTAACGCTAGAGTCTTAGCCTTGAAGTTCCCCCCTGCCCGAACAAGGAGTTCGCATGTCTTCCCTCAGCCGTCTTACCGCTGCCATCGCCCTGTGCTCGGCCACCCTGGTCAGCCTGCCAAGCGTGGCCGATGACGCCCACTACAACCAAGTGGCCCTGCGTGCCGAAGTCAGCCAGGACGTCGCCCACGACCTGATGAACGTCACCCTCTACACCGAAACGCAAAACAGCGACCCGGCCAAACTCGCCGCCGACACCACCGAAACCCTGAACATCGCCATCGAACGCGCCCGTCAGGCCAAGGGCGTTAACGTCAAACTCGGCAGCCGCAACAGCTACCCGATCTACGACAACAACGGCCAGCAAATCACCGGCTGGCGCGAACGCGGTGAAATCCGCCTGGAAAGCGCCGACTTCGCTGCGCTGTCGAAACTCACCGCCGACCTGTTGAAAGACCTGAAGATGGGCAATATGGACTTCGCCATCTCCAACGCCACACGCAAGAAAAGTGAAGATGAGTTGCTCAAAGAAGCCGTCGCCGCGTTCAAAGCCCGCGCCGACATTGCCACCGCGGCAGTGGGTGGCAAGAGCTACAAGCTGGTCAGCCTGAACCTCAATAGCGCCGGCTTCCAACCGATTCGACCGATGCGTATGGATGCCATGGCCTCGTCGATGATGTCGAAATCGGCCGCGCCGCAAGAAATTGAATCGGGCACCAGCGAAGTAACGGTGGCAGCGGATGGCGTGATTGAAGTGCAGATGCCTTAAGCCAGATCAAAAGCCCCCTCCCCCAACCCTCTCCCCTGAGTGGCTGGGGGGTGAGGGTTGCTACACGCACACTCTCGTTCCTACCACTGCGCCCCCGGCGTAAAAAGTGCTCCGTTCGGAAGCACTCGCCGCGCCGCTCCCCTCGCGCCTTTTCCTCGACCACCCAGTCAGCACCCCGCAACTTACAAAAACGCGACATCCGCAGACGATCCCATCACAGCTTCTACACTGTTTGCCTTATGCAGCTTGCAGTGGGCATGTGCCCTGCATAGTTTCCATGGAATCGGCCCAACAGGCCGAGCTGAATAACGACAACAACTTGAGGCCACCATGCATAAGAAAGTTGCCCTTCCTCTGGTACTCGCAAGCGGATTGCTCGCCAGCGCCCCCTTCGCCCACGCCGCCAGCACCCTGGTGTTTTGTTCCGAAGGCAGCCCTGCCGGCTTCGATGCCGCGCAGTACACCACCGGCACCGAGTTTGATGCCGCAGCAGAAACCATCTTCAACCGCCTGACCCAGTTCGAGCGCGGCGGTACCGCCGTAGTACCGGGCCTGGCCACCAGTTGGGATGTCGCCCCCGACGGCCTCACCTATACCTTCCACCTGCGTGAAGGGGTGAAGTTCCACACCACCGAGTACTTCAAGCCGACCCGTGAGTTCAACGCCGACGACGTGCTGTTCACCTTCGAGCGCATGCTCAATAAGGACCACCCGTTCCGTAAGGCCTACCCCACCGAATTCCCGTACTTCACCGATATGGGCATGGACACCAACATCACCAAGGTGGAAAAACTCGACGCCAAGACCGTCAAGTTCACCCTGGCGGCAGTCGATGCGGCCTTTATCCAGAACCTGGCCATGAGCTTTGCCGATATCCATTCGGCCGAGTACGCCGACAAGCTGCTGAAGGAAGGCAAAGCCTCCGACATCAACCAGAAGCCCGTAGGCACTGGCCCGTTTGTATTCAAGCGTTATCAGAAAGACGCGCAGATCCGTTACACCGGCAACAAGGATTACTGGAAGCCGGAAGACGTGAAGATCGACAACCTGATTTTCTCCATCGTCACCGACGCCTCGGTACGCATGCAGAAGCTCAAGGCCAACGAATGCCAGATCACCCTCAACCCGCGTCCGGCCGATCTCGATTCGCTGAAAAAAGACCCCAATCTGCTGCTGCCTGAGCAGGCTGGTTTCAACGATGGCTATATCGCCTACAACGTCACCCACAAACCTTTCGAGCAGCTGAAAGTGCGTCAGGCGCTCGATATGGCGGTGAACAAGAAAGCCATTATCGATGCCGTGTACCAGAGCGCAGGCCAGCTGGCTGTGAACGGCATGCCGCCGACTCAATGGTCCTATGACGACAGCATCAAAGATGCGCCCTTCGATCCGGAAAAAGCCAAGGCCCTGCTCAAGGAAGCCGGCGTAGCCGAAGGCACCGAGTTCACCCTGTGGGCCATGCCGGTACAGCGCCCGTACAACCCCAACGCCAAGCTGATGGCCGAAATGCTGCAAGCCGACTGGGCCAAGATTGGTATCAAGGCCAAGATCGTGAGCTACGAATGGGGCGAGTACATGAAGCGCGCCAAAGGCGGCGAGCACGACATCATGCTGATCGGCTGGAGCGGTGATAACGGTGACCCGGATAACTGGCTGGGCACCCTCTACGGCTGCGACGCCGTCGATGGCAACAACTTCTCCAAGTGGTGCGACAAGGACTACGACAAGCTGATTCAGGCGGCCAAGCGCACCACCGACCAGGCCAAGCGCACCGAGCTGTACAAGCAGGCGCAGCAGATCCTCAAGGCGCAAGTACCAATCACCCCAATCGCCCACTCGACTGTTTATCAGCCGATGCGCAAAACCGTTAAGGACTTCAAGATCAGCCCATTCGCGCTGAACTCGTTCTACGGCGTCAGCGTAGAGAAGTAAGTAACCTGAAACCGCCTGGGCACCCCCAGGCGGTTTTTTATTGGGGGCCGTTATGACCGTTTGGAAATCCCGTTTCCTGCTCTGCGCCCTGGTTATTCCTCTAAGTGCCCCCACCCTTGCCACCGCCGCCGAACAAACCTTGGTGGTGTGCACCGAAGCCAGCCCCGAAGGCTTCGATATCGTTCAATACACCGCCGCCACCACTGCCGACGCCTCAGCGGAAACCGTGTTTGATCGGCTGATCAATTTCGCCCCTGGCAGCACTGAGCTGACACCGGGGTTAGCCGAGCGCTGGGAAATCAGCGATGACGGCCTGAGCTACACCCTTCACCTGCGCGCAGGGGTGAAGTTCCACCGCAACAAGGCGTTTACGCCGACCCGCGAATTTAATGCCGAAGATGTGCTGTGGAGTTTTCAGCGCCAGCTCGACCCGCAGCATCCCTGGCACAAGTTGGCCAGCCGGGGCTTTCCCTATGCGGAATCGATGGGCATGTCCGATCTGATTGCCCGCGTTGAGGCGCCCGATGCACACACGGTGGTGTTTACCCTTAAACACCCGGAGGCACCGTTTCTCGCCGACCTGGCCATGGGTTTTGCCTCTATCTATAGCGCCGAGTACGCCAGCCAATTACTGGCCAGCGGTAAACCCGAGCTACTTAACAGCCAGCCCATCGGCACTGGGCCGTTTGTATTTGAGCGCTATAGCAAAGACGCGCAGATCCGCTTCACGGGCAACCCGGATTACTGGGACGGCGCGCCGAAACTGGCCCGGCTGATCTTCGCCATTACCCCCGACCCCAATGTGCGCCTGCAACGGCTAAAGGCTGATGACTGCCAAGTAGCGGTGTATCCACGGCCCACTGATATTCCCGCGCTGCGCAACGAGCCTGAGCTCAAGGTGCTGGAACTGGACTCGCTGCTGATTGCCTACCTGGGCATTAACACCCGCCATCCGCCGCTGGACGATGTGCGCGTACGCCAGGCGATCAATATGGCCTTCGACAAGGCCGTGTATGTGCGCGCGCAATTTGGCGAAGGCGGCGCCAACCCGGCCGTGGCCCCCTACCCACCGACTCTCTGGGGAAGCGACCCAACCCTTAAGGACTGGCCCCATGACCTCGCGCGCGCCAAGCAATTGCTTAAAGAAGCCGGCCAAGACAAGGGGTTTAACCTGACCATCTGGACCCGCCCCGGCGGTGGCCCAACCAACCCCAACCCCGGCATCGGCGCGCAGCTGTTGCAAGACGACCTCGCCAAGCTGGGCATCCAGGCAACCATTCGGGTGTACGAATGGGGCGAACTGCTTAAGCGCGCCAAGCAGGGCGAGCACGATCTGATTTTTATGGGCTGGGCCGGCGACAATGGCGACCCGGATAACTTTCTCACCCCCAACCTGTCCTGCGCGGCAGCCAGCTTCGGGGAGAATCTAGCCGGCTGGTGCAACGCCCAGTTCGATGGGCTGATTACCCAGGCACGCGGCATCAGTGACCAAGGCCAGCGCGCCGACCTGTACCGCCAGGCCCTGAAGATTTTCCATGAGCAGGCGCCGTGGATTGCGCTGGCCCATCCAAAACAGTTCAGTGTTATTCGCCGTGACGTGCAGGGGTTCGTGCTGAGCCCCATGGGCTCGAATAATTTCGCCAAGGTGTATCGCGCCGCGCCGTAATGCCGGGTAATTCGCGACTGTTGGTCTGAGGTTGTTTCCGAATTAACCGCTGAATTGCACCAGCAAACCTAGCCCAGGCCACATCGCCTTCTGGCGTTGCCGCGCTCGAATATTCCCCCGACCTAGCCGCCCGCCGGTGCCTTCAGGCGGTTTTTCAGTGCTCGCCGCGCGCCTTAACGGTCACTTCTGCGGCGCTTTTTCGCTGTAGGAAAATTCCTCCAAACCATTGTAATCCAATGGTTTTTTGGTTTGACCCAGGCTTTCCTGCTGGCTTAGTTTCGGCCGATCCGAATGGCAACCACGCTCTCGGATTTGGCTGTGTCGTGTGCCCCACTCACGCGCAGTGCATTGCTCGACCCCGATCGTGCAGCCACCCGCCGACAGGGGCTCCTCACCAGCACACTGAGGTTCGCATGCGTCCACTTCTGCCCTTGCACACCCTACTTGTCGCCGGCTTGCTAGTCGTGTCGCCGCTGACCCTGGCAGCCAACACCCTGGTGTTCTGCTCCGAAGGCAGCCCGGCGGGTTTCGACCCGGGCCTGTACACCACCGGCACCGATTTCGACGCAGCGGCCGAAACCATATTTAACCGCCTGGTGCAGTTCGAACGCGGTGGTACCCAGGTCATTCCGGGCTTGGCAGAACGCTGGGAGATCAGCCCTGATGGCCTGAGTTACACCTTTCACCTGCGCCAAGGGGTGAAGTTCCACAGCACCGACTACTTCACCCCCAGCCGTGCGTTCAACGCCGACGATGTGCTGTTCACTTTCCAGCGCATGCTCGACCGCCAGCATCCGTTCCGCCAGGCCTACCCGACCGAATTCCCTTACTTCACCAGCATGGGCATGGATAGCACTCTCAAGGCAGTGGAAAAACTCGACGCCCAGCGCGTGCGCTTTACCCTGGCCAGCGTCGACGCCGCGTTTATCCAGAACCTGGCCATGTCCTTCGCCTCGATTCACTCCGCTGAATATGCCCAGCAATTGCTTAAAAACGGCAAGCCAGAGCAGCTCAACCAGAAACCGATTGGCACTGGCCCCTTCGTGTTCAAACGCTTCCAGAAAGACGCGCAAATCCGCTTTGCCGGCAACCCCAGCTATTGGCAAGTAGGCGAGGTGCAGCTCGACAACCTGGTATTTGCAATTAACACCGACGCCTCAGTACGTACCCAGAAAATCAAAGCCGGCGAATGTCAGGTCACGCTAAACCCGCGCCCCGCCGACCTGACAACGCTGGAGCAAACGCCAACTGTGCAGATGCTCTCGCAGCCCGGTTTTAACCTGGGTTACCTGGCCTACAACGTTGAGCGCCCGCCCTTTGATCAGCTCGACGTACGCCGCGCCTTGGATATGGCCATCAATAAACCGGCCATCGTTAAGGCGGTGTATCAAAGCGCCGGGCAATTAGCGGTCAACGCCATGCCGCCAACCCAGTGGTCTTACGACGACTCGATCAAAGGCCAACCCTACAACCCCGAACAAGCACGCCAGCTCCTGCAAGCAGCCGGAATCAAACCAGGCAGCGAAATCACCCTGTGGGCCATGCCGGTACAACGCCCCTATAACCCCAATGCGCGCTTGATGGCACAGATGATTCAGGCTGACTGGGCCAAGGTGGGCATCAAGGCCACTATCGTCAGTTACGAATGGGGCGAGTACACCAAACGGGCCAAGGCCGGGGAACACGGCGCCATGCTGATCGGTTGGACTGGCGATAACGGTGACCCCGACAACTGGCTGGGCACGCTATACGGCTGCGACGCGGTAGGCGGTAACAACTACACGCGCTGGTGCGATGCGGCGTACGACAAGCTGATCAAACAAGCCAAGGCCCTGACTGACCCGGCCCAACGCAGCGCGCTCTATAAACAGGCGCAGCAACGCCTGAGCCAACAGCAACCCATGTCGCCGATTGCCCACTCAACGGTGTACCAGCCGCTGAGCAAGCAGGTGCACGGGTTCAAAATCAGCCCGTTTGGGCTCAACGCGTTCTATGGCGTGAGCGTCGCGCCTTAGATCGATAGCGGGGTTTTACCCCGCTCCCCCCGTTGCCTTTTTTCTATTTGCCAGCAGCGCTAAATCGGCTGTGCGCCTGCGCGCGCGGCGGGGGTGCGCTTGTACCTATGGCGCAAGCGCTCATTACAACAATCCTGCCCAAAGGGAGTTCACCCCATGCACCACAACCGTTATGGCCATTACGTTTTGCCCCTTAGCCTGAGCCTGGCCCTGCTCGCCATCAGTACCTCGCCAAAAGCCGAGGACACCCAAGCGCTGCCCAAAGCCCCGAGCAACCCGAGCTATGCCGCCAAGGTGCAAAAGATTGCTGCGGTTACCACCCCGCTCAAGGGCCAAGCCACTGCCAGCGGTTTTATTGCGGGGCAGGCGCTGACCCTTACCACACGCAACTTTGCCGCCCGCGAACAACGCAGCGACTCGTGGTCTTTTAACATTGGCAAAAGCGACGGCAGCCAAGAGCCAACCTACAAGCGCAGCACCTGGGTGCAGGGCACGGTGCTCAAGTACAACTCCGGCTATACCGAGGGCACCCTGGGGCTGGGGCTGGATATCGCCGCCTTTAATGCCATTAACCTGGAGCGCGGCACCGGGCGCATTGCCGGTGGCGGTAACCGTACGTTGGCGGACAACGACGGGCATGGTGTGGCTAGCTGGTCCAAGCTTGGCGTCGCCGCGCTGCGTGCGCGCATTTCCAGCACCGAGCTGAAGGCCGGGCGCATGTTGGTCGACACCCCGGTGTTCGGCTATATCGACAACCGCGCGCTACCGTCGAGCTTCAATGGCGTTGCCCTGACCAGTGAAGAACTCGACAACCTCGCCCTGCAAGCCGGCAGCTTTGGCAAAACCAGCCCGCGCACCGGCGCCGGCGACGAAACCTTCACCACCGAATACGGCACCCGCGCGGTAACGGGAGATCGTTTCAACTACCTGGGCGGCACCTACAAACCGCTGCAAAGTCTGGAGTTGGCCGCGTATGGCGGGCGCTTCGAAAGCATCTGGGACCAGTACTACCTCGGCATCACCCACACCGTGGGTGAGCGGCAAAACCTGGAGCTGCGCAGCGCCTTTAACGGCTACCACACCCGCGACAGCGGCTCGCGCCTGGCCGGTTACATCGACAACAACGCCTGGAGCCTGGCGTTTACCTTGGCGCACCAAGCCAATGCGCTGACCCTCGGTTGGCAGCAAATCGACGGCGACGAGTACTTCGACTATGTGCACGAAACCGCCGCCATCTACCTGGCCAACTCGCTGCTCTCGGACTACAACGGGCCCAACGAAAAGTCACTGCAACTGCGTTATGAAACCGACTGGAGCTACATCGGTGTGCCGGGCCTAAGCACCTCGGCCTGGTACGCCAAGGGCTGGGATATTGATGGCACGGGGTACACAGGCGATCGCAACGGCGCCTATGGCAACTACGCCGAAGTACGGGCGATGGAAGACGAACGCCACCATGAATACGGCCTGATGGCGAAGTATCAAGTGCAGAGCGGCGCGCTGAAAAACAGCAGTTTCAAGCTGCAATACATGTCGCACAAGGCCTCGAAAAACCAGGCCGATGGCAGCATCAATGAACTGCGCCTGGTCAGCACCTTGCCCTTTAACTTGCTCTGAGTGCACGCACTGGCGGCCCGGCAGCGGGTCGCCGCAGAGGAGAAACACTATGCGTCTACCCCGTCATCTTCTGATGTTGCTTGGCCTGAGCGTGCTTAGCTCGCTGGCGCAGGGCAAAAACCTGGTGGTCTGTACTGAGTCCAGCCCTGAGGGCTTTGACATCGTCCAGTTCACCACTGCCGTCACCGCTGATGCGGCCGCCGAAACCGTCTTCAACCGTCTGGTGGGATTTCGCCCCGGAACTACCGAGGTGGTGCCGATGCTCGCTGAGTCCTGGGAGATCAGCAGCGATGGCCTGGCCTACGCCTTCCATTTACGCAAAGGCGTGAAGTTCCACCACACGGCCTACTTCACGCCGACGCGGGAAATGAATGCCGATGATGTGCTGTGGAGTTTTCAGCGTCAGTTAGATCCTAAACACCCTTGGCACCGCTCCTCAAAAGTCGGTTACCCGTACTTTGAGAGCATGGACTTCAAGGCCCTACTGAGCCGCGTGGAAAAGCGTGATGAGCACACCGTGGTGTTTACCTTAAGCCGGCGCGAAGCACCGTTTCTGGTCGACCTGGCCATGGCCTTTACCTCGATTTATTCCGCCGAATACGCCGACCAACTGCTGAAAGCCGGTGAGCAGGAAAAACTCAATAGCCAGCCCATCGGCACCGGGCCCTTTGTGTTTAGCCGCTACAGCAAAGATGCCCAAGTGCGTTTCAAAGCCCACCCCGACTACTTCCTCGGCAAGCCGCCCAGCGATGGCCTGGTGTTCGCCATAACCCCAGACAACAACGTGCGTCTGCAAAAGCTGCGTGCCAATGAGTGCCAGGTGGCGCTGTATCCACGGCCGGACGATGTGGCCAAGCTCAAGACAGAGGCCGCGCTGAAAGTCGCCGAAATCGCCGCCATGACCACCGGCTACATCGCCCTGAACACCAGCAAGCCTTACTTAAGCGATGTGCGTGTACGCCAGGCGATCAACCTGGCGTTCGACAAACAAGCCTATGTCGACGCCCTGTTCGGCAAAGGCAATGCCGTGCCCGGCGTAACGCCCTACCCCGCTACCTTGCTGGGTTACAACAAGGGCCTGAGCAACCCCGCACGGGACCTCAGCAAGGCACGGGCATTGCTTAAAGAAGCCGGCGTGGCAGACGGCACCGTACTCACCCTGTTTACCCGCAACGGCGGCGGTGCCACCAACCCCAATCCGATGCTGGGCGCACAAATGCTGCAAGCCGATTTAGCCCAGATTGGGCTGAAGGTCGACATCCGCGTGATGGAGTGGGCCGAGATGCTAAGAAGGGCGAAAAGTGGCGAACATGACATGGTTTCGGCCGGTTGGGCGGGCGATAACGGCGATCCAGATAACTTTTTGACGCCTATGCTAAGTTGCGAAGCAGCCAAAAACGGCGAGAATTACGCCCGTTGGTGCAACCGCGAATTCCAGACGTTGATCGACCAGGCACGCACCGGGACTGAACCGGCACACCGTGCCACGCTCTATGAACAGGCGTTGGCGATATTCGTCCGCGAGGCCCCTTGGATTACCCTCGCCCACCCGAAAATGTTCACCGCCATGCGCAGTACCGTCGAGGGCTACACCATTAGCCCGCTGTCCAATAACAACTTCGCCACAACCCAGGTGAAGTAATAAGAAACGCCCGGCACCGCTGACGCTCTGCGCAGCCGGGCACTGCCTAACCGGCTGATGACAAAGATGAGGAGTTACACCCCGCGATGCTGACTTTCATTGCCCGACGATTGGGGTTACTGATCCCCACGTTCTTCGGCATCACCTTGCTGACTTTTTCCCTGATTCGGCTGATCCCCGGTGACCCGGTTGAAGTGATGATGGGTGAACGCCGCGTAGACCCTGTGATGCACGCCGAAGCGCTGGAGCGCCTGGGCCTGAACAAGCCGCTCTACGAGCAATACCTCAACTACATTGGCGACCTCGCCCAGGGCAACCTCGGTGAGTCGTTGCGCACCCGCGAAAGCGTGTGGCATGAGTTTCTTACCCTGTTCCCCGCCACCCTCGAATTGTCCCTGGCAGCGCTGTTGTTTGCCGGCACGTTGGGGCTGTTGGCAGGCGTGATTGCCGCACTAAAGCGGGGCTCATTGTTTGACCATGGGGTGATGGGCATCTCACTGGCGGGCTATTCCATGCCGATTTTCTGGTGGGGCCTGCTGCTGATTATGTTTTTCTCCGTCGGCCTGGGCTGGACCCCGGTTTCCGGGCGCATTGACCTGCTCTACGACATCGAACCGAAAACCGGTTTTATGCTGATCGACACCCTGCTCAGTGATGAAGAAGGCTCGTTTGTCGATGCCCTGCGCCACCTGATTTTGCCGGCCATTGTGCTCGGCACCATTCCGCTGGCCGTGATCGCCCGTATGACCCGTTCGGCCATGCTTGAAGTACTGCGTGAAGACTATGTGCGCACCGCGCGGGCCAAGGGCCTGTCGCCCAGCCGGGTGATTTTTGTCCACGGTTTGCGCAATGCGCTGATTCCGGTACTGACCGTATTTGGCCTGCAGGTCGGCGCATTGCTGGCCGGTGCGGTACTGACCGAAACCATTTTTTCCTGGCCGGGCATTGGCAAGTGGCTGATCGAATCGATTGGCGCGCGCGATTACCCGGTGGTGCAGAACGGCATCCTGTTGATTGCCTGCCTGGTGATTCTGGTCAACTTCGTCGTGGATATCCTCTACGGCCTGGCCAACCCACGCATTCGCCATCAACGTTAAGGGAGGCCTGACTATGACTACCAACACATCCGCCATCGCCGACCCGAGCACGCTTTATCCGTCGCCATTGAAAGAATTCTGGCAGCACTTCGCGCGCAACAAAGGCGCGGTGGCTGGCCTGCTGTTTATGATCCTGATTGTGTTCTGCGCGCTGTTCGCGCCGTGGGTCGCACCCCATGACCCCAGCGAGCAGTTTCGCGACAACCTGCTGACCCCGCCGTCCTGGCTGCAAGACGGCAATCTCCAATTTCTGCTGGGCACCGACGAGCTCGGGCGCGACCTGCTCTCGCGTTTGATTCACGGCGCGCGCCTGTCGCTGATGATTGGCTTGGCCTCGGTATTGATGTCGCTGATTCCGGGGATTTTCCTCGGTCTGGTCGGCGGCTTTTTCCCGCGAGTTCTCGGCCCCACCATCATGCGCGTGATGGACGTGATGCTGGCCTTGCCCTCCTTGCTGCTGGCGGTGGCCATTGTCGCCATCCTCGGCCCTGGCCTGATCAACACCGTGATCGCGATTGCCGTGGTGTCGTTGCCGTCATATGTGCGCCTGACCCGCGCTGCGGTGATGGGCGAGCTTAATCGTGATTACGTCACGGCAGCTCGCCTGGCCGGTGCCGGGCTATTTCGCCTGATGTTTATCACCGTGCTGCCCAACTGCATGGCACCGCTGATTGTGCAGGCGACCTTGAGTTTTTCCTCGGCCATTCTCGATGCGGCAGCCTTGGGTTTCCTCGGCCTGGGCGTGCAACCGCCGACGCCTGAGTGGGGCACCATGCTGGCCTCGGCGCGCGATTACATCGAGCGCGCCTGGTGGGTAGTGAGCCTGCCAGGCCTGACCATTTTGCTCAGCGTGCTGGCAATCAACCTGATGGGCGATGGGTTGCGCGATGCGCTCGACCCGAAACTCAAGAACGCCGCCTGAGGAGCCCGCCATGAGTCTTTTAACGATCAAAAACCTGAGCGTGCGCTTCGGCGACGCCAACGCAGTACCCGTGGTCGATGGCCTCGACTTGAGTGTGGACAAGGGCGAAGTGCTGGCGATTGTCGGCGAGTCCGGTTCCGGCAAGTCGGTGACCATGATGGCGCTGATGGGCCTGATCGACGCCCCCGGCATTATCAAGGCAGATGCCTTGAGCTTTGACGGCAACGACATGCTCACCCTCAAAGGGCGGGCGCGACGCAAAATCGTCGGCAAGGATTTGGCCATGGTCTTCCAAGACCCAATGACCGCGCTAAATCCCAGCTACACCGTGGGTTTTCAAATTGAAGAGGTGATTCGCCAGCACCTGGGCATGTCCGGCAAAGCCGCACGGCAACGTGCGCTGGAGCTGCTCGAGCGGGTGGAGATTCCCGGCGCCGCCAGTCGCCTGAACGCTTACCCCCACCAGCTTTCCGGTGGCATGAGCCAGCGCGTGGCAATTGCCATGGCCATTGCTGGCGAACCGAAACTGCTGATTGCCGATGAACCCACCACTGCCCTGGACGTAACCATTCAGGCGCAGATCATGGACCTGCTGCTCGACCTGCAACGCGACCAGGATATGGCCCTGGTGCTGATCACCCACGACCTTGCCGTGGTGGCCGAAACTGCCAACCGCGTGTGCGTGATGTATGCCGGGCAAGCGGTGGAAGTCGGCCAGGTGCCGGCGCTGTTCGACGCACCTGCGCACCCGTATACCGAAGCGCTGTTGGCGGCGATTCCCGAGCACAGCCAGGGCGCCAAACGCCTGGCCACGCTGCCAGGGATTGTGCCCGGCCGTTACGACCGGCCGCAGGGTTGCCTGCTCTCGCCGCGCTGCCCCTATGTGCAGCAAAAATGCCGTGATGTGCGGCCAACGCTGGACCCGAGCGCCTTGGGCGAAGTCCGTTGTTTCTTCCCGCTTAACCAGCCAGCCCCGTTGGCCAACCAGGAGCAAGCACGATGAGTGTGGTACTGACTGCTCGCGACCTAACCCGTCACTACGAAGTGTCCCGTGGCCTGTTCAAGGGTCATGCCCTGGTGCGTGCGTTAAATGGCGTGTCGTTTGAATTGCAGGCCGGCAAAACCCTGGCGGTAGTGGGTGAATCGGGCTGTGGTAAATCGACCCTGGCGCGCGCGTTGACGCTGATTGAAGAACCCTCCTCCGGCTCGCTGCAGATTGGCGGCCAGGAAGTAAATGGCGCCAGCAAGGCCGAACGCAAACAACTGCGCCGCGATGTGCAGATGGTGTTTCAGAGCCCGTATGCCTCGCTTAATCCTCGACAGAAAGTCGGTGATCAGTTGGCTGAGCCGCTGGTGATTAACACCAATTTGTCGCGCAGCGAACGCCGTGAAAAAGTGCAGGCGATGATGCAGCAAGTGGGCCTGCGCCCCGAGCATTACCAGCGCTACCCGCACATGTTCTCCGGCGGTCAACGCCAACGCATTGCCCTCGCACGGGCGATGATGCTCAACCCGAAAGTGCTGGTGGCCGATGAGCCAACCTCAGCGCTGGACGTGTCGATTCAGGCCCAGGTGCTCAACCTGTTTATGGATTTGCAAGCCGAGTTCAACACCGCCTATGTGTTTATCAGCCACAACCTGGCGGTGGTGCAGCATGTGGCCGACGACGTGTTGGTGATGTACCTCGGTCGGCCAGCCGAAATGGGGCCCAAGGAAAAAATCTACGCCAAGCCCCTGCACCCCTACACCCAGGCGTTGCTGTCGGCGACCCCGACCATTCACCCGGACCCACTCAAACCGAAAATCAAGATTGTCGGCGAGTTACCCAACCCACTGAACCCGCCGAGCGGCTGCGCCTTTCACAAACGCTGCCCGCATGCCACAGAGCGTTGCAGCGCCGAAGAACCGCAGTTGCGGGTGCTGGATGAGCGGCAGGTGGCTTGTCACCATGCTGAGGTGATTAACGGGTTGTAAGGGTGGGTAGCGCCTGCGCGATTCTGGGTCCCCGCCTGCGCGGGGAAGACAAATGTATGGCAGCTTTCACCGTCGTCCCCGCGAAGGCGGGGACCCAGGTTTTCATGCCGGTCGCAAATAACGCCCTCAATACACATCCCGGCGATAACGCCCTTCTTCGGTTAGCTGTGCGACGGCCTCGTCGCCAAGCACCTGGCGCAACACCTGATCCACGCCTTCGGCCATGCCTTGCAAGCTGCCGCAAACATAAATCGCCGCACCCGCAGCCAGCCATGTCTTGAGTTCATCAGCGGCATCCAGCAAACGGTGCTGCACATAAATTTTATCCGCCTGATCACGGGAAAACGCCAGGTCCAGGCGCGCCAGTTGCCCGCCGCTTACCCAGCCTTGCAACTCGTTTTGGCAGAAGAAGTCATGGGCGACATTGCGCTCACCAAACAGCAGCCAGTTGCGCGGCTCGCCGGCCTGTACCCGCGCTTTGAGCAAACTGCGCAAGCCGGCCAAACCGGTGCCGTTGCCGAGCAAAATCAGTGGCCGCGGTTCAGCCGGCAGATGGAAGCCGCTGTTACGGCGTACGCGCAGGCTAATCCCGCTGCCGATATCAGCGTGCACGCAGAGCCAGCCGGAGCCTAAACCAACGCTGCCGTCAGCATGGCGTTCTAGCCGCACAAGCAGTTCCAGCACGCCATCACTGGCCAGCGAAGCGATGGAGTATTCGCGAACGCTCAGAGGCACCAGCGCATCGACCAAGGCTTGGGCATGCAGGCCTACCAGGTGCTCACGGCTGGCGGGCAGTTGGCGATTGGCCAGGGCTTGGGCCACGGTTTCTTGCAAGCCGGCGATGTGCACCTGGGTGTCGGCGGCAATGCCGAGGCCAGCGAGAAAGCGTTGCACCGCAGCCGAGCCATGGCGCGGCATCACTTCCACCAAGTCGCCAGCCTGCCAGCTGTGGTTGGCATCGGGCGGTGTCAGTTGCAGCAAATAAGTGGGCGAACCGGCACTGCCTGGGTTAAGCAGCTCGCGGCCGCTCAAGGTCCAGTTGGCGAAGCTCGGTGCCTGCCAAGCAGCTGGGGCAGCGCCACCGGCCACAGCGCTGAGCTGCTGTTGCCAATGTTGCAAGGCGGCGCTATCGCCGTTATCCACTTCCACATGGGGGAACAGCGGCGTACCGCCTTCCTGGCCCAGCCAGCCGGACAAGCGTCGGGCGAAGCCGCAGAAGTGTTCGTACTGCCGATCCCCCAGGGCCAGCACGGCGAATTTCAGGTCGCTCAAACCCAGCTCCTGGCCGAGCAGTTTGCGTTCGAAACCACGCGCGCTATCGGGCGCCTCGCCGTCACCAAACGTGCTCACCACAAACAGCGCCTGACGTGCTTCACGCAGGTGTTGGGCGCTAAGGCTGGCCAAGGGTTGCACCTGCACCGGCAGCCCGGCCGCCTGCAATTGCCCGGCGGTTTGCCAGGCCAATTGCTCGGCAAACCCACTCTGGCTGGCGAAAGCGATTAACCAGCTGTCGCCCCCTGCGGCGCCCGTGCTAACACCACCACGGGCCGCACGCACTTGGCGTTTTTTCCGCCGGCGGTCGAGGTAAAGCAGCCAGCCGGTGATAAAGAACAGCGGCATGGTCACGCTGGCGGCGGTGATCAAAATGCGCCCGACGATGCCAAAGTAGCTGCCTACGTGCAGGGCATAAATGCTGGCGTATAGCTGTGCGCCCAGGGGCTTGTCGGCATAGCGGTTTTGCCTGCGCACTTCGCCGGTTTTTGCGTCGAGCAGAATTTCGTTTACCGCGCGCTCATGGGGCGAGTCGCTGAGCAAGTAGTTCACCAACACCGGCTGCTTGGCATCCTGCGGTGAACGGATGTTGTAGGCGGCCAACTGCGGGCCGGCGATCTGGGTAAGGCTGGCCCACAGGGCGTCATAGTTGATCGCCACCGACTCCGCCTGCGGGGGCGGGCCACGCCGCTCGCCGCCTTTGCCACCTTCACGACCCTTGCCGCCTTCACGGCCACCATTTGGCAAATCGGTCAGCACATAGGCCACGCCTTGGTTGAACCACTGGTACGACCACGTCAGGCCGGTAACGGCGGCCAAAAGGTAAAAAACCAGGCACCAAGTGCCGGCCACCGCGTGCAAATCCCAGTTAAACGCGCGGCCTTTTTTCGCCCAGTCGAAGGTCAGCCAGGTGCGCCAGCTCAGGGCGTTGCGCGGCCAGCGTAGGTACAGACCGGAGAGGCAGAAAAACAGCAGCATCAAGGTGCAGGCAGCGGTGATTTGCTTGCCGAATTCACCCATGGCGAGGAAGCGATGCAGCTGGAACATCAGGTCGAAAAATGCCTTACCCGAGGGCTCACCCAGCAGCTCGCCGGTATAGGGGTCGAAGTAGCGCATCGGGCCACGACGCTCACCCGGCTTGGGCATAAAAAATACTTGGGAGGCTTTGTCTTCCTGGGTGAACACACGCAACCCGGAGATCGACATACCCGCCGCCGCCTGGATTTTTTCCGCCAATTGCGCCGGTGGCAGCACGCCGCTTTCACGAACCTGAATTTGCAGGATGTCGGGATTTAGCGCCGTGGAAATTTCCTCCTGAAAGGAATACAGCGCCCCCGTGGTGCCCATCAGCGCGAGCACCAAGCCGGCGGTAATGCCAAAGAACCAGTGGAGCTGGAACAACACCTTTTTAACCACAACAACCTCGCCTGAACCTGCGCCGTAGAGCGCTGCAAAACGGATAGCAACCTGAATGGGCCAAATTGTATTTGAGAACAGATAGCAACGGAGAAACCTTTACCCAGCGTTTACCTTATCCGCGCCTTACACGTAAAAAGCCCCGGACGACGAATCGTCCGGGGCTTGCGTACCGGCGGATGCAACGCCGGAGGGTGCTCAGAAGTGGAAGTTAGTGGAGAGCAACGCTGTGCGCCCCGCCGCCACATGGGCCAGATGGGTGGAGTACACCTGGTCGTAGTAACGCTCGTCGGTGAGGTTTTGCACGTTCAGTTGCAGGTCGAGGTTTTTGCTCACCACGTACTTGGCCATCGCGTCGTAGCGCCAGTACTCCGGCACTTGCACGGTGTTGGCGGTGTTGCCGAAACGCGAGTCAACGTAGTAGGCACCCGCGCCCAGGCTCAGCTTGGGCAGCACTTGGTAGGTGGTCCAGAAGCTGGCGCTGTTTTGCGGGGTGCTTGGAATGTCGTTGCCGTCGTAAACGCCATCGACATAACGCGGCGCAGCGGTGGTGCCCAGGTTGACGGTGCCGCTCTTGGTCAGTTCACCCTCAAGGTAGGTGTAGTTGGCGAACACTTGCCACTTGCTGGTGATTTTGCCGCTCAGGCCCAGCTCAAAACCATCGACGCGGGTTTCGCCGATGTTCTGCGTAAAGCCGAATTCGTCGAGGGCACGGGCGTTGGTTTTCTCGGTGCGGAAGATCGCAGCGTTAAGGCCCAGGCGCTCGTCAAAGAAGTCCCACTTGGTGCCCACTTCGTAGTTGCGGTTGCGCTCCGGCTCAAGGGCTTGGGTGCCGACGGCAATGCCATCAGCGCCTTCACCGCTGGTTTCACCCACGGGGTTGCTCGAGGTCGACCAAGCCACATAAATGCTGCCGTTAGGCAACGGGTTAAACACCAGGCCCAGTTGGTAGTTCCAGAAGTGCGAGTTGTTTTCGTAGTCGAACGCGCCGCTGATGTTGTTGGTGCCGCGGGTAACGCTCAGGCCTTGAGCCTCGGTTTCGTAATCGTCGTAACGCAGACCGGCGTTGAGCGACCACTGCTCGTTGAACTTGAGCGTGTCGAACACGTAAGCCGACAGGGTTTTGCTGTCGGTGTCGGTGTAGGCGTTGCTGTCGGCAATGGTGCCGTGGAAGGTGTCGTTGTAGCTCGGGTCGGCCAGGGTGGTGCAACCATTCGCCGCCAGTGCTGCAGCGCCGCAGGTGGTGCCGCCTGGCGCAGTAATGTAGTAACCGCGGTTATGCACACCTTCTTTGCTGAACTCGACGCCGGTGTTAAGCGAGTGCTCGATAAAGCCGGTATTGAAACGGGCGCTCAAATCGGTCTGGTTGACCAGGCCTTCTGAGGTGGAGTTGCGGCTTTTGGCCGAACGCGACACATAGCCGTTGGCAACGTTGCCACGCGAATCGTCCGGGTTGGTGACGATGTAGTCCAAGGTGGTGCGCACAATGCGCGCCGAGTTGGAAAGGGTGATGCTGTCGTTCAGGTCATGCTCAAGCTTAATGGTGCCGGTATCGGTGGTGCTGTCACGGTAGTCGCGCGAGGCGAAACCGTAGAACTTGTCTTTATTGCCGGTGGGCGTACGCACGCCATCTGCACCCACGGTACTTTGCAGCGGGTTGCCGAGGTCGGGGGTGTCTTCGCCTTCGACGTGGTAGTACGACACGGTGGCGCGAGTGGGCGTGTTAAAGCCAAAGGTCACGGTGGGCGCTACGCCCCAGCGGCTGACGTCGACACCGGCACGGCCAGCGACATTGGCGTCGTGCTGCATAAGGTTGATGCGCGCGGCGATGGTGTCGGTCAGCACGCGGTTGACGTCGAGGGTGTAACGGCGGGTTTGGTCGGAACCAAAGGTGAACCCGGCGTCGGCGAAATCCTGCTGCTTGGCGGACTTGCTGATCAGGTTGAGGCTGCCGCCGGTGGAACCCGCGCCGGTAAAGGCCGAGCCTGGGCCTTTGCTCACTTCAACTTGTTCGAGGTTAAACACTTCGCGGGTTTGCGAGGCTACATCGCGCAGGCCGTCGATAAACACATCGCTCTCAGCATTGAAGCCGCGAATGATCGGGCGGTCGCCAGCGGGGTTGCCGCCTTCACCCGCGCCAAAGGTAATACCCGAGGTGGTGCGCAGGGCATCGGCCAGAGAAAGTGAGCCGGTGTCTTTAATCACTTGCTCGCTGATCACGGTGACGCTCTTAGGCGTTTCACGCAGCGGTGCGGTGTATTTTTTCGAGGCCGAATCGTCGACTTTGTAGTTTTCCGCCTGGTCTTGATCGCCGACCACATTGGTGGCGTCCAGCGCCAACGGGCTCGAATCGGCCGCATGGGCCAACGGCGCAGCGGACATCGCCATACCAACAGCAGTGGCGAGCAAACGTGGTGAAAAAACAGTCGATTCTGTGGACGTGGCGGTCATGCGATTTTCCTCCCCAGGAATGGCAAAGGCCGCGGAATTTAGAGCAACAGCCAAAGATTAGCAATTGGTAATAATTCGCATGTAACCGACTTTACATAAATCTTACAATTCAAAAAAACGGCTGAAAGCCTAGCTACACAAGGGCTTAAGCAGGTTGCAAGCAAGCTAAGCGACGGACTATCATTTGCGACTGACTTTCAAATACATGTGATTTGCCATGCTTTTGCATATTCCTGGAATTTTCGCTCGCGAAGAAATCATCCAGATCCGCACGGCCTTAGAACAGGCGCAATGGGCCGATGGCAAAGTCACGGCGGGTCATCAATCAGCCAAGGCCAAACACAACCTGCAACTGCCTGAAGACCACCCGCTGGTGCGCGAAATCAGCACCAGCATGCTTCAGCGTTTGTGGCAGAACCCGCTGTTTATGTCGGCCGCGTTGCCGCACAAAGTGTTTCCGCCGCTGTTCAACTGCTACACCGGCGGCGGTTCGTTTGACTTCCATATCGACAACGCCATTCGCCAGGTGAAAAACAGCGTCGAACGTGTGCGCACCGACCTGTCCGCCACCGTATTTTTCAGCGACCCCGACGAGTACGACGGCGGCGAGTTGGTGATTCAAGACACCTACGGCAACCAACGGGTAAAACTGCCCGCCGGCGATATGGTGCTGTACCCCGGCACCAGCCTGCACAAGGTGGAAGCGGTTACCCGCGGGGCGCGCTTTGCCTCGTTTTTCTGGACGCAAAGCCTGGTGCGCGAAGACAGCCAACGCGCGTTGTTATTTGAAATGGATCAAGCCATCCAGCAACTAAGCGCCGCTGTACCGGAGCACCCCGCCCTGCTGCAACTGACCGGCAACTACCACAACCTACTGCGCCGCTGGGCGGACGTTTAACGTGCTCAGCCGTTTGCACCGCGCCGAACAACTAAACGGCGACGACCTCGCCGCGCTGCTGGCCAACGACCCTGGCCAAGCCGCCAAAGCCATTCTTAGCGCCGCCGAACAAGGGCTGCTCGACGCGCAAACCATGCTCGGCCAATTGCTCCTCGACGGTCGCGGCATTCAGCGCGACCAGGGGCTGGCCGTCACGTGGTTTCGCATCGCCGCCGGGCAGGGCCACGCCATGGCGCATAACATGCTCGGCCGTTGCCTGGAGCATGGCTGGGGTCTTGCTGCCGACCTGGCGTTGGCCGCGCAGCACTACCGCCAGGCCGCCGAAGCGGGGCTGGACTGGGGCCAATACAACCTGGCCAATCTGCTCGCCACTGGCCGCGGGGTGCCGCGCGACCCACCGCAAGCGTTCGCCCTGTACCTGCGTGCCGCCGCACAGGGGCACGCCAAGTCGATGAACCTGGTCGGGCGTTGTTATGAAGACGGCCAGGCGGTGCTGCGCGATGTCGCCCTGGCCCATGACTGGTACCGCCGCTCGGCCGAGGCCGGGGATTTTCGCGGGCAATTCAGCCATGCCTGCGTACTCGCAGAACAAGGCGAAACCGAAGCGGCCGTGAGCTGGCTGAAACGCGCCCTGCACCACGGCAACCTTAACTTTCTGCGCGTCGCCCGCCACACCCTGCAACAGGCCGAACAGCTCGAAATTCGCCAGCTGGCCCACGCCTTCTTCCGCCGCGCGGCCGAACTGGGCGATGACAGCGACCGCGCTCTTTTCGCCGCTCTCGTCTAGGTGTAGCGGTTCCTCCGTCGTTCCCGCGCAGGCGGGAACCCAGCATGTTGGATCCCCGCTTACGCAGGGATGACGGTGTTGTCTTGAGCAACTGCGTGCATAAAAAAGCCCCGCATCAGCGGGGCTCTTTTTGGCAGCCTATGGCTTACAGGTAAAACGCCTTCAGCGGCGGAAAGCCGTTGAATTCCACCGCGCTGTAGCTGGTGGTGTAGGCACCGGTAGACAGCCAATACAGGCGATCACCAATGGCCAGGTTCAACGGCAGGCCGTACTTGTAGTTCTCGTACATGATGTCAGCGCTGTCGCAGGTTGGGCCAGCGATCACCACTTCTTCCACTTCGCCTTTTTTCTCGGTCCAGATCGGGAACTTGATGGACTCGTCCATGGTTTCGATCAGGCCGGAGAACTTGCCCACGTCGACATACACCCAGCGCTCCACGGCAGTACGCGACTTACGCGCCACCAACACCACTTCGCTAACCAAGATGCCAGCGTTGGCGATCAACGAGCGGCCTGGCTCCAGAATGATTTCCGGCAGGTCATCACCGAAGTCTTCTTTCAGGAAGCGGATGATTTCTTCGGCGTAGGTTTCCAGGCTGTTGGTACGGGTGATGTAGTTGGCCGGGAAGCCGCCACCCATATTGATCAGTTTCAGCTCGATGCCGTCTTCTTCTTTCAGGCGCTCGAAAATCACTTTGACCTTGGCAATCGCCGCGTCCCATACCGAGATATCGCGCTGCTGCGAGCCCACATGGAACGACAGGCCGTAAGGCACCAGGCCCAGGTCGCGGGCAAGAATCAGCAGGTCCATGGCCATATCGGTCTGGCAGCCGAATTTGCGCGACAGCGGCCAGTCAGCGGTGGTCGAACCTTCGGTCAAAATGCGCACATACACTTTCGAACCCGGGGCGGCCTTGGCGATATTGCGCAGGTCAGCTTCGGAGTCGGTGGCGTACAGGCGCACGCCTTTTTCGTAGAAGTAACGGATGTCTTTGGATTTCTTGATGGTGTTGCCGTAGCTCATGCGCTCCGGGCCAACGCCTGCGGACAGCACTTTGTCCAACTCATAAATCGAGGCGATATCGAAGTTCGAACCTTTGTCGCGCAGCAGCTCGATGATCTCGATAGCCGGGTTGGCCTTGACGGCGTAATACACCTTGGCGAATTCAAAGCCGGCGCGCAGGTCGTCGTAGGCCTGGCTGATGATATTGGTGTCGATCACCACAAACGGGGTTTCATGCTGGTCGGCAAAGTCCTTCATTTTTTGGAAGGTTGCGCGCGGGTAGTAGTCTTCGACCTTAATCGACATACGGGGGACTCCATGGGCAAAACAAACAAAGGGTGTAAGGGCTGGCTTGGTCAACAAGCCGCGAACGTCTAATCCGTTTCCCCACTTTGGTTCGCCTACTTCCCAAGGCTTGTCGCCGAGTATCGAAACAACCGATCTCTCGTCGTCAGTACTTGAGCCGCATGGATCGTTTCCAGCATGGACGTTCGGGCGCGAACTTTAGGAGCATGTGGGGCTGAGATCAATCAAAAAATGCCGCTGTTTTGCACCTGATTGTCGCTATGCCGATTGACCGTTTCAGATTCCAAACAAAACGTCCGAAATGCTGCACAAACCGTTGCCAGCCAAGGGTTCCAGCGTGGGTGCCATAGAACAGTGTGACGGTCTTTTTTGACAGACCGAGTATCGCGGTGAGGGTTCAGTTGGATCGACCTGCGGGCGCAGGTGTCACGCTGACATTTGGGGTAAATGGTTTGCTCCCCGGCGAGTGCCGAGTAACGCCTTGGTGCGCAAAGCAAACCGTCCGCCAGCGCAGTGCACCATTGCGCACCACCGGCAGCGCCACCCAAGCGCGTAAAAGCCCCCTTCCACGCTGATAACGCCTTAATGGCATGCTCGCTGCACAGCTTGATGCTCCGTTTGCAGTCCAGGCTTTTGCCTAAGAGAGCGCATCGTGCACACCCTGCCCGCACGTCCTACCACCAGTTTCACCAGCAAACCCGTCGCCAAGCAGGATGCGCTCGACAACACCATGGGCCAGATCAAAAAGCTGGTCAGCGATCTGGAACACAACGCCAACGAGATCAATGGCATCGTCAACGTCATCCGCGACGTGGCCAAACACACCAACTTGCTCGCGCTAAACGCCGCCATCGAAGCCGCTCGCGCGGGTGAAGTGGGGCGTGGTTTTGCGGTGGTAGCGGATGAGGTTCGCGCCTTGGCGCAACGCACGGCCACGGCAACTGCCGATATCGCGCAAAAGGTCGCGAGCATTGGTGTCGACACCCGTAATGCGGTGAAAGGCGTGGAAGCCGCCGAGCGCGAGGCGCTGCAGGAAACTGCGCGCCTGCTGGCGTCGCAGGAGGCCGCCAAGCTAGAGACTCGCTTCGCCAAACTGGCCGCCACGCTGCACGGGATTAAACGCTTTATCGAAGGTCTGTGGCACGCCAAGCTTGGCCCTGGGCGCGAGGCGATCAGCGCGGTAATGGCGGCGAATCTGCGCGCGGACAAGGATGTACTCGCCTACTCCTGCTGCCTGGAAGCCGACCTGCTCGATGGCCGCAACAGCGAATTTCGCGGCGCGCCCGGCCACGCGCCGGATGGCCGCTTTATTCCGTATTGGAACCGCGGCCAGGGCAATGTCGCCCTCGAACTTTTGGCCGACCACGACAAGCCGGGGCTGAACGACTGGTACGAAATTCCACGGCGCAGCAACCATGACGTAATGATGGAGCCCTACGACTACCCGGTTAACGGCCGCACCATCCGCATGACCTCGTTAATGGTGCTGGTGAAATTCAACGAACGCTTCGCCGGCATTCTCGGCGCCGACTTCGCCGTGGATGCCATGCAAAAAGAACTGTCGGAACGCAAACCGCTGGGCGTGGGTTACCTGGCACTGCTGTCGACCGCAGGTTCCTACGTCACCCACCCGGAGCCGGCCTGGATGGGCAAGACTGCCACCGACCTGAGCCCCGAAGCGCGCCAGGCAATCAAGAGCGGCAAAGCCTTCCGTTATGTGCACAACAACGACCTGGTGCGGGTGTTCTGCCCAGTGAACACCGGCGTGGCGCAAACACCGTGGGCGCTGATGGTGTGTTTCAGCATCGACGCGGCGTTGAAGGCGCAAGCCGGGGCCTAGCCACCGAGCCCGCCGCCTGCAAATGGGGCGGGCATCTGTGTATACTTCGCGGCCAATTTCCAGCTCCACGCCCAGGTTCCCGCATGACCACTCAGGCCGCCGAAGTCGCGAAACGTCGCACGTTCGCCATCATTTCCCACCCCGACGCCGGTAAAACCACCATTACCG
>LNAP01000656.1_pt1 | contig 38111 bp, 33 predicted proteins | sample 602601 | NCBI WGS metagenome assembly LNAP01 (sample SAMN02440304, study PRJNA202911) | soil metagenome | biome: Subtropical and temperate rainforests or woodlands; isolation source: soil samples (1 kg each in a 20% v/v slurry with milli Q water) were... ... | reverse complement strand
CCGTGCCGGCTATCATGGGAAGCAGGTGCCCCACGGATGGCGATCGACCTTTTCGACCATCATGAACGAACGCTTCGTCGAAGACCGGGCAATTGTCGACCTCATGCTGGCACACGCACCGAAAGACAAGGTCGAAGGTGCTTATAATCGAGCCGCCTATATGCCGCGGCGGGTCGAACTGGCCCAGATCTGGGCCGATCTACTGATGGAAGGAATGCCGGCAGCAGCAGAACTGAAGCTTGGGCCGCAAAGGTGATGGCAGCCGCGGAGGGATTTGTTCAAAGCCCCTCAATGCCAAAATGGTCTGTCCGATTGATGTTAGCGAGTAAGTCATGACGCTTACGTTTTTTCACCAATCACCATTAAACAGTTGAACTTCTCTGGAGGGGTTGACCCTTGCCGTCCCTCCCGCACCGGTCGGAGAAAGTCCACCGTTCCGATGACATTTCCGAGGTGATTCTTCGCGTCAAACCTTTCTTATTCACATCACGTGCTCAGCCAATTTCCTCCACTTTCGCCGCTATCTGCCTTATAGAGGCGGCAAAAATAGCGGGTATACTCAAGACTAGGTAGCTGCGCCGTAGGTACCACAACGGTCCGTATCCCACCATTGCGATCCGCGCGGGGCTTCGACGCTGATCGGCACGGCAACACTTTGATCCCGTTAGAGTTCGAGGGATCGCGCTCTGTCGCCGATGCACAGTTTGAATCCAGTGCGGTCATCGTAGTTTAGCTACGACCATTATTGTTATTCCAAATGGTAAAGCCTTTCCGCGTACCTGTGCTTCCCCGTCTCAGCTGCCCCCTTCTCGAATCAGGAGAAGGGCTTCACGGCAGTCCTCGGGCCCCCGACGCGGGCTAGATCGTCGGCTATGTGTGGCCAGTCCCGACCGACGTCATTCCAGGCGCGATGCCTCGGGCAATCCGGACCAGTCGAGCTGTCAGTTTGCGAGCACCCATTCGGGCCGGTTCGAACCTCGTGGCACGAGCGGGGTTCGGTAGAAGCCCGGAGTACGCGACATATGTACCTGATCGGTGACGCCCTGGTAATCGCCGCAAGCAGTTTCCGCGCGGAAAAGTTCCGGCGCGCGATATTCATGCTCGCCCGGCCGGCCGGCGACCGATGCGGCATAGGCCTTGTCGAAGATGCCCATCTGCAAAAGCCACATCGACAGGCGGGCGAGGCTGATGCGGACGCGATAGCTGCCGCCCTCGATGGCGCGCCGCTTCAACGCCGCGGCGACCGCCACGCTCGAGATCCACGACATGACGTAGTCATTGACGACGAAAATCTCCGTCAATTTCGGTTGCTGCGGCGTTCCCTCCCGGGCGAACACGCCTGACACGCCCCCGGCATTCTGGTCGAAACCGAACCTTTTGGCCCATGGGCCGGACCAGCCATAGAGCGACATGTCCACATGGATCAGCCCCGGCCGACTCTCGGCCAGCTGTTCCGCTGTCAGTCCGTACTTTTCCAGATAGCCCGCGCGCCGGTTGGAGAAAAACACATCTGCATGGGAGAGGAGCGTCTTGAAACGGGCCATGGCGTTGGAGTCCGCGATATCGAGGATCGACGAGCGCATGCCGACATTGGCCGTGTAATAGACCAGGTCGATCTCGAAATCGATCGGCCGCCAGATGTTAAGCACATCGGCGCCGTGATAAGCGAGCGCCCGGCCCAGACCGGAACCGGCGATCACGTGTCCCAGGCCGAGCGCCCGAATCCCGTCGAGGGGTGCTTTCGGGGACGACTTGAAGGGCACAGGGTCGCTCTCGCCGATTTTTTCAATTTGAACCAGATCCAACGCCGCGAGATGGCGGAACTGCTTCTCGGCCAAGAATTCCTCGACCGTGCGCACCATCGTCGCCTGCAGGCCTGCGCTGTTTGCGGCTTCTTCCAGATCAAGGCCGTCCCAGCGCGACACCGCTTTGGCGATGGCGGCCGGATTATCGTTGGTCTGCAAAAACGCGAGGGCGGCCGTCTTGGCGCGGGGGTAAATGTTGAGCAGCTGAACCCAGCGTCCGTCGCGCGCCTGGTACATATGGCTGGGCATGAACGGGTTCGTGGGATCGGACGGCGCACCCGGCGCATAGCCGTTCAGCAGTTCCCATTTTCTATCGTAGAACGGGCAGAGCCTATGCAATACCTGCCGCAGGTCTACCGACAGGTCCTGCGCCTCACCGGTGCGCAGCCGCCATATGTCCGCCATGGCGACGGCTTTCGCCATCAGCGCCACGCCCGCCATGGTCGCCAGCGGCCATGGGCTGGAGATGATGGGGTCGCGCCCTTCGAAGTGGACCGAGCCGCCTGCATCGGTGAGGGCGTGTCCGGTGGCGGCGAGCACCTCTCGCAGTTCGCGCATCGGGTCGATGGTGTGGTCATCGGCGATGGGATTGGCCATCGCCTCGCTGATGCGTGCTTGGATGGAGAGCATGGTATGTGTCCTTGTTGCCGGCGACCCGCGCGCTCAGGGGAGCGTCGGCGCGGCGGATTTGAGGGAGAGGAGCTGGATTAGGATATCGTCCCGGGCCCGGGTCATCGCCTCAAGCGAGCGTGCCTTCAGTTCTTCCTCGATGCCGCTGACGGTCTCGGCGCGAACGGTCGGCGTGAACGACAGGTCGCCCAGATCGCGCCACCAGCTTTCGATCGGCGGTCCCAAGTGGTCGATCACATGGCCGATGCCACCGGCGCCGCCCGATAGATGCAGGTTCATGAACGGACCCAGCAGCGCCCAGCGCAGGCCGGGCCCATGGGCGATGGCTGTGTCGATGTCGGACACACTCGCCACCCCTTGGTCGACCAGGTAAAACGCCTCGCGCCATAAAGCGGCCTGGAGGCGGTTTGCGATATGGCCCTTGACCTCCCGCTTGATATGGATCGGCTTCTTGCCGATGGCGGTGTAGAAGGCGAGTGTCTGCCCGATTGTCTCCGCCGTGGTCAGTTTTCCGCCCACCACTTCGACCAAGGGAATGAGGTGCGGTGGGTTGAAGGGATGGCCTAGCACGACGCGGCCAGGATTCTTGGCGGCGTCCTGGATGTCCGAAATGAGAATGCCGGAGGAGGAGGTGGCGATAATCGCGTCGTCCCCGAGGGCAGCCGAGATGTCGGCAAGGAGCTGACGTTTGATGTCGAGCCGTTCGGGCCCGTTCTCCTGCACAAACCCCACGTCCGCGAGCGCCTTGCCGAGGTCGGCATCGAAGGTCAGGCGGTCGAGCGAGGCGCCCTCGGCAAGACCGACGCGGCTGAGCGGCTCCCAAAAGCTTCGGATGAGATTGCGGAGCTTTTCCTCGGCGCCTGGCGCGGGATCGGTCGCCGAAACGTCGAAACCGCGGGACAGGTAGTAAGCTGCCCAGCTTGCTCCAATGACACCGGTACCGACGATACCGATCTTGCGGAATTTATTCTGAGACATAATGTGTCTCCATCTTTTCGGTTCAGGGTTGCGGGGCTGCGCGCTTCCAGATCAGGCTCGCAGTCTGGAGCCGGCCGTTAAAAGGCATGGGATGTTCAGGAGCGAGGTGAAGTCTGTCGCCGTCGATCGCGGCGAGACGCACCTGTCGTTGCCCTCGCCAGTTGGGAAAGAAGCTTACGAACATTTCGTGCTCTAATCGGCCAGTGCTCTTGTCGAGGTAGAAGGGACCGCTATAGGCGATGTAACTCCGGCCCGCCGTCGTATATTCTTCGCTGGATCCGTCGTAGAGGTCGTCGCTCTTGAAGCGATCGCGCCCGCCCGAACCCAGTTGAGCCGACATATATCCATCGGACGTGTAGAGAATCAGTCCCTTGGGGCTTTTTCCCATCGGATAGCTGACTTCCCCGGATTGAACGTCGATTTCCGTATAGCTTTCCAGAAACCAGGTGCCGATCAGTTGCTCTCGTGTGATCATCGCGAACTCCTTTGAATGCTTATGATCTAACTCGTGATTGGCGCGCTCGCAAAGACATGGTAGCTCTACATGCTATGCTTGACAGGTATGGGAAATTGGAGCTTCGGCACCTGCGCTATTTCGTGGCCGTCGCCGAGGAAGGCAGCGTCAGCGAAGCGGCTCGGTTACGTCTGCATACGGCCCAGCCGTCGCTCAGCCGCCAGCTTCGTGAACTCGAGACTGAACTCGGTGTCCAACTTTTCGAGAGACGCCCGCGAGGCATCGTCCTCACGCCGTCCGGTCAGCGTTTCCTTGAGCATTGCCGCGATATCCTCGCTCGTCTCGACGAGGCGGTGAACGATACGCGCGGCACGAGGAGGGTCCTGCGGCTTGGTTGCCTCACGGGCCTTGAGCCCGACATCCTGCCACGCGTCATAGAGCTCGCGAAGCCACATGCACCGGAAGTGGAAGTCCAGGTCGTCAGTGCGCCGTCGCCCCGTCTCGTGGAACTCCTGCGTGCCAGGGAACTCGACTTCGCGCTCATGCGGCAGGAAGAGGGCGCCGTGGACCTCGATTTTAAGACGGTGGCCCTGCAGCCCATTGTCGTCCTGCTCCCTGCCGAGCACCGTTTAGCGAAACAAAAGAGCATCGCCTTCCGGGACCTGCAGAACCAACCTTACATTGCAGTCAGCCGGCAATCCGCCCCAGCTCTGCGCGATGCCGTGGACAGCTGGTGCCAGCAGCAGTCATTGACGCTTACGCCCAGTCACACGGTGAACGATTTAGGCGCCAGTTTGTCGCTCATCCTGACGACAAATGGTTTCGGCCTTATACCCGATTATGGCCGGCATCTCGTCCCGCCCGCTATCGCCGTGCGGCCCCTGGTCGGCGGTCCGCCGCCGCTGCCGCTCGTCATTGCCTGGCGTCCAAAGAGTTCGACGCCTGCACATTCGCTCGTCAAGACCATAACAGCAGCTTGGAACCCCGACTGATTCGACGCTTTCGGCCCGGCTACCGCACGCTCAGACTTCCAGTCCAGGGCCTGCTGAGTTACATCTCTTGGTCGCTGGAGGCGTGCGCCAACGCTGCGCCGCGGCGCAATACCCGGCTTTTCACCGTAGCGGCTGAAGTAGGTGTAGGGACAGGATAGCCATCCAGCGCATGGGTCTCGGTCGAAGCCGCACCTTTGCAGTCGCCGCTCCACGCGGCGGATCCCGAACGTTTCATGGCTCTTCGTCCTTGTATGTTTGCGGCGAAGCTTCGCGGGCGATCGTCCTCCCCGCGCCTGCTAAGCGGTTTGCCCGGCGGCTTCCAGGATCAGTTTGGTGATTTCATCGGGATGCGAAATCAGTGAGAGATGGCTTGCCCTCACTTCAATGGTCTTCGCCCCCATGCGCTTGGCCATGAAGCGTTCCAGATCGGGATTGATCGTCCGATCTTCCGTGGAAACAGCATAGAAACTCGGCTTCGATCGCCAGGCCGCCTGCGTGGTCTTGCCGGTGAGCAGAGCCTTTTGGAACGGTTCCTGGACCGCGTAGAGCACCCTCGCCTTCGCTTCCGGCAGGTCGCCCGCGAAATCGCGCAGGAATGCCGCCTCGCTGAGACGCCCTTCATCGCCGTCGAAGACGATGCCGGCGGATGCGGGGGGTGTGGGGAAAGTCTTGGCCAGGGCCGTGTAGTCCTCTCCCGCATCCGGCGCCCGCGCCGCCACATAGACGAGCGCGGACACATTCGGATGCACGCCGGCTTCGGTGACGATCATCCCAGAAAAGGAATGCCCGACCAGCACGGTCGGGCCGTCCTGCCGATCCAGCACGCGCTGCGCCGATGCGACCGCCTCAGGCAACGTCGTCAGGGGGTTTTGCACGGCCGTGGCATTGAGGCCCGCCGCCTGCAATCGCGCGATCACCTCGGACCAGCACGATCCGTCGGCGAACAACCCGTGCACGAGGACGACGTTGCGCGCCTTCGCGGGAGCGGGCGTTGCGGCCATGCCGCGGGTGGAGACCAGCGAAGCCGCAGCCGCCGCAATCATGGCAGCCGAGAAGGTACGCCTGTTCATCGTCATGATGGATGTTCCTTTGATGGTGAGGGGTGGACTGCCTATTGCGGGCGTATCGGCGTCATCACGCCGCCGCACGCTCGACCGTCATCCCGGTACGGATCGCGCAGCCACTCTGAAACGATGGAGGTAAGCCGCAGTTCCCGGGATGGGCCCTCTCAAGAAAATGCCGCCCCCTGGGGACCTGACGCCGTTTTATTTCACGCTCGCCGCCGCGGCCTGTTCGATGAGGCTGGCGACAACCGAGGGATGGGAGACCATCACGACATGGGAAGCGCCCTTCACGACGATGATGTCCTCTGCGCCCGCGCGCTGCGCCATGAAGGCATGGGTAGCCGGCGGGATGACCTGGTCGGCGCTACCATAGACGAACCAGGCGGGAATGTTCTTCCAGGCCGGCGCTTCGGAGGCTTCCTTGAGCGCCGCGTCCGTCACCGGTCGCTGCGTCGCCGCCATCAGCCAGGCCTGCTTCGGCACAACATCGGCCGCGAATACGGACCGGAACTTGTCCTGCTGGACATAGAGATCATGGGCGCCATCCGCGACGGCGATCGGCGCGGCCAAAGCGGTGGGCAGGATGCTTCCGGGGAATTTGCCGGTGAGATCGAAGGCGTTCTCGCCGGCTTCCGGCGCGTAAGCCGCTACATAGACCAGGGCCTTGACATTATCGGCCCCCGTCGCAGCATTCGTGATGATCGAGCCGCCATAGGAGTGGCCGACCAGGATGACCGGCCCTTTGACGTTTTTGACGATGCTGGCAACATAGTCGGAATCGCTCTTGAGGCTGCGCAGCGGATCCGCGGCGGCGATGACTGTATATCCGTCAGCCTGCAGCTTGGAGATGACCCCATCCCAGCTCGATGAGCCTGTAAAGGCACCGTGAACCAGAATGATCGTGGCCTTCGCCGGCCCGGATGCGGCGGCCGAAACCGTACCCATCGACGCGGCCAGCATGCCGATGGCGCTGAGCGCCAGGAACGCAGCGGATGCCGCCTGCTTTAAATGGTTTACAAGTTTCATCAACGTGTTTCTCTCCTGATTTGAGGGGTGGGGATCAAAGCCCACGTTCGCGGGCGATTGCCCGACTTGCCTGTTCACCGATGATGACGCAGGGAGCCATGGTGTTAGCCAAGGGAACCCGCGGCATCACCGAGGCATCGGCGATACGAAGGCGGTCGATGCCGTAGACCTTGAGGCGGCTGTCTACGACAGACATGTCGTCCCGGCCCATCTTGGCAGTGCAGCTCTGGTGCCAAATGGTCGTCACGCCGTCGCGGATAAAATCCTCCATGGCGGCAGGGTTGAGCGCCGTTGGCATGACCTCCCGTTTCACGAAGCCCTTAAGCGCCTCAGCATTACCAACCTGCCGCGCAAGTTCCATGCATCGCCGCAAGGCTGTCAGGTCGGCCGGATCGGAGAGGATTTGCGAATCGATCTGAATCGGATCTTCGGGTCTCGCGCCTGTGAGGCGCAGACGACCCACACTGCGCGGACGCAACAGCGCCGGAAAGATCCCCCAGGATCCGCCTGGTATGGAATGGCGCGCCGCGAGTTCGGGGGTTGGGACGGGGAACTGGACCTGGAGCAATTGGATATCAGGACTTTCTAACTCTGGCATGCTCTTGGCGAAGATCGTCGCTTCGCCGCCATTGCCGTGAGGAGCGACCGGCTCCGGATACTCCCAGATACAGCTTGAGACCATGATGTGGTCTTGAAAGTTGGCGCCCACTCCCGGGAGATGTTGGACCAACGGGATATCCAGCGATGCCAGCGTTTCGGTATCGCCAATGCCAGACTGCATCAAAACCTTTGGCGTGTGGAGGGCGCCCAGCGACAGGATTACTTCCTCGGCAGTGCGAAAGTGATGGAGCTGGCCGTCGAGAAGGCACGCGACGCCGGTTGCCACTCCCCCTTCGACAAGGACGCACGTGACCAGGGCGCCGGGCAGCACCGTCAGGTTTGGCTGGTTCATCAACGGGAATGTGTAGGATCGGAAAATAGATTGCCGCCGGCCGTCGCGAATGCGCAGGTTGAAGTACGAAGCGCCCTCCGGACCTTCCATCATGGAGCCATTCACATCGTCGAAGACAGGGATGCCAAGTTCGGTAGCTGCGTCGAGCATCGCGGTTGCGACGGGATTCGGTTCGATCGGAGGCGTGATGTAAAGGAGACCATTCTGTCCGCGTCGGGCCAGGTCAGGCGTGCCTTGCCAGTTTTCGATTTCGCGGTATATGGCCAGGACGGAATCATAGCTCCAAACAGGATCGCCGGCCTCGGCGGCAAAATAGTCCCAGTCGGTCTTATGGCCGCGAGCCCATATCATGGCATTGATGCTCGATCCTCCGCCCAGTGCCTTGCCCATGCTCATCGGGATGGCGCGTCCGTTGAGGTGCGGATTGGGCAATGCGGTAAAACCCCAGTCCCGCGCGCTGCCCAGATTGATTGGCCAAGCCGCCGCCATTTCAACTTCGGGCGCGCTGTCGCTCCCACCAGCCTCGAGCAGCAGCACCGAGACGTCGGGATTCTCGGCCAGCCGCCGCGCCACGACCGCGCCGGACGAGCCGGATCCACAGACGATAAAATCGTAGGCTAGTCGCAGGGAACCTCGAAGGCGGCGCTGGTTTTCGTCGACCGCGCGGGCGAATTCCGAATGAAGAAGTTCAGGGAACGATGTTTCTTTCATATCTTCCACGACAACGGCTCGGATTCCCGTCAGCTGATCCAGTCCGCCCCAGGGTGCCCCTGCGGCAGCGTTGATACCTGTCTGCAGGAGAAAGTGATCAGAAGCTCAATCTCGGGTCGCCGACGAATGACCACCCCGGTGAAGGAGGCTCCTATTGCACCGGCATGCGCCGAAGCGGTAGCCAAAATTTCAAATAGTGACTATCGGCCCGGCGGAGATTGGACACGCTGCTCGAAAATGCCCGATACTCGCTATCGGCCGATTTATGCCCCGGCCCACACTGAAACGGCGAATCTGCCGGATGGATGCATATGGAACTCAGGGACCTGGATCTCAATCTGCTGTTCGTCCTCGACGCGTTGTACGAGGAAGGGAACCTGACGCGGACGGCGCAGCGGCTACGGCTGAGCCAGCCGACCGTCAGCGCCGCCCTGGCGAAGCTCCGCCACGTCTTCGGCGATGAGCTGTTTGTGCGGGTGGGCGGCGTGATGCAGCCCACTGACCGGGCCGAAACGCTACAGCCCATTGTGGCCTCGGTTTTGAAAACCATCCGTATCGAACTTTTAGCGGTGGCCGGGTTCGAGCCCGCCAGTGCCGTGGGCGCGTTCACCTTGAGCCTTTCCGACATCGGCGAGCTGGAGTTCCTGCCCCGCTTGCTGAGACGGATCTCAGTCGAGGCGCCCAACCTGGAAATCCGCTCCGTGGTTTGCAAGCCTGCCGATCTCGTTGCGGCGATGGATTTAGGCGAGATCGATCTGGCGGCGGGATACTTTCCCGATCTCGTTTCCTCAGTATTCAAGGAACAATTGCTCTTCCGCCACCGCTCGGCCTGCATCGTGCGTCGGAACCATCCGACCATAGGTGCGGATATGTCGCTCGACGACTACCTTGCCGCAAAGCACATCGCCGTCGCTCAGAAAGGACGTGTGCGCGATATCGTCGAGCTCGACCTCGCCGCCCAGGGCCTGCAGCGCCGCATCAGCTTGCAGACGTCTCATTTCATCTCCGTACCGTTTCTTGTCGCAGCCTCCGATCTCGTCGGAACGATCCCGCGCCCGCTGGCGCTGCAGTTTGCCGGCACCTGTGATTTGCTGGTGATCGAGCCCCCGTTCCCCATTTCGCCGATCGAGGTCAAGCAGATCTGGCACCGGCGCTTTGACGCCCAGCCGCGCTTGCGCTGGTTCCGCCACATTGTTGCGGAAATGAGCCAGAACAAGCCCTCTCTTGGTGTAGAATTACCGAATGAGATCGACGGAATCACGGGGCATTCGCATCCTTAACCCGAGCGCCGATCGGCGGTTACGCCTTGGCGGTGGCCAGGGTATGCCCTATTCCTCCATCCGCTGATGTCTAACCTGATTGACAACGCCGGAGAGCCCGGAGGGGCTCGAACCCTCGACAACACCGTTATGAGCGGTGTCAAAAAGGCTGAACCGCGGCGGAAATCAAGGAAATGAGTTAATTCTACGTGATTCTAGACGAGCCTAATATCAAGCACTTAGCTCTAGTTGCGTGCCCAATGCGTGCCCAAACTCCGAGACGACCGGCGAATGGGGCATCGGCGAATAGAACGCAATTTGCCGACTATCCATCGGATCAACGGTCAGTAAGTTCGGATCAGGGACCCGCAACCAACGACGCTTGCAACTTATTGAGCAGACCGTTCCGCAGTTGGTCGTGCAGCGGCGAGATAGATAGAAATAACCTAAATATTTGATAACAAAATGGCCTTTCCAGAACACTGATGTCGTTCTTGAGTCACACTGGCTCGATCCATATTGAGCATCGAGACACGCCTGCCGGGGCCGGTTCGCGCACGACGTGATCTCAAAATAGCAAAGACCCCGCTTTCAATGGGGCCTTCTCGTCCAGATTACTAAGTCTCGCGAATGGCGCGAACGGCTGAGGAACTCGCAGTTCCTTGTTACAGGCCGAGCGCGTCCTGCGCCGGCGTGTATTCCAGCTTTAGGGCCTGGGCAACGGCCTTATAGGTGATCTTGCCCTCGTGCACATTGAGGCCGTTCATTAGATGCGGGTCTTCGGCCAGGGCCTTCTTGTAGCCCTTGTTCGCCAAGGCGACGGCGAAGGGCAGGGTGGCGTTGTTGAGCGCGAAGGTCGAGGTGCGGGCAACCGCACCCGGCATATTGGCGACGCAATAATGCGTGACACCATCGACCACATAGACCGGATCCGCATGGGTCGTCGCATGGCTGGTTTCGAAGCAGCCACCCTGATCGATGGCGATATCGACCACCACTGAGCCGGGACGCATCGCCTTGATCATCTTGCGGGTGACCAGCTTCGGCGCGGCTGCGCCGGGGATCAGCACGGCGCCGATGACGAGGTCCGAGCTGGTGACGTAATGCTCGATGGTATCGACCGTCGAAAAGATGGTGTTGAGCTTCGAGCCGAAAATCTCATCGAGCTGACGCAACCGGTCGATCGAGCGATCGATGACCGTCACCTGGGTCACGGTCTCATAAGCGATCGCGGTGCAACTGGACTTGATCAAGCCTTCGGTCTGCGCGGGATCGGGTGCCAGATGTTGTCCTTTAATTTCGAATAATCATGATGCCGAGCCTTGATACAATAGATCAAAACCTTCTTCGGTTATTGCGGCTGACATGCTGAATCGCTCCGGCAGTGGTGGGTTTTTGTTGAGGTGGACCATAGTGTCGTCTTCCGCCAGAGCCCTTCGAGACCAGCGCATGCCGATTTACCGGAACCGGAGGATGCGAAGTCGGCGGCGCTCGCCGCGATCATCGCCAATGAGAAGCGGCTGATCCGCGATGCCGAAATTCTCAGCAACGCGGTAGCGGCGACGCGGCGCTGACGTTGAGCATCCTGGCGTTCCAGGAAGGGGCAAAAGGCCATATCGTCGAACCTGGCTGGGAGAAGCCCAAGCAGGGGTGCACACTCTTATCGTCGATCGCTCTACATAAGAATCAAGATGCCCGCTGGCCGCAGTGCAGGTTGGTCGTCTTTATGGGATTCCCTGATCGCGGACGACAATTCGAGCTGTCGGTGCATTATCAGAAGGGGGGCGTAACAGTGCCTTCGCCTTGGCCAGCGCTTCGGCCTCCGATGCAGCGACCAGCATGGGATAGCCCCAGAATTTCTCAAAAGGACACGATAGCGGTCGAATAGCCGGCGTCGGGTGGGAAGCGGCCAGTAGCGTTGGTGCGCCCGCTGGCAGCAGCGCAACTAGTCTGGCAACATCGCAGGGTGTATCGACACCTGCGCTACTCTCGATCTGGTGGCTGGGATCGAGAGCCCGCTCACTGGCCGTCGACCAGCCGGCATAAAGCTGATACTTGCCCGGTACCGGTACGTACCTACGTCTGCGCCACCGCCCCATTGGTCTTGCCCGAAAGATCCATCCGCCAATTATCATTGACTAGGCTCAGGCGAGCTGCATCAGAGTAGCGAGTGCAATGATGAGGACGCCCATTACCAGAACCGAAAAAGACCGTGACGCGCTGAAGGTTCAATGTCATGCGCGCTTTCGACGTAACGGCCGCCTTATGAGTTTCACCGAAGTGGTCAATGACCTGGACGTCACGCAATCGATCGCCAGCCTGCGCATCTACGCTCGAAAGCTATCTCGGCTAAATGCCCCCTGCTTCGCAGCAAACGTCTCCTTTCAGAGATTCGTTCGCTGGAGGACTAACAAAGACTAACATAGCCGCTCGACCACTTTCGACATATCACCTTGCTCGATTTTTGTCAGATCCTCCAATGTAGTGTTCGGACTCAAATTGCCTGTAAGGGCGTCTTGTCAGACAATTCCAGCACACCCTACCTGCAAACTGTTGACAGTATGGAGAGACCCTCGTAAGCTGTTGGAAATTCGGCGGTTTCGACTGCTACTTGCCCCAACGCGGCTTCGATTTGTCCAGGAGGACACAGACCATTTCACCGGCAGCCTTTCATCAATGTCTCGCGCAACAGCACGGGCCATGCCTTCTCCTGCCGATGCCAAAACCCATCTTCGGCGAAAGCCGATTTCGGAAACGATATTCTAAGGGAAGCATATCAGGCGTATGGCGGACAAGAACGGGACCGTCACGGTGGCTGCATCCGGAATGGGGCAGGCCGGCGTCGTTCATCTGGCGCAAGAGGGGAGCCGCTGTCACTGTCGTTGGTCTGGATGAAGAGAAGGCGACTGTCGTCGCAAGCGACACCGCCAAGATGGACGGCAAGGCATTCGCGCTTTGTGGCGACATCGCGAATGAAAAATTTGCCCGCCATATCGTGACGGAGATTGTCGCCCGTTTTGGTGCTCCTAATTTCGCCTGGAACCATGTCGGAGATCCGGGTCCGGCAGCGATCGAAGATCTTGACTTGGCGGACTTCGATCACGCCATGAATTTGAACCCACGGACGGTGCCGGCTACCGCCGCTGCCGTGGCGTTCTCGAATTTGCCGGAATGCGAGGGATCGGTTCTCTTCACCGCCGTGGCGCCCCACCTTGTCGATTCGCCGCTCTGCCTAGTCTATATGATGGTCGAGTTCGGCGTCGTCGGCTTGTCTCGATCACTGGCTAAGCGATATAGCCGCGACGGTATCCACTTCAATGTGGTTTGTCCCCGGAACGACCGGTACATCAATGCTGCGGGCCTTCGCTGTTCGTCCCGATCAGGAAGCGACGCGCCGATACAAACTTCGAAGAGCTTGTCGCCGAACATGCAGGCGCAAATGCCGTGGACTGCACCGGTCACCCGGCAGAGACCGCCAACGCAATCTTTTTCCTGCTGTCCAACGATACTTCCTTCATTACCGGCACGGCCTTGCCAGTCGACAGCGGCAGCGCGGCATAATCGGAACAGGAAAAACAGAATCCTTGGGGCGGTTCTTTACATGAGAATCGGATCTCGCCCAATGCGAGTATTGCGATCCCCCCTCATCTACTCGAAGCTAAAGGAGGTCTTCTCTTTGGTCGCCCGTCCGTTCCAAATGCGTGAGAGGGTCTTTCCAATATTCAATTACGTCGCCACAACGCGCTGAGTGCCTAAATGAAAACAAATACACTCATGGGACCAGTCAAAGCGCGCTCGCTGGTCGAAACCATCGTTCAGCGCCTCGAAGCAGCTATCTTCGAAGGGGAACTGGCTCCCGGTACCAGAATTAGCGAACAAGGGTTGGCAAAGGTGCTTGGCGTCAGCCGCGGTCCCTTACGGGAAGCGATCAACCGTCTGGAAGGTCGGAAGCTGATCGAGCGAACACCCAATATCGGCCCGCGAATCGCTCAGCTTTCCTTGACCGATCTTAGTGATCTTCTGGTGGCACGAGAGGCGCTTGAAGGCATCGCCTGCCGTTACGCCGCGGAACGAATGACGGATTCCGAGACGGCCGAACTGGTGAAGCTTCTTGACGAACACGGGCATCAGAAAAGCATCCGGGAAGGCACCGGCTATTATCAGGAATCGAAAGATTTCGACTTTCACTTCCGCATCATCAAAGGCAGCCGGAACAAGTGCATCATCGACATGCTCTGCGGCGATCTTTATGATCTGCTGCGTCTCTATCGCTACAAGTCCAGCACCTTGGACGGTCGGGCCGAACGCGCTTACGAAGAGCACAAGGCGATCATCGCCGCTCTGGTTAGCCGCGATCCAGACCGAGCGGAAGCGGCGATGCGCAAACATATTCGCAACGCACGTGCCCATATAGACAGCCGATTGCGGGAAAACGGTAAGCCCGACAATGAAAGTAAATCAACTGCCGCCGGCAAACCGCGAAATGCTGCAGCGAAGAAGACTGCAACGCGCAAGAGGAGCGTGCTCGCAAACTAACCGTAGCAACCGGCACAAGCTGTCATCAAAGTGACGTCCGTACAAATCAAGCATCCGACTAGGTCGTACCGAACACTCGCTGAGGGATACCAGCATATCGTCGAACCGGAGGTCGCCGCGAGGGCGACAAATGCCGATATCTTAGGACCGATGCGCCGGTAGCCAAGTTACCTGGCGTTCTACGCGGCGAAGTTTCGCGTCCGTCGAATTCCCGATTGCCGCAGCTTGATGGCTAAGAAAGAAAGGCGACGATCAGGTCCGCCAAATCTTCCACCCTGTTCTCCAGCGTCAGTCCATCGCTATCGGCATCCTGAAACGTTGTGAGCGACGACCCAGGAATCATCGACGTGACGACCTTGCCTTGAAGGCCGATCTGGGCGGTCTCCAGGGGCGTCGCAATTTCGAGCACAAGTGTCGGCACGCGGATTTGCGAAAAACCCTGGCCAAGATCATAAGTGAGATTTGCCTGATACAGAGCAGATGTCCCTGTAGCCTCCAATTCATCGAGCAGATGATCACTGAGGCTGCCGCCAAGCTGGGGGTGATGGCCATCACGGCCAAATAATCGCAGCAACTCCAGCAGAATATTCAGCTTCGATGATGGCTTCGACGTGGAGACACCGGGCAATGCCACATAGTCGCGAATGAGATCGACGATCGCTGCATTGCGCTGGGCCTGAGAGGGAATGAGGCTGTGACTCTGGCCCGCCAGGATCAGTTTTGTGACACGGGCTGGGTGAGCGACGGCCATTGCCGTCGCGATTTTATTGCCCGTATGCAGGCCATAGATGGCGGATCGATTGATGCCGATTTGGTCCATCGCGTCGAAGAATGCCAGGGCGATCTCTTCTATGCCCACCCCCGTTGGCAGTGGGCCGGAGGCGCCGAAACCCGGCGTATCGAAAGCGATCAGGCGAAATTCTGCTGACAAACGCGGCATCAGGTTCGCGAACATGCGTGATGACCGGCCTGCAGCAGAGAGGAGGATAACGGGCAGCCCATCTCCGCAAGAGCGATAGTGAAGCTGCCCGAGCCTTGTCGCGGCATAGCCGCACTTGACTGCCACAGCCCCGTTCCTGCCCTCGAAAATTGCAGGCATTGACATGGGTCGCTCCCCCCTATCTGTTGCCTACTTACTTGACGAAGGCATCCGTGGAAGAAATCTCGGCAAATAGCGGCAGCGTATTTTCAATCGCGAAGCGGTGCCAATCAGGATTGGGTGCGGCACAGCAATCCTCGAGAACGGCGATGGCAAGGCCGGCATCATCCGCTGCCCGCGCCGTGCTCTCGACAACAAGGTTGGTCACAACGCCACCAATCACGATGCGCTTGATGCCCTTGGCGAGCAGCCAATTAAGCAGGCCGGTATTATGGAAGGGATTGACGCACTGCTTTGTGACGATGAGTTCGTCATCGCGGGGCGCGATCACCGCCGGAAAGTCGGTTCCCCAGGTTCCCAATATGGCGGCCCCGTTAGCCTTCAGGCGGGCAACACGCGGCGCAACGCTGAGCGCGTCGGCGTAGTCGGCACGGAATCCCAGTCGAACGAAGACGACGGGAATCTTGCGTGCCCGGGCACTTTGCAGCGCCTGCGCCGCCTTGGTGAGGATACTTCTTTCCTCCACCACTTTGGCCAAGCCCCCACCGCCGATCTTGCCCTTGGAATCCACCATTTCATTCTGCAGATCGAGCAGCAGCAAAGCCGTATCGGTCATCATCAACTCACTCCTATGGTTTGAAAGTCGCATTTGATTTGGCCGGCGATCGCTCAGTCGGCCCAGGTACCGCCATTGACGTCGAGAATTTCCCCGGTGATGAAGCCAGCCTTATCGCCGGCCAGGAATAGGACCGCCGCCGCGACTTCCTCCGGCGTTCCCATACGGCCGAGCGGAATCAGCGATTTCATCCGCTCCGGGAAAGCCTGGGTCATCGGCGAAACGATCGGACCTGGCGCTACGGCATTGACGGTGATCTTCGCCGAAGCCAGCTCACGGGCGAGATAAACGGTCATGGCATGGACGCCGGCCTTTGACACGCCATAGGCCACGTTGCCGGATCCCGTCTGTTCCGTCGGATCCAGCCAAGGTCGCGCATTGCCGCCATTCTTGCCCAATAGCGAACCGATATTGATGATGCGACCACCTGCATCTTTCTTGCGCATAGGCCCAATCACCGCCTGACAACAGAGAAAGACACCCTTCAGGTTGATCGCCAGGACACGATCCCATTCTGCCTCGTCGAGCGTCGCCGCTGACCCGAAAGAGGTGATGCCGCTGGCATTGACCAGAATGTCGACGCCGCCCAAATTCTCGGTAATGGCTGAGACCGACCTGATCACCTGCCCACGATCGGCTACGTCCGCTGGCTGATCGATTGCCTTGCGGCCAAATGCAAGGATCGCGTCGCGTGTTGCTTGAGACGGCTTGAGGTCGATCAAGCCAAGATCGGCACCCTCGGCTGCGAAGGCGCTGGCAATCGCGCCGCCGATACTGCCTGCGCTACCCGTGACGATGACCGACTTTCCAGCAAAGAGCATGATATCTCCTAGAGATAATATTGCTTAGCGAGACCGGCGAAGTCATTACCAAGCTCGGCCGGCGTACCACGATGCGCGATGGTACCGTCCCGCAGAATATAGAAACGATCAGCAGCTCCAAGTGCCAGCGACATATTCTGCTCGACCAGAAGCATGGTTGAGCCCGCTTCTTTCAGCAGTTTGATGATACGGGCTATCTCCGCAACGAAACGCGGCGCGAGACCGCCGGAGGGCTCGTCCAGCAAAAGCACCTTCGGCCGTCCCATCAAGGCGCGACCAACCGCGACCATCTGCTGCTCGCCGCCCGACAGGGTACCGACCGGCTGAACGCGTCGCTCAGCAAGGCGAGGAAAATAGGTGAAAATCTTTTCCAAATCCGGCTTCAGGTCATCCGAGCGTGTCGCGCCGCCAAGCTCAAGATTCTCGAGAACCGAAAGACGTCGAAAGAGATCCCTGCTCTGCGACACCTGCACGACGCCGGCACGAAAGACCCGATGCGGCGGCTGGCCGGCGATGGATTTGCCCTGCACAGAAATTGTGCCGCTGACAGGCTTCAGGAAGCCCGTAATGGTGTTCAGCAAGGTTGTTTTGCCGGCGCCATTCGCACCGAGCAATGTGACAACCTCGCCGGCTACGACGGAAAGGGATAAATCGCGCACGGCCGTCGACTTGCCGTAGCGGACCAGGAGATTGCGGACCTCCAACAAAGGCTCGGCGGTCGCGGTCACGTCAGCTCTGACCAAGATAAGCCTCCAATACTTTCGGATGCTCGCGCACATGAGCCGGATCGCCATGGGCAATGACCTCGCCGTAATTCAGTACGACGACACGGTCCGATACCGACATTACCAGATCGATTGCATGTTCAACCAGCAGGACGGCGATACCCTCGCTGGCCAAGCTACGCAAGGTAGAGACGAGATGGTCGCGTTCTGCGGAGGAAAGCCCAACGGCGGGTTCATCAAGAAGCAGCAATTTTGTCTTTGCCGCCAAGGCCCGGGTAATCTCGACCAGCCGTTGCTGGCCGGAGGAAAGATCGGCCGCCCGCTTGTCGGCGAGATCCTGCAACCCCATCATCCGCAGCAGCTCTTGAGCGCGTCGCGTCGCTGCAACTTCGGCATTCCGCGCGGAACGGACACCAAAGATGATGCCAAGGCCACTGCTCGACGTCAGCGCATTCAGCCCCGTCAAGACATTCTCGATGACGGTCATTTCCGGAAAGATGCCGCCATTCTGGAATGTCCGTCGCATGCCGAGTGCGGAGATGACGTGCGGACGTAACCCTGCGATATCTTTTCCCTCGAAACGAATGCGTCCCTGGGTCGGCCGGACATAGCCGGTGATGACATTGAACAACGTCGATTTGCCGGCGCCATTGGGCCCGATAACAGCTTTGATCTCGCCAGGCGAGACGGAAAAGGCCACTTCGGATAAGGCCCGTAACCCCGCGAATTTGACCGAGACATCTTCCACTTCGATGAGCGCCATCAGTACCTACCCATCACGCTTGAGGGTTTCCCGCAAGCGGGGAAAGAACCTGACCATCAATCCGTTGAGGCCGCCCGGCATGAAACGCAGAATGACGATCACTAACAGGCTGAAAACGATCTCTTCCAATCCGGGGACGCTGCGGAGAAATTCCGGTACTGCCGTCAAAATCGCCGTGCCGGCCAGCGAACCGTAGACGCTGCCGAGGCCGCCCACCATCACGAAGGTAAACTGCAGAAGCAGCTGGTCGAGACCGAAACTGTCCGGCGCGATTCGCCCGACCAGCACAGCAAAAAGACCACCTGCTAGACCAACCAGAAAGCCGCTCCAGCCAAAAGCTAGAATTTTGAAAAGAGCCGGGGAAAGTCCCAAGGAGGCGACAGCTAGTTCATTTTCGCGGATGGCAACCCAGGTACGGCCGATCCGCGATCGGAGTAGATTGCGTGTCGCCCAGACCGCAAGCCAGACGACGATCAGGAAGGCATAATATTTCTTACCTTCGTTATCGAGCACATAACCGAAAAACGATGCGTCGGGAATGGCGAGGCCGGAGGAACCATGGGTGATGCTATCGGCATGGATATAAAGCCATCGCATCAGTTCACCGAAGACCAGGGTGATGATCGCCAGATAGTAACTCTTCAGCCGCAAGGCCGGCAATCCGACGATCAATCCAGCCACGCCGCCAGCGAGACCGCCGATGATCAATCCCGGTACGAATGTCAGCTGCAGATAGGTCGTGGCGAAACCGAAAGCATAGGCACCGATGCCGAAAAACGCCATATTGGCAAAAGCGAGCTGCCCCAGATAGCCGAGAATTATATTGAAGCCAGCCGCGGCAAGACCGTAGACCAGCATCAGATTGATTACGTACTGAACATATTCATTCGTGATGAAAGGAACCGGCAGCAAGACGATGATGGCAACGGCAATAGGCACAAGACCATTCATCTTCCGATCCGACTTCATTAATGCCGTCATGACGTCAGACACGGACCACATCCTTTCGGCCAAACAGGCCCGCCGGTCGCAAGAGCAAGACGACGATAATGACGATGAAGGCGAAGATATCGATAAGCGAGGTCGATATATAAGCACCGGCCAACTGCTCCATGACACCGATCAGCAAGCCGCCAACGACAGCGCCGCCCAAATGACCGAAACCACCTAGCGTCATCGCCGCGAAGGCACGAATGAGGACCTGGCCACCCATATCGGGGTAAAGCAGGGTGATCGGCGCCACCAGGGTGCCAGCGATCGCACCCAAGGCAGAGGCGATGCCCCACATATTTCCATAGAAAGCCGAGACGTTTATGCCGACGAGGGCAGCACCACGTGGACTTTCCGATGCCGCCTGGGCGACGCGGCCAAGCTTGGTATGGTTGAAGAAAATGAAGAAAACCAGGACCAAGAAAAGCATGCAGCCGCTGATCAGCAGATCCTGCGTCGTTATCACCATATTGCCGATGATGATCGGCGGAAAGGAGAAGACCGGTGGCATCGGATAGACTTCGCCCGCCCAAAACAATCGGGCAATTCCTTTGAACAGGAAGGAAAAGGCGACGGTCATCATGGCGATGGCGATATGCGGCGCGTTTCCCATCGGTCGGATCAGAATGCGCTCGATACCAACTCCGACGAAGAACATGCCGATGATAGAAAGCGGGGCTGCGACGAAAAACGGCAAGCCGACGATGGTGATCAGGACATAGGAAAAGAACGCGCCGAACATGAACAATTCGCCGTGCCCGAAATTCACGATGGTCGTCGCCCGGAAAAGCGCTGTCATTCCCAAGGCAAGCAGGGCGTAAATGCTACCTTGGGAAATGCCGCTCAGAAGCAGTTGCAGAAACATCCGTTTTGCCCGCTCTGTTGATTGTTGCTATTGCCAGGATTTCAACACGACGACCTTGTTATCGCGAAAAGTCGCCATAGCCCCGCCCTTGACACCGGCGTGATCATCCGCCGCAAATGTGACTGGTGCCGACAATATGCCAGTGTCATAATTCTTCGTGTTGTTCAAGGTGTCGATCACCTTCTGACGCGTCAGATCAGGACCCGCCTTTTTAAGCGCATCGATCAGCGTGATTGTGCTGCCCATGCCAAGAAAGCTGAAATTCTCGATCCGTTCATTGGGATAGTATTTTTTGATCAGATCCGTCCAGTGCTGCATCTCAGGTGACCCGAAAGGGCCGATATAGGGATAGAAGACATAGAGATTCTGCACAGCTGCCTGACCTCCAACCCGATCGCGCGTGTCTTCCAGAGAGATCGACATCGGCGCCAGCATGGGGATCTGTAGGCCGTATTTATAAGCGTCGCGCACGAAGATCGCGACTTCTGCCGGATACATCATTAGGACGACGAATTGCGCGCCGGAATTCCGGATCTGGAGAATTTGCGGTGTCGCATCATTGGAACCGCGCTCCATCGTCAGGTTGAGCACCGGGTCCAGATGATATTTCTCCTTCAGCCTCGCAACGGCAGGTTCGCGGTTGGATTTTCCCCAGTCATCCGAATGGCTGACAAAGGCGATCTTGCTCGTATCCGGCCTGGTCATTGCAAAATCGATCATCGACCTGGCGACGACGCCGGTGGTCGGCACGGCCTGAAAGATATTGGCGACGGCGGGCGTCGCAACCGGCTCACCGGCCGCCGACATGATCATCAGCGGCATATCCGTCTTCGCCACTTCCGGCTTCACCGCCAGGGCGACGCCTGTGCAGGCGATGCCGTTCACGGCGAAAACTTGATCCTGCGATATTTCCTTCTTCATCGCGGAAATACCGCGTGCCGGATCGCAGGCATCGTCCTCGCGCACCACTTCGATCTTGCGGCCGTGGATGCCTCCCTGTTCGTTGACCTCCTTGAAAAGCGCTTCGACGCCAAAGACGGATTTTCCGAAGATCGCGGCAGCACCGGTCATTGGACCGATAACACCGATCTTGATAGTATCCTTGGTCACGCCCGGCACATCCTCGGCGTGTACCGGCGCCGATACAAACGCGAGCGCGCAGAGGCTCACGGCCAGAATACGAATAGATTTCATTACGACCTCCCCATTTTCATGTTCTTCTCGTCCATGGATCGCTTGCAGCGGGTTGGCCCGGGCGTCTTGTTCTATGTTATGCATGCCCGCCAGCAAGAAACCTCGACTGAAATCTCATTCCTTCACGGTGTATCGCTTATCGAGCTCGTCATAAAAGGGCTTGCGGACCAGCCGCTGACGATCAGCGAAAGTCGCGACCCCACGCGTCGACTCATCGACATAACCGATTTCTTTAAGCTGAGAGAGCGCGGCTTGCATGCCGGCGACCGATGCCTGCAGAGCGACATTGGCATAGAGAACCATGCCGCATCGCATGGCCTGTGCATCCTTTAGCGAAATGACAGGCGTCTTGCCGCCGACCACGAGATTGAGAACCTGCGGTATATCGAAATGGCCCATGATCTTCTCGATTTCTGCATGGCTTTCCGGCGCTTCGATGAAGACCACATCAGCTCCGGCCTCGATGAAACGCGTCGCGCGTTCGAGCGCTTCATCGAGTCCAAGCTCTGCCCGAGAATCGGTGCGGGCGATGATCTGGAAATTCTCGTCCATTCTGGCTTCGGCGGCGGCGCGTATATGTTCTACGGCCTCTGCTCTCGACATGACCTCCTTTCCGGCGAAATGGCCGCATTTCTTTGGCATGACCTGATCTTCGAGCTGAATGCCGCTGGCACCGGCCCGTTCGAGAGCTCGAACAGTGTAGTGAACGTTTACCGCATTGCCGAAACCCGTATCGGCATCGACGATAATGGGCAGATTGACCGCCTGCCTGACGGCGATCGTGTGCTGAATGATGTCGGCGGCTCCGACGAAGCCGAGATCCGGTAGCCCGAGAAAAGTATTGGATACACCGGCGCCGGTGATATAGACGGCCTCGAATCCAAGGTCCTCGATCACGCGGGCAGCCAGCGCATTAGCGGCGCCGGGAACAAGCAGCGCCCGCCGTTCGCGTAGCTTCGTCTTTAATTCCAAATTCCGTTTCTTGTTCATCATCGTGCCTTATCGATAATTCAGCAGAGAAGTGGGATGGATGCAGGAGGTGGGGAACCGGCTGACAGCCGGTGTGTTTGTCATGCCGCCCGTTTATCCAGACCCAGTTCCGCAGCGGCCTTTTGCGCGGCAATCCAACCAAGGCCGATCGCATGAAGCAGACCGCTGCCCGAGGCATAGCCGATACCGCCGCTACGGCCCGAAATGCCCGCGACAGCCCCGCCGGCAGCAAAAAGATTCGGCACGATGCCGCCATCTTGGCGCAGCACATGACCGTCCCGATCAATCGCCAGCCCGCCTTGCGTGCTCAGCAATGCCGGCAAGACACGGGAATACCAGAAAGGCCCGCTCAATGGAGCAACACCGAAATCGGTACGGCCATACGGATCCTTGGTCGCGCCCGAAGCGGCCTGGTTATAAGCAGCTACCGTTTGCTGCAGCCGAGCCGCATCGAGACCGGTGGCCGCAGCGACATCTTCCAGCGTCTCGGCCGGCTTCGCCCCACCGTAATCGAGGATCACCTTGAACCAGGGCTCCTTCGAGGCGATGTCGTAGATCGCCTGATCGAAGATGGCGATAGTCGGGCCTTGCTGACGTTTCACGGGAGCTGCATAGCCGGAATAGCCAACCGATTCATCGCCGAAACGTTCGGCTACCGCATTGACGACGATGCCGCCCTTTTCGATCGTCGTCCAGGACAGCAATTCCCCGTGCGGATAGATGACAGTGGCGAAACCCTGATAGCTGTGCAGGTTGCCGAAACGTGCACCCAATTCCTCACCCCAGCGCAAGGCCTCACCTTCACTACCCCGTGCGCCGACATACATGACATCAGCGATTTCCGGGCAATAGATCCGAACGAGATCCGGCGCCGCTCCGAAGCCATTGACGCAAAGAATGATCTTCTTGGCGCCGATCCGTGTCTCGGTGCCGGCAGCATCCATCGTCACGGCGCCGATTGGCGTTCCGGCCGCATCCACCACCAGGCGCAAAACCGGACTGGAGAGCGCAAGAGGGATATCACGTGCCTCAATCGCCCGGACCAGATCGTCGGTCAGATCCTGTCCATTGCGGGATGAGGGTGCATGCAGGCGAGGAACGGAATGCGCGACATGGCGATAATCGACGATCACATCGAGTGTCACGCCAGCGGAATCCGCCAGCCATTCGACGAGTTCGGCGGATCGATGAGCAAGGACATGGACCAGTTCATCGGCATCGTGCGAACCACTCAACCCCATCAGATCGTCAATCAGTTGCTGAGGTGAATCCTCGATGCCGGCTGCGCGTTGGAAACGGGTGCCGGCACCTGGCAAGGAACCCGTACTGAGGGCCGTGTTCCCGCCCGGTCGATCGAGCTTCTCCGTAATGCCGACAATGGCACCAGCGTCATGCGCGGCGATTGCCGCTGTCAAGCCGGCACCACCGGCACCGACAACCAGCACATCCACCTCAACATCCCATTGGTGCGTCTGACTCATTTCGCTCCCCACTCCGCTCAAGGTTGATCCTTTGCGCTGCCGACCGCCCGGTGGCGATCCACTTTGAGGACGTTGTAATGTGTCTACAGTTGGCATGTCAACAGATTACTTGTTGACAGGTCGTGTTCCAGGATGGAGGGTTGGATCATATTCGGGGAGGAATGTTGATGGCTCAAAACCATCTACCAAAGATTGCCGACGTCATTGTCGTCGGCGGTGGGCTTGCAGGACATTGCGCGGCCCTGGCCGCCGTCGAAAGCGGCGCCGAGGTTTTACTCGTCGAGCGTGAAAGCCACGTCGGCGGCAGCACGATTCTCAGTGGCGGTTTTTTTGCCCTGGCCGGAACACCTATGCAGCAAGAGAAGGGCATCGAGGATGACGCCAACTTGCTGCTGGCTGATCTGCGCTCGACCGGCGGTCCGGATACGGATGAGGGCCTATTGGCGGCTTACGCGACTGGCCAGGCGGACCTCTACGATTGGCTCCGCCAGCGCGGTGCGGCCTTCACTGCGATCGAGCTCAGCGCCGGCCAATCGGTCCCCCGCAGCCATCGCGCAGACCCCAGAACGCTGATCGCTGCGCTCAATGCCCGGCTCAGCGACAGCCCGCGCTGCACCATTCGAACCAGTATGCATGTCACCGGCCTCCTGCGTGAAAACCTCGGGGGTCCTGTCGTCGGTGTCGAATTGTGCGATGCTTCTGACGACTCGTACCGTATTGCCGCTCGCGGCGGCGTTATCCTGGCGACCGGCGGTTTTGCGCGCTCTGAAGAGCTGATGCGTATCTTTGCGCCCGGCCAAAACAATGCCCTCCGCATCGGCGGTGAGGGTAGTCGCGGCGACGGTTTGCGGCTCGCCTGGCAACTAGGCGCCGGTTTTCGCGATATGGGTTATGTTAAAGGGACATTCGGAACGCATCCGACAACAGACACCCAAACCCATAAGATTCTCCTCGCCTTCTATGTGGGTGCGATCGCCGTCAATCGCGAGGGTCGCCGATTCGTCGACGAGTCCGATTCCTACAAGATCATGGGTGACGCCTGCCTGCGGCAACGTGATTGTCTTGCTTACCAAATTCTCGATCAGACCATCATGGATCGTTCCGATCCCGGCGTGCCGCTCTTCGACTTTCAGCCGGCTATGGACGAAGGACTGATGCTCCGTGCCGACAGCTTAGAGGAACTGGCCGATCGCATTGGCGTGCCAAGCAACACCCTGATTGAGACAGTGCGACGCTATAATGAGGGTGTGGATCGGGGCCGGGATTCCGATTTTGGTCGCGATGGCCTTTGCAACCACTACGGTGCCATGGTGCGCCTGGACCGCCCGCCCTTTTATGCCTATCCATCGACGACGGTCGTTCTCGCCACCTATTGCGGCCTGACGATCGACTCCACCACGCAGGTCATCGACATTGCCAACCGACCGATCAGGGGATTATACGCCGCGGGAGAACTGACCGGTGGTTTTCACGGCCATTCTTATATGACCGGTACCTCGCTCGGGAAAGCCGCCTTCTTTGGCCGCGCCGCGGGTCGCAACGCCGCGTTACGCAGCCGGTCAAACGAGTGCTGACCATGAACCTATGGCGACAACTGGCCATCGGCAATGAGACATATGAGTTCGCCTCCCTTACATCGGCAATGGAGGGGGACGCCAATGCTCTCGATCGCCTGCCGATTGTCCGTAAACTGCTGCTGGAAAACGTGCTGCGCCATCTCGATGGGCAAAACGTGACGCTTGATCATGTCAGGGCGCTCCAAGGCTTATCCGCCAATGTCGATGGTCTGGAAATACCCTTTCATTCCGTTCGTGTCCTGATGCCCGATTCTTCCGGCCTGCCGCTTATCGCGGATTTGGCCGCCATGCGCGACGCGGTTGTCGCGGCCGGTGGCGATCCGTGTCAGGTCAATCCGAAAATTCCAGTGGACCTGGTTGTCGATCACTCCGTCATCGTTGACGTGGCCGGCAGAGCAGATGCGATGCAGTGTAATCTCGAAGCTGAATTCGCACGCAATGAGGAACGCTATCGGCTGGTCCGCTGGGCAGAGAACGCCTTTCGGAATCTGCGTGTCATCCCGCCCGGCAACGGCATCTGTCACCAGATCAATCTGGAGCGCCTGGCCAAGGTCGTCTGGTCGGAAACAGGTGGCGGACGAAACCGTGTTTATCCGGATACCCTTGTCGGCATGGACAGCCATACGCCGATGGTAAACAGCCTTTGTGTGCTTGGCTGGGGCGTCGGCGGCATCGAGGCGGCAACGGCGATGCTGGGGGAGCCAATCGGCGTCCCCGTTCCCAAGGTGATTGGCTGCCGTCTGGTCGGCACATTGCGGCCCGATGTCTCCACGACGGACCTCGGCTTGACGATCACCCAGCGATTGCGGGCAAAGGGTGTCGTCGGTGCCTTTGTCGAATTCTGCGGTTCGGGCGTTTCATCCCTATCTGTGCCGCAACGAGCAACCCTGTCGAATATGGCGCCGGAATATGGCGCCACAACTGGCTTGTTCGCCATTGACCGCCAAACTCTCGACTATCTTGAGACGACCGGACGTTCAGCTCCACATATTTCCCTGGTGGAAGCCTACGCAAAAGCGCAAGGGTTGTGGCGCGACGCATCTACGGCCGAGGCTGTTTATGATGATCTCATCGAACTCGATCTCAACGAGGTGGAAATCAGCGCCGCCGGTCCGAAGCGTCCGCAAGATCGTGTGGCGCTCAGCCAGGTTCCGGCGACCTTTGCCGATCTGCTGCGGCAGGCGCCTTCTGCTCGCTCAACCAAGGGGGAATTAAGGGACGGCGATGTGGTGCTTGCCGCCATCACGAGCTGCACCAACACCTCCAACCCGTCGGTGATGATCGCCGCTGGATTGCTGGCTCGCAACGCCGTGGCGCGTGGCCTGCGGGTAAAACCGTGGGTGAAGACATCCCTAGCGCCGGGCTCTCGCGTCGTCGCCGACTATCTGCGGGCAGCCGGTTTGCAGGATTCGCTCGACAGGCTCGGCTTCAACATTGTCGGTTTCGGCTGTACAAGCTGCATGGGAAATTCTGGCCCCCTGGCGCCGGCGGTCACGCAGGATCTTATCCAGAACAAGCAAATGGCTGTCGCCGTGCTATCCGGCAATCGCAATTTCGAAGGCCGCATCCACAATCTTGCCCAGGCGAATTATCTTGTCAGCCCGGCCCTCGTCGTCGCTTATGCCTTGGCCGGTTCAATCACCATTGATCTGTCGCAGGATCCGCTTGGACCGGACAAGGCCGGACGTCTCGTTTATCTCGCTGATATTCAGCCAGATCCCGCAGAAATCGATCGGCTGATCGCGCTGCATGTCGGACAGGATGCTTATGTGAAGAGATATCAATACGGCTTCGAGCAGCCCGATCTATGGCGGCGCTTGTCCGGTGCAGATGGCGAGGTCTTTTCCTGGGAGGAGAGCAGCACCTATATCCGGCAGCCGCCTTTCCTGCGCGGCATCGATCATCACATTCTCCCACCCGAAGATATCATCGGCGCCCGCCCACTCCTGATCGTCGGTGACAGCATCACCACGGACCATATTTCACCGGTCAGCCAGATCACGGCGGCCAGTTCGGCCGGGCAGTATCTTCGCGAGCTTGGCGTGGCCGATAACGAGCTTGGTTCGTTCATGGCGCGTCGTGTCAACCATGATGTCATGCTGCGTGGAACCTTTACCCATCCCCGCCTGCAAAATGAAATGCTGGCAGCAAAGCGTGGTGGCCTCACACGGTTAATGCCCGAGGATATCGAGATGACCATCACCGATGCCGCCAGCCGTTACCGGCAGGCGGGCATTCCAGTGATCGTTATTGCCGGTGCCGAATATGGAACCGGCTCTTCACGGGACTGGGCTGCAAAAGGAACGTGGATGCTGGGTATCCGCGCGGTCCTGGCAGAAAGTTTCGAGCGTATCCATCGATCCAATCTCGTGGGAATGGGTATCCTGCCGCTGCGGTTCCCCGACGGCGTGTCACGTTCGACGCTGAATCTGGATGGGAGCGAGTGTTTCGATATCCAGGGCATCGCCGACGGTATCGAACCTGGCAGCACTATTTCGATCACCATCCGCCGTCTCGACGGTTCGATGCAGGAAATCCAGATGAGGGTCAGCATCGACACGCTGCGGGAAGCGGAATGGTATCGCCACGGTGGTATTTACCCTCTGACACTTCGGGAACTCATTCATGACCCCACCTGCCGGGCGGAAGCCGATGGGGTCCGACCTTAAACCATGATGAGAATCGAAACATGATAGGTGGAAAAGAGATGCAGTCTAAGCAATTTGATGTCGTGGTGGCTGGTTGCGGTGTGGCCGGGTTGTCAGCCGCGGTAGCCGCCGCAGAGGCGGGTGCCAAGGTCGCGATCGTCGAACGTGCGCCCATCGAAGAGCGTGGTGGCCAGAGCCGCTACACGGAAGCCTATCTTCGCATGAAAAGCGAAACCGAGGTGACCGATGACTTCGAAACCCATATCGCCGAGAACTGCAGCGGTTATCTCGACCCGGAATTGGTCGGCGAGACCGTGAGCAGCCGGGAACAGCGGAGTGCCGCCGCCCGCGCCTTGAGCATCACCGATCCGGATGTCATTCAAACCTTGGCAGATGAAGCCGGCCCGACCATCGCCTGGATGAAGCAACTCGGCGTCAGATTCGATTTCCTGCCGACGCAATTCCTGACCAAGTCGCAGCCGCGGCTTCTGCCGGTCGGCGGCGGTGCCGCCCTGGTCGAGGCCCTGGCGGCCCAGGCCGAAACGAAGAGCGTCGTTTTCTTCTATGAAACCACGGCGACCGGCCTTGAAACGGATGGTGAGGGCAAAGTCATCGGACTCGTCACGCGCAGCCGCGAAAACGGCCACGCTGTCCTGAAGGGAAAGGTTGTCCTCGCCAGTGGCGGCTTCGAGGGAAATGCCGAAATGCTCTCTCGCTATATGGGACCGCGTTCGGTACATCTGCGACCGGTCTGTAAGGGCGGTTATTTCAATCGCGGTGAAGGCATTCAAATGGCGCTCGATATGGGTGCTGCCGTCGCTGGTGATTTCGGTAGCTATCACGCGGAACCGATTGATCCACGTGCTGCGGGATCAGAACCCTCCGTCTTCATCTTTCCCTATGGCATCCTCGTCAATAAAGACGGGGAGCGGTTTACCGACGAGGCGCCGGGCACGGTCGATGCCTATTATGAACGTGTGACACGTCGCATCTATGAACAGCGCGACGGGCTAGCCTATGTGGTCCTTGATGCCAAACATATGCAGGTACCGAATTATCGCCTCGCCATCCGCACCGATCAACCGCCCATTGCTGCCGAGACGATCGAAGACCTGGCGAAAGCGCTGGAGATACAGCCGGAGAAATTAACAGCAACGGTGGAGCGATACAACGCTGCCTGCAAGCCTGGGAATTATACACCGTTGGCGCTGGACGGATTGGCAACGCAAGGCCTTGAGCCGCGCAAGTCCAACTGGGCATTGCCGATCGATCAAGGCCCTTTCCATGCCTATCCCATCATTTCTGCGAATGTTTTCACCTTCGGTGGCCTGAAAGTGGACACCTTGGCACGCGTTCTCGATGCGGATGGTGCACCGATCGATAACCTCTATGCTGCCGGTGAGACCATGGGTGTCTATTATCGGCACTACACCGGCGCCACTTCTGTCTTGAAAGGAATGGTGTTCGGCCGCATCGCCGGCAGACATGCGGCGACGTTGGTGTAACTATCGCTTAGCCGGAACTAATACTTCTCTCCCGCGGAGGTATCGATCGGACGGCGATGGATAGTCTTCTGACTTTCCAGTTGGAAAAAGAAATTTGCCTTTTGGGTGTGACTGTACGATTCCTTCCTTCCAACATGACGAAAAGAGGAAGAGTTTCTATCAGCGCAACTCGTGGCAGTCGGGAAGAAAGAGAGCGGACTGGAGAGGTTGTTCCGCATAAAACGATTCGACCACTCCACCACCTCTGAGGCCCGTCCATTAGGCAGTCTCCTGACTGCCTCCCCTCCGAAAATGATAAGTCTCGGATCGATACACTTCGCTTCCATCATGTCGTAGTCGTATTTCGGATTGGAAAATGGTAGAGCATGCCTTACGAATTCTGACGACAACATCGAATATCAAGGTCGATCGATTGCCGTTAAACCAGAAAGCATCATAAGAATTTTTTGACTGCGACCCCTCGCTTTTGAATTTCTATCGTCATCGGGGGCTATTCGAGCGGTACCGCACCAAATGTCTGATGAAACCAAGAACGCCGTTCCGCGAGAAGGCCATGAGGGCACACCGGCAACAGCGTTGGAATTTCTGACACTGCGATGGAGTCGGAAAAGTTCATCGTGACATACGCGGCCCGCTGGACACACCACTTGAATACACTTTCCACACGTATCATTCGTTTGTCAACGACAGTTGACTCAGGTCATGGATCAGAGTCTGATACTTGTCTCCTTTTGGCGCGACGTACCCGTATACGCCGGTTTCTCAGCATGAGTAGCATATCGATACTGTTTCTCTGGATTGAGTAAATGCCATGTCGAGTGGAGGGTCTGTTATGTTTGATAAGCCTTACTACCGCCAACAAAGCACCAAGCACGCCCCGACCTAAGGGTGAGATATGCCTTCGTGAATTTGCGCAAGAGATCAACGGTGTGATCAGTAACTTCGATCACGATCCTTGAGTTTCTCTATGGAAGAAAGCCATGTCTGACTCCCTATCCGGACAGTCCGCGACTCGCGAGGAACGCCTTAGCCGCATACCAGCTCTAATTGATCTTGCCCATGAATTGAGTGAGGCATTGCAAGCGATAGGGAACTATATCGAGACTCTGCGGTGGAAAGCCGACAATAACTCAGAGAATCCACCAGAACAAACGCGGGAAATCTTGGACAAGGCCGCATCACAGATCTTGCGGGCTAATCGAGCGTTCAAGCGTCTCAGGGATAATCTCTTCTAACAGTCGCGGTCGCTGATACGTGGCCTGCTAGATGGGAGGTGTATCACCAAGCAGTTTTCATGTGCGACCCACTGATCGGGTAAATATCTGGAATCAGGCCTACCGGATTCCAACTGAGGCGGCGCGGGATCGAGGATGAACCTGCGGCATGCTATCACGGCTTGTGTATCTTCTGGATTATTGCGGTGCAGAGGGCCCATCGCAACGTCAACGCCAGATCGGTACACTCGCTACGAATCTTGACTATTATTAACGATGCACTTGCGATCTGTGTGTTTCATAGTCCTCAATGACTCGCGTTAAGATCATTCGATAACCAGTTCCCAGAAGAATATGGCCTGAGGAAAATACTTAGATAGCAGCAGTGTAGATCGGCAGCCGGCGGTTTTCCGCTCTACTGAAGATATTTTCCCCCATTGATCGATAGTGTCTCACCGGTGATGAAGCCTGCATCGTCAGAGGCCAGGAAAACCACGCTGCGCGCGATTTCCTCGGGCGCGGCCAGCCGCTTCATTGGCACACCATCGATGATCACCTGTAGGATATCGGGCCGCACTGCAGCCACCATTGCGGTCTGCGTGTAGCCCGGAGCGATCACGTTGGCAGTGATGCCGCGGGACGCCCCCTCGAGGGCGAGGGCCTTAGTGAAGCCGATCATACCGGCCTTGGCGGCGGCGTAGTTCGTCTGGCCGGCTTGCCCGGAAAGCCCGTTGACCGAGCTGATGTTGATGATGCGACCGAAGCGACGCTCGCGCATGCTTTCGATCACGGCTCGGCACATATTGAAGCAACCACCGAGATCGATATCGATGACCGAGCGCCATTGTGCCACGGTCATCTTATGAAGCATAGCATCCTGCGTGATGCCGGCATTATTGACCAAGATTTCGACCGGGCCGTGTCTGGCGGCGATCTCGGCGACACTGCGGGCACAGGCATCGAAATCGGCGACATTCCAGGCGTAAACAGGCAAGCCGCTTGAGCGCGCAAAGGCCTTCGCATCGGTTTCGTTGCCGAAATAGTTAGCGCAGACCTGATAGCCGGCCGCCTTCAGTGCCAGGCAAGTGGCAGCGCCGATACCGGTAACGCCGCCGGTCACAAGTGCGGTGCGATCCATGGGTCTATCTCCTCAGTTGAATGGTCGAAAGGAATTACGGCATGCAACTTCTAGTCTCGCGCACCTCGCCATTGGGGTTATGCGGACACTACTTGAACCGCGCTGAATTAAATCGGTCTATGCGATCGTATGAGCCCCACCATCTGCATAGACGACGGAACCGGTAAGCGGCGTGCCGGCATCGCTTGCAAGAAAAGCGGCAACCCGACCGATCTCATCGATCCCAACCAGACGCTGCGCTGGCGTCCGAGCCCGGATCTCATCGAGGAGCTCATCAAAGCGGGAGATGCCGGACGCTGCCCGGGTCTTCACCGGGCCGGCGGAGATTGCATGCGCCCTAATCTTGCGAGGTGCAAGATCGGCGGCGAGGTAGCGTACGCTCGCTTCGAGTGCAGCCTTGACCGAGCCCATCAGGTTGTAGTTCTCCACCACCCGGTCTGCACCATAGAAGCTGACCGTCAATAGGCAGCCGCCATCGATCATCAGTGGTGTGGCAAGCCTGGCCATACGGATAAAGGAGTGGCACGACACGTCCATTGCTATGCCAAAGCCCTCGGCCGAGCAGTTGACGAGGCTCGTATGCAAGTCCTCACGCGGGGCAAAGGCGAAGGAATGCAGGAGAAAGTCGAGTCGCCCCCACGTCTTCTCGATGATCTCAAACACGCTTTCCAACTGGCCAGGAATGCGCACGTCGCAAGGTACGATGATCGAAGCTTCCAGCGACTCTGCAACCGGCCGCACGTAGGGTTCTGCCTTCTCGTTGAGATAAGTCACTGCGAGTTCGGCGCCAGCCGCGCGAAAGGCGGCCGCACAACCGGCTGCAATGCTGTACTGGTTTGCGATGCCGGCCACGAGACCGCGCTTTCCACTCAAATCGACGAGAGTAGGCATTTGTTTCAACCCTTCCCACTCAAGATTGAAAGGGCTTCGTCCGCGATAACCTGCTCCTCGTCGGTCGGGATGACGAACACACCAACGCGGCTTGAGCAGGTACCAATCGCGCCTGCGTTGTCGGCGTTTGCCGCAGGGTCGAGAGCGACACCGAGCCACTCCAGTCGGTCGCAGATCATGTCGCGGATGCCCGGCTGATGTTCGCCGATGCCGGCCGTGAAGACGATCGCATCGAGGCCACCCAACGTCGCAGTAAGCCTGGCCACCTCGCCAGCGATGCGAAACGTGAAGAGATCAAGTGCCTCTTTCGCTTCGGGGCGATCGCTCTCCAGAAGTATTCGGCAGTCGGCGCTAATGCCCGATACGCCAAGGAGGCCGGACTGATGGTAGAGGAGATCCTCGACGTCGCGCAAGCTCCGCCCGCCTGCGCCGAGCAGATGGAGAACGGTGCCAGGATCAAGTGCCCCACAGCGAGTCGCCATCGGTATGCCGTCGAGCGTCGAGAAGCCCATGCTGGTATCCCGACTGATGCCGCCGTCGAGCGCGCAAAGGCTGGCGCCACTGCCAAGATGGGCAGCGACAACTTTCCGATTCGCGAAGGCTGGATACTTGCGGGAGAACTCGCCAATGACAAATTTGTAAGACAGCCCGTGAAAACCATAGCGCTTGATGCCCTTCTCGTGCAAGGCACGCGGGATGGCAAAACGGCGCACGAGTTCGGTCTGGCCACGATGGAAGGCCGTGTCGAAGGATGCCGTCTGCGGAAGCGTCGTGTGCACGTGCCGGATCGCCCGAATCAGCCGCATGCTACGCGGCTGATGCAGCGGCGCCAGCGACGTCAGGGCGTCGATCCTATCGAGCGTCCCATCGTCGATCAGAACGGGCCCGGTATACGCATCGCCTCCGTGGACGACACGGTGGCCGACAGTGACGACCGCCTTCATGTCAAAGTGCTGTTCCAGCAGGCCGAAGGCCTCTTCTAAGGCAGATCGGAGATCGGCCTCTGCATCGACGATGAGGGGCATGCTTGGAATCGTGGAACCGTCCGCGAGGCTAAAGGTCAAGAGCCGAAGGCGGAAATCGATCGTTCCCTTGCCGACGCAGCGGGCAATACCAGATTCAAGCGTGAATAGACCGATTTTAACTGTTGAAGAATCGGCGTTGAACGTCAGCAGCAGATCATCGCTCATTGGGCTGTCACTCCCTTGCCGGTATGGCGCAGTGCCGTCAGTTTGGCGAGCGCTGCGGAGGCAAGGCGAACCTTCAGCGAGTCCGATCGGCTTGTCAGGATGATCGGGACGCGCGCGCCGAGCACGAGGCCGGCTGCGTCGGCATTGGCGAAGTAGATGAGCTGCTTGGCGAGCATGTTTCCTGCCTCGAGATCCGGCACGAGCAGGATGTCCGCCTGTCCGGCGACAGGCGAGACGATGCCTTTGGTGCGGGCCGCGTCAAGGCTAATTGCGTTGTCGAAAGCGAGCGGGCCATCCACCTTCGCCCCGGTGATCTGGCCGCGTGCCGCCATGACAGTGAGGGCGGCGGCATCGAGCGTCGTCGACATCTTTGTGTTTACCGTCTCCACAGCGGCGAGGACGGCGACCAGCGGCTCATCGTGGCCGAGCGTGCGCAGAAGATCAACGGCGTTTTGACAGATGTCGCGCTTATGCTTCAGCGTCGGCTGGATATTGATCGCAGCGTCGGTAACGATAAGCGGCTTGGCATAAGCCGGCACGTCCATCGCGTAAACGTGGCTGATCCGCCGCTCGGTCCGCAGGCCAGAGCCGGGCGCCACCACCACCTCCAATAGCTCGTCGGTGTGGAGGCTCCCCTTCATCAGGGCTGAGACCTGGCCGGCCACAGCGAGTTCTACGGCACGCGCGGCAGCGGCATGGCTGTGCTCCGTCGGCTCGATCGTAATGCCAGCAAGGGAAACACCCGCGGCCTCGGCGATAGTGCGAATCTTCACTTCGGGTCCGACGAACAAGGGGTCGAGCAGGCCTTCGTCGCGGCTTTCGAGGGCGGCGAGGATTGCAGCGGGCAAGCAGGGATGCACGATAGCGGTACGGATCGGGGGATGCGCGCGTGCTTCCTTCACGAAGGCCTCGTAGCGGTCGTGTCGCCGGACGAAAACGTCGGGAAGCTTGGTTCGCGGCAGCGCGACCGACTCTCTCGGCGCGATCACCGTCGCCGTCCCCGCCAGCACTTCGTCGCCGCTTTGATTGGTGCAGTGCGTGTCGAGCAGCACGATGCGATTTTCGGGTCGCTTCTCCTTGACCGTCACGGTTCCGGTGACCGTGTCGCCGGATGAGACCGGCTTCAGGAATCTGAGGTCCTGGCCAAGATAGATCGTGCCGGGTCCGGGCAGCTTCGTGCCGAGCACAGCCGAAAGGAGCGCCGCCGTCCACATGCCGTGCGCCACGCGGTCGAAAATATCATTCGCCGTGAAGGCGGCGTCGAGATGAGCCGGGTTTACGTCGCCAGATGCCGCCGCAAAGAGCTCGACGTCGACCGGCTTCACGAGGCGCGCGAGTGAGGCGCTTTCGCCGACCGCGAGTTCGTCGAACGTACGGTTCCTGAGGAGCGCCTTATCCATCACCCGGTCACCGCTGAAGAACATAGGTGCCGGGGGCGTCCTCCAGCGGAACATAACCGCTCGCGGGAGCTCCCATAACAGGCGATGCAACCCGGTCTGCGGTGGAGTGGCTGTCGAGCCACTCCACCCAGGCGGGCCACCATGATCCTTCTCTCAGCCTGGCCATGACTACCCACTCCTCCGCGCTGAGGCAGGTATCCGCGGCTTGTTTGGTGGCAATGCGGAAATGCCTTCTCGGCCGGCCAGGTTCGCTGACGATACCGGCATTGTGCCCTCCGCTCGTCAAGACAAAGGTGACGACGTCGGTGTCGGCGAGATAATGGATCTTATAGACCGAACGCCATGGCGCAACGTGATCGCGTTCGGTCCCGACGACAAACATCGGTGTGCGGATATTCTGAAGCGCCGCGGGGCGATCATCGACCATGAAGCGCCCGGTAGCGAGTTCGTTGTCCAGGTAGAAACGCTGCAGATACTCGGCGTGCATGCGGTACGGCATCCGAGTTGAATCGGCATTCCAGGCCATGAGGTCAATCATCGGTGTACGTTCACCCATGAGATAGTCGTGCACGTGGCGTGACCACACGAGATCGTTGGAGCGCAAGATCTGAAAAGCGCCTGCCATCTGGTCGGCGGACAGATAACCGCGATTCCACATCATGCTTTCGAGGAGGTGCATCTGGCTATGATCGATGAAAAGCGCGAGCTCACCCGGTTCACTGAAATCGATCTGCGCAGCGAAGAGCGTTATCGAGGCCAGCCTATCATCTTTTGATCGCGACATGGCGGCAGCGGCAACCGAGAGAAGCGTTCCGCCGAGGCAATAACCGGCAGCGTGAACCTTCTGACCCGGAACGATCACATTCACGGCTTGGAGTGCCGCCATCACCCCGAAGCGACGGTAGTCGTCCAAGGTGAGATCACGATCTGCGCTGGTTGGGTTGCGCCAGGAAATACAGAAGACCGTGTAGCCCTGCTCTACGAGATACCGGATCAAGGAGTTCTGCGGCGATAGGTCCAGAATATAGTATTTCATAATCCAGGCCGGCACGACCAGGATCGGCTCGGGGCGCACAGTCTCCGTCCTGGGCACGTACTGGATCAACTCGATCAGGTGGTTGCGGTATACCACCTTACCAGCCGTGACGGCGACATCACGGCCGACGACGAAGTTCTCAGCGCCGACGGGCGGTTGACCTGTTGCGAAGTGGCTAACATCCTCTACCCAGTTCTGAAAGCCTTGCATAAAATTAAGGCCGCCCGTTTCTCGCGTTTTCTCGACGATCTCGGGATTGGCATAAGGGATGTTCGAAGGCGAGAAAACATCAAGGAACTGTCGCGCAGTGAACGAGATGACCTGCTCATGATGCGGTGTCACGCCAGGTACATCGTGCGTGACGTTGTACAACCACTGCTGATTGAGCAGAAAACTCTGATACCACAACCGATAGGGTAACTGCTGCCAGCCTTCGTGACGGAGGCGGCTATCACCCGGTAACGGGTCTATACAAGATGGCGTACTGGGATCGCCGGCTGCTGCGGCAGCGAATCCGACGAGGCGGGTAGCCTTGCGCGCCGCCTTGTGCATCAGTTCCGCGCGCTTGCCAGGAGCGCGGGCGAGATGGAGGGACCAATCGAACATCGCGAGGGCCAAGGCCGCACTGGAAAGTCCGCTCGACAACTGCGCGTTCAGCGCCTCGGCCATCCGATCGAGCGCTCGGAACCCCTCCAAACCGATCGGCTCATCCGAGCGTGGCCCGGAGCGCTCAGGCGCTGGGCTTGCCGATGCCTTGCCCTCTTCGGTCATCGCCCCTGCTTCCCGGCCTGTTTCTTTTTCCTATGGGATGCTTTCCTCGCCTTTGCCTTCGCAGGTATTCGGATCGCATTCGCGCGTCCAATGGCGACGTCGATGATATCTTTGACCAGTGCCTCGAGGTGGCCACCGGGTTCTTCAAGAAGCGCCTCCACGCGAAGCACATGGCGAAAGATGGCGAAACCGGTTAGGCAGGCAATCACGAGCGCAGCTCGTTGCTCGTTTGGTCCGTCGACTTGGGCCTCCAGCGGTTCAATCACATCGTTCAAGACCGAGGCCCGAATGAGGGGAATTGCTTCCGGGCTGAGCAAGGACCGGATCAAGATATCCAGTGGATCGATCAGTCTGAGTGCCTGATCCAGGCTCGGCTCAAGCAGCCGCTTGGTAAGTTTGGACGTTATGTCGCCATTCTCTGCCGTAATCAGACGCCGCGGCTCGAAGGCGGCATTCACCACCTCTGCAAAGAGCTGCTCCTTAGAACCAAAAGACCGGTGAACAAAGGCGACATCGACACCTACATCGGCTGCGATATCGCGCAGCTTCGTCTCTTCGTAGGAGTGCTGCGCGAACCTCAACAGCGCGGCCTGCAGAATGCGATTGCGCGTTCTCGCGCCTTGCTCGCGAAAGTCCGGTTTCTGAGGCATCGTTTTTTCCTGATATTCCCATTGCCCTCTCAGGAAGAGGCATTTATCGCCACGCCAAGTCAACCGTCGTTGATCCAGGTCAAAGCCTATCGCGGGATGGCGTTGTAAATGTGTCTTCTAGACAACGACAAGGAAGAGGG
>LNAP01001357.1_pt1 | contig 38164 bp, 32 predicted proteins | sample 602601 | NCBI WGS metagenome assembly LNAP01 (sample SAMN02440304, study PRJNA202911) | soil metagenome | biome: Subtropical and temperate rainforests or woodlands; isolation source: soil samples (1 kg each in a 20% v/v slurry with milli Q water) were... ... | reverse complement strand
CTCCGCTTCGCCCAGCCGCACCTTGTTGACGATGGCCACCTGCGCGTCTTGCAGGCGTGCGAGGACTGCGTCCGGGCTGGTGCGATCATGCTCGACCAACTCATGCGCAAAGGGTAGCACAGGCAAGCCGATATCGGCCCGCACCGTGCCTCGGTCCAGAAAGACAATTCGCGTCTTTCGCGGCATCACTGAGTTCACCAAGGCATCATCTGTCCTTTGCGGTCCAGAAAGGCTCCGTTTTCTCCCGGCCCGATCCGGTCAACCAAGGCGACGATGTCGCGGGCGACATCCTCCGGAGCGTCGTTTGCGTTTGCACCCCCCATCGCTGTCCGTACCCAGCCGGGACTGAGGACCACGCAGGCAAAACCCTCGCCGGCCAGATCGCTCGCCAGACAACGGTTAATCTGGTTGAGTGCTGTTTTCGACGCGCGATAGGCGTAATAGCTCGCATCACTGCCGCCCGAATTCACTCCGCCCCCGTCGGTTAGCGAGCCCAACCTGCTGGACATGGAAATCACCTTGCGCCGTCGCCCCAGCCGCAAGTTGGGCAGAAGCGCCTGCGTGACGAGAGCTGGCCCTACGGTGTTGACGATGAGCGTCGTCAACCACATGGCCTGCGAGAGCTCTCCCAGCTTGCTGGCTCCTTCGATCAGACGCACACCGGCGTTGTTGTACAAAATGTCCACCGGCTGCGCGCCGAGCCCGCATCCATAAGCTGCAATCGAAGCCTCGTCGGCAACATCAAGCTCCGCACGACTTGGTGCCAGGACCTGCCAGCCTGCAGCACCGTATCGCTCTGCCAGCGCCTGTCCAAGGCCGCGCGCGGCCCCGGTGATCAGGACGCAAGGAGCGGCTTCGCCGCTCATCGGGTGGACTTGCCGCTCCAGAAGCAGACCCGCCGCTCGATAAAACGCAGCGCGGCGCTCAACAAAATGCCTGTAATCGATAGCACGGCGATGAGTGAGAACACCCGTGCCAGATTGAGAGAGAAGTTTGCCTGCAGGATCAACACCCCAATCCCCATGCGCGCCCCTACGAACTCGCCCACGATCTCGGAAATAACCGAGAGAACAATCCCAGTGTTAAGGCCCGCAAAGATGTAAGGTAAGGCACTGGGCAAACGAATATAGCGCAGAATCTGCCATTCGGACCCGCCGAGTGCCCGTACCAGCGCGATACGGTCAGAATCTGAAGCCCTAATCCCGGCGATAGTATTGATTAGAATCGGGAACATGCAGGCGATGGCCACGAGAACGATCTTTGACTGGATGCCAAAACCGAACCAAACGACCATCAACGGCGCGATGGCGACCTTGGGCATAGTCTGCAGCGCCACGATATAGGGATAGAGAACCCGTTCTACGATGGGGAAAGTGGTAATCAGAATCCCAAGCAGCAGTCCGGACAGGCCCCCGATCGTGAATCCACTGAGCACAGCCGCCATTGTCACCCAAAAGTGCTGCAGATACAGCCCCGACGAGATGCCGTTGTAGAACTCTCGACCAACATCCAAAGGAGACGGGAAAACATAGCTTTGGACATCGAAGATGCGGATGGCGATGTGCCAAATCAGAATCAAGGCGAAGAAATACAACAGCGTCTCGCCAATGCGAAACATTATCCCCAAGGCGCGGGTGCGCATCCAGACGGGCGTCGTGGTCTTGCGGAAAATCTCGGGCATGACTTTCTCAGACATGAGTCGCCTCACTTCCGACAATCGATGATTGGTCGAGACATTTGCGGATATCCTCGACCATTCCGCTCATTTCCGGTGACGCCATGTCGCTAAACCTGCGTGGGCGCGTAAACTGGTTTGTAAACTCTCCGACGACGCGGCCGGGTCTGGCTGACATGACAATGATACGGTCGGACAGAAAGACCGCCTCGCTGATCGAGTGGGTTATGAAGACCAGCGTTTTGCCGCTTTCCATCCAGATCCGCTGCAGTTCCAACGTGATGGTTTCGCGTGTCATGGCATCGAGAGCGGCAAAGGGTTCGTCCATCATCAGAATGCTGGGATCGTGGACGAGTGCCCGCACGATAGCCGCGCGCTGCTGCATCCCGCCCGAGAGTTCGTAGGGATAGCGTTTCTCGAACCCCTTTAGCCCCGCCATCTCGAGAAGTCCGCTAGTACGTTCGCTCGCAGCGACCTTGTCGATCTTTAGGATATCGAGTGGCAGCATGACATTGTCCCAGATCGTGCGCCAAGGCAACAAGACTGGGGCTTGAAAGACACAGCCAGCCTGTTTGGACGGACCGGTGACTCGGTGACCCGCAACGACGATGCCCCCGCCGGTCACTTTCTCCAGTCCCAGCACAAGTCGAAGCAGACTGCTCTTGCCACAGCCGCTTGGTCCGACGATGGAAACGAATTCACCCGCATCGACCTTTAGCGAAACGTTCCGCAATGCCTCGATATTGGCATCCATCGTCGAATAAACGAGGCTGACGTTCTGGACTTCTAGCGCATGCTGACTGACAGGGAAATGCTGCGTACTCATCGGATTACTCCGCGAACGGCGCAACCGCCTCTTTAATGAGGTTCAGATCGACATTGTTGCCGTCCTTGGCCAACTCCGGCGAGTAAAAGTCGGAAAGCTTGGCGTTTTCGGGGATGAAACCGCCAGGGCCACCAAAGAACTCGCGGAACGTCGCCCATTCCTGATCAGTGTAAACGCCCCAAGGTTGTGGATCGTCCGGCTTCTGAAACACGGCTGCGGTTCGACGAATGAAGTGCACGGCCGAGCGCAAGGCTTCGTCACGATTTCCAGAAGGAGCACCATAGGCGGCCCAATAGGCACGCGCCGTGGCTTCTGGGTATGTTCCCATGATCATTTGGTTAAGGATGAGACCACGATAGATGGCCGCGGCCAGATCGCGGTTCTCGCGAACAAACTTGTCCAACATCACCATCCCGCCGCCAGCGACCGGCGCTTTAAAGGAGCGAAACTCGCGCCCCAAGAGCTCCATCGCAGCGATGGAACCCACAAAGATGCTGATCGCTTGGACTTCTCCGCTATCCAAAGCGGCCAGCGCTTGCGCGCCTATGCCAATGGGAAGAAAGTTCACGCCTTCCGGGTTCATACCGGCACTCCGCAGCAGACCGCGCGCGAAAGGCACCGCGCCCGAAGCCAGCGACGGCACACCGATGCTCTTACCGGCTAGATCTTTCAGCGAGGTGATGGTGCTGTCCGACGGGACGATGACTTCATAGCTGCTTTGTCGTTCTTGGCTGTAGTACATATGCATCGGCAGGTCGGGCTGGCGGGTCTTGGTCGCGATCAGCTCAAGAAAACCGCAGTTGGCGACCTCTACCTCGCCCGCCAGAAGCAACTGCAGGGCCGCCGCCGAACCGGTCGTTGGCACGTAGTCGCCGCGGAAACCCAGCTTCTCGTAGTACCCCATTGGAATGCCGAGAAACTGCCAGGCATGGTCCGGTCGAACCGTGGGGGCAGCCCCGGCCATGCGCACAAGGGGCAGGTCTGCAGCATGGGCAATGCCTGCCCATCCCGGCGCAAAAGATGCAGCCGAGGCAGCTGTGGCCATCTGAAGAAACGTGCGTCGAGATGTGGTCATTTCATTAGCTCCCATATATTGGACTTCTTATTGGCGTCCCCAGTGCGGGACAGCAGGCTGACGGCGGCTAGACGTAGCCGCCGTCACGAGATTGGGTCGCGGAATCGCCCAGCGCCGCGTCCAGTTCGCGACCGAGCCCGGAAGTCACGAGCGCGGAATCCTTGGCGAAAGTGACAAAGCGGAACCCGCGCTCGACCTGCCGTCTGGCCGCCAGACCGGAACCGCACTGGATGCCCGGGACGAGGCCGTGGCGCTGGCACGCGGCAAGAATGCTGTCCACGGCCGCTACATGTTCCGGTTCGCTCTTGTCCAGATCCGGGGACAGCCCCAAGCCAAGCGCCAGATCCGCGGGACCGATATAGATCCCGTCGAGCCCGGGGGTCGAGACGATCTCGTCGAGCTTGGCCAGCCCCTCGCGGGTTTCTACCATGGCAAAGCACAGAACCTCATCGCCCAGCACCGCGATGTCCCGGCTGTTCATCGCCATCGCGGCGCGGATAGGCCCATATGACCGGGTTCCACCCGTGCCATAGCGGCAGGCTGCCACCGCCTTGCGTGCATCCGCGCCGGAATTGACCAGCGGCACGATGACTCCTTGCACACCTGCGTCCAGCGCCTTGCCGAACATCCAGCTTTCATTGGCCGGAACGCGGGTGAAGGGCACGGCGCCGCGCCCCTCGACGGCACGCAGCATGTTCAGCATCTCGGGATAGTCGATCAGGCCGTGCTGCTGGTCGATGCAGATATAGTCTACTCCGGGTGCGACCATCAGTTCCGCCCCGAAAGCACCCGGCATAGAACACCAGCTTCCCAATGCGGCAGCACCTTGTGCCCAACGATTGCGTAAATGCCTTGCCCTTGTCGTATCGTGCATCTCCTCTGGGTCTCCGGCTGGGGTTCTCTGAAGCTAAAGCTCGTTTTCGCCGACAAGCAAAGCCGTCAACGTTTGGACGTCACCCATGTTCCCGATACCGGACACGGCTGCGATCAGCCGGTTCAGTTGCTCGGTTGGCAGAATGCCGTCGGCGCTCTCGTGCAGCTTCTCGGCCAGATCGGTGTCCGTCAGAGGATTGAGCTGATGCCCAGGCGCAGGACGCGCTTTGCCGATGAAACGGTCGCCAGCAGTGGTCACGATCTCGACTTCGGACAAGTTCAGCGCCGTGTCGTTCCGGACGAGGGTTTCATCAACGCTGATCCTGACCCGTTCGGCGACGAAGGCAGCGCGATCGGGGTCGAGAACCTTGTCCTGGTCGAAACTGGCTACCTTGACGAAACCGTCGAGCGCCGCGGTGCCGACAATATAGGGCAGCGAATGGTCCGCCGCCTCGCGCGAGACCGGACACCACGGATCGTTGCGGATGGTGACAAGGTGATGGAACACACCGGGTTCGGTGCGCACCTCGATCCGGTCGATACTTGTGCCCGCTGGCATCTGGCGGCGCGCATCGATGGTGGCCTGGATGGCGCTTTGTCCGCGCGAACCGACCGGCCAGCGTTTGAAGTTGGTGCGATCGACCGCGGTCATCGGCCGGCCGCCGCGCAGCCGTTCGGCAAGGATAGGCGCCGGATCCTCTGGCGCGCGGAAGATCTTCAGAAAGCCGAGATCGCCGCGGAATGGGCGCACCGGCCCCTCCGCGCCTTTCGAGGCCAGCAGGCAGGCCTCCAATGCATAGCGCATGATATCGGCGCCATGGAACCGCTTCCACATGGTCAGATCGCCGCGCTTGTTGGGTGCGCTCGATTCGATCTCGTTGCTCTGGATATGCTGGATCGCGACGATGCCGAAAGCCTCGGTGGCCTGTTCGGCCGTCAGTCCCAGCAGGCGTGCGATCGCGCCCGTCGCGCCGAGCGCGGACAGGTTTGCATGATCCCATCCGCTGTCTTCGCTCGGCGAGACATCATAGATAGCCGAGGCGATTTCGTAGCCGATGGCCAAGGCATCGAGCAGCTCGCGCCCGCTACTTCCACGCCACTCCGCTACCGCCAGCAGGGGTGAAAGCATGTCGCTGGGATGGCCTGGGCTGTATTTACCCACCATGAAATCGTTGTAGTCGTAACAGCGCAGCAGCGCGCCGTTCGCCAGCGCCGCGACAGGCATGGGAGCGCGCGCGCGAGTGCCCCAGATCGTCGCTCCGGCGGGATGCGGGGGGAAGAAGGATACATATTGGCGGGCAATGGCCGCCGCGCGATGACGGTAAGCGCCCAGACCGACAGCCAACGTATCCAGCAAGATGCGCTTGGCCCCGGCGTCATGCTCGCGCCGCCCTTCCGTGTCCAGGCCGATGGCATAGGCCGCCAGACGATCAGCTATGTCGTCGCGCCAGCTCTGCCAGGCGCCGCTTCCGTTCTGCAACGTCATTGAAAACCCGTCCCAATACCCGCTCATTTCGACCTGGTCCGAAGCTACATGAAATTGATAAAACTGGATACAGTTTTTTTACGTGCTAGCTTTTGTAACGTCCACCTGTTACGGGGATTTTTTCCAATCAACTGAAAAACAATGGAAAAATTTACAACGAAATCGCACCATCAAGATCTCTTGATTTTTTTATGGATGCAGATTGATATGAATGATAATAGAAGTGTGCCCAAGAAATAGGCGAAATGCATCAAGAGGGCGCGAGCATCAAGGACTATTACAGATGATCGATAGTGAATCCTTCCGTGCCTATAGTGCCATCAAGGCGCTCATCACTTCGGGGGAGGTCCCGTCGGGTTCTCCGCTGAGTCAGCTCGATCTTACAAGGCGTTTGGGTATCAGTCGTACGCCAGTGCGCGAGGCCTTGCGCCGGCTTCAGGCCGAGGGGCTGGTCGTGGCGGAGCACAACAAGCGCATGCGAGTGACCGCAGTTACACCCGACGATCTGGATACAATTTATGCAACCCGGGTGCTGATCGAGAGCATGGGCGTTGCCCTTTCCGTTCCCCGAATGACGTCCCCTGATCTGGATGAACTCCAGGCTCTGTCGTCAGCAATCAACTGGGATTATGGCGACGGCGATTCGGACGAGCGCGACCGGCAGTTGCTGGAATTCAAGCTGCTGGCGATGAAATATGCAGGTTCCGGCGTGCAATCGGAGGTGTCTCTTCTGTTCGGCCGCTGCGAGCGCGTCCGGAAAATCTATCAGATGGTCTCGCCTGGCAGCCTTGTCGTTGGCCAGGAGGAGCATAAGGCTTTGCTGAACGCCTTCCTGGAGGGTGACACCGATCGCGCGGTCTTCGTCGCCTCGCGTCACCTTGGACGCACCGCGCTGGCCGTTATCGGCTACATGGCACCCGACTATGAACCGCGCGCGCTGCGCTATGCCCTCTGCCAGACCGCGATCCCTGTCAGTGCCGAGAGGTCCGTGGCCCATGTGAATGTCATCGGCAGTGGCCCCAGGCAGCCTCTGAACTTCGGCAAGACAGGGCGGAAGATTTTACGAAAGATGGGAAAGACCGGAGGGAATACTTGATGACCGTTGTCGTCTATGGTGCATCGAGCGTCATCGGGGGCGCCGTCGTGGATGCGTTTCTTGCCAAGGGCCGGAATGTCGTCGCGGCCGACCACTTCCCCTTTCCCGCCATATTGAAGAACCATCCGGCGCTGGAGTCCGGCAACAGCCGCCTGAGCCTGCTGGCCTGCAAGGACATGCAGGACGAGAGCTTCGATTTCGTCAATTTCTTTTCCCGCTGCGAGGCTGCGGGTGCGGGCCCGGTTCACACCCTCGTCTGCGTGGCGCCGCCAGTCGGGCATAAATCCGTTCTGGACCTGACCGCAGCTGATATACGGGGCGTCGTCGATCTGGAACTGGTGGTGCCCGCACTGCTGATGCAAGAAGCAGCAAGGCGGATGACCGCGAATGGCGGTGGGCGGATCATCGTCTTCTGTTCGATGTCAGCCAAGACCGGGGTTCACACTCTCGTGGCACCCTATGCCGCAGCCAAGGGTGGGCTCCTGTCTTACATGCGCACGATGGCGGCTGAACTAGCTATGCATGGCGTGACGGTAAATGGCATCGCCACATCACTCTTCGAGCCGCAGGTGGCAGGATTGTCCGATGAAGAACGAGCAGATCTGACGCAAGGCATCCCGGCGCGTCGCTTCGGCAAACCGAGCGAGGCCGCAGATGCAGCATTGTATCTCGCTTCGGAAAGTGCGGCTTATATCACCGGCGAGACCCTCAATCTGTCCGGCGGCAGGTTCATGGACTAAAGGGGACAACGACATGTCAGTCACTGGAATTGACAAGACGGCAGCCAGTTCGAACCTTCTGGACTACTCCTCGATGGTGCGCGACGAAGGGCGTTACTTCCGCGTCCGCTCTGAAGCCTATTGCGAAGAGAAAGTGTTCCAGGCCGAGCTGAAATTGATCTTTGAAAAGACCTGGGGCTATCTTTGCCATGAAAGCGAGATTCCCAATGTCGGGGATTACCGTACCACCTATATCGGCCGGCAGCCTGTGCTGGTCGTGCGGGGACGTGACGGCGCCGTCCGCGCATTCATTAACCGTTGCGTGCACCGCGGCGCGGCGCTGTGCCGCGATGTGGGGGGGAATGCGCGCGCCTTCATCTGTCCCTATCATGGCTGGTCGTACGATTTGGCGGGTAATCTGCTGGGTATCACGGACCGCGATGCAGCCGGAGGCTACGGAAACGACTTCGATGCGCCCAAGGGGCTGTTTGCGCTTCCACATGTCGATGTCTATCGCGGCTTCATCTTCGGCAACCTGAACCCCAATGCTATTTCACTCTTGAGCTTTCTAGGGCGTTCTCGCGACGTGATCGACCAGAAGCTCAACATGTCGCCGGTCGGCGAGATCCGTATCCGTTCGAAACCCTATGTGGTGCAGTATCAGGGGAACTGGAAATTCTCGTCCGAGAACATCGTGGACCAGTACCATTTCATGTATGTCCACAGCCCCTTCGCCAAGCTTCAGGCGAAGTTCGGCCACTCGACCGGTGACTTCGGTGTTCACAAAGGCGGGAACGCCGCTGCGATGAAGTCCACGCGCTACAACGGCCATAGCTGGGGCACCGCCCAGGGCCACGGCTTGCTGCTGCAGCCGTCGACCGACCCGGAGAAGCGAAAGGAAAGCAACTTCGCCGAACTTTTCGAACAGCTTTCCGAGAAATATGACGAAGAGACGATCAGCAAGATCGCCGGCAAGGCTTCGGCCTCGATCTTCCCCAGCCTTGGCCTGATCCATCACCAGATCCGGACCTGGCGCCCCCTGGCCCCGGAACTGACCGAGGTTATCGTCTATCCCTACGAACTGGTTGGGGTAGACGATGAGCTAAATGCCGGCATGCTGCGTAGTCAGGAGAGATTCTATGGCCCTTCGGGCTATGGGATGCCCGACGACGTGGACATTTTCAGCCAGAATGCCCAGGGCCTGCGCGGCAGCGCCCTGGAATGGCTGATCCTGGAACGGGGACTGCCGACCGACGAACTCGATGAAAGCGGCGACTGGCACGGCCTGTCGACCAGCGAAGCACCGCAACGCGGTTTCTGGCGCGCCTGGGTTCGCGCGATGGGCGGGCAGGAGGCGTAAGATGACCCTGAAGTATAAAGGCGACACGATCAAGGATGAGGCCGAGGCTTTCCTGTATCATGAGGCCCGCCTGTTGGACGAGGCCCGCATTCTGGAATGGCACAAGCTTTTCGCCGATGAGGTTCACTACTGGATCCCCATCGACGAGACGCGTCCGTCCACGGAATGTGCAGCCTTCGTAAATGACAACGCGCTGGCGCTGGAAGAGCGGGTTTATCATCTGTTGTCCACAACCTTTGCAGCTCAGACGCCGAAATCGCGCACCCAGCATTTCGTCACCAATGTTCAGGTCGATGAGGAAAAAACGACCGAAAGCCTGATTGTGGTCGATTCCTATCAGCTTATCATCGAGTTGCGGACGGGCGACTTTCGCCAGATCGGCCTGGGCCAGCAGCGCAGCATCGCCACAGCGATGCATCACGAACTGAACCGCACGCCGGAGGGGTTGCGGATCAGCAAGAAGTTCGTCCGGTTGATCGACCGGGAAATGCCGCAGAGCAATCTGACGTTCCTGCTCTGACCATCAGGCATTCGGTGGTCAGCGGGTGCTCCGGCGCCGGACCGGGATCTCCGCTGCTGCGACCGGATCGACGAAAAGGGCCCAGCCTTGACTGCATCCGTAGAGATCAAAAAGCCCGCCGCTGGCGATCGCACCGCTCTGATCGAGATGCGTCTGGTCGCGGTAAGGCGGGCGGCGCAGAACACCAATTTTTACGATTTCAGCCCCGCGGATGGCACGCCGCCGCCGCCCGTGACGCCCGGTGCACATATCGACCTGCATTTGCCCAACGGCATGATACGGCAATATTCGCTTGTCTCCGCCCGCACCGGGAACGGTATCTACACTGTGGGCATCAAGCGTGATCCGGCCAGCCGCGGCGGCTCGGCCTATGCTCACGACCATCTGCGTGCGGGCGATATTCTGCCGGTCGGCCAGCCGCGGAACAACTTCCCGCTGTGCCTGACGGCCAAAACGTCGATCTTCATTGCCGGTGGGATCGGGATCACGCCGCTATGGTCCATGATTGAGGAGTTGGAGAGCCAGGGGCGGGACTGGCGGCTCTTCTATTCATGCCGCATGCGCGCCGAAGCGCTGTTTCTGGATAAGTTTCAGAATGACAAACGTGTCGTGCTGAATTTCGACGACGAGAATAACGGGAAGTTCCTCGATATCGCCGGGATTGTCGCCGGGGCCCTGGAAGACGCGCACTTCTACTGCTGCGGCCCGACGCCGATGCTGAAGGCGCTTGAGACCGCGACCACCATAGTGCCGGTCGACCAGGTGCATGTGGAATATTTCACCGCCGCGCAGCAAGCCGCGACGGAGGGCGGTTTCCGGGTCGTGCTTGCGCGCAGCGGAGTGGAATTCGATGTCGAACCCGGCCAGACCATTCTTCAGGTACTGCGCGAGCAAGGCCTCGACATCGCCACTTCTTGCGAACAAGGGGTCTGCGGGCTGTGCGAAACGCCGGTTCTCGAAGGTGAACCGGACCACCGCGATGAGGTTCTGACCGATGCGGAACGTGCGGCCGGTGACAGGATGATGATCTGCTGTTCGGGCTGCAAGAGCAGCCGCATCGTCCTCGACATCTAGAACCCGGTTCGGGCCGTTATCGCATGATGTCTTGTCATTAAGGGAGATTCACTGAATGAAATTGCTCCGGTATGGTGCCCCGGGTACCGAACGTCCGGGCCTTCTGGATGCGAATGGACAGATCCGCGATCTATCGGCCCATGTCACCGATATCTCGGGCGACACGCTATCGCCTGCGGGATTGGCCCGCCTCGCCGCGCTTGATCCCGCCGCGTTGCCTTTGGTCGAAGGCGCGCCTCGTATCGGGCCCTGCGTGGCAGGCACCGGCAAGTTCATCTGCATCGGTCTGAACTATTCCGACCACGCCGCCGAGACGGGCGCGGCGATCCCTTCTGAGCCCATTGTGTTCATGAAGGCCACTTCGGCGATTTGCGGTCCGGCTGATGATATCGAAATACCGCGCGACTCGACGAAACTGGACTGGGAAGTAGAACTGGGCATCATCATCGGTCGGCAAGCCAAATATGTCGACGAGACCGAAGCGCTCAACTATGTCGCCGGCTACTGCATCGTCAACGACGTGTCCGAGCGCGCCTTCCAGATCGAACGCCAAGGCCAGTGGACCAAGGGCAAGTCCTGCGACACTTTCGGCCCTATCGGCCCCTGGCTGGTTACCCGGGACGAGATCACTGATCCGGCCAGACTACGCATGTGGTGCGACGTGAACGACGAGCGGATGCAGAATGGCTCGACCGAAACAATGATTTTCAAACCGGCATTCCTGGTCGCATATCTTTCGCGCTTTATGTCACTGCAGCCGGGCGACATCGTCACTACTGGCACTCCACCAGGAGTTGGTATGGGTCGGAAGCCACCGCGCTATCTTACCGAAGGCGACATGGTGTCACTCTGCGTCGAAGGTTTGGGCCAACAAACCCAGCGTGTGACCAAGGCATTGAACTCGCCCCCAATCTTAGACCACCTGGGCTGAGAAAATTCCGCTTCATGGAAAATCCCTCCATCCAGCCAACCCGGCTAAATTAGAATTTTCCAGCTTACTTTGGTCCAATTATCTGGGGGCAGGTCACGACCTATATGGCGTTGAGATGTTGAAGACCCCACTGGTAGGTGGTGATCACTTCTAAAATCGTACAGATGGAGATCGGGTCGATCTTACAGCCTCTCAGTTCGATGCGCCGATAGTCTATGCAGATGTTCCAAGTTGGGAACTCGATTTGATGAAGCCGACCGCCTATCTCGTGAACACGTCGCGCGGACCGTTCGTCGAGGAAGCCGCGCTGATCGCCGCGCTCACCGAGCGTCGGATCGCGGACGCCGGTCTCGACGTGTTCCCGGACGATCATACCCTGCGCAAGCTGGATAACGTCACGCTGACGCCGCACCTCGGCTATGTCACTCGGGAGACACTGGCAGCCTTCTACGGGGACATGCCGGCTGCAATCGCAGCCTTCGCTCGCGGCGCACCTATCCGAGTGGTCAACACGGCTGCTCGCGCACGCCAGCGCCTGCGGCCATGACCAACGGTAAGACTTAGTTCAAGACCAAAGCGTCTCTGCCAACCTTCGATCTAGCCCGCTTCCGAGGTCCACGGAGGTGCGCCGCGCCTTCCTCACCGATCTTCGCGACGCATTTCCCATCCCCGGTGTCGGCAAGATCGAACCTCAGGGCGATCACTTCGCCTGGAAGCCGACTTTGAGCGCCAACTGATCCGTGCCGGACGGCCGTCTCACAGCGGACAGTCGGTTGCTGAGCTGAGGAAGCTAGTTGCCGATCTCAGCCTGGACAAGGGATGCTGCAGGACGTGATCCGCCGCAAAAAGTGCATAATAAAAAGCTATATCAGTTGACATTTCCTTTTATTCTGTGCCGCCCAGGCCGGCCGAGCGTCAACCGCTTAGTCGATCACATGCCGTGATGCTCGTGATCGGAAGAGTTCGGTTGATCGATGACAGGAGCGGACGTATCGATTGCATCGTCGTTCTGCACCGGAGGCTCCGGGGCATTGTCCGCACCAGGGTGGGACGCGATGTCCGCGAGAACCTGATCTGGCGGCAGCGGTGGCTGATAATCACTCTCGGTCGGGGTATTTGCCGCCATCTGGATGTAATCGGCGGCAGTCGATTCCTGATCGCCGATATGGTCGACCGGTTGTATATGATCGGCATCCTGTGGCTGGGCAAGCGCCATATATTCGTCTGCGGCGGATTGTCCGGTGATCGCGCCGTGATCCCCGGCGGCGCCATCGCCGGAAGCATGGGTAACTGGCGCCTGCTCCATCAGATCGCTCTCCGACGAATGCTCGGTCTGCGGCGACGTGGGTTCGTCCGAGATTGCCTGAAATTGGACCGCAAGATCATGATAAGGCTGCGGGGCATCAGTGGTCAAAGCCTCAAGGCGATCCGGACCAATGCCCTGTGCGGCGATGCTGCTATCGGCCGTCCCGAAATCGCCTAACCCCGAATCGCTTGACCCCGAATTGCTTAACTCAGAATCTCCTGATTCCGAAGCAGTCGTTTGCAGTGCCGAACCCGCCTGAATCTGGCTCATATCCTGGTTCAAGTCGGCATGGCTGCTATCTGCCGCCGATGCCATCGAATCATGATGGTCCAGTCCGATCGTCTCTTCGGTGGGCGGTATGGGATCGAGGCTCGCAAACGCCTCATGATCCGCAGTGATGCCATGCGCGTCGCCGTTGTCGATGCCATTCGTCCCGTGCGACAGATCAGGCGCGCCAGTTTGCTGTTCCGAGGCAGGCTGATTCTGGCTCACCTGCTGAGCCAGATCGGCATGGCCGCTATCGGCCGCCGAGGTCGCCGCACCCTGATCCAATCCGGTCTCGATCTCCGGCAAGCTCCTGAACAGCAAAGTCTCGAAAACGGCATCCTGGGCCATGCCGGTGCTCGCCATGTCACTGTTGGCGATCGCGTCCTGATCGGTCGTGTCCACGCTGGCCGAGACGATGGTCGTCTTCGCATCACCATTGGCGTATTCTGTCGAGGTGACGCTGACATCCAGGTTGAACGCAGGCGCGCCAGCCGGAACCGTCATGGTCAGGCCACCGAGCTGCGCCGGGGACAGAACCCAGTTGTTTCCCACCCGTGAACCAGCACTGAAGATCGTGCCCGCCGGTACATCCGCCATGTTGATCGTGATATCGGACAGCGTTTCCGAGCCGTCGGCGTCCGTGGGGATCGCCGTGATGTTCACCGGATACAGAATGCCGCTGCTTGCGGAGACGCCGCCGCCAGTATTCGACAGCAGGTCTGCAGCAACAATATCGCCGTCGGCGAAGCGGAAGGTTTCGATATCATAGACACTGTCCGTGCCGTCGCGGTCGCTGACCAGGTCGGCGACGGTATAGGAGCCGTCACTGTTCGGCGTGATCAGATACTGACTGCGCAAGCCGGCATATACAGCAATGTCACTGCCGCCTCCGCCATGGATGACGTCATCACCCTTGCCGCCAGACAGGATGTCGTTGCCGTCTCTACCGGTGTTCCATCGGTAATCGCCGTATAGCGTGTCGTTACCTTCATCGCCCTCGATTACGTCATTCCCGGCCCCTCCGACGACGGTATCGTTGCCCTCGCCCGCCCGGACGCGGTCATTGCCGCCGGCGGTTTCCCAATCGAAATCCGCATCGATGGTATCATTGCCGCTTCCACCCGCGATGCTGTCATCGCCCCGGCCTCCGATCACGGTGTCGTTGCCGGCCCCCGCATCGACCACGTCATTGCCGGCATTTGCCGTGTCCCATTGGAAATCGGCTTCGATCCGATCATCACCAGCCCCGCCGCTGATCTGGTCGCTGCCATCGCCGCCGGTGATCTGGTCGTTGCCATCGCCGCCTTTGATGGTGTCGTTACCGTAGTCACCCGTTTCATAGTCCTGATCGCCACGAAGCGTGTCGTCGCCGGCACCGCCATCGATGGTGTCGTCGCCAGCACCGCCGCTGATGGCATCGCCGGTGCTCGTACCGGTCTGCTGGTAGGTGGACGGTTCGGTGACCACGATATCGAGACCGAGATTTGTGTCGGCGCCCGTCCCTGCGCCTGCACCTGGGTTGTCCGTCACGGCGCCACCGATGACAATGCCCGCACCGATCGAGACGATCAGGATCGGCGCCGAGGCCGCTAAATCGCCTGAGGAATCACCGGAGGAATCACCTGGCTCGGGAACCGAGATTTGCTGATCGGATGAGGTCTGATTTGTATCCTTGTCCGTGTCGCCATTGCCACCGCCATCGCTCGTCGACGTTCCAGCGTTTGGATCCCCGATGATTGTGCCTTCCTCGCCGCTGGTCGAAGTGTCGCCCTCCGTCGGCCCGGTCACGGGCAGCGGCAAATCAGCCTCGTCCGAGGAGTCGGCGGCTGGCGTCCATTCGACATAGATCGGATGATCCGCCGTTGTCGTCACCGTGTCCGAGGTCAGGATGGGCTGGCCGTTTCCATCCACCTCGCCCGTCGCATAAGGCGGCGTGGCGACGGTCACCGAAACTGCCAGTTCCATGTTCTCATGAACACCGTCCGGCAGTTTCGCCGTCAGACCGCCGAGCGACCAATCTGTTACATCGACCTTCTCCGTCGAGCCCTCCACCGTGACGCTGTGTACGCCGTCGGACACCACCGTTCCCGGCAGGAAGCCCGCAACTTCGAGCCGCGTCACGGTATCCTGCGGATCGGTCAGCTGGGTCGTGATATCGAGTTGCAGCGTGGCACCCGCCGGCACCGAGGCCAGGCTGCTGTCGACAGGCAGTTCATCTTGGTGCAGCCCGCCCACTGCGCTGAGGTTATGATTGCCGGCGGTATCGACAATCTGCTGATCCTGGGCGCGCACATCGATCAGGAGATCGTCGCGAAGCTGCTCGGCCAGCGGTGCTGTCTTGACCTGGTCTGCCGTCTCCGCTTTGTCGGCCACCGCCACGTTGAAGATGGTGCCCTCGTAGTGCTGCGTCGGCCGATAGTCGCCGCCGTCGGGATTTGCGGCACTTGGAGGGGTATTGGCCTTGTTAGCGATGGCCAGATACAGCACCTCGGGCAAGGCGCTGGTCGCATGGAACGGCGTCGTCAGCACAAGATTCCCGTTATCGTATACTTTCAGACCATTGGAGACGTTGTCCCATGTCAGCGTGATGCGATGACTATTACCGTCACCGAGGTCCACGCCAGTCGCGACATTCGTATCCTTGCCGGTGGACAGATTGCTGGTACCGACCTTCATATTGGCGGGGTCCCATAAGGTCAGCAGGTTCTTGTCGCTGGGCGATGCGGAGCCGATGTTGATGATCACAGGACCCTCGCCGGCCCCGACTTCCGGCACGCCCTTGCCGACAACGGTGAATTCGAGCGTGAACTCGCTCAGTGATGACTTGGTGAGTTCCGGTACCACGATACGCCCGACATCGGCGGCGGGACCGGTGTTGATGACCTCGCGCAGGGTTCCGGACGTGATCTCCACATCGGCCGGATCGGCAACCGGCTGGATCGCCACGGTGGCATGCGCATTCACGCTTTCGTGGCCGTCGCTGACCGAGAAGGTGATCTGAGAATTGGCGTTCGAGATATTCTTATCGGGCGTATAGGTCCAGGTGCCGTCCTTGTTATCGACCAGCGTGCCAGGCGCACCAGACCTGTCGAGAGCGACATTGGTGACCTGCAGCGTGTCACGGTCGATGTCGGTGACCTGAGCGCCTTTCAGAAGATCATCCACTGTGAAGGTGAACGACGTGTCTTCCTTCATCGCCCCCATGCTGTTGAGGGATTGACCGACGACAGGCACGTCATTGGTGCCGGTAATATCGATCGTGACCAGCTGATCGGCATGGCTGCCGGCCGAATCCACCACCCGAACCGTGAAGGTTTCGTGGACGACTTCGCCGTCTTTCAGGGACTGGGCGGCGTCGTTGTCGAGGGTATAGGTCCAGCTGCCATCCTTGCCAACGGCCAGTGTCCCGTAGCTGCCGGCATCCTCTATCACCGACCAACTTGCGGTGTCACCGATATCTGCATCCGTCGCGACGAGCTGGCCGGAGACGATTGGGGCCTCGTCCTCCACCACAGATCCGCTTTCGGTTCCACTGATGACCGGCGTGTCGTTGGTGCCGACGATCGTTACCGTTACCTGGTGCTCCACCTCGGCGCCCGCCTTATCCGTGGCGAGAATGGTGAACACATCCTCGGCCGTCTCACCGGCCTTCAGTCCCTGTACGTCCGGAGAATCCGGATTTGTGAGGGTATAGGCCCAGCCGCCACCCTGGCCGATGGTCAGCGTGCCATAGCCGCCGACGCCGGCGCCAACCACGCTCCACGCCACCGTATCGCCGATATCGACATCCGTGGCGGAGAGTTGTCCCGAGACCTTTTGAGACTCATCCTCCGTCACCGTGCCGGTCGCGGTCCCGCCGATCAGCGGATCGTCATTGGTGCCGACGATCGTCACCGCCACCTGGTGATCCACCGTGGCGCCAGCCAAGTCGGTCACGCGAACGGTGAACACATCCTGCACCTTTTCGTCCGCCCCGAGCCCCTGCACGGAGGCGTCGTCCAGCGTATATAGCCACTCGCCGTCCTGATCGATGCTCAGCGTGCCGTAGTTACCGCCACCAAGCACCGACCAACTCGCGGTGTCACCAATATCCGCATCGCTCACGCTCAACTGACCGGAGGCGGTCGAGGACTGGTCCTCCATCACGGTTCCGGTCGACGTTCCGCCGATCACCGGGGCGTCGTTGGTGCCGAGGATCGTCACCGTTACCTGTTGCTCAACCTCTGCACCTGTCTCGTCAATTGCCCGAACAGTGATGATTTCCTGCACCGTCTCATTCACATTCAGGCCGTGGATCGCGGAAGAATCCGCATCGTCTAGGGTGTAGGTCCAGCCGCCGTCCTGGCCGATGGCCAGCGTGCCGTAACTGCCGCCGCCCACCAACGACCACGTCACCGTATCGCCGATATCGGCATCGGTCACCGTGAGCTGGCCGGAGACACTCGGTGCCTGGTCCTCCGTTATGGTGCCGGTCGCGGTCCCGCCGATCACCGGCTTGTCATTGGTGCCGACGATCGTCACCGTTACCCGCTCATCCACCGGGGCACCGGTCTCGTCGGTCGCCCGGACGGTGAAGATGTCCTGCATTGTCTGGTCGGCCTTGAGGCCCTGGATTGCAGCACTGTCAGGATCTGTGAGGGTATAGGTCCAACTGCCGTCCTGGCCGATGGTCAGCGTGCCATGGCCGCCGCCGCCAACGACGCTCCAGTTTGCGGTGTCGCCAATATCCGCATCCCTGGCGACCAGTTGTCCCGACACCGTTAGGGACTGGTCCTCCGTCACCCTGCCTGTCGCGGTCCCGGTGATGACCGGCACATCGTTGGTGCCGACGATGGTCACGATCACCTCGTGACTCGCCGTGGCACCGGCCTGGTCCGTCGCGCGCACGATGAACATTTCCTGGATCGTCGCACCGGCGTTCAGTCCCTGGATTGCCGTCGATTGCGGATCTGCCAGCGTGTAGCTCCAGTCGCCATCCTGGCCGAGCACCAGCGTGCCATAACCGCCGGCGCCACCGCCCAAGATCGACCAGACCACGGCTTCGCCCACGTCTGGGTCGGTCACGGTCAGCTCTCCGGAGACCGTCGCGGATTCATCCTCCGTTATGGTACCCGTCGCCGTCCCGCTGATCACCGGTACGTCATTGGTGCCGATGATGGTCACCGTCACCTGGCGATCCGCCGTGGCGCCAGCCTGGTCCGTGACGCGGATGGTAAACACTTCCTGCGCCGTCTCACCTTCCCTGAGCCCTTGTAGTGCGGGGCTATCCGGATCGTCGAGCTCATAGGTCCAGCCGCCATCCTGATCCACCGCCAGCGTGCCATAACCGCCGAGACCGCCATCGACCACATTCCAGGTCGCGGTGTCACCGATATCGGCATCGCTCACCGTGAGCTGGCCGGAAACAGTCGCGGATTCGTCCTCCACCACCGAGCCGGTCGCCGTGCCGCCGATCATCGGGGCGTCGTTGGTGCCGATGATCGTCACCGTCCCCCGGTGACCCCCCCCGGCGCCCGCCTCATCCGTCGCGCGCACGGTGAAGATCTCCTGTACCGTTTCGTTGGCACTGAGGCCCTGGATCGCCGTGTCGGCGGGATCGTCCAGCGTGTAGGTCCAGCCGCCGTCCTGACCCACCGTCAGCGTGCCGTAGCTGCCACCGCCAACCACACTCCAGATCGCAGTATCGCCGATATCGGCGTCCGTCACCGTGAGCTCTCCAGAGACACTCGATGCCTGGTCTTCCGTTATGGTGCCGGTCGCTGTCCCGCTGATCACCGGTTCGTCATTGGTGCCGATGATCGTCACCGTCACCCGGTGATCCACCTCGGCGCCCGCCTCATCCGTCGCGCGCAGGGTGAAGATTTCCTGCACCCTCTCATCGGTGCCGAGGCCCTGGATCGCGGCATTGTCCGGATTGGTGAGGGTATAGGTCCAGCCGCCATCCTGGTCGACGCTCAGCGTGCCATAGCTGCCGCCACCCACCACGTCCCAGGTGACCGTGTCGCCGATATCGGCATCTTTGACGGTGAGCTGGCCGGAGACAGTTGCAGACTCGTCCTCCACCACCGAGCCGGTGGCCGCCCCGCCGATCACCGGGGCATCGTTGGTACCGACGATCGTCACTGTCACCTGGCGTTCGTCCGTGTCGCCCGACTTGTCCGTGACCCGTACGCTGAACACGTCCTGCGCCGTCTCATCGGCACTGAGACCCTGGATCACAGCACTGTCCGCATCGTCGAGGGTATAGGTCCAGCTGCCGTCCTGCCCCACCGTCAGCGTGCCGTAGCTGCCGCCACCCACCACGCTCCAACTGGCTGTGTCGCCGATATCGGCGTCGCTCACCGTGAGCTGGCCGGAGATGCTCGGCGCCTGATCCTCCGTTACGATGCCGGTGGCCGCCCCGCCGATCACCGGGGCGTCATTGGTGCCGACGATCGTCACCGTCACCTGCCTGTTCACGTCGGCGTCGGCCTGGTCGGTCGCCCGGACCGTGAAGACTTCCTGCACCGTCTCGTTGGCGCCGAGGCCCTGGATCGCAGCATTGTCCGGATTGGTGAGGGTATAGGTCCAGCCGCCATCCTGGTCGACGCTCAGCGTGCCGTAGCTGCCGCCACCCACCACGCTCCAGGTGGCGGTGTCGCCGATATCGGCGTCTTTGACGGTAAGCTGGCCGGAAACGGTTGCGGATTCATCCTCCACCACCGAGCCGGTCGCCGTGCCGCCGATCACCGGCGCGTCGTTGGTACCGATGATCGTCACCGTCACCCGGTGATCCACCTCGGCGCCCGCCTCATCCGTCGCGCGCACGGTGAAGATCTCCTGCACTCTCTCATCGGCGCCGAGGCCCTGGATCGCCGTGCCGGCGGGATCGTCCAGCGTGTAGGTCCAACCGCCGTCCTGGCCAATGGCCAGTGTGCCGTAGCTCCCGCCGCCAACCACGCTCCAGGTGGCGGTGTCGCCGATATCGGCGTCCGTCACCGTGAGCTGCCCAGAGACACTCGATGCCTGGTCCTCCGCTATGGTGCCGGTCGCTGTCCCGCTGATCACCGGTTCGTCGTTGGTGCCGATGATCGTCACCGTTACCTGCTGATCCACGGCAGCTCCCGCCGCATCCGTCACGCGCACGGTGAAGATTTCCTGCACCCTCTCATCGGTGCCGAGGCCCTGGATCGTGGCATTGTCCGGATCGGTGAGGGTATAGGTCCAGCCGCCATCCTCGCCGACGCTCAGCGTGCCATAGCTGCCACCACCGACCAGGCTCCAGGTGGCGGTGTCGCCGATATCGGCGTCTTTGACGGTGAGATGGCCGGAGACAGTTGCAGACTCGTCCTCCACCACCGAGCCGGTCGCCGTCCCACTGATCACCGGAGCATCGTTGGTACCGGCGATCGTCACCGCCACTTGGTATTGGACCGAGGCGCCCGCCTGATCCGTGACCCGGATCGTGAAGACATCTTGCACCGTCTGGTCGGCCCTGAGACCCTGGATCGCCGTGCTGTCCGGATTGTCGAGGGCATAGGTCCAGGCACCGTCCGTGTCGAGGCTCAGCGTGCCATGATTGCCACCACTGACCACCAGCCAGGTTGCCGTATCACCGGTATCGACATCCGAGGTAGTCAACTGACCGGAGACGGTCGGCGCCTCGTCCTCGGTCACCATGCCGGCCGCCGTGCCGCCGATCACGGGGGCATCATTGGTGCCGAGGATCGTCATCGTCACCTGATGATCGACAGAGGCACCGGTCTGATCGGTCGCCCGGACCGTGAAGATCTCCTGTATCGTCTGGTCGACACGCAGAGACTGCGCAGCATCGTTATCGAGAGTATAGGTCCATGCTCCCGTCGCAGGATCGATGCCGAACGAACCGAACTGACCCTCAGGCTGGCTGACCATGGACCAGGTCATCGCGCCGCCATTGGGAGACATGGCCACTAATCGGCCGGTTGCCTCCAGCAGCTCGTCTTCCGTGACGCTGCCCAAGTCATCGCCACCTGCCAGTGGCGGATAATGGCCGGGAGGTCGCGTATCCTCGCCGTTGCCGCTGTCAGTCGGGTCGCCATCGTCTGCAGCGCCACCTTGCGGCAGATCGGGCGGGGCGGGGCCAGCTGGCGGGTGCGGCGGCATCGCGTTCCCACCGCCGATCGGGTCAGCCAGGCTGACTGGGATGCCATCGGGTGATTCCGAACGCAGTCGAGCGGAGACGGGATCAGAATTGCCTGAGCCGCCAGCATGGACCGCGTCATCGCCGTCGCTCCCTGAGGAGGCATGATCACTGTTGATGCCGCCGTCAGATTCGGCCGATGCCCCCTTCTGGGGCGATCCGAACTGATCTGATTCTACCGGTGTCGCGCCACTCCCTCCCTCACCGGCATCCGATCTCGCCGGCGGCTGGCCTTCGGGGCCAAAATCCCAGCCGATCGGCGATTCCTCCCGGGCCTGTTCTAGCGGACCGATCGGCTTTTCGACGGCCTTCTTAGTGTTCGTCGTCAAGGATGCGCCAGTTGTGCCCATGCCACCTTTCGTGAACTTGGCCATGATGATCCTCCTTTGCGGCGCTCCTCCTCAGCGATGATCCGCTTTCAGCGTTCGCGCAATGCAGTATCTGCCGCAAGGTAGATTGGCTTCAGCAGATACTGGAAGATACTCTTCTCGCCCGTTAGAATGGCGGCCTCGCCCGTCATGCCCGGCGTTACGATATGTGTCTTGTTCGTGCCGACGTAAGGCTGATCGAGATCAACTTCGACCAGGAAATACGGCATCTGTCCGTTCTCACTTAGCGCACTTGAAGGTGCGATGCGGGCGAGCCTACCCGTGATTGAGCCAAACCGGCCATAATCGAAGGCATCGGATTTTACGTCCACCTTCTGGCCGACCTGCACGAAGCCGATATCATGAGACGATACGCGCGCCTGCATCAAGACACCACCCTCGGTCGGCACGATCTCGCAGACTGTGCCGCCGGCTGGAATCACCGTACCGATCGGTGTCTCCGATATCTTCTGTATGATGCCGGCAATGGGTGCCCTGACTTCGATATCGAAGGAACGACTTTGATACGCCCTCTGTGTCGCCTCCAATTCGCTCAGTTCCCCCATGAACTCGCTGCGCTGGCTAAGGGCATCGCTGGCGGCCTTGGCCATGATCACCCCGCGTTCGGCTTCAAGGCTCTTGATGCGTGCCGCGTGCTGATCGAGTGATGCGACAAGCTGGGTATAGATCCGCTCGGACTGTGCGGCTTGTTCCTCGACCTGGGCGAGACGATTGGGCGCGATGACGCCCTTGCTTACGCCGCCACGCATGCGCTCCAGCAGTTCTTTCGTAGCGTTGAGACTGGACTTCGCCGCCGGAATCTCGCTCTGGGCAGCGGTCAGCGCCGATCTTTCCTCATCGATCTGCCGGTCAGCCTGTTCCAGATTGCGCTCACGCTGGCGTACCAGCTCCACGTTCAGCTCTTCAGCTTCTCTCACCGTGCTTGCGTATCGATCCTGGAATCGGGCGAACCGAGTCGGACGGCCGCTGGCAAAGGCGCTAAGCCGCTCTATCTGAATCTCCAGATATGCAATGCGTACCTCAGCGCGCTGGAGAGCACTCACCAAATCGGCGGCACGGAATTTAGCGATCGGTTGTCCCTTCTGCACGGCCTCGTCATTGCGAACCAAGACAGCTTCCATTGCACCGCCCTCCGGCGTCTGGATCACTTGTACCCGTTGCACCGGCACAAACTCACCACGTGCACGCGCCACCTCTTCAACTTTTACGAAAAGCGACAGCACGACCAGAATGGCCACCAGACCAATAACGCCGATCAGCAGCATGCGGATGCCACGCGTCACCTGCGCATAGTCGATATCGCTACCGATCTGCGTTGCAGGCCGACGTTCCTCGGCAATGGCGAGGGTAATGCTTTTGCCCGCCCGGCTATCGCTATCCACGCGATCCTCCTATCCGATCTTGTCTACGGGTTGCATCGTCGGACCGACATGCAGCACATTGCCGCGTTCGATGACCACCATCCGATCGCTGTTCTTGATATGAGTGGTCGAATACGGTGCCCAAATCACTGTCGTCCGCCCGCGAATGGAATCGAGATAGCGTTCGATCCTCGCTTCCCAGGCCGGGTCGCCGCCCAAGCCCACGCCATCCAGCAGCAGGACTGGCGGCGAGCCGAGCGTTGCTGCGACGAAGGCGACGAAATACCGAAGCTTTAGCTCCGCATGGTTTTCGCTAAACGGCTTGAGTTGCCGATCCAGCAGGTTCCCTGTCGCGTCGGCAAAAGCCGGCATCTTTTGCCAGTCAGGGCCGAGTACCTGTTCAAAGGCAAGCAGGGCATCCTCATCCCGCAACGTCGGCGCACGCAGCCGCAAATACTCACGCACGGTGATCGGCAGTGCCGGCACCACCTGCGGCACATAGCCGATCCAGGCGCGATATTCCGTGGCATCAAATTGCCGGATGTCCCGACCGCTCACGAGCACGCGTCCAGCTTGTGGCCGGCGCAACCCCGCCATGCATTCCAGCAGCGCCGTCTTGCCGCCGCCATTGGGGCCGACAACAGCAACGCGCATGCCGGCCTGCACGGTGAACGATACACTGTTCAAAGCGGCCTCGTGATCGCCATCGGGGCGGTAGTAGAGGCGATCAACGGTAATCGTGACATTGGCAAGCCCAAACGGACTGGAGATTTCGACGCCCGCCTGCTCGGCCGGTGTCGCCATCAGTTGATCAAGCTGTCGAACCGAGCTGCGGATCTGCCGCAAGCGAACCAGAGAACCGAAAGCCTGCTGTGCCGGCGTGGTGATCCGCCAGATCAACATCATCGCAGCCACAAGCCCACCCGCATGCATGACACCATTGAGCACAAGCAGGATACCGACGCACATGGTCGCGAGCACGGTGAGCATGCTGAGCGCCTGCCCGATCGCCTGGGCGCGAGCGACGGCAATGGCGTAATCGCAATTCCGTGCCGCTGCCTCCCGGGCATATTCGGTAAAGCGGTTCAGCCATTGGCTGCCGGCGCCCTTATGATAGAAGGCATCGATACCGAGAAAGGCAGCTCCGGCATGTTCCTCGAGCCGCGCCGATGCGGCACCGGCAGCGCTCGATTTGCTGGAGACATAATCTGCCGTCGGGAAAGCCAGCGCCGCATAGCATGTGAGAGAGACGATCGGCACGAAAACCAACCACCCCCCCAAAATTGCAATCGCCACCAGGAAAATCACGAGAAACGGATAATCAATCAGATTGGTGCCACCGAAGCCGCTCAAGAATTGTCGCGCATTTTCAAAGCTGCGCATGCGGATGACATTGTTTGGAACACCCAGCTTGGTCGAGATATCGAGTGGAAGACTCAGCATCTTGCGCATCGTCGCTTCGCCGATGCGTGTCCCGGCCCAACTGCCCATCCGGGAGATAACGATCTGACGGCCAACTCTCAACGCCCAGGCACCGAGCGCGATGACGATCACGAGCAGGGCGATACCCCAGATGGAATCGGCGGTGCCCGATGGGATCACGACGCTGTACACGATCATCGTATAGAGGGAAACGGCGAGTGCGAGCAAGTTGATCAACGAACTCATGGCGAAGAGCTCGAATAATTCATCGCGCATCCGCTCGAATAAGCCGCGGAACCAGTTCGGCCGGGCCTCATCGACCGGATGGAAATCGAGATCCGGATCGACCGCCAGGATCGTATCGCCAGCCACCAGCGCGAATGCCTGCTCTACCCCGTCAACCAGCCAACGATCCTTGCCATCCGCCTGGCCAAGATAGATGGCTACTTCGTTAGCGCGTTGGACCAAACTGCCAGCCCGCAGCCGCTTTGTATCGGAAGCGTTTCCCTGTGCGAGGATGCGATTGACCTGAAAGCCGATATCCGACAACAGTCGCTCAAGATGCACGATGGAGAAGGGAACCTCTGGTGATGGCAACAGAGCGGCAAGGCTTCGCCCTGTACCGGGCCAGCCCAGGGCTACCAGCAATTCAGGCAATGCGGCAGCCACCGGGGAATTGGTCTGGCGTTCGAGTCCGACAACGGCTTTCAAGCGATTCAGCCAAATCGTCTCGCTCCACCCCGATGGCGGTTGCGGCGAGGTCGACGACATATGGAGAACTGGCGGCATCGGAATGGATTCATCGTTCATGATCCACTCCTCGCTCAACACGGATTTTCTGATCGGCAAGCTGCAACAGGATCGGATTACCCGACACCAGAAAGACCGTGATATGTCCTTTGAGTTCCTGCAAAATTTCGATAAGTTTGCGCATGCCGTCGAGGTCGAGCGCACCGCCGATCTCATCGAGGCAGAGAATCGCCGGGCGCCGCACCAGGGCGCGAATGAGGCCGATGCGGACGGCAATGCCCGGGCTCACGATCCCTCTGCTGGCCGGCCCCATTGACGTCATCAGCCCCTGACGCAGGCTATCGACAAAGACATTCAATCCCAGGCGCTGCGTGAGGCTGATCGCATCGGCATTATATTGCGGACTGAACAGGGTGAGATTGTCGAGCAGCGAGCCGCGAATCAGCTCAGTGCGGGCACTCACCATGGCAATACTGCGCTTGAGGCTAAGGCTGTTATAGGCCGCACTCGGTAGACCGTCGAAAGTGATGTTGAGATCGAGGGAATCGTCCAAGCGTGCCACGGATTCAAGCAGGGCGGTAGCCGTGAGCACGTCGGCAGCATCGACGTGAACGACGCTGCCCTGTCGGATCGATACCAGACCGCCGCCAATCGTCCTGCCGGATATGTCTATCGTGCCGCCATGAAATATCTCCTCGCCATTGCCCCCGCTCCATAGCGGTGCCTCGGGCAGCGATAGAACGCGTTCGATTTTGCGTTTCGCCTCATCCCGGTAACCAAGTCGACTCAGATAGACAAAAGCCCCCATGGCAGGACCGATGGATCGCCCCGCCAGCAATGTGCAGGCAGCCAGCCCACCGGTCGTCAATTGACCATTGACGACCATGAACGCACCGATGGTTACGACGGCAATCGTCGAAATCTGCGCCAGCAACATGCCGTTTTCGCGGATCAGAGTCATTCGGTTTTCGACGCGCGCGCTGGCATTCATCGAGTGGGCGACCGCGTCGCGGTAGCGACGGGTCAGCATTGTCTCGGCGGCCATTGCTTTAACTTCGACAAGGCCGCCGAAAATTCCCCAGGCCAAGTCGCGCCGATGCGCATCCGCCGTTTCGACGTCGCGTATTGCCGAGGTGGTCGCGCGCGCAACAAGCAATGCCGCGAGCAGCGCGATGATGGTAAGGCCCAGCGGAATGAGGGCCAGCCAGGACGCGATATAGGCGATCAGCGCGATATAGGTCAGCACGAAAGGCAGTTCATGCAAAGCCGCGGCGGCGTTGCCGGACCAGAAGTCGCGTACCTGTCCGACCGCGCGCACGGCATCCAACAGTGCCGGCACACCAAGGGCATGCACGGTCTTGGCATTGGTTCGCATCAGACGATCGAAAAGATGAACGGTCATCCGGCTTTCAAATGCGGCGCCGACGTGAGCAAACAAAACAGCACGCCCATAACGCAGCAACGCTTCCAGCAAGATCGCCACGATAACACCTGCGGCGAGGACAAACGTCGTGGCATAGGCCTCGTTCGGAAGAATACGGTCGTAGGTCTGAAGTAAGGCGAGAGGAACGGCCAGAGCCAGGATATGGGCGCCGACCGAAGCCGCAATCGCCAGTATTGTGATACCTGCCGGTTTAACGTCGTCCACAGGCTGCGACACTTTAGGAACCCCCCTTTTTAAAGCAGGGCGTGCGTATCACAAGAGGCAGTACGCCTATCTCTAACCGTTAGTTAGTCAGTTATTCCTCCGATACAGCTGAGTTATTTTAGGCACATTTTCTTACTTTGTAAATTGCTGCTAATGTGCAGCCGAGAGTCGATTTACCCGCAAGAGCAGTTAAATAAGCTCATGCGATCTGTCCAATGGAGGTCGGTCAGATTGTCTCTTGGCTCGCCCGAACTGTCGGATGAGATGCAGCCCGGTGCCGAAGCAGGACGCCTTCTTCATTACCGACGATGTTATTATTTAAGCGAATAACCTCTCTTCATATCGCTCCTTATGGGGGCCCTTTACGCTTCGACCGCGTTAAATCAACAATTGCGTTATTTCCCGGACAATCTACCGAGCTACGGCCGCCGCCGTCGCCCTGACCTTCGCGTTCAAATCGTCGATGTCGCTCTGGGATATGGCGGCCTCGCCATGAAGGCGCGCGGCCCTTCCGGCGTTCGTTCGGGCGAGCGCCAGGTCACTCTGCGCGCTGGCGAGAGCCGCACGCGCACGCGCCGCCTCGAACGGACGCGGATCGATCGTGAAGAGAAGTTCCCCCGGCTTCACGATCGCTCCGTCGCGATAATGCACGCCGGTCACCTGCCCCGAGCCAAATCGAACGGACGCGCACCCGTTCGGAGTTATGGATTCCGCCAACCACCTGGGTATGACCGGCAACGGTAGGCTGATCGCTCATTGGCGGACTTCCACGGAATAGATTTGGCTTCAGGCCGCCACGTCGATGATAAAACGCAGGGTATCTACGCTTAGTTATACGTGGGCACCCTACGTTTAACGAGAGAACTTGGCACAAGGGCCTCGGGCGCCGGATGGGATCAGTCGACAGTCAGCCGCAGGACCGGTCCCGGATAAGCTGCCGAGGATGACGGCATGCTCGGAAAACCGCTGTTCTTAAACGGTGTCTGGTGCGAACCGCACTCCGAAAGCTAATGGGTCACGGATGGACGCGCGCCCGCAGGTCGCAACCGGTTCAGACCGGCCCAGATGATGACCACGGCCGTCAACGTCAGGACGACATCAGCCGCGAGTGCAAGCTGAATCCCAACCAGCAAGTCAGCCCGAATCGCCATCACGGCGCTGAGGACTGGGATGCCGACAGTGACCGCCACCCGTTGGCTGGTGGTCACGAGACCGGAGGCGAGCCCTTTATGGCTGTCCGGAACGTCCGAGGTGGCGGTGACCGTTGCGGCGACGACAGCGGTGATGTGCCCGAAAAAGCCGATGAAGAGCGCTGGGATCAGCAGCCAGAGAGAGTTCGACTGAGCGCCAAGCAGGATCAGGGGCGCGGTGAGGCCACCCTGGACCAGCATCGCCGCCAGGAGGACAGTATGTGCGCCACGACGCTCGATAATTCGGCCCGCTACGACGCCTGCAGCCACCGAGGAGAGGCCAGGAACGCCGAATATCAGGCCGGTCGTCACCGGACCGAGATGAAGCACGTCCTGCAGGTATAGCGTCATGAGGAAGACAAGTGCAGCCTCCATCGAGAAGATGGTCAGAGCGGCCAGGTTCCCCCACCGAACCGACGACCGCTTCAGCATTTCGATCGCGACCAGTGGCGCGGCTGTTCGGCGCTCGATCTGGAAGAACAGCACGAACAGGATCAGTCCAACGGTCAATACGGGCAGGGACCGATCGGTGATGCCGAAGACGGTGGCAAAGAGGGCTAGCGTCACGGACGCTGCACCTGGAACGTCGAGCCGCACGCCCTCGCGCGGATGGCCCGCGGGAACCACGAACGGCGTTAGGACCAGGATCATGAGAGCGACGGGGACGTTAATCAGGAATGCCCAGCGCCAGCTCAGCGCGCCGACGAGCATCCCACCGGCAATCGCTCCGAACGTGAAGCCCCCCGAAAGCAACGCGCCGCTCCAGCCCAATACGCGGGCGCGTTGGCCTTCGTCGGCGAAGGTTGTGATCAGCAGCGCCAACGCCGCGGGAGCCGTCATCGCGGTAGCCACGCCCTGGAGCGTTCGAGCGATGAGAAGTAGAGCTGAACTAGTCGAAAGGCCGCCGAGAAGCGACGCCACCGCGAGAAGCGACAGGCCAGCAAGAAAGATGCGTCGACGCCCGTAGAGATCGCCAAGCCGCCCGAACAGGAGCGAAAGCCCGGCGGACGGAAGCGCGAAGGTCGTGGTCACCCAGGGAAGGTCATCGACTCCAAGACCTACGGCTTTTCCGACCATGGGTAAGGCGACGTTCAGGATCGAGAAGTCGGCCGACAGCATAAAGTTGGCGCCGAGAAGAAGTATGAGGATCAGCCGCTGCCGGGTCGTCATCGTGAGCGCCTCGTTTGGACGCCCCTCGATGGTGTCTGATGTTGTCATCGAGCAATTTTCCTGAATTTGCCGGTCGAGACGGTTCCGATGCGCTGATCGATCGCGCTATCGATCAGCTCTCCCCGCCCTCTGTGTGGAGACTTCATGCGCCCAGATGCGGCCGCCTGGGTTTCGCCACGGCGATCTACCGGTTTGATGGCCGAAGCCGATCGTAGTTGCGCCGAAACAGCGCCACAGAACCGTCCACGCCCAGCCGGTCTATACTGGCGACCGTCCAGCCATGACCCCACTCGAAGGGGCGCCCTAAGCCCTCAGCCACCAACTCAGAGCAGAGGCGGGGCGAGGTCGCTAAGTGAATCGAGCCGTTGAGGTGGATGTGGCCGAGTTCGTCCGAGCCGACATAGAAGTCGATCCCGTCGACACGATTTGGCTGGTCGAAACGCCAGTGCGTCGTGGCCTCGACCTCCGGCCATGCGGCCACGGCGTCGGCCACCGCCTTCAACTTCCCAGTCAGCGCAGGCGGCGGGGCAATTCGACCTTTGGCCTCGCGCGGTAAGGTGGAGAGTGCTTGATCAGTCATATCTGCTCCTTGCTCCGTCAATCGGAGGTTTAAGGCGTTGCGATGCTCGCAGCGGCGCCTCGAACATCGCCTGCCTCGCTCCCGTCAGCGCTCCGGCAGTCATGCTGCCTCCCGTTTGCAGGAAGGTGGTTCCAGAGCCGTCCCATCTTGTGCTAAAACGAAGGGAGACTACGTTTAATATACGTAGGGTTCCTACGTTTAGCAAGAGCATCGTCCGACGTGCAGCAAGAATCCTCTCGTAACTCGACGCGCCGACCGCGTTCCGACGGTGAGCGCAACAGAGCCCGTTTAATCGCGGCGGCTAAGCGAGCCTTTGCCGAAAAAGGCGCGGGCGTCGGTCTCGAGCACATCGCACGCGACGCAGACGTCAGTATCGCGACCCTTTACCGCCACTTTCCGACGCGCGACGAACTGATCTCGGCGGTGTATCAGCAGGAAGTCACAGCGCTGATCGAGGAAGCCGATCAGCTGATGATCGAGCGAGAGCCCGTGGCTGCGCTTCGCGAATGGCTGATGTCGTTCGTGGAGTTTCTCGACGCCAAGCACGATATGGCGGCGGCGATGGACACGCTCATCGGCGGGCCTGAACCCATCTACAGCAAAACCCCGCAACGCCTCGACGTTCCCGTCAAGGCGCTGGTCGCCCGCGGGGTCGCGGCCGGTGTCTTTCGGGATGACATCGAGCCGCACGATTTGCTTCGCGCGCTCTCTGGCGTGGCACACGTTAGGCCCAGTAAAAACTGGAAGCGACAAGCAGTTCGGATGGTCGATCTTCTGCTCGGTGGTTTGCAGCTCAACGCGCGAGACCACGACTAGAGGCTGTCATGCTGACGCCGTGTCGACGAAGATCGAACACATGACATGGAGCCTCGAGATGTCCGACTATGAGTTCTACTACTGGTCCGTGCCGTTCCGTGGTCAGTTCGTGCGTGCCGTCCTCGCTTATGCCGGAAAGACCTGGACCGAAGGCGGCGACGACGCCATCGCGCGGTTGATGGAGGGAACGGTGAAGCATATGCCGGTACCCTTCATGGGGCCACCCCTGCTTATCGACAAGAAGGCAGACTTCGCCATCGCCGAGATGCCGGCCATCATTCTTTATCTGGGCGAGACCCTGGACCTCATGCCCGCCACCGCGGCGTTGCGCGCGCTCACCCTGAAGATCGTCAATGATGCCAACGACGTGATCGACGACATCACCTTGGATGGCGGCCGTGAGATGTGGACGCAGAAGCGCTGGCACGCCTTCGTTCCCCGCCTGAAGAAGTGGATGTCGCTCTGGGAGGAAACCGGCCATCGCCATGGCCTGAAGCCGGATTCCGGCTTCCTACTGGGCGGCAAGGCGCCGGGCATCGCGGACGTCGTGACGGCCACCCTGTGGTCGACCATGGCAGACCGTTTCCATGAGATCGAGGCGATCTTGGAGCAGGCCGCGCCCCTGACGGCATCCCTGACGCGGCGGGTTGCCGATCTGCCGCCGCTGACCAAGCTGGCCGCCAAGGCCCGAAAGGATTATGGCGACGCCTATTGCGGTGGCCAGATCGAGGCCTCGCTGCGCAAGGTCCTGAGCGCTTAGAGTATGATCGCCTTCTCTTCCTCCGTCTCGGCTCTTGGCTATTCGCGAGGCTTTTGACTGCAACCGGGAGCAAGAATCAGAACAGCCTCTAGGAGCCGTTCGGCAACACTCGGCTCTGCAATCGCATATCGAGTGAAGTAATGCGCGCGCGGGTGTATCCGGTGGCTGATACTGCGCAACCGGGTGGCTCACGCCGTGAAGCGCAATCCACCATCGCAGATCAGCGTATGACCGGTGATGAAGTCGTCGCCAATTAAGGGTTCAGGAACGGCAGCGCCGCCTGCGCCGTCGCGAAGTGCGCGTACACCTTCTCCTCGAAACCGAGCTTGACGCCGGCGAGGCCAGGCTGCAAGGGGGCTTGACAAACTCCCTACTAGAAGGTAGTTTATGGAATGAGCAATTTATCTAGTACCTCTGACGACATCCTGGCCTGTGCGCGTTCCCTGATCGTCGCCGGCGGCTACAACGGTTTCAGTTATGCCGACATCGCTGATGTGGTCGGGATTCGTAAGGCGAGCATCCATCACCATTTCCCGAGCAAGGTCGACCTGGTCCGAACTCTGCTTGCGCGGTATCGGGAAGAGGCTGAAGCGGGCTTGGCGAATCTCGAACGTCAGGTATCCGATCCCTCCGAGCTGCTTCGATTCTATGCTGGGTATTGGGAAGCCTGCATCGCGGACGCCAGTGCTCCGTTTTGTGTCTGCGCGCTGTTGGCAAGCCAGCTACCCGTTCTGCCCCCGGAGGTTGGCCTGGAGGTCCGGGCGCATTTCCGCTCCTTGTCGACGTGGCTGACATCCGTGCTGGAGCGCGGCGCGCGGCACGGCCAATTCCAACTGATGAGTACACCTCGTGCCGAGGCCGAAGCGTTTATGGCGACAGTCCACGGCGCGATGCTTTCGGCGCGCGCCTATGGCGATCCGAAGATATTCGGCATCGTGACAGGCTCGCTCTTGGAGCGACTCGCTCCGCGCTTCCCTCCAGATACGGTGCAAGATCTCAAATAACCGTAGCCGTAATCGCTCTGCGACGTTTGTCGAGAATCCCTACCTACTAGTCGAAAGGACATTCCAAAGATGGCTCAAAGTGGCGATCTTTCTCACGCCTCCCAAGAACAATGGCTCAAGCTCTATTACTTCGTTCGGACAGCGTTCTCGGCTATCTGGGTGGCGGCTGCCTTTATGGCGGGACAGGATTCCTCGGTGATCGCGGCGGTTTTGCTCGTGGCGTATCCTGCATGGGATGCCCTCGCCAATCTTATCGACGCGTCGTTCAGCGGAGGATTGGGACAGAACCGTACGCAGACCATCAACGTCGTGGTCAGTGCGGTGACAACTCTCGCGGTCATTCTGGCGCTGGGGATGAGCATGAATTGGGTGCTCGGCGTGTTCGGCCTATGGGCGATCCTGTCTGGCCTGCTTCAACTCGGCACCGCGGTCGGCCGTTGGAAGAGCTATGGTGCGCAGTGGGCGATGATCCTGAGCGGAGGGCAATCGGCGTTGGCAGGCACATTCTTCATCGTGCAAGCGCGCATGCCGATGCCGCCATCCATCACCAACGTGGCCGGCTATGCCGCAGTAGGCGCCTTCTACTTCCTGGTTTCGGCGATGTGGCTGACCGTGAGCCAAATGCGGCGGAAGGCCATATAGGCCCGGTCTCATCCTAGCTATCGCCGAACCGATCAAACGCGCCGTCAGCCGACGACACCCTTCCGCCGAATCGTCGGCCTCACACCCCTATTGAACACCAAGGAGACTGAGATGTTTGGCATCTCACCGCTCGGCTGGGCGCATACGCTCGGCAGCTTGCCCGCCATTCCACTGGCTATCTATATGTTTGCTCGCCACGGACAGATTATGCCTCGGTCAGCGCCCGGCGTCGCTTATTTCGTCTCGATGCTGATCGGCGCGGCAACGGTGTTCCTCGTCGCGCATCAGCCGGTGAGCTACGGGATTGGCGCGGCAACGATCCTTCTGCTGCTCGCCGGATACGGTATCGGTCGTATTTCGAGTTTTGGGCGTGCGAGCAAGTACCTCGAAACAATCTTTCTCAGCCTGACGGCGTTTCTGCTGATGTTGCCGACCGTTACCGAAATCCTGCGCCGTGTTCCAGACGGCCACCCCTTAGTTACCGATCTGAACTCGCCGCTTCTCCTAGGGTCACAAGCCAGTCTCCTCGTCATTCTCATCGTTGGCTTGACAGCCCAAATCATCCATTTGCGCAGGCAAGGCAGGCTCGCGGTATTTGCCTCGCTAGCCACGACGTCCGCCGAATGATGTGGGTGGACGGATAATTCGGCGACGGCGTTCGACACCGATGATCGACCGTCGATGGGGAGTGCCGACCTCACGTGGATCGCGTATTCCCCTCGCATCGCTGATCCAGACACTCGCCGTTGCCGCACACCTGAACTTCCGCCACCCCGCCAACGCGTTCGGCGTCCGGCTGACAGAGGCCGGCAGACATTTCGTCGAGCTTGTGCTGCCGGTGTCAATCAATGGGACCATGCCGTGAAGACGGCCGGTATGCGGCATCGGGAGAGTGTGGCCGTCTGCGCATCGGCGTTCCTGCCCTGATCCCTCGCAGCTCCCTCGCGGGACTGATCGGTCAGTATCGCGAAGTCTATCCCCACATCGAGATTGAGATGACGGACAGCAGCGCCCGCGATGCCGTCATGCAGCTTCGCGCCGACCGTCTGGACATCGTATTCGTGGCTGGCACGTCCGGACTGCCCGATTGCTATTCGCGCGCTATGGTAACTATGCGCCAGAAACAGACGTCGCTCGGACAACGAAGTTGACCTCGGATGCTAGCTCGACTATCCATTCGGTTGCAGCGAGGCAAAACGCGCTGTCGTAGGCGTTACCGTCATCCAACGCGTCCTTTGTCGAGAAGGTCCCAGCAGGGAAATCTCGATTTTGAAGGCGCGCGGTATGCATTTACTTCGTCACCCAGAGCCGATCTTTTGCGACGACCACCAGATCATGGTCTTCGATCGAGTGAGGTATGGGTTTCGACGATCACGCCGCAGCCTTTCCTGAAACGAGACCTTTGGGAAGGTTACAGCTATGAGAATGACCGATAACACCATACTTGTCACTGGCGGCACGAGCGGGATTGGTCGCGCGCTGGCCGAAGCTTTTCATGATCGAGGCAACCGCGTCATCGTCACGGGACGGCGGCGCGATCTGCTTGAAAGTATCGCGGCCGGTCGCCCCGGCATCGTCGGGATGCACCTTGACCTAGATGATCCCCATTCCTTGGCGCGCTTGGCGAGCGATGTCCGCGTGCGTTTCCCCGACGTTAATGTGCTGATTGCGAATGCTGGGATTTCTCGAACCGAGGACATGGCGTCTTGTGATTGGGATGTGGCCGAGGCCGAAGCGATTGTGCAGACGAATATCCTGGGTGTGCTGCGTGTGACGGCTGCCTTCTTGCCGACATTGAGGGAGCAGCTCAACGCTACCATCATGGCGACCAGTTCCGCGCTCGCCTTCGTGCCTCGCGCCGACTTCGCCACATATTGCGCGAGCAAGGCATTCCTGCATTCATGGTTGGTATCGCTGCGTTACCAGCTTCGCACCTTGCCTGTCGAAGTTCTCGAATTGTCGCCGCCCTATGTCCAGACCGAGTTGACCGGCGCTGCACAGGCGGCCGACCCTCGCGCGATGCCTCTGGACTCTTATATTTCGGAAGTGATGGCGATGCTTGAGCGCGGTAACCACCCGCGTGGTGAGTTACTTCTTGAACGTGATCAGGCGCGCCGCTGGGCTGAACGTGATGGGACTTATGACAGCATTTTTGCTGCCATGAATCCTGTCAAGGCGAACGAGACAACGTGGAGGGCGAGTACCGGTTACGATGCGTCTCCGCCAGTTCAGCAGCAGTAACGAGGCCGGCGGCGGCACAAGCACAACCCGTCCTATTTGCCGCCGCAGTATCCGGCAGCCCTCCCGCCGAAGCCATCACCATAATGTTGTTGGGCCGAGCGACCCAAGCTTGAATTGTTCGCTATGCCACGCCGTCAGCCGTCGGTCGAAACGGTAACGGACTTCCAGGCTTCGATCTTATGCTTGAGGCGTTCGACCTTGTCCGAGACAAGTCCAAGGGCATCGCTGCCGAGCAGGAGCTGTGGTGGAGGGTTGTCAGACTCGACTAAGCCTAGAACGGCTGCTGCGAGCTTGTCGGGATCGCCGAGTTGCTTGCCGCTCTTGGCCTGCCGTGCCTGCCGGATGGGATCGAACAGCGCGTCGTAGTCCGCGATCGATCGCTCGGTCCTCATCATTGAGCGTCCGGCCCAGTCCGTCCGGAAGGAACCGGGGCACAAGGCGGTCACGTGGACGCCGAACGGCGCCATTTCCGCGCGCATGACTTCCGAAATGCCCTGAAGGGCGAACTTGCTTCCGCAGTAATAGGCGATGCCGGGCAGCCGCCCGAGTGACAGACGATATTTTCTCACGGTCAAAACGCTGTCCGTGCTGTGTTGCCTAGATTGTTGCCTACGGAGTCGGCGCGAACAATTTAGGAAGCGCCCACTGGCTGCTAAGCTCTTGATTTGCTGGTGCCGCTGCCGCACACGAAGTATTTTGATAACTATCTGTAATAATCCAATTTTCTTTGCACCGCCTCCAATAGAGGGGCACGAAAGGGGGCACGTTTCGAATCCACAACCAGCGCGCCAGCTCCGCGTCGAGCGGCAATGCGATACGTGCATACTCGCTCAGGCCATCTCACCGAAACACTCCAGCCGCAAGAATGCGAAACTACTTTGCTAATGCCGGATATGCTTCAGTCAAAACTCGAAACGCTCTAGGTTAAGGTTGATTTCTAGCTGCAGCCTTAAGGCAGCCTCAACAATCTTGCACTTGCCAAGCGCGCAAGACGCCGCCTCCGATGTTGTCTTGGTCACGCGACGGTTACCACTCCGTGGGGCGCGAGTCCGATTTCTGCAATACGCCGCCATCTCCGGTCGTTAGCCTTTGCCGCGATTGTCGATGCTGGCGTCAATAGGTAGTTTGAGAGCCATGCATTTCGGCGTTGCAATCGGGTCGCATTCGCCTCCGAAACCGCGCTGACGGGTCGCCGGGCAAAAGGGCGACCTGCTGGCCAACATGCGGAGCGGCTGAAAGCCATCCGAAGCCGGGCGAACTCAGTCCCGGCATGAAGATTCTCTGCATTGGCCGACTTCCAGGACCGTGTCGTCCCGTTGCCCCGCTAGAAGGTCCGTTCCTTCAGTAATCAGCGGCAGAAAGGGAGCAACGGCGCCGACTGAGCTAATGCCGGCGACCGAGGGGAGACGCGACCGACATAGTCGAGAAGCGAGGTCACGATATTCCCGGTTTTCACCGAGAACAGCCCAAGCTCGAGTGAAATCGGTCCACCGCGAAAAGCAGTCGGTGCCGTAAGCTGCTTCGACACCACGATGACACTATTTATTGCCTTCGCGTCCAGTTCGACGAGCATCTGAGGCTTGGAGACGGTCGCGAGACTGGCTTTTGCCTCTCCCTCACGCGGAAGTGTGAGAAAGGAATAGACCACACCATTGAAGATTGTTCCAAGCTTCCGCCCGTTCCAGCCGCAACGACTCCAGGTAGAGTTCAACATAGCAATTGTCGGGCTCGAAAGCCTCGTTCAGGCCGGGGATATTTAAATCTGGAGCAGGAATGGACGGGACGAACGTGAGTATCGTCGTCGGCTCCCCCCGAACCTTTGATATGAGGCTGCCCAACCAACCCATCTCTGACCTCCGCTCACCGCAGATCTCGCTCGAGGCGAAAAGGCAACGAGTTTCGATCTAGCTCGCTTCAGGGCGGATGGCTAATGCAATGAGCGGCTGCAGCTTGGTCTCGAACGAACTGAATTAGGAACGAGTTGCGGGTTTCGTAGTGGCGGACTAAACCGGCCAGCCCCGGCCGCGAGCCGGATGTCAGCTATCCAGCTGACGGCTCCCGAAACCGGACCGGTAGCTTCCCATCCGACCCGGCCGTTTCGGGAGCCGAAAGGTTAGGTCCACTTTCGGGCGGTCCACAGGAGCCTGCGGATGATCGGAATGGGCGCGGAGCGGATGCCCACGGTCGAACGGATGCTGCTGTATCCTACTAGGCTTCTCGGATACGTGATGGGAGGCTGGCGTAGCGCAGCGAGCTACTAAGTAGTTGCGGGGGCCAGAAACCACAGACAGTTCAGATTGCCATTGATCGAGATCTGATGTCTTACTCATTGCGCACGAGGAGTTGCACTTGTTCGGGCGCAACCATAAATATTTGAAATAGCTAGATAACTTTAACCGTCAGCTCAGAATATGTCACAGCTCGGGATTTTCCAACAATTGAGCCTGGTCGCCTATTCGGCAGAGCCGCCCACTTGGGCGCCGGATGGTCTTCGCCGCCTCGGATTGAAGAACGAAATCCAGCAGGCGCAACGTGCTGCGCCAAGGTGAAACTGCATGATGAAAAAAAGCGAGTATTTTTGACGAAAAGCAATGCCCTGCGAGGCGGGAATGAGACTGACTGAAATGGCTATGTGGGGGAGGTGTGTCACTGATTGGGATATCTGACGGTGCAAGCCGGCAGCATCGTGCCCTGGCATGATCTCCTGATCGGCGCCACCACCGCTGCCGAAACAGGCGACCAGCTGATCCTCCGCCGTCTCGGCCGGGTTGCCGTTTACGACCGGCAAAGCGGCCTTTATGTCTATGATCTAATCGACGATG
>LNAP01000699.1_pt1 | contig 38170 bp, 38 predicted proteins | sample 602601 | NCBI WGS metagenome assembly LNAP01 (sample SAMN02440304, study PRJNA202911) | soil metagenome | biome: Subtropical and temperate rainforests or woodlands; isolation source: soil samples (1 kg each in a 20% v/v slurry with milli Q water) were... ... | reverse complement strand
GGACGCGGCGACAACTGGGACGGTATGACCGGCACTGCGGGAATCCACAGACTCAACGAACTTCACGCCGTCGGCTAACACAGGGCACACACTCCGACACGACAACCTGATTACTGAACGACTTACCACGCACGCCCCATCCGGGCGGCGGGCTCCGGCCCAGGGGCTCCTTCGAGGAGCCCTTTTTTATGCCTGCAAATTACCTGGAATCCGAAATCTGCTTTTGTGGCGAGGAGCTTGCTCCCGCTGGGCTGCGAAGCGGCCCCGGAACGGGTCAATCCGGAATGTCAGGTAAAATGCGGTTGCAGGGTTTACGACTGCTTCGCAGCCGAGCGGGAGCAAGCTCCCTCGCCACAGATAAATCCCCTCGCCACAAGAGCCCTTCAGCGCAGCGCCGCGATGGCGTCGACGGATTCACGAATCAGCGCCGGGCCTTTGTAGATGAATCCAGAGTAGATCTGAACAAGGCTCGCACCCGCCGCGATTTTCTCGGCTGCATGCTTGCCTTCGGTGATGCCACCCACAGCGATGATCGGCAAGCGACCGGCCAATTCTGCGGCCAGCACTTTTACGGTGTGGGTGCTCTTGTCGCGAACCGGTGCGCCGGACAAGCCGCCCGCCTCGTCACCGTGCTCCATGCCTTCAACACCGACGCGGCTCAGGGTGGTGTTGGTGGCAATCACCGCATCCATCCCGGTTTCGATCAGCGCTTGCGCGACTTGAGCGGTTTCTTCGTCGGTCATGTCCGGTGCGATCTTGATGGCCAGCGGTACGTGCTTGCCGTGGCGCAAAGCCAGCTCCGCACGACGGGTCGCCAGGTCAGCCAGCAACTGCTTGAGCGAGTCTCCGAATTGCAGGCTGCGCAGGCCTGGCGTGTTCGGCGAGCTGACGTTGACCGTCACGTAGCTGGCGTGGGCGTAGACCTTGTCCAGGCAGATCAGGTAATCGTCAACCGCGCGTTCGACCGGCGTATCGAAATTCTTGCCGATGTTGATGCCCAGCACACCCTTGTACTTGGCCGCTGCCACGCGGGCCAGCAGGTGATCGACGCCGAGGTTATTGAAGCCCATGCGGTTGATGATCGCCTCGGCTTCCGGCAGGCGGAAAATCCGTGGTTTCGGGTTGCCCGGCTGCGGACGCGGGGTGATGGTGCCGATTTCGACAAAACCGAAACCCAGTTGCGCAAAACCATCAATGGCCGCGCCGTTCTTGTCCAGGCCCGCCGCCAGGCCTACCGGGTTCGGGAAGTCCAGCCCCATGACCGTCACCGGCATCTTCGCCGGAGCCTTGCACAGCCAAACGCCCGCCCGCGCCGATCAGGTCCAGGGACAGATCGTGGGAGGTTTCCGGGGAAAGTTTGAACAACAGCTGACGGGCCAGGGTGTACATGGGCGGGTTTGACTCTGGGCAATGAAAAGTGGCGGCGATTATAGCCGGGGTTGACCGGCACAGGCGATCTCTTTGCCCGGGCTCAAGGAACCACCGTCTCCTGCAGTGTGTAGGTGTTATCGGTGCGTTTGGCACTGCCAAAGACCAGCGGAAAGTAAATAATCATCGCCATCAAAGCGAGACAGCCGCTCATGATATGGCCCTGGTCACCGTCATCGACCTTGGAACTGCTCAGCAACGACGCTACCGCGCCCATGACCAAAGCGATGGCGTGCCCCGCCGAAAGACGTAACGCCCCGATATCAAGCAGCGCATCCGCCAACTGCGTCCGGGTCGGTCGCCGGACCTCCGCTCGGACCTCCAGGACCATTTGCCGCAAAGCTTCCGGATCGGAAAACACCGAGTCCCACCCAGGGTCTGGAGATAACACGTGCGAACTTTTGCAAAGAATGGAAATGACGTCGTCCACAACAATGCCGAAGCCATTGAGCACGCCCTGGATAGCATCCGCGCCCAGACTGTAACCAAGCTCTGCCGTGGCTCGGGCCGCACCACTCAGCGGTGCCAGCTGCCCCAGTTCTGCCAGAAAAAACTGCGCCGCGCCATAAGCTGCGGTCGCTACGCCGGTGGTTGCCGCGTTGGCGGAGCCGGCATTGTCCTGTAATGGAATGAAAACATTGGCCAAGCCTCTGGCCACTGTATAAATCGACCCGCCGACGACCGCCGGAAGCAACTTGTCAGACGCGCCTGTGAGGTGCGCCGCAATCAGGGCACCCATCGTGATGCTGGCCATGCACACACGCCCCAGGCGCGACGATAGATTCGCCGTACCGTCACACTCATTTCGAATCGCTCCGATCAAGGTCAGCGCCGGGCCGATCATTGTCATTGCGACCATTGCCCACGCTCGGCCGGCCTCAGGTGAATCGCCTTCGCGCAGAGATTGTTCGACGTGGTAGGCAACGACCTGGCGCAGCACCACCGTCAACGCAACGATCAATCCTGTACGACCAGCGACATTGAGTAGATTGAGTCCGGGCCCCTTGACCGCGTCCAGCCACTCCATGCCCGCCTGAAGCACGGTTTGCATTCGACTTTCATGGGTTTGCCCGGTATCTGCAGCATTCAACTCAATTACCCGTGCAAACAGTGACTCATCGACAAGTTCCTCGGGCAGATGCCCACGCTCAATGAATGCGTTGACCCGCCCAACCACAATCCGTTCTGTCTCACCCAATGGCCTGTAGCATTCCTCCATCTGAAGGGTCACTTCACGATTCACCCGTTGCATGCCAGCAGCCACTTGCCTGGGCGTCCCCAATGCGAGTGCTGAAAAACGCGACGATGCAACGAGTGCTGATGGATCAAGCGCCACCGACTCGTTACGCGGCGTCGGATTACCTGCCGATGTGAGAGTTAAGCCTGGTAATGCAGTACCCCTTACTGCCGAGCCAGCAATCAATGTCATCCTTGTATCCTCTCTTTTATTGTTATGCGGGTTGTTTTCCCTGCCTCACCACTCGCTCTTTTCCCATGCATCGTCGCCCATCGGCTGGAACACATCGCGTGTGTAGCTCATGACAAACACATTCATGCTGAAGGCCATACCGTTGGCGCCTTTGATCTCCTTATAGAGCTGTGTTTTTTCCAACCCGTCGTCTTTCAAGCGAACCAATAATTGCAGCGTCACAGCCATCAACGCCTTCGCACTTGGATACGCCGGTGTGACTCCGTCCGTGCCACGCAGCGAACGCAGGAACTCGTAGATGGCCTTTTCCCCCTGCCCCTCCATTGCCAATAGCCGCTGATACAACTCATCGAATTCGGGGTCCGGGCCGGGTCGCTTGCTGCCGTTGACATCGGGCGCTATGCCGGACGCCTGCAACAGGCGTGAGTCAAGCGGCACGACCGCAGACATCTGCTCAAGCCGATGAGTGTTCATCACCGTTTCAATCTTCATTCCACACCTCCGACAGGATTCGTACCGAAACCTGAACACAGCTCACCCAATCGCGTCATCGAGGCCTGATCGAGACATCGCACCGACTCGGGCAGATTTCCCAGTCGGGCCAACAACTGTGGCTCCAGTCGTTGGCAGACCGATTCGATATCAAACTCAAGCAATTGATCGGACAGACGGAACACGTAACGCTCCTCGGGTTGATAGTCGAGCACCAGTGCGCCAGGCCAAAGTCCTTGCAAGCGCAGCCGCAGCGCCTGACCTTGAGGTTTGCAGCGCGCAGGCAGCACCACCTGCAGCGGCGCCCCGGTGTCGGACCGCTCCGTCAGCCAGCGCTCGAGCATTTCATCCAGCCATTCAACGCGCGTCAGCAATTCTTGCAGTAACTGACGCGCGGCCTGAGCCAGATCCTTGCGCAACTGCAGCCCGAGCGTCTGCGACTCGAGCAAACCGTTCGCCAGGTTTTCGGCGGCGCGCAGAATGCCATTTGCATAACCCTCCTGAAACGCCTGGGCACGAATGGCCTGGGCTTCAGATTGAGCCTGCTCGACGCATTCACGGGCCCGGCGTTGCGCCTGTTGCTGTAATGAGCGCCGCTGGCGCGCCGCGTCGAGGTCTGCGCGAGCCACGAGGGCATCACTCGATGCCGGCACATCAGTCAGGATTCGGATGGAGTCGAGCATGCTGCACCGCCAGAAAGAAAAGAGCCGGATCGGCTTCTGTCGCCGGCCACTGGGTGTGCAGGCCGACCACGTGTGGAGAGAATTGCAACGCCAGCCGCTCGAGCAGCAGCGGCGGCAGGAACCCGGACAAACCCGACAGCGCGTTGAAGCCCGCCGCTTCAACCTGCTTCAACGGTTCCGATGACGACTCAAGCGGCACGCTGGCGCGAGGCCCCGGTCTGCAATTGGCGAATTGACGTAACGGCATCGGCAACTGCTGCAATGCACCGCCTCGCGCGAGCTGTGGACACAGTCGCCAGGCACCCATCAGGCACGCGATGTAAGGCAATTGTCGCCACTGCCGGATCCACTGCTGTGCGACGGCCGTCAGCGGCATCGGGGGCCATGGTCCTTGCTCGCCAAGCCCTTCCAGAAGCATCCGGTTGAGCACGCGCCGAGCATCGGGGCTGTCAAACCCCATCGGTATGTTCAACCGCTGCGGGTGCACATAATCCAGCGGCTCCGCAAGAATCCGCCGCAGGCGTTCAGCGCACGATGTCACGCGGCGCCCCTTTCAACAGTCGATAACCTAACCCTGCGCAACCTGCCAACAGCACCGCCGCCAACGACGCCAGCAGCCAGACCGGGCGCGAATCACTTTGCGTTGCAGACATCGACGGCGCGACGTGCTGCGTGGGCGAGCGCTGCGACAACACCACGGAGATGTTTGCGTACTCGACGGCGGCGAAACTGTTTTTGAGAAAGCGCTTGATGTCGGTAATCAGCAACTGTGGCTCGATGTCTCGCTCATGAATGGCCACGGCCGCCAGGTGAATGGGCCCGGCCTTGCGTCCGCCTTCACCGGCATCCAGGTCATAACTGACATGGACCCGCGCCGACACCACACCTTCGAGCAGACCCAGGGACTGTTCGATTCGCTGTTCCAGCGCCGAGTAAAGCCGTGCCTTTTCAGCCCTGGGGGAAGCGACCAGCGAATCGCTGGGAAACATCTCCGCCACTTGCAGTCGTGGCCTGGACGGCAGCGAATAGAGGTTGAGCAAATCGACAGCGGCGGAGAAATCGACCGGGTTGATTTTCACCGCGTACCCGGTTTTGCCGGCGTCGACTTTCGTCGCCGCGATGTTGTTGCGTTGCAGGACCGAAAGCACTTCGTTGGCCTGCTGTTGATCGAGCCCTTCCAGCAGACTCGGCTGCCGGCAGCCGACCAACGCCAGACACAGGAACATCAGCAACGCACCCGCCCTCATGACGCGCGCAACAACGTTTCGGCGGTGCTCACGGCCTTACGGACCAACACGTTGAGCAAATTGATGTCGACGTTGTATTGCCCCATTTGCTCCTGCAGCTGCGCCAATACTTCGGGGCTGGTGATATCAGGGCGCTGCATCAGTTGATTGATCGACGACACGTCCTGGCCGCTGTTGACCGCTGCACCGGCGAACGCGTCGATCAGTCGATTTTCAAGGGAAACGATCGGGCCCTCCTGCAGACTGCGCAGTTCAGTAACGGCCGTGGGCTCAATGAACGAACGGGAAATGCTTTGAATAGACATGCAGTGCACTCATGAAAATGGCCACCGAACAACGATGGCCAGTCAAAAGGAATGGAATCAGCGAGCGGCCTGGATGATCGCCATGTCGATGTCCTTGAAGCCCTTGATCGTGTTGGTCTGGGCGTTTCGGAATACGGTGTAGGAGGAGAATGCGGTCTGGTAAGCCGCCAGCTTCCCGGGATCTGACGCATCCAGCTTGAGATCCTCCAGTGCCTTGTCCAAAGCAGTCTTGAGCCCTGCTGCACCGTTTTCGAACGCTTCGGCCTGACGTCCGAGAAAATCATCGTGAAAGTCGATTGGGAAATCGATACCAGACATGTGTCACCTTCTAGATTTACTTGGGAAAATGCCAAGACGACGACGTCATCTTGATGTAGCCCTGAGGGCCGGTTTGAAACGACTTGCCCTTGAGCGAGTCATCCTTGAGCGCGACAGCGAAGTTCACGTAGCGATCACCCCACTGCCGATAAAAGCCGTCGACGTATTGGCGAGCCGCAGCCAACTCGGAATCCTGCAAATCGCCTTCGATGGCGAACGTGACACTGTCGTCGTGCCCGACGCGGTCGAACGCCAGAGAAAGGCGACGCAACCCTTGTTCGGCCAGGTCTGCCAGCAGGTTGTCGTCCTGGACCTGAACCGTCACTTCCCGAGCGTAGGGCGCGGCCTTGAGCAAGACGTCGAGCAGTTGCGCCTGCATTTGCGGCGTGAGCAGATTGCGCTGGGCACTGAGCAGCAGCCGCGGCACCGCGGGGTCCTTGAGGTCGAGGGAATGCCAGGCCAGTTGCGGGTCGTGGTCGACCAGCAGTTTCTCCAGCCGACGGCGCTCCTGATCGATCACCAACACCTTGCCGGACACCCCGTTGTTGCGCATCAACACCTGCCGGCTCCAACCGGCGTCCCGCTCGGAAGCGACAAACACGTAAACCGTTTTGTCCCGCCCCTGCACCACGTCGACCTCGGCACTGGCGCCGCCAATCAGGCTGCGAACATCGGTCTCGGGCGCCGGCTCGGGCACTGACCAAAAGCCTAACGAAGTGATCAGCAGCACGAGGGCCAACCCTGCGCCGCCCCATTTGACGAGGGTTGGCTGCGGCCAGTGGCGGGCAGTCGTTTCGGTCAAAGAAAGGGGCTGTTTGCCGAGGAGTTCAGGTGCCCAGCCTTGGTCTTCACCGCGCAAGGCCACCTGCAAGTCACCGATCTGCTCCAGATGCTGGAATTCGCACTGCCGGGTTTCTCCGTGCTCGTTGAGCAGTCGCAAGGTCACACCGTCCTGCCCGCCGTCTGCCAGCAGCACCTCGAAATTGCAGCCGCCCGTGTCCAAGGGAATGAAGATGGCATCCTCGGGAACGCTGATTGAATGAGCTTCTCGGCCCAACAAATCGAGCGGTGCGACAATGAACAGCGTTCGAGGCTCACCAAGCGGGAATTCGCACCCCTGAAGCGGGCCGTTGAGGATCCGCAGAACACAGGGCTGTAGAGGGGGGGCTGACAGTTCTGTCACCGATCACGTTCCAGGCAGTGAATGAAAACCCATCCTAGAAGCGCTGCCCGGGAAGTTCCTGATCGAATTCTGCCGAACGGCCCCGGGCGGGATCAGAATCCCACCCGAATGGACCGGGCTAACGCCGCGGGGTTTTCTCCAGTAGATCCTGCGGCTGCGCAAGCGTGTTTGGCATCAAGGTCTGGTAGCGTTGCCAGACCTTGCGCGCATAACGCAGACGGGCTGCCTGCCGACCCGGAGCATTGCCGGCGTTATAGGCCCCCACGGCCGTCCAGTTGTAGCCATAAAGTGATACAAAACCGGCCAGCACCGACGCCCCGACTTCGACCGACAGACAAGGCTCATCCAACAGACGCTGCTCGGTAATGCCCTGTGCGCTCAGTCGGTGCAGATGACTGCTGTTGATTTGCATCAGCCCGATATCGCGGGTGCCATTCTTGTTGTAATTCATCGCGTCCGCCATTTGTCCCGACTCCACGTCGGCAATGGCCTGAAGCAGCTCGGGCTCGATGGCATGTTGCTGCCCCGCCGAGACCCAACAATAGGCATGCGCCGGAACCGCACCCAGAGACATCAGCATCAGAAGGCCGCCAGTGCCCCAGCGGATCATGCCAACCGCCTGCCGCTGTCAAACGACGCGGCTTGCCGGTTGCCTTGCATTGCGCGATGCATCATCACGGCTTCCTGGGGATCACCGACAAGGGCGATACGTACCCGCAAAATCTGCGCCCGCATGCAGTTCGCGTCGTGGCGCAGACACTTGTCGACGCTTTGAATCGCCAGATCATGGCGCTGCCAATACCAGTGATGCCAGGCGTGAAAGTAATGAACATCAGCCTGATCGGCGCTCGACAGGCAGCGCTGAAAAAGCACCTGCGCAGCCTCCTCGCATCCGCGAAGGCTGGTCAGCAGGGCTAGCCGCGCGATGGTTTGCGTACTCCCCGGGTCCAGCGGCAACGCCCTGGAAATTGCCAGATGAGCTTCATCCAGCGCATGCCCCTGCTCACATAACCCGAGCATCGCCTGGCCCAGCCAGACATCGGCCACGCCACGCCAGACAGGGGCATAACGGTCATCCAGTTGCAGGCTGTATCGAAACTGCACCAGCGCATCGCGCAGGCTTTGTGGCGTGTGCCGCTCCACATTGCACAAACCATTGAGATAGGCGACCAGGGCCGGATAGGAAGCACAGCCCCTTTCAGAAGGACGCAGTCCCGGTAGGCGCTGGGCAACAAGACAGGTCAATGCACCGAGCCCCTCCCCCAGGTCCCCTCCGCCCACGCTCTGTCCATGAAGCAGCACATGATCGCTGCTACGGATCAACTCGATCGACCATTGCGACGGGTCATCCCGGAGCGTGCAACGACCGCTGAGGTAAAAGTCAGGCTTCAAACGCTCGACCAGATAACGGGCGTCGGTCGACTGGCCATAAGCAGCCATCAAACCTGAGGGGATGACGTGCAGCGCATCGCCGAATGCCATGGACAACTGGCGGGTCATTGCGTCCTGCAAATCCAGTGCGGCTGACTCGTGCAGATGGCGAAAAGGCAAAACGGCCAGCGAGGGTGCTGACGTTCTCGCCTGGCTCGGCCCGTCGAGTTCGACAGCCGGACAAGTGAATCGGTAACCCTGGCCGTACACCGTCGCAATGAAATCCTTGTTCTCCTTGAGCAGCTTGCGCAAGGCATAAATGCAGCGAGTCAACGATTCTTCGGCGGCATCGGCGTCGGGCCATACCATGTCGAGCAAATAATCCTTGCTGATCACTGTGCCGGCCGAACCGAGCAGCAGGCGCAGTACGTTCAGCTCTTTGGGGGGGACGTGAACTCCATGTCCGTCTCGCATCAGCGTTCCATCGCTTTGCAGTAGCCAACGGTCGAAAACGAACGACCTGAATGGCGATTGATCAGTGGCACTGTCCATACTCGGAGACTTCTCTATAGAAAGGTACTGAAGCGCGATCAAGCCGTTATTGAACCGGCTTGAAGATGAAAGCTGCGCGACTATAGAAAGTTGGTAGAGACAATTCCGTAGGAAAACGCCACAGACAAAAGAGGAATATACGACTAAGCATGTAGGCCGATTTCTACAATAAAAGCCTTTGGAAAATCGCACCACTCAAAGTCACAAAACAGCCTTGCCACACAAAAAATCTGCAGTGCCGTGAGCACTGCAGATTGAAAAGCCTTGGCTCCAAACCAGGCATTCGCCATAACACATTCAATCAGCACGGTTTTACACACAGCCACTGACTACAGGTTAAAACATCCCATCCAAAGATCGACTCCCACTAAACATAGAAGATGTCTCAAACTTTTTCATACCGGCCTTTAATGAATCCGGATCAACAAGCGCTTCGAATGAACGATCGCGATCCAGGCGCAGCCCTCCGTCTTTTACGAAAGTCATCGAGTAAGTTCGGTCAGCCTTTTCTCCCACCGCAGTTACGCTGCTCGGCGTCAGCCCGACTTTTTGCGCCATATCGACAAGTCTTGTTTGGGAGAAAAAATTAGCGGGCGTTTCTTTTTCAACAAACTCATTGAATACAGTCTCCAACTCCGAGCTTGAAATATCCGGATTCTGATGAAGTTCCACATACACTTGCAGCACCATATGCATCAAGTCAAGCTCATGCCCGCCTAAAACGCTGTCATGTTCTGTTATTGTCAGTACGCCTCCATCATTTAGAAGTTCGGAAATTCGTGCCAGGCTTTCCTGCTGAATTTCCGGACTGGGGAAATGATGCAGCGAGTGCTGGTACATTGCACAATCGAAGCCCTTACCATCTGAAAGCGGATTACCCTCATCCTGACCAGATACTCTGCCAGAAGCCATGTCACTGCCGTCGTAATAAATAGTTTTAACGGGGCGAGACATTTCGCTTTGAACAAGTGAAACGACCTTGCTATTGTGATCCCAAGCTATACCTGTTTCGATCTCAAGGACATAGGGGCTGATGGGCACATGCAAATAATCGCCAATATGCGATGCAACATAAGACGTGAGCTTCCCGTCATTACCACCAACATCCAGCAACCGAATTTCATTAGAACCACTGCCAAGATTGTGATTAGCTTGCAAAATCATTCTGGCGATATTTTTTCCTTTATCGCTCAAGTGATCTTTAGCCGCTGTGTAATTATCGACTTTACTTGCACTATCCAAACCCTGATACCAATCGCGTATCGCATCAAGAAAAACACGATTATGCACCTGACTGCCGCCTTCAGGCACAAGGTCCATCAGCGCACTCATCAACTGTTCTTTACACGCTGGAGTAATGGACCAATCACTATTATCTGAATGATAGGTCATCATTTCTCTAACATCGCTATCCCTACCGATCTGTGCACCGTGAAGACTTAAAAAATCACCCAGAAAATATTCACTTCGAACATCCAGTCTTTCATACGATGGCAATACCTCATGCAAAACAGCGCCAGCCAAATGCATATTAGACACCGCTAGAACCTGAGAACTTCCGCCAACACCATTAATCATTTAAACGCCTGTCAAACTTAAAAATAAAAAGCCCGCACCACCCGGCATCATACGTCCCTTACACGTATCACCGAATTTCGAATATCCGCGACCGTGTTCCATTCGGACACCGCGACGGCAGGTAATTCGACGCCAAATGTTTCATTAAGCATCATGACAACCTCGATAATGCTCATGGAATCGAAATACAAATCCTCCACCAACCGCGAACTGGTTTTGATTGCCCCGTGGCCCACCGAAAGATAATCCGACAAGGTTTTTATTACCTGACATTCAATTTCAAGATCACTACTCCGCATCCTGATCACCGCTATCAATCGAAACCACAGAACAACAGACACAGCTCCGACCTGACAGGTTCGAAACCGCGTCTGTTATAAACATTTAAAACCACGTATTTCGTAAAAACTTCTTAGATCAGAAATTCAACATCGCCTTAAGCATGTCCGCATACTGACTAAGATGAGCAGACAACGTCTTGTTGAAGTTGTCATGATAGGAGTTGGCGTTGGAGTACTTCTGGGTGAAGGATTGCAGCATGTTTTTCATGCGTTCTTCCTGGGCATTGAAGCCGGTTTGCCAGGCCTGGAATTTGGCGGTGTCCCAAATAATCTCGTAAACGTCAGGTGGCAGACTGTCCCTCATGGTGATCAACGGGCTAAGGTCCATGACCACGCTGTACGTACCGTCATTGTTCTGGTGGAGGCAGGAGGCCGGCAAGCCTAACGCTTTAAGCCATTTTTCTGCCTCCTCCTTTGTAGCACCGCCCATGCCTGGGGCCGGGAACAATACTGCCGTCGGATTCGGAGGTGAGTACTTTTCAATCAGCTTCTGCAAAGCGATCCTGATCGCGCCCGCGTTTATTTCGACTTCCTTCCCGTCATTCGTGCCTTCAATCCACTCCTTCATCATTGCGGTAATGTCTTTGTTGAAATCGGCAAAGAAGTCCGAGTAAGCCTTGATGATATGTTCATAACCGGCCAGGTAGCCGTTCTTGATCAGGTCGATCAATTCGAGCAGTTTGTCGAAGAAATCATCAGACGAACTGACACTCTGACTGAACTTCTCGTCGATTTGCGTTGGCAGCGGTTGTCCTGCTCCCAGGCCGAGCAAGATAGTTTCCTGCGCAGCATCAAGGCGCTGACGCTGTTCCATCGGCAGGGTTTCCCGGCAATGCGTCATCACCGCACCATATTGGGGTAAATACTGTGCCCACATTTGCCAGCGAAGGTCTTTCGTTTGAACCCGCTCGCCAAACTCCGCGATGAGGGTTTGCGCCGCTCCGCCAGCCAACAGGTTCTCAACCATTTTTTTGGCGGCCGGTTGGCACTTGAGCATATTTTCAAGATTGCGATTCAATACCTTTGCCGAACGCTCCAGCAATTGCGCGAGGGAAAAAGCGGCCTGAGCCTCGAGGGGCATTTCAGTTGGTAAAGGTGCGTTGGTCACAACATTGAAATCGACCGACAGATTAGCCGCTGGTGGTGTGAAATCGGAAATTCTCATATTTTCGTCCCTACTCAGGCCATTTTGCCAATGACTTCAATCCGCGATTGAAACAGCTGCATCACGATATCCATGAGCTTTTGCAACAGCGCCGCATCCGCCGAGTCTTTCTGCCCAATTTCATCGCTCAAGCTCTTCTGCGTGTTTTGCGCACTTTGTTGCAATACCTCTTTCTCCCGCGCCGCATGCTCGGCCATGCGAACCATGCTGGAGACCATCTGACTCATGCCCATCGAAATGGCGTTTAGCGCGCGGCCGATATCAAGTTTCTTCTCAATGCCTTTGCTGCCCATCTGGCTGAGCCAGTCCGACGTCTGGCCAACCTTTTGCGCCTTGAGAATTTCACCGTCGAACCATGCCTGCTCCTTGGGTGTCAGGGTCGAACCCTGAGGTTTGAAATCCACCGATTTCGTCCGGCCAAAGTCATCGAACACCTTGATCTTGTAGGTCGTTTCCGGGTTCCAGTCACCGCGACTGCGATCATGTTTAAGGTCACGTTCGATGTTGCCGGCGTCCAGGGAACTGCGCTTATGCAGGTCGATATCCGTATGCTTGAGCCCTTGCCCCTGAAAGGTCTTGGCCATGGCAAACCCGGCGATGGCACCGGAGACGACTGCTGCCGTAATGGCGCTGTACATGGCGGCCTTGCCGGATTCCATGATGGCGGCGCCCTGGGACTTGGCGGCATCAGCGGCCATCACACTGAAATGCCCGCGCAGTTGGGCATTGGCGACCCGCGCGATGTTCAACGCGATGATCGCGGCGACCAGCACGTTGGCGTGTTTCTCCCAGGCACCTGGGTCAAACACCAAATCTTCGCGGACCTCATCGTTGAGCATCAGTGCGGTTGCGGCAAAATCCTGCCAGTCGGATTCCCCGATCTGGTAGGCGTCAATAGCGCTCTGGAGCTCCACCGTTAAAGGAGTCCGGGTCAAAGAGTCATTAAGAATCTGCTTGTCAGTGAGCGCATTACTAAGGGAAAGCTCTTTGAGCGCGTCGGGTCTTTTCTGAGTAAGAAGCGCATCTTGCTGGCTAATCATTGGGCGTGAAAACACCACCCCGGTGTTGTTGATCGTGGTCATGACAAATACCTTTTATGAGTGGGTTCAGACGTGTCTGACCATTTGCAGGCTGACGGAGTGACTGCGTTGCATATCGGCAAAAACATGTTCGATATGCCGGGTCCGGTCTTGCATCGCCTTGCCGTAGTCTTCGACCAGCCGAGTGAGGTAGGAGGTAATTTCTTCGCTGATTGCCATGCGCACCTTCACGTCCGCCAGGTGTTCGGCCGCCTGGGCCTGATGCACGCCGCTTCGGACTCCCAGCACGCCCTGGGCTGCCACGCCGCCAAACTCGGTGAGGGCTTGAGCGATTTCGAGATTGGAGGTGTAACGGGCCAGGGATACGGCATCTGCGCCTTTGGTAACTAAACTGCGTATTTGGGTCAGCATCTGAGTCAGCGTGTTGCCGACCGAGGAAGCCACCTGCTTCATTGCCTGCACTGCTGCGGGAGCGGCCTGCGCCACCACGGATGCCAGTCTCGAAGCGACTGCGCCGATCATCGGCCCGACTACCTGAACCCCGACGATGGCGGCCAATGCGATGGCAGCAATGGTGGCGGCGATGCCCGCGATCATGCCGGCGATTTGCGCGATTTCCTTCGCCGTTTCGGAATCGACACCAAACGCCACGAGCGCTTTGGTGTAGAGGTCGGTAAAGAACTGGATGGCTTCCTGCATCACCGTCATCAGCGGCTTCATCGCCTCGGCCATGAACGACACGCCCGTGAGTTCCTTGACCACCTCGTCGGCAATCATGACCGCGGCCCCGATCACACCTACCGCGATAAGGACAGGGTTGACGGTCAGAACGCCGGCGGCGATGGTGGCGAAGGCCACCAAGGCGCCAACGATCTTGCCGATGCAGCCCATGGTCCTCTGCAACGCTTCGGCTTTACGCACTTCTTCCAGGTACTTTTCCGACTCGAGTTGCATTTTCTCCTGCAACTTGGCCTGCAATTCCAGAAACAGCTCCTGATTGAGCTCCTCCTTGTTCTGCGCCGACTCGCCGAGCAACTCGATGATCTTCAAGCGGTTCAGCAGGGCCAGTGCGCTGCTGCTCAGCGCCTTTTCATCCGATTGTTTAACCTGAGGTCCGCCGACGCCTGCCTCGAGGACTTTTGCGGTCACGATCGCGAGGACTTTTGCGGCGGCGTTGGCGGTTTCGATCAATTTCAGATGGGCATCGGTGGCTTTTTCAAAGGTCTGGGTATGAGTCGCCAACTCGCCTTTGAGCTGGTCGCGACGCGCCAACTCACTCGCATACTCGGGTGATTCGGGGTCCAGCTTCGCCAGACGCGCCTCGCTTTCGTCCAGCAAGCCCTGGAGTTGCTGAACCCGCTCGCGCAATTTCTCGAGCTGTTCCTGACTGCCGCCAACTGCGCCCTCGGCGGCTTCCAGAGCCGCGACGGCCTCAGCATAATCAGACGCCAGTTTTTCATGACCCTGTTGCTTGGCACCGGCCATGCTCTGCAACATCGCCAAACGGTTTTTCAGCTTGTTGACGTCGACCTCGCCAATCAGCTCGCTGATCATCGCCATCAGCAGCGTGAACAAATCGCCTTCCGACTCTTTGCCACTCGTGCGGGCCAGTGGCAGATGCAACTGTGGACGCCCCGGGGTGGCTGTGGATTTACCGTGCTCGCCGTCGTAATTCACCGACATCAAACCGGCCAGCGCGTCCTGGCCAGCCTTCTGAAAATCCACCGTTCTGGCTGCCTGGCTGGCGGCTTTGCCGTAGATCTCAAAGGCTTCGGTACGGCTGAGCCCTCCGGCATAAGCCGGGTTGAATGTACTTCTGATTTCACTCATGTTCAGTCCTCCGAACAGTCCATTTCAATGTGAGCCAAGGTGTCGAGATACACCTGTGCCTGTTTGCGCAGGTCCTCTTCCGTGGCCTGCTCCAGTACGTACCCGAAACACAACCTGGCCTTGCCGATCTTGCCCAGGGCAAGCTGGCACTGACCGCTGTAGAACATCGGTCGGTAATCGTTCTTGCCCTGGGCGAAGGCGATGGCGTACAGGTCGATTGCTTTCTGATGGTTTTGCTTGAGCTGGTACACCGCCGCCAATCCCATCCAGTACTGGCTGTTGTAAAAGTCGTAGATGCACAGGAAGTGAAAGAACTTCTCGGCATCGTCCAGCCGGCCTTGCTCATAAAACTGGTAAGCAAAGGCATAAAGACCATCCATGTGCTCGTCGCTGAGGCCCTGCACGTCCTTTAACGGCGCCCCCGCGAGCACGGCATCCACGATTTCCAGAGCGATTTGCTCGTCTTGTTGGTTGTTGCGACTCATCGGCCACACTCCTGAAAAAACGTCAGCGCCGCTGACGAACGCATTGAGCCAAAGCGCTGGCAGACCCGCTGCCAAATTGCGCTCATGCCAACGATGGGATGGATAAAGAAAGGGTGGATCAGGCCTGCTCCACCTGCTCGAGCCAGATCAACAGGCGCAGGACTTCCTCGACTTCCTGCACCTGGAGGAAGCTGTAGCGCTGGTGGGTCTTGAAGATCCGTCGGGCCAGGGCGATGTCGTTGATCACTGGTACCCCGACCTCTTTGGCATACGCTCGAACGGCCAGGGCGCGCTGGTTGGTTTCCATCAGGGAGATGAACGGCAGCACGGTGATTTCCGGACGGAAATACACGCCGATGGCAATGTGGGTGGGGTTGGCGATGATCATCCGCGAGCTGCGCACATCGGACTTGACCTGCTCCGACAGCAACTCCCGGTGCAGGTCACGCCGGCGACCCTTGATTTCGGGATTGCCGTCCTGCTCCTTGTGTTCGCGCTTGACCGAGTCCTTGTCCATCATCTGGTCTTTCATGAACAGCCAGTACTCGCTGAGCGCATCGAGCACCACGATCAACAGCACGCAGCCCAGAAACGCCAACACCAGCACCAGCAGCAAGTGCCCCCAGATCGCGAACAGCTCCGGGGCCTGGGCAAACAATTGGGCAAACAGCAATTGCCGCTGGGTGACCCAGACAATCCACAGCGCCAGGGCAAAGCTGCCCAGGTACAACAGCGCTTTGACCGTGTCCTTGACCGTGCGCAGGCTGAACAGTTTTTTGAAGCCATTGATCGGGTTCAGCGCCCCGAGATTCAGCTTCAAGGCTTCGCTGGCCAGGGCAAAACCGCTTTGCAGCAACGCCGGCAACGCGCTGGTCAAGACACACACCAACAGCAGCGGCAGCAGTGCCTTGAGCCCGACCACCACCAACATCGCCGAGTACTTTTGCAGGTCGGCATCAAAGTCGCTGGCGATGATGCGCCGGTAGACTTCCATGACCTCAAGCAACGAGCTGTTGAACACCATGTAGGTGATGCCGCATAGGGTCAGGCAGGTGACGACCAGATCCTTGGCCTTGAACGTCTGCCCCTTGCGCGACGCATCCCGCAGTTTCTTCGGGGTGGGCTTCTCAGTCTTCGAGGCGCTGGACGACATCGCCACCCTCCCCGTCGCCAGCCAGATAGTGCTCCAGTGCCTGGGACTTGCTCCCCATGCGCAGGACTTCGTCGGGCAAGTGCACGCCGAAGTACAGCATCAGCACCACCAGCGCCACCAGGCTCTTGACCGTCAGCGACACCGAGAATGCATTCATTTGCGGTGCATAACGCGAGAGCAATCCAAGGAGCGCTTCGCTGACCAGCAGCGTCGCCACCACCGGCGCGCTGATCACCAGGGTTTTGCTCACCAGCGCATCCAGCAGACTCAGCACGGCTGGCAGGTGCATCTCACAGCCGTTTGCCGGCGTACAAATGCGATAACTGTGGCCGACGGTTTCGAGCATCAACAGCATGCCGCCACCTTCGAGATAAACCGCGGCGGCGAATAACTGGAGAAAATTCGCCAGCTCCGACGTATCGACGCCGTTGGCCGGGTCCACCGTACTGCTGAGCATTGCCCCGCGCTGGTTATCGATCAGGTTACCCATGGCGTGCAACACCCAGAACGGCCAGCACAGCAGGCAGCCCAGCAGTACGCCAATGCCGGCCTCGCGCAGCAACAAGCCTAAGAATGCCAACCCGTCGAGGCGCGGCAGCGGCTCGCCGACAGAGGTCCAGAACCCCAACGCCACCAGCACGATGACAGCCTGGCGCGGAGCCCCGGTCAGCACGCCGCTGTTGAGAAACGGCAACATGAAAAAAATCGGCGCCAGCCGTGCAACCCCCAGGACCGCCGCCGCGAACAGCGCGTACAGATCGAAAAACAGCGTCACCGACATCGGTCTAACCCAATGCCAGACGGATGACTTCACGGCTGAAATCGAGCAGGGTTTCGCCATACCAGCCCGAGAGCAGAAACAGGCACGCCGCCACCGCCATCAACTTGAATCCGAACGGCAGTGTCTGCTCCTGCAACTGGGTCACGGTCTGAATCAACCCCACCACCAGGCCGACCACCGTGGCGACAATGATCGGCCAGGCCACCATCAACAGAATCAGGTACAGGGTTTTATTGCCGGCATAGACCAGATCGTTCATGTCTATTCCCCTATGTCAGCAACGTCAGGTATTGCTTGACCAGACCGGTCGACAGCAACGCCCAGCCATCCAGCGCGACAAACAACACCAGTTTGATCGGCACCGAAATGATCACCGGACTCATCATCATCATGCCCAGCGCCAGGAGGATGCTGGAGATCACCAGATCGACGATCACAAACGGCAGATAGAGATAAAAACCGATCTTGAATGCGCTTTTGATTTCACTCAGCGCATAGGCCGGCAACAGCGAAAACAGTGAAGGTGTGAGTTGTTCATCAGCGGGCAGCTCCACCTCGGCATCACTACTCTGGACCGCTTGTGCACGCTCGAAGAACAGGGCCAGTTCGGGGTCAGTGTATTTGCGCAGGTAATCCTTGTAGCCACCCAGACCGTTCTCGGCAAAGTTCACCACCGACTCGATGTCGGTGAAGGCCACCGCTTCTTCCTTGTAGTAGCCGTAACCCTGCTTCATGACCGGCGTCATCACGAAAATCGCCAGCATCAAGGCGATCGCATTGAGGGCCATGTTCGACGGCACCTGCTGCAATCCCAGCGCGTTGCGCACGATGACAAACACGATGGAAAACTTGATGTAACAGGTACCGGCGGCCACCAGGAACGGCAGCAGTGAAGCGAACGCCAGCAGCGCAATCAGCGAGACATCATTCATCGCCGCTGTTCCGATAAGTCGTTCCGATAGACTTCGAGCAACTCCACACCCAACTGATCGTCCAGCTGCACCAGTTCCCCACGGGCCACGCGCTTGCCATTGGCGCGAACCTCGATGTGCCGGGCGGCATCGGCCGCCAGCGGAATGAGCTGGCCATCGATGATCTGTGACAACGTCCCCAGGTCGATCTCATGAGCGGCGAGCAGGAATTCCAGGCGCACCGGCAAAGCACCCAGTTCGATGTCCGCATCGGCTGGGCCATCCGTCTGTTGATTTGAATCGGCAACCGTCGATTGCATGTGTAATCCCTCTTCAGTGAACGTGAACACACCGATGCATTGATCGGCCAACAGGCATTGGTCTGTCCGGTGGGTGATGCGCAGGACGTCGCCCTGCCCCAGCCGCACTGGACGCAGGTGGCTGAAGCCCAGCAGCAGTTGCAGGCGAAGCGGCAAATCAGCCAGCCATGACCACGGTCCAGGCGAGCGACGGGACGCCTGTGTCGGTGGCAACTGCGTCAACCACACGCGCCCATGAGCCGTGTCGAGCCAAAGCAAATCGTGCGCCGGCAGTTCGGCCGGGGCGTCGATCAATTCGAGATCGACCAACGCTTGATAAGACAGCTCGTCCACCATGGGCAGCGGTCGCGGCACAGCCCGGAACAACTCGACGATGCTCGCCGGCGGGCACTCGACGATCAGCAATGAGCGCAACTGCGGTAATGCTTGATCCAGCCAGTCGCGGGCCAGGATCAGGCCATGCCAGTCCCCTTCCTTGCTGCGAGCGCAAAACCGCAAGTAGCCGGGCATTCGGTCCGGTCTGCCCACGCCGGCACCATGACCGGCATCGCACCAGCGTTGAACTGCTTGCGTACGGGCGTGCGCCGTTGCGTCGACCCGGCGCAACGTCAGCGCTCTCATGCTGGAAATTCCTGCTGCTCCGTCTGCTCTTCATCCGGCGAGTGATGGGAGCCTTGGTGCTGCTGCTCGCCACCGTCGTCGGTCAACCGCCAGCCGGGATCCCGAGCCAGTTCAAAAGGTGCCTTGAGTTGTTCGAAGACCAGGGTGTTGCTCGGGCTGAGCAGCAAGTTCTGAGTGGGCTCGTCGGGCAATCGGGAAATCGTCACTTGCCCGCTGGCGGCGCCTTTGTTGAAGGGCACCTGCAGCAGGCCACGGCTGGAACCGGGCAGCGTTTCGATCATCATGTCGAGGGCTGGCTTGGGCATAGGCATCGGGGGCAAGGGGATGGAAACCGCTGCGGCCGCAGGTGCATGCCGCACGGTGTGAAAGTTCATCAGTGCTTCGGGCGGTGGCGCGTCGGCGGCGAGTGTTGCCGGGGTACTGGCGGTGGCTGTCCGCTCGACCGGCAGCGATTCAGCCGTACTCGACGAATGTGGGTTCACGTCAATGCGCCCTGGAATCCCTTGCGCAGGCATGGCCACCCTGTCGAAGGTCGGGGCAACAACCTCCATTCGTTGTTTCAACGAAGGTTGGACTGGCTGGCCGGAGAACCGGACCGGTTGCGGATGAGACATCAGCTCCGGGACCCCCTGGGCGGAGATCAACGAATGCCCGGCCCCTTTGCGGCCAGCCTCCATGACAGGCCGATGACGCACAATCAGCGTTGCAAGCAAATCCTGCACACCTTGCGGCAGCTCATCTTCTTGCGCCGGTACAAGTGTGTCGCGCAGTTCATCTGCAGAACCCTCGGTAGCAGGTTCCAGCGTTGGCGCCGGTCCCGGTGAAACCGTAGAAACCCCCTTCATCGCTTTACTCCAGTCATCTCTTCTGTCTCCCTTTCTTCCCGGCGCACCTGCTCCAGCCGTTGCGCGCGCACCAGTTGCTGCACCGACCGTTGGTATGTGTCGTGTTTACGCTGCAGGCCACGCAGTTGCTCGCGTTGCGCTTGCAACGACAGCTCGATCTGCCTGCACTGCCCGTCCACGCGGTCGCGCTCAAGGCGTACCAGATCAATCTGCCGCCGGATGACCGCCTGGGTTCGCAGCAACGCCAGCAACTGCCCATGATCCAGAACGCAATCGGTGGCGCGATGGCTGGCCAGCAGGTTTTGCAGCGAGGCCTCTTGCCCCTCGAAACCGGCGAGTTCCCCCCGCAGCGGCTGCAACTGTTGTTGGGTGCGCAGCACGGCCTGTTCACCGCGTTGCTGACGGAACTGGCTGAACACCAACAGGCGGCGCCGGTCAGGCAATGAGTTCATTGAGGCTCCGCAGGGTTTCGTCAGGCTCGCAACATTCGTCCGTCGGCTGACGCAGCCAGTGAGTCAAGGCTTCGCGACGCTGCAAGGCCTGGTCGTTGGCGGCATCGGCGCCCTGGGTGTATTCGCCCATGTCGAGGAAAATCTGCAACTGCTCCAGGCGCGTCAGGGTTTCACGGGTCGACGCCGCCAGTTGTTGCACCTGCGCGCTGGTGACTTGCGTCGCCACGCGGCTGACACTGCGCAGGACATCGATCGCCGGATAATGACCTTTGGCCGCCAGGGCACGACTGAGGTAAATGTGGCCGTCGAGAATGGAGCGAATCTCTTCGGCGATCGGGTCCGGCTCATCGTCACTCTCGAGCAGGACCGTGTACCAGGCGGTAATACTCCCGGAAGCCGTCACGCCGGGCCGCTCCAGCAAACGTGGCAGCGCATCGAACACCGACGCCGGATAGCCGCGCCGGGCCGGCGCTTCACCCGCAGCCAGGGCCAGGTCGCGGCGAGCACGGGCGTAACGGGTCAACGAGTCCAGCAACAGCACCACACGCTGGCCCTGATCGCGGAAATACTCGGCGATGGCTGTCGCCTGCAACGCTGAATTGCAGCGGTCCACCGAGGAAAAATCCGATGTGGCAAACACCACCACGCAACGTGATCGCTTCGTGGATTGGCGCAGATGTTCAATGAACTCGGTCACTTCACGCCCGCGTTCGCCGATCAGGCCAATGACGAAAACGTCCGCATCGGTGTGGCTGATCAGCATATTGATCAAGGTTGTTTTGCCGGACCCGGCCGCGGCAAAAATACCGATGCGCTGACCGACACCGCAGGTCAACAAGCCATCGATAACGCGGACTCCGGTGCTCAGCGGTTCTGCTACCGGCCGACGCTGGTGGTACGACGGCGGGTCGGCATCCACCGGATAATCCTGCTGCTCGAAGGCTGTCGACGGTGCCAGTCGCTCGACGATATTGCCCTGGGGATCGACCACGCTGCCCAGCAAGGCATCGCTGCAACTCAGGCGCAATGTCGAACCCGTCGGGACAATCATCGACTGCCTGGACAATCCTTTGGCGTCGCCGAGCAAACTGAGCAGTACGGCGCCGGGTTTGAATCCGATGACTTGCGCCCGGGCCGCCACGAGCGGCGAACGCCAATGACGACGCACTTCGCAGACCTCGCCGACCACCACATCGTCCAGCGCCGCTTCGATCAAAGGACCGCTCAAGCGCAAGGGATGGGCGGCCTGCCGTTCCAGCCGGATGCTCATCGGCGCAACAGTTCGCACAGTGTTTCAATCGACTGCACAAAAGCATCCAGGGCCTGCGCGAAACGCTCGGCGTCCCCCAGGGCGTGGTCATTGGCCATCAAGCGCAGTTCGAGCTGCCCCTGGACTTCGCACAGGTGCAGTTGGCCGGTGCGAGAAAAAGCATTGCCTTCCAGCAAGAACTGCATCAATTCGAAGGCGCAATGGTTCATGACGCCGGGGGTCGCCTGCGCGACGGCGGCCCAGATCCACACATCGCCTTCCACCACGGCCACGCTGACATCGGGCAGGTTTTTCATCTGCATTTCAATGGTGCTGTGGCTGTCGAAGTGCCCTATCTGGCTGTCCATGCAGCCGCTGTGTCGCAGTGCTTCACGCAGCAGGTCAGCAATATCGATCGGTCTCATTTACAGGGTTTCCTCAGAGGGTCTTGATGACATTGACCGAGATGGTCTCGGAGATTTCGCCGAACGACATCACGTCCAGCTCCCGGAAACGCCCCTCGATCAGTTTCTTGATGTAGCGCCGCACATCGACCGAACACAGCAGCACCATGTCCTTGTGCGCGATGTGCAGGCTGTCCAGGCCGACGCTCAGGCGGTCCATCAGCTCTTCCGACTCGGCCGGCTCCAGGTTGATGAAACTGCCGCCCGAGGTTTGCCGGATGCCCCGGCGTACTACCTCTTCGAATTCCGCCGATAGCAGCAGGACGCGCAAGTCATTGCCGTGGGCGAATTTGTTGCTGATGTAGCGCGCCATCGCTCCGCGAACGTGTTCGACCAGCGCCAGCACGTCCTTTTCCCGTGACGCCCAGTGGGCCAGCGACTCCAGGATCAGCTTCATGTTGCGCACGGAAATGCGCTCACCGATCAGGCGTTGCAGGACCTCGGCGATCTTCTGCACCGTGACATGGCGATAGACTTCCTTGAGCAGGTCGGGATATTTCGCTTCCATTTCGTCGAGCAGTTGCTTGGTTTCCTGCACGCCGAAAAACTCCTGGATATTGCGCGCCAGCAACGTGACCAGGCAGCGGTAGCATTCCTCGTCTGCCGGACGCAGTTGATAGCCCAACTGTTGCACTCGCTCCTTGTCGACGGCGTTGACCCAGACACCGCCCAGGCGATTGCTGTCGTTGCCGCGCACCAGGGCAAAACCCAGGGGCTCGAGGTCCGGCGAATAGTCGAGCAGACGCCAGTGATCGAAATGGATATCGAATTGCTCGGCACGCACTTCATTGATCAGCACCGCCACTTGATGAGCCGGCAACGCCTCGCTCGCGCGGAACTGCGGTTCGGGTATCCGCAAGCCGTAGTCGACGAAAAACTGACTGCGAAAGCGCGCCGCCCAACGGGCTTTGTTCAGCGCAGCCAGTTGCGACGTGGGCACCAGCAACATCAAGGCGATGGTCTCTGTGGCGATGTTATCGACGTCATCGAGCAATCCCGACCCGGTTTGCAGCACGTCCTGCTCGGTGGCTGCAACACGGCTCTCACCGTCAACAGTGCCCCTGGAAGCCTTTCGATGCCGGATAAACACCACCAGCGCCAGCACCGCGGCAATCGGCAGAAACGTCATCAGCGGGAACCCGGGGAGCAGACCGACACCCACCGCCAGCAGCGCGGTGACGCCCATCACGAACGGATTGCCGAGCATCTGGGCCAGCATGTTGCGCCCCAGGTTGCTGTCGTCGCCGTTGACGCGGGTCACGATGAAGCCGGCGCCGATGGCGATCAGCAGCGCCGGAATCTGTGCGACCAGGCCATCGCCGATGGTCAGCAAGGTGTAGGTCGACAGGGCCGTGGACATGTCCATGCCCATTTGCCCGACACCGATGGCCATGCCGCCGATGAAGTTGACGAAAATAATGATGATGCCGGCGATCGCATCGCCCTTGATGAATTTCATCGCGCCGTCGAAGGAGCCATACAGCTGGCTTTCACGCTCCAGCACGCTGCGTTTTTCCTTGGCTTCCTCGGCCGTGATGGCGCCTGCCTTGAGGTCGCCGTCGATGCTCATTTGCTTGCCCGGCATGCCGTCCAGCGAGAAGCGCGCCGCGACTTCGGCGACCCGCTCCGAGCCTTTGGTGATCACGATGAACTGCACAATGGTGACAATCGAAAAGATCACGAAGCCCACAACAAGGCTTTCGCCGATCACGAACTCGCCGAAGGACGCGATGATCTCGCCCGCATCGGCCTGGCTCAGGATCAAGCGGCTGGTGCTGATCGACAGTGCCAGGCGAAACAGGGTGGTCAGCAACAGCAACGCCGGGAACGTCGAGAAGCTGAGGATGCGTTCGATGTAGAACGAGCCCATGAACACCAGCAGCGAAATGACGATGTTCAGGCCGATGAGAAAATCCACCAGCACCGTCGGCAGCGGAATGATCAGCATGGCGATGATCATCACCATGAGAGTCAGGATCAGCAGCTCCGGGCGAGCGCTGACGTTGCGCAAAAACACATTGAACATGGCAGGTCAGTTCCGGAAAAAAGTCATGAGCAACCGCCGAGACGACGCTGTTCAATGCATTCGTGGGTGTAGGCAACGTCGGCCAGCAGCGAAAACTGTCGCGCCAGGCGCAGCGGCGCCTCTTCATCGGCAAACAGTTGCAACGGCAACTGCAGGCTGAACCGGCGCACCGTCTGCAGCAGCGTCGAGCGCTCACGGTGCAGGCTCAGCAGCACGCGCTCACCGAGCACGCCGAGCAACAACTGGTCGAGCTCATCGGGCCAGGTCAACAGGCCGAACAGGAACACCAGCCAGTCGGATTCATCGGGGTTGTGCCGGCAGATCAGTTCATCGCCCAGCAGGCCGCCGATGAACAGACCATCGGCTGAACGCAGGCGCTTGAGGTCATTCAGCCGGGCCAGCAGTTGGCCAAACTCTGCGCGCGAGCAACTCGGGTCCTGGGCGCTGATATCGGTGAGCAGCGCCGCTTCGATGAAGGCCAGCACATTCGTGCGTTGCAGTGGGCCGTACAGCGCAATCCAGTCCTGATAACAGCTGACCGGCCCTTCATCGGACTCGAGAAAATCCCGGTACGTTTCGCGCAACAGCGCGGCGCGCACAGCCATGCTCGCGCCGAACATCCTGGCCTTGAGCGCGGCGTTGATGCCGGCGTTCATGCGCTTGGGAGACGCCTGGGCGACCACCGTCTGCAAAAGGGTTTCGAGCCGCTGACGGGTGCTTTTCTCGAGTTTTTTACGACGCAACAGTTCTCGCAGCACCAACGCCAGATCGCTGTCATCGGCAAACAGCTTCCGCGCCATTTGCAGCAACCAGCTGATGGGTTTGTCGCCGAGCCGTGCCAGGCTGAGAATCTGCCGAACCTTGGGCACGGTGTCGTCGTCCAGGACCCTTTCGAAGTTGTCGGTCAAGGTGTCGGACTTCAGTTCGAACTGCCGGCGGCCACGAAACTGCGCCAATGCCGCCGACATTTCATCGCTGATCTGCACGAAACGCTGCAGGACGCCCGCCGTGCCGCTGTCGTCGAGATCAGTCTCCGCCGTCGCCTGTGGCTGCGGATGCTCGGCGGCCTTCTCGGCATTCAGCCGCGCCTGGGCCGCGCGCCCACCGCTGGAAATCGCTGGCAGGATCATTTTATTGCCGCCCGAAAATAGGAACGGCGCAAACGTTCGTGCTGTTCCGGGGTCAGCAACTGTGGAGCCGGTTCAACGGCGTTCGGCTCCAGCGTGTCGCGAATTTCCTTGGGTTGAATCAGGAAGACCCGCACGGTATTGGCCGAGCGACTCTGCCGATAACTGAACAGCCGGCCTATCCACGGAATCGACCCCAGCACCGGTATCCGGCCAATCTGTTCGCCGTGGTCATCGCGGGTGAAACCGCCCACCAGCAGGCTCTTGCCCGGCGGCACCCTCGCCACCGTACTGATGCGGGTGCGGCCGACTGTCGGCAGAGCGCTGGGCCGCTCACCCTGGCCCGGGTTCTCGATTTCGTTGCCGTCTTCGATATTGAGCGACATTTCAATCTCGTCCGCCTGGGCGAAACGCGGCAATACGCTCACCAGCGTGCCGTAGGTCACGTGCTGCAGATCAACACTGCGCTCGCCCACCAGCGGCGCATAAAAGGTGCGGTTATTGTCGAAAATCGCCGGCACATTTTCCTGGGTCAGGATCACCGGTCGCGACACCACATTCGCCCGGCTCGTGCGCTCCAGCGCCATGACCTGGGTGACGAACGACGCACCATCGAGCGTGGTCGCCGAGCCGGCGTTGAGCGACGCGCTGAATTTTCCGCCCGAATTCACGACGCCTTGCCAATTGACGCCCAACTGATTGAGCTCATCCTTGTGCAGATCAATGATCCACAACGACAACTCCACGTGGCGTTTGGGCGTGTCCAGCGCACTGACCAGGTTCTCGATAAAACGCACCTGCTCCGGCAACCCCTTGACCAACAGGCTGTTGGTGTCGGGATAGGCCACGACCCGAATGTTCCCGGCAGCCGTGTCGCGCGCGAGGATTCGCGGCGCGGACGGGTCCTGATCCGAAGGGGAACTCGCCAGGCCTTCCAAAGGAAACGCCGGCATCAAGCCCTGCGGTCGCTGTGCCGGGACGTGCGCCACCGCGGGCTCGACGCCGTTGCGTTCGCCGCGCAGCAAGGCCTCAATCACGGTGGCCAGCCCGGGAATCGTCACCTTGTCATCACGCAACTCGTATTTGCGGTCGCTCACAAAGGTGTTTCGCACCTGGATGACGCCGATCTGCTGCTTGCCCAGCAACAGTTCCGAGCGCTGGTTATCCATCAGGCCGGCCGCTTGCGTGACCAGATCGACATACATCGGCGGGCCGGAGACATGGAACGTACGCAGGCCATCGTGGCGCAACGGATAACGGCGATCGTGCAACCCGGAGCGTTCCAGGAACGCCTGCAGCTTCGCCACGGTCAGGGTTTGCAGCGACACCATCGCGCTTTTGAGTTCCGGGGCGTCATACAGATAAATCGCCTGACCATCGCTGTACCAGATCAGGCCCATTTGCGCGCTGACTCGCTCAAAGGTGCGTTGCGGCGCGAGCAGGTCGAACGTACCGGAAATCCGCTTGGCTGCAGCGGCCTTGCTGACGATGACCGGCTTGCCCAGCGGGCCGGACAGCTCGCTGAAAAAAGTGCGCGCGCTTTGTTCGCGGGCCTCGAAATTATAGACAGAGGCCTGTGCGGCAAAGGGTGCGAGCAGCAACACCGTGGCCAGGCAGACGGGCAAAAGGGATAAGGAGAACGATCGGCGGTTCATCGGCTCACTTGCCTGGAAGGTAGGTGATATCGGCAAGACTGCTGGGCGTGAAGCCCACCAGTTCGCGGATTTCCTTGGAGAAATGCGAAGAAGAGGCAAAGCCGAATTCCAGCGCGACATCCGTTAGCGAGCAGTCCCGCAGACTCATGTTCAACAGCGCCTGGGCCGTGCGCCAGCCGCGCAATGCAGGCTTTGCCGCACTGCCCAGCGCCTGTCGGCACAATCGACGAAAGTGCGATACGGAAACGCCATAGCGTTGCGCCAGGTCGCTCAGTTTTTCACTGCGGGTGCCCTGCTCCAGCAGGAATCGCACAAGCCCGTAGCTCTCGGTATGACGTAGCACGCTGGCGAAAGCGTGGTAGGCCGGACTTGCGCTCATGGCCTGCCCGATGTACCAGCGCTCCAGCGCGCGCTCCGACCGAACGGTCTCGTACGTGACCGGCAACAGCGCCCACGGCGCATGGCCCGGCCGTTGCTCCGTCAACGTGTCACTGAGATCGAAAAAGACCTGCAGTTTCACCAGCCGTGTTTCGGACAGCGGCAGCACCTGCACACAGCCACCGCGCATTTGCAGCGCCTCGCTGACCGCGATCAGCCCCTCCCAACCACCGGGCAACCGGTGGCACTGCGCCGAACCCAGCAGGTCGGTCGACTCGCTGACACGCAGATGCAACACCCGCTCGCCGGAACGAGCCTCCGGGAATGTGGGGGCATGAAATGATTCGGTTTGCACGCCAACCTCCTTTGCAGCCTGACGATGAAGGGTCGGCAGGATGAAAGACATGGCGCGGCAAGTCCTGATGGAAAACTGATGAACCCCGGGCTGGCATATGCCTTGCACCCATTGAGGTATCAGCACTCATGCCAACGGCGGGATGAGTGCCAGGACAATGGCGTCGTCACCCGGCCTTGCTCATGCGAGGACCCGGGACGACGCTTTTTTTTGCAAGGTGAAGATGCGATGAACGAACCATCAGCCGGCCCGTTGGCCTGGGTCAACGGCAGCGACGCCCCGGAAAAGACCGACATCAACCTCGGTTTCATGGCCCTGAGCGACTGCGCCTCGGTGGTGGTCGCCGCCACCCAGGGTTTTGCCCAGCCCTATGGACTGACCTTGAACCTCAAGCGCCAGTCCTCCTGGGCCAACCTGCGAGACAAACTGGTCAGCGGCGAACTCGACGCCGCCCACAGTCTTTACGGCCTGATATACGCCGTGCACCTGGGCATCGGTGGCGTCGCGGCCACCGACATGGCGGTGTTGATGGGCCTGAATCAGAACGGCCAGAGCATCAACCTTTCCCATGGCTTGCAGGCGCTCGGCGTGACCGGTCCTGAAGCACTGGACCGCCACGTGCACCAAACTCGCCCAAAACTCACCTTCGCCCAGACATTCCCGACCGGCACCCACGCCATGTGGCTGCACTACTGGCTGGCAAGCCAGGGCATTCATCCGTTGCACGACGTCGACAACGTGGTGGTGCCGCCACCGCAGATGGTCGCGCACCTGCAAGCGGGCCGTATCGACGGGTTCTGCGTCGGGGAGCCCTGGGCCGCCAGCGCGGTGAAACAGCAGCTCGGCTTCACGATGGCGACGACCCAGTCGATCTGGCCCGACCATCCGGAAAAAGTCCTCGGTTGCACCCGTGCGTTTGTCGAGCAATACCCCAATACCGCCCGGGCACTGGTGATGGCCATTCTGGAAGCCAGCCGTTTCATCGAAGACAGCGTCGAGAATCGCCGCAGCACCGCGCAGCTGTTAAGCGCTCCGGATTACCTCGATGCACCGCTCGATTGCATCGAACCGCGCCTGCTCGGCGAATACAACGACGGCCTCGGCAATCACTGGCAAGATCCGCACGCATTGCGCTTCCATGGCGGTGGCGCGGTCAACCTGCCGTACCTGTCCGATGGCATGTGGTTCATGACCCAGTTCCGCCGCTGGGGCTTGTTGCGCGACGACCCGGACTACCTCGCGGTGGCCCGTCAGGTCCAGCAACTAGACTTGTATCGAGAGGCCGCGGCCGCCGTCGGTGTTGCCTCGTCGGGCGAGGAAATGCGCAGCAGCCAGTTGATCGACGGCAAACGCTGGGACGGTTGCGACCCTGCCGGTTATGCCCGCAGCTTCAAGCTGCACGCCATGAGCGACAGCTCGCCCCTACTCGCCAGCCGCTGACAGGAGACTGCGAACATGTTGCGTATCCTGCTGATCAACGACACCGCGAAGAAAGTCGGCCGGCTGAAAGCAGCCCTGACCGAAGCCGGGTTCGAGGTGATCGACGAATCCGGCCTGACCATCGACCTGCCCGCGCGCGTCGAAACGGTGCGTCCGGACGTCATCCTGATCGATACCGAGTCACCGGGCCGCGATGTGATGGAGCAAGTGGTGCTGGTATCCCGCGACCAGCCGCGGCCGATCGTGATGTTTACCGACGAACATGACCCCGATGTGATGCGCCAGGCGATCAAGTCCGGGGTCAGCGCCTACATTGTCGAAGGCATTCACGCACAACGCTTGCAGCCGATTCTCGACGTGGCCATGGCGCGCTTCGAAAGCGACCAGGCCCTGCGCGCCCAGCTGCACGCCCGCGACCTGCAACTGGCCGAGCGCAAGCGCATCGAGCTGGCCAAGGGATTGTTGATGAAGATGAAAGACTGCAACGAGGAAGAGGCCTACACCCTCATGCGCCGCCAGGCCATGAGCCGGCAGCAGAAGCTGATTCAGGTGGCGGAGCAGATTATTGCCATGAGTGAGTTGCTGGGCTGACAAAGCAAAGATCGCAGCCTCGCCACAATTCATGATGTGGCACAGATCTCGCTAGGTAACCGCTACAGGTAACCAACGGCGGTTGCCCCACCTACGACAAAGACGTCGCTCACCTCATTTGCCCAAGGCGAATCCGGTGGCGGCGTTTTTTTGTTTTGGCCCCACAGCCCGGGGCCGGTGGTGCGGCCGTTGCGGCGCCCCACCTGCAAGCTCATGACTCCTTCTCGAGACGACTCACAGCTGAGGTGCGCGATGAATTCAAGCTTCTGGAAATCCGGCCATACCCCGACATTGTTCGCGGCCTTCCTCTATTTCGACCTGAGTTTCATGGTCTGGTACCTGCTCGGCCCATTGGCGGTGCAAATTGCCGCCGACCTGCACCTGACCACCCAACAACGCGGCATGGTGGTTGCCACGCCGATTCTGGCGGGCGCCGTATTGCGCTTCATCATGGGCATGCTCGCCGATCGCCTGTCGCCGAAAACCGCCGGGCTGATCGGCCAGGTGATCGTCATCTGCGCCCTGTTCGGCGCCTGGAAACTGGGCATCCACAGTTATGAACAAGCGCTGTTGCTGGGCCTGTTCCTCGGCATGGCCGGTGCGTCCTTCGCCGTGGCCTTGCCGCTGGCGTCGCAGTGGTATCCGCCGCAGCATCAAGGCAAGGCCATGGGCATCGCCGGGGCCGGTAACTCGGGCACTGTGCTCGCTGCGCTGATCGCTCCGGTGCTGGCCGCAGCGTTTGGCTGGAGCAACGTGTTCGGCTTCGCCCTGATTCCGCTGATCCTGACCATTATCGTCTTCGCCTGGCTGGCCAAAAATGCCCCTGAACGGCCGAAAGCCAAGTCGATGTCCGACTACTTCAAGGCCCTGGGTGACCGTGACAGCTGGTGGTTCATGTTTTTCTACAGCGTGACCTTCGGCGGCTTCATCGGCCTGGCCAGCGCCCTGCCCGGCTACTTCAACGACCAATATGGCCTGAGCCCGGTCACCGCCGGTTACTACACGGCGGCCTGCGTGTTTGGCGGCAGTCTGATGCGTCCCTTGGGTGGTGCGCTGGCGGACCGTTTCGGCGGGATTCGCACGTTGCTGGCGATGTACACGGTGGCGGCGATCTGCATTGCGGCGGTGGGTTTCAACTTGCCAAGTTCCTACGCGGCGCTGGCACTTTTTGTGTGCACCATGCTCGGTCTGGGTGCGGGTAACGGCGCTGTTTTCCAATTGGTCCCACAACGCTTTCGTCGTGAGATCGGCGTGATGACCGGTTTGATCGGCATGGCCGGTGGCATCGGCGGTTTCGCCCTCGCGGCGGGCATGGGTGCGATCAAGCAAAGCACCGGCAGCTATCAACTGGCCCTGTGGTTGTTCGCCAGTCTTGGCGTCCTCGCCTGGTTCGGCCTGCACGGTGTGAAACGTCGCTGGAGAACCACCTGGGGCTCCGCGGCCGTCACCGCCGCGCGGGTGTGAGGGCTGAATGAGCCTGCAACTGAGTTTCGCCGAAGCCAGCGCCATGGGGCCGCGCGAGGAGAATCAGGACGCCCTGCGCCTGGTCACTCCCGCGCCGGCGCTGGCGGCGAGCAAGGGCTACCTGTTCGCCATCGCCGACGGCGTCAGCCAGTGCGCCGATGGCGGGCTCGCCGCCCGTTCGACCTTGCAGGCGCTGGCGCTGGACTATTACGCCACCCCGGAAACCTGGGGCGTCGCCCAGGCACTGGACCGCCTGCTACTGGCACAGAATCGCTGGCTGCAGGCCAATGGCGGTGGGCAACCGCTGCTCACGACCGTCAGTGCCCTGGTCATGCGCGGCAGGCGATTTACCCTGGCGCACGTGGGTGACTGCAGGGTTTATCGCTGGCACGCCGATCACTTGCAACGGATCAGCGAAGACCACGTCTGGGACCAACCGGGCATGCAGCATGTGCTCAAACGGGCGCTGGGCCTCGATCAGCATCTGGTGCTGGATTTTCTCGATGGCGAGTTGCGCCAGGATGAAAGTTTCGTGCTGCTCAGCGATGGCATCTGGGCTGTGCTGGGCGACACCGCGATTGCGGCGATCCTGCGCGATCAACCGGATCTGCGCAGCGCGGCACACACCCTGGTGAGTGCCGCGCATCTTGCGGGCAGTCAGGACAATGCCAGCGCTTTGCTGGTGCGGGTCGACGCACTCGGTGAAACGAGTATCGGCGACGCGCTGATTCATCTGCAGCAATGGCCACTGCCGCCGGCGCTGAAACCGGGCCAGTCCTTTGAGGGGTGGCAGGTAGAAACGATACTCGGGCAGAGCCAGCAGTCCCTGCTTTACCGGGTGCGCGACGCTCAGCAACAACCCTGGCTGCTGAAAACCTTGCCCGCGGCACTGCGCGACGATCACCTGGCCGGGCAGGCATTGCTGTCGGAAGAGTGGTTTCTCAAGCGTGTGGCCGGCCGGCATTTTCCTGAAGTCCATGCCGCCCATCAGCGTCAGCATTTGTACTACGTGATGCGTGAATATTCCGGGTCTACCCTGGCACAACTGAGCGCGCGAAACGCAATGTTGCCCATGGCTCAATGGCAGGACCTGGCGGAACGTTTGCTGCGGGCAGTCGGCATGCTGCATCGCCGGCAGATTCTCCATCGCGACATCAAACCGGAAAACCTGCTGCTGGGGGACGACGGCGAGCTGCGCCTGCTGGACTTCGGCCTCGCCTACTGCCCCGGTCTGTCTGAAGACCAGGCCTCGACCCTGCCTGGAACGCCCAGTTATATCGCGCCGGAAGCCTTTCGCGGCGATCCGCCGTCGGCGCAACAGGATTTGTATGCGGTCGGCGTGACCTTGTATTTCCTGCTCACCGGGCATTATCCCTACGGCGAAATCGAAGCGTTCCAGCGACCGCGGTTCGGTGCACCGGTCAGTGCCAGTCGCTACCGGCCCGACCTGTCCGAGTGGATCGCGCAAAGTCTGGAGCGCGCGGTGGCGGCGAACCCGGATGAGCGATATGAAACGGCGGAAGAATGGTTGCTGGTACTGGAACAGGGCGAGCGGCGCAGTTTGAGTGTGCGGCCAAGGCCTTTGCTGGAACGCGAGCCGGTGAAAGTCTGGCGGACGTTGGCGCTGGGGTCGTTGCTGGTAAATCTGGTGCTGTTGTTTCTGGTTCTCCATTCATCCTGATTCGAACAGATCCTATGTGGCGAGGGAGCGGGAGCGAGCTCCCTCGCCACAGGTTCGCATGCTCCAGTACCGGGCAAGCCGCCTCTAATCAGTGCAGAAAATTTGAATCGGTTCCTCAAATGCCCTCCCGCAGCCCCGTAAATCCCTTCCTTGAATAACTTGGCACAACCACTGCATTACCTCTTTCAACTTACATAAAGCCCAGCCTTCAACGACGAAGGATGCGCTTCCCGAAGTAACGGGACCAGGACAAAGGCGTCCTCGCTAGGCAACTAGCGGGACGCCTTTTTTTGTTTGCGCGAAATGTGTTCCGAGCACCCGGAGAACCTGATGAAAAAACTAAAACTGGTGATGATCGGCAATGGCATGGCCGGGGTTCGGACCCTGGAAGAGTTGCTCAAGCTGAGCAACGAGCTGTACGACATCACCGTCTTCGGCGCCGAACCGCATACCAACTACAACCGCATTATGCTGTCGCCCGTACTGGCCGGCGAACAAACCTTCGAAGAGATCGTGCTCAACGACCTGGACTGGTACCTCGACAACAACATCAAGTTGCTGCTCAACCGCAAAGTGGTGGAGATCGACCGGGTCAAACGCCGGGTCATCGCCGACGACGGCACGGAGGCCGAGTACGACCGCCTGCTGATCGCCACCGGTTCGACTCCGTTTATCCTGCCGATCCCCGGCAACACTTTGCATGGCGTGATCGGCTACCGCGACATCGCCGATACCCAGGCCATGATCAACACCGCCAAAACCCACGAGCACGCCGTGGTCATCGGCGGCGGCCTGTTGGGTCTGGAAGCGGCCAACGGCCTGATGCTGCGCGGCATGCACGTCACCGTGGTGCACAACGGTGAGTGGTTGCTGGAGCGGCAACTGGACAACGTCAGCGGCCAAATGCTGCAAACCGCGCTTGAGGCTCGTGGCCTGAAGTTTCGCCTTCGCGAGCAAACCCGGGCCCTGCACGATGCCGGCAATGGCCGGGTCGGCTCGGTCGAGTTCCACAATGGCGACATCATTCCCGCCGACCTGGTGGTGATGGCCGCCGGCATTCGCCCTGCGAGCGAACTGGCGGAAAAGTCCGGCCTCCCCTGCAATCGCGGGATTCTGGTCAGCGACACGATGCAAACCTACGATCCGCGGGTCTACGCCATCGGCGAATGCGCCAGCCACCGTGGCATCGCCTATGGCCTGGTCGCGCCGCTGTTCGAACAGGCCAGGGTCTGCGCCAACCATCTCGCCCGGCTGGGGTTCGCCACCTACAAGGGCTCGGTGACCTCGACCAAATTGAAAGTCACCGGCATCGACCTGTTTTCCGCCGGCGACTTCATGGGCGGCGAAGGCACCGAAACCATCACCCTCTCCGACCCCATCAGCGGGATTTACAAGAAGCTGGTCATCAAGGATGACGTGCTGGTCGGGGCCTGCCTGTACGGCGATACGGCAGATGGCGGTTGGTACTTCCGGCAGATTCGTGAGAACCAGGACATCGGCGAGCGCCGCGATCACCTGATGTTTGGTGAAACCTTGAAGGAAGCCAGTTGATGAACCGCCAGATCACCGCCTCCACCTGCTGCTATTGCGGAGTCGGCTGCGGCGTGCTGATCGAGCATGACGGCGAGCGCATCCTCGGCGTCAACGGCGATCCGGCCCACCCGGCCAACTTCGGCAAACTGTGCAGCAAGGGTTCGACCCTGCACCTGACCGGTGACCTCGCGGCCCGAGCGCTGTATCCGGAACTGCGCCTCGGCAAGGGCCTGGCCCGCAGCCGCACCGATTGGGACACGGCCCTTGATCACGCTGCCAGCGTCTTCGCCAAAACCATCGCCGAACACGGCCCGGACAGCGTGGCGTTTTACATTTCCGGGCAACTGCTGACCGAGGATTACTACAGTTTCAACAAACTGGCGCGAGCACTGGTCGGTACCAACAACATCGACAGCAATTCGCGGTTGTGCATGTCCTCGGCAGTGGTCGGCTACAAGCGCAGCCTCGGTGCCGATGCACCGCCATGCAGCTACGAAGACCTGGAATCCAGCGACTGCGTGATGATCGTCGGCAGCAACATGGCCTACGCCCACCCGGTACTGTTTCGGCGCCTCGAAGAGGCAAAATCCCGCCGGCCACAGATGAAAGTCATCGTCATCGACCCGCGTCGCACCGACACCTGCGACTTGGCTGACCTGCATCTGGCGATTCTTCCGGGCACCGATGTCGCGTTGTTCCATGGGATCTTGTACCTGTTGCTGTGGGAAGGCTGGATCGACCGCGATTTCATCAAGGCCCACACCGAAGGGCTGGCCGAACTGAAAGACCTGGTTCGCGATTACACGCCACCAATGGTTTCGCAGCTGTGCGGGATCAGCGTTGAACAACTGCAACAATGTGCCGAGTGGGTGGGTACCTCGCCGAGTTTCCTGTCGTTGTGGTGCATGGGCTTGAACCAGTCCACCGCCGGAAGCGCGAAAAACAGCGCGCTGATCAACCTTCACCTCGCCACCGGGCAGATTGGCCGTCCGGGTGCAGGACCTTTCTCCCTGACCGGCCAGCCGAATGCCATGGGGGGACGGGAAACTGGCAGTTTGTCGAACTTGCTGCCCGGCCATCGCGAAGCGGCCAATGCCGAGCACCGCGCGGAAGTGGCCGCCTACTGGGGCGTTGACCCATTGCCTGAACGCACCGGGCTCAGCGCGATCGAGCTGTTTGAGCAGGTTCGTAGCGGAACCGTCAAAGCCCTGTGGATTGCCTGCACCAACCCCGCGCAATCGATGCCGGACCAGACCGCCGTGCGCGCAGCGCTGGAAGCCTGCCCGTTCGTGGTGTTGCAGGAAGCCTTTCGCACCACCGAAACCGCCGCGTTCGCCGACCTGCTGTTGCCTGCCGCCAGCTGGGGTGAAAAGGAAGGGACGGTCACCAACTCTGAACGGCGGATTTCCCATGTCCGCCGTGCGATTGTCGCCCCCGGTGAAGCGCGTTCCGACTGGGCGATCACGGTAGATTTCGCACAGCGCCTGGAAAAACATCTGCGTCCCGATCAAGCCAGTCTGTTTGCGTTCGAGACCCCGGCGCAGATCTTCGATGAGTACAAGCAATTGACTCGCGGCCGTGATCTGGACTTGTCCGGCATCAGCCATGAGCTGATCGACCGTCTCGGGCCGCAGCAATGGCCATTTCCTGCAAACGCCAGTGAAGGTACGACCCGATTGTACGTGGACGGTATTTTCCCGACCGCCAGCGGACGCGCCCGGTTCATCGCCGATCCGTATCTTGCCGCCCGGGAACAACGTGATGGGGAATTCCCGCTGACCCTGATTACCGGCCGCCTGCGCGATCAATGGCACGGCATGAGCCGCACCGGTACGGCCGCGCAGTTGTTCGGTCATGTCAGTGAAGCCGTGTTGAGCCTGCACCCGGATGACCTGCACCGCCATGGACTGCAACCCGGTGAGCTGGTCAGCCTGAAAAGCCGTCGCGGCGCGCTCATTGTTGCCGTCGGCAGTGACGACAGTGTGCGTCCTGGCCAGGCCTTTCTGCCCATGCACTGGGGCGATCGCTTCCTGAAGGGTGGTGTCAATTCGATCACCCAACCGGCTTTTGATCCATTGTCGAAACAACCGGAACTCAAACACACCGGAGTAAGAGTTGACCCGGTAAACCTGCCCTGGAACCTTTTCGCCTTGGTCGAGGGCGATATCCAACAGCATTTTGAGACGCTACGACCACTCTGCGAGGCGTTTTCCTACGCCAGCCTCAGCCTTGTTGGCCGTGAACGCCCCGCGCTGCTCATACGCGCTTCCAGCGCCACAGCGCCAGACCCGCAATTACTGCGTGATATCGACCACTGCCTGAGGCTCAACGAGGGTCCGGTACTGGCCTACGACGACCCTCGGCGCTCCATCGGTAAACGGGTGCGGATCGAGAACGGCCGAATTACCTCGATTCGTCTCGCTGGCGAAACCCTCGCCCAGCACTGGCTGCAGGACCTCTGGCACGAAGGTCGCGTCGACCAGCAACTGCGGCGCTGGCTGCTTGCACCGCTGAGCGCGCCGCCTGGTAACGCCAGCGCGCCGGCCGCCGGCACCAAAACCCTGTGCAACTGCAAAAACGTCAGCCAGAACGCGGTCTGCGCCGGCATCCGTCGAGGCCTGGACTTGCAAGGTTTGAAACAAGAATTGGGCTGCGGCACGCAATGCGGCTCCTGCGTCCCGGAAATAAAGCGTTTGTTGGCCGCCACTGCGCAGCCGATCGCCGTCATCTCGTGAGGAAAACACTATGAACGCAAAAGTCTGGCTGGTGGGTGCAGGTCCTGGCGACCCGGAATTGCTGACCCTCAAGGCTGTTCGAGCGTTGAGCGAAGCCGATGTGGTGTTGATCGACGATCTGGTGAACGAAGCGGTGCTGGAGCATTGTCCACGGGCGCGAATCATTGCCGTGGGCAAACGCGGTGGCTGTCGCTCCACGCCTCAGGCGTTCATTCATCGATTGATGCTGCGTTATGCCCGTCAGGGCAAATGCGTGGTGCGGCTCAAGGGCGGCGACCCGTGCATTTTTGGTCGCGGCGGTGAAGAGGCCCAGTGGCTGCGCGAGCGCGGGGTCGATGTCGAGCTGGTCAATGGCATCACCGCCGGACTCGCCGGTGCAACGCAATGCGATATTCCGTTGACGCTACGGGGCGTTGCGCGAGGTGTGACGCTGGTGACGGCCCACACCCAGGATGGCAGCAGCCTGAACTGGCAAGCCCTCGCCCAAGGCGGCACGACATTGGTGGTTTATATGGGCGTGGCGAAGCTGAGTGAAATTCGCGAGCAGTTGCTGATTGGCGGGATGGCGGCAGATACACCGGTGGCGATGATTGAAAACGCGTCCCTGCCACACCAGCGGGAATGCCGCAGCGATCTGACGGCGATGGAAGAAGATGCCTACGCCTTTGAGCTGAAAAGCCCGGCCATTCTGGTGATTGGCGCGGTGGCGGCTGACGAGCAGATCAAAAGATCGCAGCCTGCGGCAGCTCCTACATTGGCCCTGCGTACATCCTTGTAGGAGCTGCTGCAGGCTGCGATCTTTTCGCCACGCCGCAGATCCAATGCTGGAACCCAAATCGCAGGCAAAGAAAAGCCCGGCCTAAGCCGGGCTTTTCTCAGAGCTGCGGGCTAATTACTTAGCTTGAGCTTCAACCTGCGCTTCTACGCGACGGTTTACAGCGC
>LNAP01000654.1_pt1 | contig 38203 bp, 58 predicted proteins | sample 602601 | NCBI WGS metagenome assembly LNAP01 (sample SAMN02440304, study PRJNA202911) | soil metagenome | biome: Subtropical and temperate rainforests or woodlands; isolation source: soil samples (1 kg each in a 20% v/v slurry with milli Q water) were... ... | reverse complement strand
ATCTTCAAGGACGATGTCCCGCTCGGGCTCGCCTGGGGTGACAATGACCAGGGCCAGCTTTGCGCCCGGCAGGCAGTACCCGCTGAGTTTGACCAGGGCATCGTTGGCTGCTTTGTGGAAACGCTGAACTGCTGACATAGGAATACCTCGCCCGCCGCTCACCGGCAGGCATGTAGGGGGATTGGGGTTACAGCGCCATTTCGGCCTGGGTTTCTCTCTGCCAGATCGGTGAGCTGTTGTGCGACTCAATGCGGTCGGCGATTACGTTTGCGCGCTGGCCGGCGGTCGGTGGGGCATACATGCCGAACCGGCTGATGCTTCCACCGTTTACCGCGGCGTTCGTGCTGTCGGCTGACGCGAAGGGCAGATGCTGGAATATCGCGGGATCGAGCATCCTGAGGCCGTGGAGGCGACATGCTGGTCGGCCTTGGTCGTCGCAGACAGCGTCCATCGCGGCGCCCATCCGCTTCCACCATGGCCCAGTGCCCGGTGTAGCCCATTGCCCAGAACTGCCAATGGCAACCGTTCGCCAACACCTCGCCAGCCGTTGCAGGCGCTCAGTCGATTCGTGCAGGTGCCAGACGGGTACTCCGCGAAGTTCCTCTGGCCACTGCCTAACAAGGTCGTCATTGGCCTCTTCGTCGTCGTCGATAACGTCCGGAATGAGCGCCCAAGTGAATCCAGGGTGTCGATGCCAGTCTTCTACCCATCGCGTGTAGCCCTCGACGTCCACCTGACCACCTTTTTTCCACACCGTGAACGCGCCGTTATCGAAAACAAACGATTTGCACACATCGGCGACGATCCCAAGATCGTCCTTGCGCGGGAACGGCACCAGCGCGTGCCGGCCGGACAGGAACTTTGCCGCATCCTCTCGCTTACCGCCGACAGGCGTGCCGTGGTAATGGATCATCCGCTAAGCCTCACTGTTTCGATCTCGACGCCTTGGTGCGTGGCGATGATGGTTTGGTCACCGCCCAGGGATTCAGCCAGGCGGTCGGCGATCTGCTCATGCCAGCCCTTTTTGATCAGTGCCGTCGCCGCCTTGATGTGCTCGACGTGAATCATGGAGTTCGACCGCAACTCCAGCCGGTAGAGGATCGTTTCGCCGTCGGAAGGGCAGACGGCTGCGAAGGTGTGTCGATAGGTATTCATGGCCTCGGCCCCTTGTAGATGAAGACGTAGGCGAACCAGAGGGCGGCGATCATGGCGTCACCTCCTGCTGTTCCTGGCACAATGCCTGCTGTACGGCTTCGACAACCCGGCGCAGGTAGGTGAATTTGTGGTTTTCTTCTACCGCCTTGCCGTCAAGCGGGTAATGCCATTCATCCCCGAACAGTTCAGTCAGCAGCTCGCTCTGATGCCAGCACTCGTTCGGGCTCTCGATGCTGCGTAACGAGTCGATGTCGTGCCAAAGATCGCGGGCTTCATCTTTGCTCAACTCGCCAAGCTCCCAGTCGTGTCGCCCGGTCTGTTGACGGCGGCGCTGGACGATGCACTTCTTGGCCAGGGTGTGAAGCGCGTCTCCGCTGAATACAGTTGGGCTGATCTCACGATCCAGGCAGTTCAGGACGTAGTCCCATCCGCAGTCGGCGACGAACTCGGCGACGGTGCGCGGGCCCATCCCACCCCAGTAGGCGTTCCAACTGTTGTCCCAGCAGTTGATGGTGATCTTGCCCTGGGCGGTCTGGTAGTTCGGGTTCGAGTCAATCGGGCAGTCGCGCCGGCCGAAGTCCTCGAGGAACACGGTTATCGCATCGAGCCGCGGGGCGCCGGTGATCACCAGCTTCGTTACTGTCGAGCGCTCAACCTGTAATGGCGTGGCGACTTGGCTTTCTTCAGGCATGCCGGTTCCTTGCCGCTATAGCGGCTGACTTTGAAGGGGGAGGGGTTACAGGTTGTGCGGATGGAGTACGGATGTACTCCTATCGGGATTTGGCGTTAAGGCGGGTTACTTCGTCGAGACAGGCGTTCCATTTCTTTGTCTCACCGATTGCCGCCGCGTACTGATCGGCGCTCTCAAACTCATCGCGGTGCGGAAGATCCAGGCGCTCAGGCAGAACCACCGCTACCGGCGCGGGCTGCTCGGCGTAGAGTGGGATCGAATAACCATTCACAGCAGCCGATGGCGCTCCGCCGAATTTCAGGTTGTGCTGTTTTACCTCATTGGAAATGGTCGCGTGCATCTCAGGTGAGCGCGGGTCCATCCATGCCACCGGCTCGCCCTGTGGTTGGGCGGCTGGCTCAGCGCGACGATTCCAGTCCTCAGCTTTGAGGTGCGCACTACAGGCTCGGCATTCGACGCAAGGCATGGGGCTCAGGTCGTCGTGTACATAGTGATCGTGGGTTCCGTATGGCTCGCCGCCGCAGAACGGGCACGGCAGAAGCGGAACTCCGTCAATCGTTTGGTTGGTGGTCATGGCTTAAGTCCTCGGATGCTTGATGCAAGGCAGTCCCACTCTTCAACCATTTCCGCTCCGTTACCTGGAAAATCAGTGAACCCCGTATCGTCGTCGTAGATGCCATGGTCTTTGACGTATTCATCCATTCGGCACTCGATCAACTTCGCGGCGGCCTCAGTTCCTGCATTGAAACTGCGATCCGAAACAGGCATGAAGCTCAGGTCTATGAAGCATTCCCCGAACTGGATACCTATCGTCTGAACCATTCGCCCATGCGGTGCAGCAGTCAAATCGCCGATACGCCGTATTCCGTAAGCAGACTCAATGGTGGCGATAACCACCTCTGGCGAGGACGGGCTATCAATCCATGGAACGGCTATGAGGTCCATGTCTCGCGCCAAAGAGCCGTGTACCGCAAGTGCATATCCGTTTGCTCTGGCGATCTCTGCCAGGCCGGGATATAGGCACATGTAAGTAGGGGCGTTGTTGGCTTTTGGCTTTTGGCTTAAGTCACTCATAAATCACCTCAGCAAATCAGTTGTGCCAGTGCCAGCAGGCACCAGCAGTAGGCGGGGAGTTGGGCTTTCATGGCTTGATCCTCGAGAATCTGGCCAGTTGGAGCAATACTTCTTTGAACGCTGGCGGCGTAGCATTTGCCTCGCGCTTGTAAAGTGTCGGCTTGTTCGCGGCCTTCCCGCGCTGGTCTTGGAAACCAATCTGGTGCGTACCCTGCGGACGCGACCAGTCAAGGTCGAAGGGTTTCTGTTCTCCGACGAAGTACAGCCACGTGGCCTTATTTGCGCGGTGGCCGTATGCCGATTGCCACACCTCGCAGACCCAGCCTTCGCCACAGGGCTGCCATCCGATAGAAGCTGGCTTTGTCAGTCCGTGCGCAGCCCAGGCCCGAGTCGCTTTAGGATGCTCAAGCACGCCACGGTTTGCACGCACCGAAGCCAGTGCGGAAGCAAAACAACCCTGGTCATTACCTGGGCGGTTGTGTTCACCACCCCAGCGCTTGAAATTGACGGCAGCCATCGGCCCCCAAAGCTGGCAAGGGGGATGGGCAATAACCGGAAGGAAACCGCTATACCTTCTAGCGTCTCGCGACTCAGGCCATGCATCGATCGATGGGTCATTGGCATAGCACCCGTCAGGCTGAACGAACAGCGCGGCTACGTCAGGCATCGCCACCACCCTCTGCTGGCTTGAGTGCGGAGTCTATCTTTGCGTCAAGTTGCCAGCCCAAGAACGCGCCAAGCGGGTCAAGCTCCACGACTTCACGTAACAACCCCTCCAGCATATCCGCACGCTCATCCGCTGCGGTCAGGCGCTGTTGCAGGGCGTCACGCTGATTCGCACCAGAATTCACAATCAGCTCTAGCGTGGAAATACATTTCTGCAGCGCAGCCTCACGCCCCAGCGCCGCGTCACGCTCGGCGGTTCGATTGGCTAACAGCTCGCTAACCTTCTTGCCGGCAGCTTCGGCGTCATTGGCATCAGCCACCGCAACATCAGCGCGCCTGCGTTCAGCGTCACGCTCGGCGGTTACACGGTCGAAGTCTTCATATTCCACATATTCACCGGCAGGGTCGGCACACATGCCACCGTCACGGTCGTATTCATATCGTTTAATCTCGGTCAAGGTTTCAATCCTCAATCTTCTGATGGAATCGCAGTGCCCAAGGCACCGCACTTTGGGCATTCGCCATGGCGCGCACGCCAGACGGTTGCATCGGTCTTGCATTTGCAGGATCTGCACTCGACTTGGATGGGTTCGTCGGGCGGATCGAGTAGTGGGCCGCCGACGTATATGGCGTTTAGCGGCTTCATGTGAATCTCTCCCGCTTCGCACGGTTCTTCCAGCCTTCGATAAAGCTTTCCCGGTCACCGATGCCGGACCACGCGGCTAGTGCATCGTTGACCTCCATCGATTCGTTGTACGTGCCCAGGTAGCCCTTGGTCTTGCGGTAGTAGCAAGCCTGCTTAATGCCGACGCCAAGAATCATGTCGATGACTTCCCACTTATCCCCTGCAGCGTGCATCTCATCAGCACGATCAAGCTGCTCGTCGGTGAACTTTCGCGGCATCATCACCACCACCCTCTGAACGTGCCAAACAGCACCAGGCCAACAATTGCAATCGTTGCCAATAGGTCCCACTTCGACGGCATGTCGTCATCGCCGATCATGCGTTCGCCGAGTATCTTCTGGCGCTCGATGTACAGTTCGACCTGGGCGCGGTTATCTTTCGTGGCTTGGCGTTTCATTTTTTCACCTTCTCTTTGAAGTCTGGATTCGGCTCATTGCAACGGCAGCAGATTTTTTGATTTTTCAGCAGTGATGCCCCGCATAAGCAATAACTTGCTATTGCATTCTGGCGTGTCCTTCGGCGCTCTCGCCACTGATCACCGTAATCGCTCATTTCCCATTCCTCGCACGTTGTTGATCGGCCAGCGCCTGGCGTATCTGTTCGATTCGGTTCCAGTAATGCACGCGCTCCTCAATCGTACAGGCCTGCGACATAACCGCATGCCCCACGAATCCAGAGCAGTACTGGAGCAGCAGATTGCACTGCTTCAACTGGGTTTCCTTGTAAGCCTGCGCAAGCATGGCCTCAAGATGGTCCCTGACCACCTAGAGCATTGGAGGGCCGGCCAACGGAGGACGGTTCGCACGGTTCACTTCAGCGTCAATCGCCTCTTGGTAATGCAGGCTTGGCGCAAACAGCTCACTACGTTGGATGATCATTTCAATTCTCCCGGGTGGATTCAGCGGAAAATGACAGGGCAATAAGGTGTGTTGAAGTCCTCGCCGTACAGGAAGAACTGCACCACCACATCACAAGTATCGACGAGCCTGGCGTAACCGGTGCACATGCAAAACGTTTTCATTTGGTCTTTCTCCTTGTTGGTACTGGAAAAGCCCCAGTTAAGGGGCTTGAGGTGGGCGGGGTTGGTTAGGCGACAGGCTTGAAGTTGCGAAGGAAGTCCGACTGCTTGCTGCTCCCGAAGATTGCGCGGCCCTCAACCTGATATTCAAGGATGCCGAAAGGCTTGCGCTCCAGCACGACAACTACTCGACCCTTGCTTCCAATCCATCGGCTGTTGATTGCTACGGCTGCTGGCTTGCTCATCTCGTCTTGCTCCGTTGTTCGTTTCGTTCAGCGCTTGGCGCGGGCTTTGTTGGTGGCTTTGCGGGCTTCGATTTCTTCCAGGTCTTTCAGGGCTTGCTTGATTTCTTCTTCGGTCATGATCCTGCTCCGTTGTTCGTAGGCGGTGTGCTTTGGTGTGAACGAACTGTAGATCCTAGAAATATTGTTGTCAACAACAAAAATACATTGCACTGAATAAATCAAATCCTTATAGTGAGCCAACACAAGCAAAGGAGAATCACCTGTGAACCTCGCCAAATCCTTGAAATACGCCCTGATCAACCAGGGCATGACCCAGGCCCAGCTGGCCGAGAAGGTCGGAAGCAAGCCTGCCTACATCAGCAACCTGGCAACCGGCCGCGCAAATCTCCAAGGCGACATGCTGAAGAAGGTTGCGGCGGCCTTTGACATGAGGGTCAGTGAGTTCGTGGCGCTGGGGGAAGATTGAAATGGCCGCCCTCCCGTACATGCAAGTGTACGTGGCTGATTACTTGGCAGACACGCCGCACCTCACTACCGAGGAGCACGGCGCATACCTTTTGCTGCTGTTCAGCTACTGGCAAACCGGGAAACCGTTACGGGTTGACCGCCTAGCGCATACCGCAAGATTGAGCAACGAACGTTGGACAAGCGTTGAACGAACGTTGAGGGAGTTTTTCAAGGAGGTGGATGGCGTCTGGATTCAGGTTAGGGTCGAGAAAGATCTTGAAAAAGTGGCTGCTAAGTCTGGTAAAAACAGTGAGGCCGGTAAAGCGTCTGCACTGGCAAGAGCTGTTGCAAAACAACAACTTGAGCAACTTGCAGCTGAAGGGAATTTAACGAACGTTGAACGAACGTTGAACGAACGCTCAACCAATGAAGATACAGATACAGATACAGAAGATCAAAAGCCCATGTCATCGGGCAAGCCGAATGACGCGCCAAAGGTTGAAAAAATCCCTTACAAGGAAATTCTCGGCCTGTATCACGAACATCTGAAATCACTGCCAAGGGTTCGGTTGTTCGATGAAGCCAGGAAAAAAGCGATACGTTCTCGCTGGCTCGTTGATGTGCGTTTTCAGAAGCTGGAATTTTGGGAGAAGTTCTTTTCCCACATTGGGAAATCCGATTTCCTGATGGGAAGGAGCAAGGATCCATGGAACGGCTGCTGCTTCGACTGGATCTTCAAGCCGGCCAATTTCAAGAAAATCGTAGAGGGGAATTACAATCGTGAGCAGTCGTGAGCCATACAGCCAGGAAGCCGAACAGGCAGTCCTCGGCGCTATGCTGATCAAGCCGGAGCTGATCGACGTGCTGTCGGCAGAGCTGAAGGAATCCGATTTCTTCTTCGGCGATAACCGAGATGTCTTCCGTTCGATCATGGAACTCAAGGCCGCTGGGCAGCCTGTCGACTTCCTCACGGTGGGGCAGAACATCGGTTCGCTTCGTGGAGGCTCGCCTGCCTTCGCCTACACCGCTGAGCTGCACAAGAACACGCCAAGCGCGGCCAATGCCAAGTCATACGCCAGAACGGTCGTTGAGCGCGCCATTGACCGGGCGCTGGTAGCCGCCTGTTACAACATCAACGAAATCGTGGAAGGCGAAGGCAGCACCGAAGACAAGATCGCTCTGGCCCAGGCCGAAATTAATTCGATCAATACCGGATCAGGAGAATCCGAAACCATCACCGGCAAGGAGGCTATCCAGAAACACTGCGAAGAGCTGGAGCGCCGTGAGCAGCTGGGCGGAAAGATCGATGGTTTGACCACCGGCATAGACTCGCTCGACGCAAAGCTTTTGGGGCTTAAGCCTGAGGCACTGATCGTGGTCGCTGGCCGCCCAAAGATGGGCAAGACAACCTTCGCCATGAACATCGCTGACCACAACGCCGTGCAGTGCCACAAGCAGGTGCTGGTGTTCAGTCTGGAAATGTCCAACCAGCAGCTGATGGACAAGTCTCTGGCAAGCCTCGGTTCGATCCCGCTCCAGGCGCTGAAGGACGGCACGGTAATGTCGAGCCATCCCAACGAGCTGCTGGCGGCTTCTTCCAAGATCGCCAATTCAGGGTTGGTGCTGTATGACCGCAAGGGCGCGACCATCAACCGTATCCGCTCCGTTGCTCGCCGGCACAAGCTCAAGCATGGCCTGGATCTGATCTTGGTTGACCACATTGGCCTGGTCGATGTTGAGGACAGCCGTGCAAGCCCGGTGCAGCGCATCAGCGAGATAACGCGGCAGCTCAAGCTGTTGGCCAAGGAGCTTGGTGTGCCGGTGATCGCGCTGAGCCAACTCAATCGCCAACTGGAGGCTCGCCCCAACAAGCGGCCAATCCCATCAGACCTGCGCGACTCCGGCAGCATCGAGCAAGACGCCGACATGATCCTGTTCGTGTACCGCGATGAGGTTTACAACGAAAACACCGAGTATCGCGGCGTGGCCGAAATCATCATTGGTGTGGCTCGCGACATCGAGGCCTGCACACAGAAGGTTCGCTACCAGGGCAAGTACAGCCAGTTCAGCGACCTCTCCGCCGACTACGACGAACCGGCGCCGCGCGCGCCACGGACCTACGCAAGCAGCTCACTGCTCGATTGAGGTGAAACATGGAACACGCAGGCGCAATAGCGAAACGATATCTGGAATGGGCGAAACAGCAGACCGAAAAAGCGAAACAAGAACAGAAACCGGAGAAACGACCATGAAACCGAGAATTAGACCTCTTTCAAGCAGCCACACTTACTACCGGTTCACTTGCTCAGGTAGCCGGCCCGATGGCTGTTATGCCTTTGGCATCGGAATTACGATTGAGCAGGCATATGCGGAATGGCTTGTTTATGACGAAAACGACATTCCATTCTGAGGACACACCATGTGCCGAAAGAGAAAACTCAAAGTCCCGCAGCGCCCATGCGTCTGGCAGGTCGATCAGGAATGGTGGTGTGCAATCAAGAACCAGCACGGTGGCTACCGTCACCCGCTGGGACACGGCAGAACCGCAGCAGAAGCGCTGAAGCACTGGCAGAAGCTGCGCGAGGCCTACAACTCGAAAGTTGAAATCGGAGAATGACCATGCAGATGTTCGGATTTGGATTTACCCAGATGTTTCAGGAGTTGCAAGGCAAGCTGGCCGAGCAGATCAGGGTGAACGTTAGTTTGCGGTTGGAGAATTCCAGGCTTGCGGCTGAAGTCGAGAACACCAAGTTCAGACTTGGCCAGATGGTTCAGGAGCGCGACGACATCCAGCTCAGGATGCACGCGATTGACCATGCGTACAACGAGCAGCAGACCAAAGAGAACACGCTGCTGCGCGATACGCTCAAGCACAACGACAAGCTGATGCAAACCATCCGCCGTCAGCGTGAATTCATCAGGACGCTCTACACGTCGCGTAAGGCGCGCAAAGCAAAAGGCGCTACACGGATTCAAAGTGAACAGGAAAACAGCCCAAAAGCGAAGAGCGGTGGCAATGCGGTGGTTTCTGAAGGCAATTTGAGGCGCTCTGACGTGATCAGGCAGGAAGAAGGGCTGAGAAGCGGCCAGATTGGGTGCAATGGGCAGGCAGCGATATCTGGAGTCTGCAACCACAGGTACGTCTACTACCCGTTTGGCACATTGGCCTGCATTAACTGCCAAGAGCCTTACAGGGCCGACATAAGCTTGTTGAAACAACGTAACAAAGCTAATGAAACAAAGTAACAAAGTAGGGTCCATAAAACCAAAGAGGCATTCGACATGACGATTCAAGAAAGATTCGAAGCGCTTTACGCCGATCAGAACAACATGCGACCAGAGGACTTTGTGCAGTACCGCATGGGAGAGAGCTACAGGCTCCCAGGTATCGCGAGAGCATGGCGCTACTTCACCGCTGGCTGGGCCTGCGCTGGGGAACAAGCATGAGCGACAAGATGCGGGAAGAGTTTGAGGCCGCTTGGGCTGACTTTATGCGTGGCGATGATCCTGCGCCCGGAAGAAAACCACTGCGTAGTCTGGTTGATCCAGATCGCTATCGCGGAGATGCCGTTAATTTTGCATGGACATGGTGGCAGCGATCTCGCCAATCGCTGGTGATTGATCTGCCGGACTACTTGTACACCGACAAGCTTGGGTTTCCAGCTTACGACGCCGACGCTGTAGACGCCGCCATCGAAGCCGCAGGCCTGAAGGTGAAGCCATGATCACTCTCTACTTCCTCGCTGCGTTCTTCATCGCCGGCTGGATGTTCGGCGTCGACTACATGAACGAAATCAAGTGGACCTTCTGGGAGCGTGTGGGCGTAGCCGCGCTTGCCCTGGTGTGGCCCTTCCTGCTGTTCCTGATGTGGTCTGAGTGGAGAAAACCATGATCAAGCGCATCTGCATCGCCCTATACCACTGGTTCGTCGTTTCATGCTTTATGGCCGTGACGTGGTTTATGTACGTGACCACTCACTGATACACTGGGACCAGACCGATACACCCGACCGGAGAAAGACCAAATGAACGACTACAGCGAACTGAAGCGTGCTGCATCGGCAGCGAAAAATTGGGGCGGAGAAGTTGGCGAGCAGCGTTGGTACCTCGCCGAGTGCTTCAAAAGTCCATATTTCAGTGCCCAAGATGCTGAGTTCATTGCTGCTTGCGATCCTGGACAAGTCCTGGCCCTGATCGCCGATAACGAGCGGCTTGAGCGTGAGACTGAGCGTGTCAACGCATCGTGGCACGGAATGAAGCGCGATTTGGACCAGCTCAAGGCCGAGAACGAGGCGCTGCTTGAAAATCCTGGAGACGCGTTATGAGCGCCCGCGTAGAGTGGAACAACTCCATGCCCACCGTGCATCCCATGACGCGCGGCCGCCTGCCGAAGAAGTCCGTCGTGTGGATCGGTGAAATCTGGCTGCTGTTGCCGGGCGGAGAAAAAGACATCCGGTCGTGGCGTTCGAACCAGCCCATCAGTACTGCCCAGGCCCGCACTGTGCTGGGCCAGCTGCTTGACCTGCTGATCGGTGAGCACGGCAAGGACACGGCCCTCAGCTCTGGCTTCTGGTGCAAATCGAGATGACTACTACCCTATTCGTCTGCGTCCCGGGTGATCCCGTGGGCAAAGGCCGCGCCCGCGTCCGTATGATGGGCAAGGTGCCAATGCTCTACACGCCCAAGGCAACTGTCGAGTACGAACAGCTCGTCGCGCATGAGGCCTCCATGTCCATGCGCGGCCTGCCACTCTTCGAAGGCCCGGTCGAGCTGAAGCTGCAGATATTCATGCCGATACCCGCCAGCTACACCAAGGCCAAGAAGGCGGCGGCCAGGCTGGGCAAGCTGGTGCCGACCAAGAAGCCCGACCTGGATAACGTCCTCAAGGCCATCTGCGATGCGCTTAACGGCGTGGCCTGGATCGATGACACCCAGGTCGTGGACTGCCACGTATCCAAGCGATTCAGCGACAACCCGTGCGTGATGGTGCAAGTGACGGCCATCGATGGCGTGCAGGGGCTGCAAGAGGATCTGGAGCAAGCCTGCGCTCAGGTCGATGACCTATTCGTTTAACCACAACCGCAAGAGGATTCACCGATGAACGATCAATCTATTGAGCAAGATATTCAAGCCAAGGGGCTGACCGCTCCGCGTATTACTCCTGCCGACCTGCAAGCGAACATCGTAGATTGCTACTACTTCACTGCTGAAGATGGTGCCAAGGGTGCGCTGGAGCAATACACCCAGCTGTGCGGCTATCACGACTGCCTGCGCCTGCTGACCTTCTGCGTGCTCATCTTGCGAAACGGCTTCACCGTCACTGGCGAGAGCGCATGCGCCAGCCCGGAAAACTTCAACGCCGAGATTGGCCGAAAGATCGCACGCTCCAACGCAGAGCAGAAGATCTGGCCGCTGATGGGCTACGCCCTTAAAGAACGACTCTATGCATCCGGGGTAAACCCTGACTGGACCGTAAAGATTGACTGCGCAAAGACCGACCAGTAACCTTGCTCCCGCAGGTCGTGCAAAAGGTCTGCACGCGGTTGGTCGCCGTCCGACCTGCCGCCTGGCCCCGGCGTAATGGGGCCACTTATTCCGCCGTTATAGCTCAGTAGGCCAGAGCGGCTGCCTTGTAAGCAGCGGGTCCAGGGTTCGATTCCTTGTGACGGCACCAAATTGGCGATTAGTTCAGCGGTAGAACGCTCGGCTGTTAACCGAGAAGTCCCAGGTTCGAACCCTGGATTGCCAGCCACATCAACCAACGCCAAGTGCCCGCCGATGCGGGAATCGTCTTCATCCAACAGCGCGCTTGATGATTTCAAGTTACCGGACGTGCCGGAATTAAGGCGCTGTTGGATGCAGATGAATGCGCAGGCTGATGCGTAATGGGTGAGCCATGGTTAGGAGGCTCGTCAACCAGACTGAACTGGACGGCGTAAATCTAACAAAGCCGGAGATCAGCACCGGCCATCTGTATCAAGCCTTAAACGGTGCGTCATTACTGCCACGTGAGGCGATGCAGGAAACCGGGTCGCGCCCGTGAGTACAAAGCAAAGTCGATAAGCCTAATGGATGACGTCAAGCCCAGCCCTAAACCAGCTGGGCTTTTTCATTTCCGCGCCACCATCGTGCATAATCATATAGCCAGCATTCCACCCCGGTACCGTACCGGGTAACTTCATGACACGAACAAGGACCATCGATGGATATTCAGCGCGCCGTTCAAGACATCGAGCTACAAGCCGCAGAGGAAAGCCATTACGGTGACTATCTCGACCATGACGCGCCGCAAGAGGTAGGCTTAGACCTGCCACGACTCGGCGGTGATCACCACCAGCAGCGGGGCGTGCATGATGAATGACATGGCAGACACCCCCGAACCGACGAGTAATGAACAAATGGACCCGACCGAAACCATCCAGGGCAATTTCGAATATCGATTGCGCAGGCTTGAGGATGAAAAGCTGCCGCATCGCGTGACACACATCGAATACCGCGTTGATAGCCTGGCCGGCGAGGTGGTGGCGTTCAAGGAGATTGCCCGCAGCATTGGGGTTAAGGTTGACTCAGGGATAAGCGGACTTGAAAAAACGATGTCATCGGACATCGACAAGATCCAGCTGGAGCAGGCGAAGAATCAGTCATTCATCAAAGGGATTGTGTGGGTTGGCGGTGCAGTCGTGGCCGTTGTGGCCATGGCTCCATCCCTTGGCGAAGCCCTCAAGAAGCTGCTGGGGGTCTGACATGGCACGCAAAACGCTCTACAAGCCCGAGTATCCCGACCAGATCCGAAAGCTGTGCCTGCTGGGCGCGACCAACGTAGAGCTGGCGGACTTCTTCGGCGTGGCCAATTCGACTTTCGACAAGTGGGTCAAGGCGCATGCCGAGGTGCGCGATGCCATGGCCCTGGGCAAGATGATGGCAAACGCCAACGTGGCGGATAGCCTGTACAAGCGCGCCCTGGGATACTCCCACCCAGAAATCGACATTCGCGTCATCGATGGCAAGATCATCAAGACCGAAATCGTCAAGCACTACGCCCCAGATACCGGCGCCTGCGCCTTCTTCCTCAAGAACCGTGACAAAGCAAACTGGCGTGACCGGCAGGAAGTAGACCATTCCGGCCACTTGAGCTACACGCAGCTGACCCAGGAAGAACTCGACCGTGAAATCGACCGCCTCTCCAAATCAACTACGGGCTGACAAGGAAAAACTATTCCTTCTGCTCCAAGAAAAAGAACGCCGGCGCCTCAGCCGGCTTTGCTTTGTCCAGTTCGAAAGCCTGTACCAGTGGCAGACCCGGTTCATCAGGGCCACGGCCTCACACAAAGCCTGCATGCTGATGGCGGCCAACCAGGTCGGCAAGACACGTACCGGGCTGACCATCGATGCATTCCACCTGACCGGCGACTACCCCGATATCTGGCCTGGGCACAAATTCGAAGTGCCGCCGATGGTGTGGCTGCTCGGCTTCTCGATGGAGAAGACCCGCGACCTGCTGCAAAAGGTGCTGTTCGGCAATCTGGTGGGAGGAAAGTTCACTGGCGGCCTGATCCCCGCTGACCGCATCGTGGGGCACATCGCAGCGGGCGGCACGTCGGAGGCCATGCGGGAGGTGCGCGTAGCCCACAAGTCCGGAGGCACGTCCATCTGCCAATTCTGGTCGTACAACCAAGGCCAGCACGCGATCATGGGGGATGTTGTGGACTGGTTCCACATCGACGAAGAGCCAAAGGACAAAGCGATCTTTCCGCAAGTCATGACCCGGACGGCCAACGGCGACAAAGGGCGCGGCGGCCGGGGAATCCTCACGTTTACCCCGGAGAACGGCCGCACTGACTTGGTGGTGCAGTTCATGGACCAGCCAGAGAGCGAAGCGCAGTACATGCAGCGCGCCACATGGGACGAGGCTCCGCACCTGTCAGCCAGCACCAAGCGTGACTTGTTGGCCCTCTATCCAGAGTGGCAGCGCGACATGCGTTCGAAGGGTATGCCGCTGCTCGGCGCCGGCCTGATCTTCGATATTGGCGACAACGAGATCAAGTGCCAGGCCTTCGAAATCCCAGATCACTGGTGGCTGATCAACGGCATGGACTTCGGCTGGGATCACCCGCAGGCCCATATCCAGATCGCCTGGGACAAGGACGACGATTGCCTGTACGTCACGCACGCGTGGAAGAAGTCTCGCACGCTACCCGAGGTCGCATGGGCTGCCGTCAGACCATGGGCAGAAGGTGTGCCAACCGCCTGGCCTCATGACGGGCTTCAGCATGAGAAGGGCAGCGGCGAAGAGCAGAAGGCATCCTATCAGCGCGCCGGCTGGTCAATGCTGGCCGACCAAGCCACTTGGCAGGCCGGTGGCAACGGCGTGGAAGCCGGACTGGTCGAGATGTATTCTCTCTTCGAAAAGGGCAAATTGAAGGTATTCAGCCACCTTTCTGACTTCTTTGAAGAGAAAATGAACTATCACCGCGACGAAAACGGGAAAATTGTCAAGGTGAAAGATGACATACTCGCCGCAGTCCGCTATGCCTTGATGATGCGCCGGTTCGCAATTCAGAAACTCAAGGTCGGCCAGCAAAAGCCGAAGCCCAAACCCTTTCAGCGCCGCGATGCCGGCCCAACTTCCTGGATGAACTGAGATGTCGAGCACACCAAGTAAGAAAGACGACGAAGAACTGCTGCGTGAGGCCAAGGAGCGGTTCAAAGCCGCCAGGGAGTGGGAAGGCGACTTCAACAATCTGTTCACGGCTGACCTGAAGTTTGTGCGGGCTGACCCCGATAACGGGTATCAGTGGCCGGATTCGCTGCGCAACTCGCGACAGACCGACCGCAAGCCCTGCCTGACGATCAACAAGACCCGCCAGCAGTGCCTGATGATCATCAATGACATCAAGGAAAGCTTGCCGGCGATCAAGATCCGTGCTGTTGGCGGCGAAGCGTCCTATGACAGCGCCCAGGTCTATGAGGGCATGGCGCGGCACATCCAGTACCAATCCAATGCGCCAGACGCCTACAAGACCGCGACCGAGTTTCAGGTATGGACCGGTATTGGCTACTGGCGCGTGGTCACCGAGTACGCCGACGAGGATTCGTTTGACCAAGAGATCTTCATCCGCCGCATCCGAAACCCGCAGAGCGTGACCCTGGACCCGAACATCAAGGAAGTCGACGGCTCGGATGCCAAGTGGGGCTTCGTGCATGACGATGTACCGCGCAAGGAGTTCAATCGGAAATACCCTAAATACAAGGATCAGGTAGGTGATGGGGTATTTGCCGACGCGGACGACTGGTGCAATCTCGATAACGTGCGCGTGGCCGAGTATTACTACACCGAGTATGAGAGCGATGAGCTGATCGCCATGCCCGTTCCTGATGGCCTGGGCGGCGTGCAGATGACCACCATTCGCAAGTCGATCCTGATGGACAACAATCCAGAACTTGCCAAGATGGTGTTGGCCGACAATGGCATTCGTCGCCGTCCAATCGAAACACCGTCCATCAAGTGGTGCAAGATCGCTGGTGATTCCATCGTTGAGCGCAGCGACTGGGTAGGCAGCACTGTGCCAATCGTCCGTATCGTCGGCGAGGAATGCATCATCGAGGGCAAGCTTGACCGCAAGGGCCACGTTCGCAATATCAAAGACCCGCAGCGCATGTACAACTACTGGTCAAGCTCGGCGACTGAGCACGTCGCGCTCCAGACCAAGACGCCATACATCGCGGATGACCGGGCAATCGAAGGCTACGAAACGATCTGGGAAACGGCGAACACCGAGAACCATGCCGTGCTGCCTTACAAGTCCACGGACCAGAACGGCAACCCAATCCCAGCCCCGCAGCGTGCAGAACCTCCTGTCATGAGTTCTGGCTATATGCAGGGCATGCAGGTGGCCGCCGAAGAGATGAAGATGGCCAGCGGGCAGAATGACGCGCTGATGGGTGCGCCTTCCAACGAGATCGCAGGTGTTGCCATCAAGCGACGGGCCAAGCAGGGCGAGACGGCTACATCCCACTTCCGCGACGGCCTAGCAACGGGCATCCGCTATACCGGCAAGATCCTGATCGACATCATCCCCAAGGTCTACGACACCCCTCGCGTGATCCGCATCCTGGCCGAGGACGGCAGCGACGACACCGTCAAGATCGATCCGCAGCAGCAACAGCCGATGATTGAGCAGGAGAAGCCAGGCGGCGAAGGCGTGGAGCGCATCTTTAACCCTGGCGCCGGAAAGTACGAAGTGATTGCAGACACCGGCCCGTCCTACGCCACCAAGCGCGAAGAGGCCTTCGCCGCGATGTCCGATCTTGCTGCGCAGAACCCAGCGTTCCTCGGGCTGGCCGGCGACCTGTACATGCTGTCCGCAGACTTCCCGCTTGCCGACGAACTGGCAGAACGCTTCAAGCGCTCGATCCCGGCCAACATCCTGGGCGAAGGCCCGTCGCCAGAGCTTCAGCAGGCCATGGACAACATCAAAAACCTGCAAGCGCAACTGGCCTCGGCCATGGACCTGTCAGCCAGCAAGGAGAAGGAAGCCGAGGACAAGGAGAAGCAGACCGAAATCAAGTCCTATGCCGCCATCACCGACCGCCTGGACAAGCTGTTCACGCACATCGAGAAGTTGGGCACGTTGCCGGACATCGGCATCCTCGAAGCACAAACAATGGTCGCCGCTGCACAGCAGCCGGTTCCAATCGAATCGCAGCCGGCACCCGATATGGGTATGCTTCCACCGCCAGGCATGCAGCCTGAAATGCAACCAGATATGCAGCAAATGGGCATTCCGCCCCTTCAGTAAGGAGTAAACGAAATGGCAAAAGCACTCTGCGTTGCGTTCGATGAGGTAGCTCAGTTCAAGATTGGCGCTGGCCTTACCGCATCATCAATGATCACTTGCTTCGGCAAGATCAGCCAGTCACTGACCCCGGTGTCCGTGGCAACCGTGGCAACCGTTGAGCAGACGTTCACCGTCCCCGGCCTGTTGGTTGGCGATCAGGTAACCGTGAGCCCTCCAGGCATTACGGCAGGTGTTGCCCCGGTTTGCCTCGGGTATCCGCTGCCAACACCCTGGCGGTGACATTCATCAACTCTACGGCAGGCGCACTTGTGCCAGCCGCTGGCGTGTATCAGATTACTGTTGTTCGATAATCGCCGGAAAGTGACAGATTCAGCCAATTAGTCCAGAATCAGCGCAATAACCGACTTCAGGCGGCTTCCTGATGTTCTCACTTGGAATCCAAGGCCATGACCGAAGAAACAACGGTGCAGTCCACCAGCCAGGCAGACGGCGAAGAGACGCAGCTGGACGTTAACCAATCGCAGGAATCGTCCGCCAGCGAAAACGGGCAAGAGTCCGAAGAGCAAGAACAGGCCAGCCAGAAAGAGGAAGGCAGGGAGCCACCGGCTTGGGCGCTCAAGCGAATCGGAGCATTGACCGCGAAGTCGCACGAAGCAGAACGCAGGGCAACGGCTGCCCAAGGAGAGGCTGAACGCTATCGTGCATTGGTAGAACAGATGCGGCAGGAATCAGGCGTTGAGCAGGGCCAGCAACAGCAGCCGGCCCAGCAGCAACCGCAGGACATTGAGGCATTGGTAGAGCAACGGGCCACGCAGAAGGCGCAGCAGGAGCAAATCCAGGCGCGTGGCAAATCCGTCGCAACGGTCGGGGAAACTGAATTCCCGGATTGGGGCGCTGCCGTGCAAACCCTTGATGCCCTCGGGATCAACGACAGCCAGGTTTCAGCGCTTCTCGGCATGGATGATGCCCACAAGGTGATTTACACCCTGGGCAAGAACCCCGAAGAGGCCGCCCGCATTCTGTCTCTGCCGCCTGTAGAACAAGGCCGTGCGCTTGAGCGTCTTGCGCTTAAGTCAGCCCAGCCAGCAGCAAAAGCTGTGTCAAAAGCACCGGCGCCCATTACGCCAGTTGACAGCAATGTTTCGGGAGAGGCTGACCCAAGCAAGATGTCGATGGACGAATGGGTGAAATGGCGAGAAAAAACCGCCAAAACTCGTTTCTGAAGGAATAAAACATCATGGCAAACCAATTCTTAACCACGTCGATGATCTTGCGCGAAGCTCTGCGCTTGTTCAAAAACACCAACCTGTATCTGCGCAACATTGACACGCAGTACGACAGCCAGTTTGCACGCGAAGGCGCGAAGATCGGCGACACCCTGCGTATCCGTCTGCCCAACGATTACACCGTCCGTTCCGGGCGTGTAGCCGTGCCGCAGGACACCAACGAACGCCAGGTTCCGCTGACCGTTTCGTCCCAAAAGGGTGTTGATCTTGGCTTCAACTCTGCCGAACTCGCGCTGTCCATGGACGACTTCAGCAATCGCTACATCCTGCCAGCGGTTAACGCCTTGGCTGGTGGCGTTGCGTTGGACGTGATGAACTCTGTTGAGACCTTTCCCAACCTGACCTTCAAGGGCCGCAACACTGCCGACAGCTCGGGAACCATCGTTACCCCTGACTCGGCGGCGTGGCTGGATGCCGGCGCAATGTTGGACATGACCAGCACCCCTCGCGTCAACGCGAAAGGCATGCGCAAGGCGATCCTCGATCCTCGCACGCAAGCCCGTACCGTCGACCAGATGTCCGGTCTGTTCAACAACGCGCAGAAGATCGGCGATCAGTTCAAATCTGGTGAAATGGGCCTGAACACCCTGGGCCTGGATTGGGGCATGGATCAGACCGTCCTGAAACACACCAACGGCACCTACACTGCCGGCGCTGTAAACGGTGCGTCTCAGACTGGTTCTAACCTGACCGTGACTGGCATCACCGGCACCTTCAAGAAAGGTGATGTGATCGTGATCGCTGGCGTATTCGGCGTGAACCCGGTCACCAAGCAGTCGACCGGTGAGCTTCGCCAGTTCGCAGTGACCGCCGACGTGGCTGCCGCTGCAACCTCCATCCCGATCTACCCAGCGATCACCCCAGGCAACGTGGCCTACGGTACTACCACCGTATCCCCAGCCAACGGCGCGCTGATCACCCTGGTTGGCGGTGCAGGCGTGACCTTCCGCAAGAACTTCATCATGGACCCGATGGCAACCACGCTGGCAACAGCAGACTTGCCTCTGCCGAATAACATGGACATGGCAGGCCGCGAAGTTTACGACGGCATCTCGATGCGCTTCCTGCGCGGCTTCGACATCACGAACGACGTGTTCATCAGCCGTTTGGATATCCTCTACGGCTACGTAGCGCCACGTCCTGAGTGGGGCGCGGCTGTCGCTGACATCCTGTAACACCATAAGGCCCCAGCAATGGGGCCTAACTCTTTTTACGGAGCAAGACCATGCAAATGTTCCCAAAGTGGAAATACCACGCATCTAACCCTGCACTTGTCGTTGAAACCGAAGAGGCCGAAGAGGCTTTGGGTGGCGAATGGTTCGATACCCCGGCAGACGTAGCTGATGCTGCTGCTTTGGCCGCTGCGATGAAGGGTGCTCAAGCTGATGGCGAGATTACCGAAGAAGAGCGCGTAGCCCTCCTGGAGCTGGCCCGATCGATGAACCTGACCCCGCATCACCGCCTGGGCGCTGACAAGCTGCTGGCCATGATCGAAGAAGAGCGCGCCCGTGTGGCCGCTGCTGCATCCGAGTAACACACCCATGGAGTAACCGGGATGACAACGCCCGTCGAACTGATCAACTTGGCGCTGAAGCAGGCGGGCGTTCTCGGGGTTGGCCAAACGGCTACAGCCGAAGACCTTGCCGACTGCTTCAAGCTCTACAACATGATGCTGGCGCAGTGGTCGAGGATGCGCAACATCGTGTTCCAGCTGCTGGACGTCCCCTGTGTTGGCACCGGTGCGCTGACCTACACCGTCGGCACCGGTGGAAACTTCAATACCCCTCGCCCCTCCAAGATAATCGGCGCCTACTGCAGGCAGCTCAACAACCCAGGTCTGCAGGTGGATTTTCCACTTGAGGTGCTGATGTCCCAAACCGACTGGGGCTGCGTATCGCCAAAGGCGATGACCTCACTGCCAAGCCTGGTCTATTACGACCCTCAGTATCCGCTGGGGGTTTTGCACGTCTGGCCTGTGCCGGACAGCCACTACGAAATACACATCCAATGCCTGTCTGATCTGCCGCGCGCGGTGACATCCTTCGACGATATCCTGCTGCCGGCCGAGTATGAAGAGGCGATCATGTACAACCTCGCCGGCCGCCTGTGCATTTTCTACCAGATCCCGATGCCGCAAGGTTTGCCCCAACTGGCTGCCGCCACGATGGCTACGTTGCGCGCTGCGAACATGCAGATCGGCAAGCTGTATTTGCCCGATGACATACCCGGCAATAGCGGGAAATACAACATCTATACGGATTCTTCGCGATGAAAGTGCCTCTCCCTACCGGCGCTTATGAGGCGCGCAGCGTGATCGCATCCGCACAACGGTGTGCGAACCTTTATTCGGAAAAGAACCCGCAGGACGAAGAGTTTCCGTTCACCTATTACCCAACCCCGGGTACGACCCTGGTTGGTACTGCAGCAAGCAATGTATGGCGCGGTCTGTATGCATCAACTGACGGCAGGTTATTCGGCGTTGTAGGCCAGTCATTTGTGATCATCTCCGGCACCACGTCATTGAGCATCAGCATACTCGGCGCCATCGATTCAACTGTTGAACAGTGCTACATGCTAGACAACGGAACCGACCTTGTGCTGGTTGATGGCACGGCAGCCGGTTACAAGCTGAACCTGGCCACGCTGGTGTTTAGCAAGATCGTCAACGACGCATTCTATGGGTCCAACGGTGTGACACTCGTTGATGGATTCCTGATTTTTAACAGGCCTGATACGCGGCAATGGTACATCTCGCTGATTAATCAAGTGAGCTTCGATCCTCTCGACTTTGCCAGCAAATCTGGGTCGCCTGACCTTCTTGTCGCGGCCAGGGCTACACGGCGAAACGTGTTCCTGTTCGGTGAGCAGACAACCGAGATATGGACCAACACGGGCGGAAACGCATTCCCGTTCAGCCGACTTTCTGGGGCATTTATCCAGTTTGGCTGCGCCTCATCGGCAAGCATTATGGAGGCTGACGGCTCGCTCTACTGGCTCAGTAAGTCGCCTCAGGGTGAATGCATGGTGCTGCGCAACGCCAACTATGAGCGCGAGCGCATCAGCACGTTTGCCATCGAGAACGAGTTTCAGCGTTATGCGCGTATCGACGATGCAACCGCCTATATCCATCAGCTTGGCGGACACTACTGGTATGTGCTGACCTTCCCGACAGCCAATAAGACCTGGGTCTATGACCTGTCAACATCACAGTGGCATGAACGTTTTTACCTCAACGAGGACGGCAGCGAATCCCGCGAGCGCGCTAACTGCTATGCCTTCTGGAATGGGCGCCATATCGTCGGCGACTACCAGAACGGCAATCTGTATGAGCAGAGCCTTGACGTGTATACCGACAACGGTAATGAGATTCGCCGCATCCGTTCGTTTCCGCACCTGGCCGACTCCGGCAACCGAGTTCATTACAAAGAGTTCAAGGCCGCAATGCAGGTCGGCGATGCGATCTACACGCAGAATGCAGAAATCCGCCTGCGCTGGAGTGACACGAAGGGCGCAACCTGGAGCACCTATCTTTCGTCCACGATGGGCGCTCGCGGCGATTACCTGAGAGACGTTCGGTTCTTGCGGCTCGGAATGGCACGTAGCAGGGTTTTCGAACTGTCCTGGAACGCCGCATGCCCTACCGCGCTAAACGGCGCCTACATCAACGTCCAGCCGTGTGCATCATGACCTTCCCAAGCCAAGTGCCCGATGCCGGCACGCCGTTGTTTGATGATCGTGGGTACATCAACCCTGTCTGGCACCAGTTCTTTTTCACTCTGCTGAGTCGTACAGGCGGTGCAGAGGGTGCTGAATCCGTTATCGATGTGATCGGCGCGCTGCCCATCACTTCAACGCATGGTGGCAGCCCGATAATTGGCATCAACCCAGCCACCCCATCATCCGACGGCTCTTTCTCGGCAGCCGATAAGACCAAGCTCGACACGGTATCGGCAAACGCCAAAGTTTCCTCCGTGACGGCCACGGCGCCCATCGTAAGCAGCGGCGGCACTACGCCCGACATCTCTATCGTGGCTGCCAGCTCAGTAAACCCAGGCAGCATGTCGGCGGCGGACAAGACCAAGCTTGACACGGTTACGACTGGTGCAGCGGTAGCCTCGGTGGGTGCATCTGCTCCGCTATCAAGCACAGGCGGCCTGAACCCATCGATATCGATTGCCGCGGCTACTGGATCATCGGCCGGGAGCTTGTCAGCAGCCGATAAGACAAAGCTCGATCTACTCACCTATGCCACAGGGACATGGGTTCCGCAAATAACCTTTGCTACTCCTGGAGATCTGGCAGTTACATATGCGGCCCAATTCGGAACCTATACGAAAATTGGGCGTATGGTTTTTATAAATTTCATGGTTCAGACCTCCGCATATTCCCAAACAACAGCCTCCGGCAATCTAATCGTAAATGGCGTTCCACTCGCATCCGGGGCGTCCTCTCAAATTGCAGGAGTAATAGATTTTCAAGGAATTACCAAAGCTGGCTATAACTCGTTTACAAGTAGTCTAGACCCTGGCGCTGTGATTCTTACGTTTATTGGGCAGGCAAGCGGGGCATATAGATCGTTCGTAACTGCTGCAGATGTGCCTACTGGCAGCATTATCTTTCTTAGCGGAACAATGAGCTATTACGTCTGATGGCGTAGAATGCCTGTCAAGCAAATAATCGAGGCGATCAGAAATGCGCAACTTCTTGAAAATTGGCCAGGGTTCCGATGTGATGCCGCTCTTGGCCGCCATCGCGCGAAAGCCTGAGCTATGGACGGCCGACACCTATCTGCGTGATTACCCGCAGGGCCCATTCGGTGAAATCGACTCGATCATGCTGCGCTTCCCGGTGAAGTCCGTTAAGGAGTCAGAGGAAGAAGTGGCGAAGCACTTTTCCGAATACGACCAGCACGAATGCATCGATTACCCGGCCTATGCCGTGTTGCCAGAGGCTCGCCCGCTGATCATGGGGCTGATGGCCTACGTTGGAGGAACTCGCCTGGGCCGCGTGATGATCAACCGCATCAAGCCAGGCGGTGTGATCTTCCCGCATAAGGATACGCCGGCTCACGCTGAGTATTGGTCACGTCATCACATCTGCCTTCAGGCTGAGCCGGGTGTTGTGTTCCGCTGTGAGGATGAGCAGGTATTCATGCGCCCGGGCGAGACGTGGTACTTCGATAACTCGCTTGAGCATGAGGTGATCAACAATAGCGCGACGGACCGAATTTCGATGGTCATCGACGTGAGGTGCGCATGATTACCGTGATGCTGGAATCGTTCGAAGAACGCCTGCCGGAACTCCTGCCGCTGCTGCCTCTGCACTACGAAGAGCTGGCGCTTAACCAGGACAAGGTTCCGCTCGATCCGCAGTACGATATCTACATTGAACGCGAACGCCGTGGCGAACTGATGTTCATGGTGGTTCGGGATGCGGGCCAGCTTGTCGGATACTTCATAGGCTTTGTGGCCCCTGGACTTCACTACCAAACCTGTCTCACGCTGATCATGGATATTTTCTTTATCCACCCGGAACATCGTGGCAACAGCACAGGATTCAAGCTGTTCAAGGCCGTTGAAGCAGATGCAAAAGCGCGCGGCGTGCAGCGTATGTTCGTTGGTTCAAAATGCCATCTTGACGCCTCGTTCTTGTTTGAAAAACTTGGTTATGAGCGCTGCGAGATAACCTATACCCATTGGCTAGGAGATTAATCATGGTCGCGGCAGCAGTAGTGGGGAGCGCCGTTGTTGGCGGCGTGGCTTCAAATATGGCGGCTGGCAAGCAAGCCAACGCGGCCAATAAAGCGGCAGATCAATCGGCTGAAGCCTCGGCGCAGATGCGGGCAGACCTGCAGCCATATGCCGGTGCTGGTCAACAGGCGCTAACCCCGCTTTGGTCTGCCATGGGGTATATGGACGACGGCAAGGGAAACCTGGTACGCGATCCGAACGCGGTGCTGAACAAGCAATTCAATTTCGATTCGTCCAACCTGGCCAACACGCCGGGTTATCAGTTCGCCTTGCAGCAGGGTCTGCGCGGCACCAACAACCAGTTAGCCGCGCAAGGCTTGGGCTTGTCTGGTGCGCAGGCAAAAGGCCTGTCGTCATTCGCCACTGGCCTTGCTGATCAGACCTATGGCGAGCAATACAACCGTTCGCTGAGTACGTTCAACACCAACCAGGCGCAGATGCAGAATAACGTCGGCAACCTCCAGCAGTTGGTTAATACCGGCCAGAACTCTGCAGCCCAGCAAGGCGCGCAGGGCATCAACGCAGCCAACAATATCGGCAACTACCAGACCCAGGCCGGCAACGCGCAGGCCGCTGGCATTGCAGGCATCGGAAACGCTGCCAGCAGCGGCATCAACAATTACATGCTCTATAACGCACTCTACAAGTGAGGGGATGAACCATGGCCATCGATCCAAGCATTGCCCTCGGCGCCAGCCAGCAGCCAAGCCTTTTGCAGACGCTCGGCGGCGCTACACAGCTCAGGGGGCAGATTCAACAGCAGCGTGCCAACGTGGCGGCCTCACAGGCCTACAAGGATGCGACTGACCCAACTACAGGGCAGATCGACTATGGCCGCCTTACTGCAGCCCTATCGCAGGGACCGGCCGCCTATAACCTGCCGCAGATTCAGGCCCAGGTTAACGAGGCGCGCAACTCGGCGCTGAACTATGACAAGGGCAAGCTGGAGATGGCGCAGAAGCGTACCGACCTGCTTTCGAGCGGGTTTGGTGGTTTATTGGCTTCGGGAAATATAACCCCTCAGTCGGTTCAGTCCATCGCTATTAACGGCATCAAGTCGGGGCTGTTCACGTCAGAGGATGCCGTGAACTTCATGGCCGATATGCCCACCGATCCCGTGCAGCTCCAGAACTGGGCGAAGCAGAAGTACATCGGTTTCAGCACTGACGCTGACCGACTCAAAACCGTCATGCCGCAGCTCCAAACCGTCAACACTGGCGGCCAGCAAGTCGTTTCGGCCTACGACCCATTGACTGGCGCACCGACCGGGCAAAACACCGTGTTCAACAACACGCTCACGCCAGGGCAAGCCACCGAGAACGTGCAGATCTACGACCCGGCCACGCAGACCATGCGCACCATCACCAAGGCCCAGCAGCTGCAAATTCAGGGTGGTCAAGGCGGAATGCCAGGCGCTGGCGGTTTCTCACCGCAGGGTGGTGGCCCGCTTGGTACTGGTCGCATTCAAGCCCCGCAAATTGCACCAGGCCTTCAGATCGCCCCAGCCCTCGGCGCGCAGGCGGCGGCAGAAGTCACCGGTAAAGGTTCGGCAGACGCGGCGCTCGCTCTCCAGGGCATGGCAGACGCGGCCACACCGGCTATCTACCAGCTCCAGAACATGCGCGGCGCGCTGACCGATATCAACACCGGCCCCAATGCGGATTGGCAGGGTAAAGCCGCTGCGCTCGCACTCCAGGTATCCCCGGAGATTGCCAAGAAAGTCGGCATCGATCCGCAGAAAGTTGCCAGCCTGGAAGAGTTCAAGAAGTACAGCACACAGCTGGCACAGAACCTCTCTACGACTCTGGGTAGCGGCACTGATGCGAAGCTCGCATCAGCTGTATCTGCCAACCCAAACAGCGGCCTGTCGAAGATTGGTAACCAACAGATCATAGATGTTCTGATCGCCACTCAGCGCGGCATTCAGGCCAAGAACCTGGCTTGGCAGCAGAGCGGCCTGCCACCGGAGCAGTACAACAAGTTCAGCACGCAGTTCAACAAGGACATTGATCCACGCGTGTTTGCAGTCCGCGACATGAGCCCGGAGCAGGCCTACAAGATGCTCGACAGCCTTACGCCACGCGAGCAGGCAGAGTTTAAATTGTCGCTCGGTAAAGCGCGCGCACAGGGGTTACTGCAATGAGCCAGTGGGATTCGCTTATCGCCAGCGCCGGCCAGAAGTACAACGTCGACCCGCAGTTGATTGCATCGATAGTGAAGACTGAAAGCAGCGGCAACCCGAACGCCTACAACGCCGAATATGGCGCGACTGGGCTCGGCCAGCAGATCCCCGCTACAGCGAAGGCCTTGGGCATCGATCCGAAAGACCCGGCCCAGTCCATCGAAGGCGTAGCCAAGCTGCTTAACGAGAACCTGAACCGCTACGGCTCACCAGAGCAGGCGGTTTTGGCGTATCACGGTGGCACGGATCAAGCGAACTGGGGGCCGAAGACGCAGGACTATCTGCGCAAGGTTTCAGCCAACTATGGAGCGCCTATTGTGGCCAAACAAACCGCACAACCCGCAGGCCCTGATGCGTTCGAAGAGATGTTTGGGCCGCGCCCAAGTGCAGCCACTGCTACGGCTGCGCCTGCTGCGACTAACGACCCGTTCGAAGCCATGTTTGGTCCTCGCCCGACTTCTCCAGAGCTTCGCCGTGAGCCGGCCATGCAGCCGCCTGCAACCGTCGACAACATGCCGCAACCTGTCGCGCCGGCCACCACTGTTCCTGGCCAAGCCTGGGAATTGATCCAGATGCTTGGCGGACAGGGCATAAAGAACGCTAACGCTGTAGGGCGCGGCATCAGTGACGCCCTCGATGCACCTTCGGAATGGCTTGCATCCGGCGCTGAAGCATCAGGACTTACTGGGCTGCTCGGGAAAGCTGGCATCAACATGCCGACCACCGAACAGCAGAAGCAACTCAACATACAGGGCCGCGCAGCCTATGACGCTGCAAATCCAGAACCAGGCGTTCAGGGCGTGGCAAGCCGTATCGGTGGCAACCTGGCTGGGGTGATGACGCCAATCTCAGCCGGTGAAGCAGCACTTGTGCAGGGCGGCAATGCGCTGGCAAAGGTTGCAAACATCGCGCCGAAGACGGCCGAAGCCATCGGCACGTTCTTGCGCGGCCAAGGCGGCCTTGCATCTCGCATGGGTTACAACGCTGCCCAGGGCGCTGCCGGTGGCGCCCTCCTGTCTGGCGGGCAGGAAAACCAGAACGTCGGCGACTCGGCGGCGCTCGGCGCGGCACTCGGCGCAGCTGTTCCCATCGTTGGTGGCGCTCTGAAATACCCTGTCAATGCCGTGAAATCGCTCGTTTCTCCGTTTACTGAAGCAGGCCGCGCAGGTATTGCGGGGAACGTTATTCGCCAAGAGGCCGCGCTTGGTGGTGGTGCGCCTGCCGCTGGGGCTGCTGAGGCTGCGCTTGGTGCTCCGGTAGCGTCCCAGCCTTCTGGCGCTCTTTCCTCGGCCCTGACAGCGCCACAGGCTGCAGGACGCGCTGGCGCTAACGGCCGTCTCGCCACTGACCTGACAGAATATGTCCCAGGCTCAACGCCAACGCTTGGCCAGGCCGCACAGAACCCTGGCATCTTGGCACTGGAGAACGCCGCGAAGAGCCGCGCCCCCAACCTGTTTGCCGAACGCGACATGGCCAACTACCAAGCGCGCAATGCTTTCCTCGATCAGATCCGTGGCACGCAACAGACGCTCGATGATGCAATCAAGGCGCGAGACGCTGCTACAGCCCCACTGCGTGATGCGTCTCTGCAGGGTGCGCGCCCGGCCAATACCAACCCGGTGTTGGATGAAATCGACAGCATCCTGAAAGGCCCAGAAGGCCAGCGTGATGCTGTGGTGTCGGCGCTGACAAAGGTGCGCAACAAGCTGGACCTGGGTGAGAACGGTGCCCAAACCAACGTCGCTCAGCTCTATGGCCTGCGCAAGTCCATTGGCGATCAGCTGGAGAAGGTAGCCGGCAAAGACAACTCTGAGGCGCAACTGGCTTCCCGCGAGCTGCTGCAGGTACGCGATGCGCTGGACGATGCCATGGAGAAGGCCGCACCAGGGTTCGCCAAGTACCGCGAGACCTACGCAGAGATGTCGAAGCCAATCAGCGCCCAGAGCTATCTGCAGGGGCTGAACTTAACTGATGCATCGTCGCAGCGCATCACGCTGCCATCCATGAAAAATGCTCTGCTAAAGATCGACAAGCTCCGTAAGGCTCCAGGCGCGAATGATGCAAAGGCTATCAGCGACGACCAAATGCAGATGCTGAACAATCTGCACAAGGATCTGCAGCGCGAATCAGGTACGGCCGCTGGCAAGGTAAAGGGTTCTGACACGTTTCAGAATCTGGCAACTAATCAGCTGATAGATTCGATGATGCCTGGCGCGCTTGGCATTGCTGCGCCGGTTACGCCTGGGGCTGTTGGTGGTGCACTTGGCTTCGCGCTTGGCGGACCTGGTGGCGCAGCACTTGGCGCGCTGGCTGGCCAGAATGCTGCTGGTCTTGTGGGCCGCTCGCTGAACGCCCAGAGTCCGGCTATTGAGAACCAGCTGATCGACTTCTTGCTTAATCCGAAAGGTGCCGAGGTACTGAAGCAAATGCGCTCATCGGATCCGCAGGGGCTTGGCGAGCTTTTGCGCAGGGCGGGCGGCGCTGCTCCGGCTACAGTCGCGCCAGCAGCTGGAAAGAACTGATAGCCAGAACATCCAAAAATACGGCTGGTGGTATTCAGTCACAACGTGCAACACAGCATAAATTAAGCTCATTCGAAAACCTCTGGGAGCATCACACATGGCGGGCGTATTAGTTCAAAACGGGAAGGCATCGTTTGTTGATGCAAATGGTCGTCCGCTGGCGGGGGGCAAGGTCTATTTTTATGCGGTCGGAACTAACACGCTGAAGGATACCTTTCAGGATGATCAGTTGACCATCCTGAATACAAACCCAGTCGTTCTTGACGCCCGTGGCGAGGCATCGATTTACGGCAGCGGTGCGTATCGTCAGGTACTGCGTGATGCCTCCAACGTGCTGATATGGGATCAGGTAATTCCGGATATTTCGGCAGTAGTAAATGCCAGCGTAATTACGCTTACCAACAGCGTCACTGACCTTTATAATTGGTCAGGTTATGAGGTTTACGGAATAAGAGAAATGCTAGCGCTAGATACATCAAAGTTCTTTGTATGTTTCTGTCTATCTTATTTCTCAAACCTGTTTGTTCCATTTGTAGGCGGTGGGGCATTTTATTGGGCTCCATCAATGCCCAAGTCAATGCATGATGGTGGCTCGACATTCAGCCCAACAGTTCCATGGAATGGCGCTATGAACACGCTTCCGGCTTTCTTGGCGGGTACTGGAGAAACAAATCCAGCCGGCAGCGGATGTTGGGTTCGAGTTGACCAAACAAGCATTGACGCCACCATGTTCGGTGCTGCGCCGTTCGCTGGATACAACAATATTTACTCTATTCAGAAAGCCATAGATACATTCCGCGTGGTAAAGATACCGCTTGGTGTTTTCGAATTTACGGGAACGCTAAACTTCAATCTTGATGGCGTTAACATAATTGGCGCCAATATGAAATACACCGTTCTGCAATGTCTAAACACTTCAGAGCCAGCAATTCAAAACCCGCTAAAAAACACAACTACGCGCCTTTTTTGCGGGATACAAAACCTTCAGATACAAGGCCAAAGCCTTGGGCCAAACCTTATCGTCGACTGGATGTCGTTCCAGTTTGGACGAATCCACAAGGTCTGGATCCTCGGCTCAAACGCGCTGGGTAATACTGGCTTGCGTATGATGTCTAACTGGGTTGTGACCGAGTGTACCTACAACAGCGTTGATGAATGCTATATCGGCAACACTGCCGTCGGGATTTCCATCAGCGATGGCGCCAATAACAACAACATCACGCGCAGCCGGTTCCAGTCTTCAGTCGCCACCGGTCAAGGCATCTTGTTATCCGGCACGGCGCCGAATCGCGTATCAGTGGTCAATATCACGGGGAACGGGTTTGAATATCCAGGCACCATCAATGACGGTATCAACGTGCTGCAGAACTGCGACAGCGTTCACATCAGCCAGAATCGGTTCGAAAGTCTGCGCAATGGCATCGTGGTCGGCGCCATCGGCAATACCAACATCAGCGGGATCGGGCGCACAAGTAACTATTTCAGCTCCTGTACGACGAACATAAACCTGTCTAACGGGGCGGTTGGCGCTAAGGGCGATATCGTGGCTGCTGGTAACTTCAACGGCACATCGAACGCATTTTTCGGGCAGCCTTATGGCTTCACTTACACCCGCACGGGTGTCGGCACATACGACTTTGTCTATACCGATGCCACTTACCCGGACACAGGCCAGGTTATCGGCGTTTCCGTTACCACCAGTAAATTCGCGGTAACACAGAGCCTCACAGGCTTTACGCTGCTCTGCCAGAACGATGCAGGCGTCAACACCGACTCGGCGTTCGTCGCCGTGACCGTCCACTACAACAGGTGAGAAATGATATGAAACCAATCCCGCAATGGCGCCGCTGGTGGCGCCGGTACAGCACCTACCTGGCTCTCTCGCTGCCGGCAATGACGGTTCTTCGCGATGCGATGCCCAGCCTTCAAGAACTGATCCCGCTGGGCCAGTACAAGCTGATCGTCGGCCTGTTGGGGTTCGCGATCGTGATCGCCACAAACATTCACCAAGCGAAAGTATCGGGGCCGCAGTCATGAATTATGCACGCTTGAAAGGCCAGCTCGAAACGGACGAGCTGCGCAGCAAAAGGATTTACACCGATACCGTGGGCAAGATTTCCGGTGGCATCGGACGCAATCTCACGGATCGTGGTTTTAGCGATGATGAAATCGACCTGATGTATGCCAATGACGTGCGCATGGCCGAGAAGGATGCGCGCGCCTTGGTGCCGGGGTTCGATCAGTTGAATGACGTGCGCCAGGAGGTTCTGACCAATCTGTCGTTCAACCTCGGCTATTCCCGACTGGCCCTGTTCCGCAAGTTCCTGGCAGCGGTTAAGGCGAGCAACTTTGAAGAGGCGGCAGACGAACTCAAGGACTCCAAGTGGTATGGCCAGGTAAAGGCCCGTGGCGTGCGTCTCGTAAACGCCATGCGCTCGGGGGTATGGTCATGAGCCTGGGAACAATCATAATTGCCGTGGTCGGCATCGTCAGCGCGATCCTTGGCGCCTTCCTGGGCCATGCCCGTGGCAAGTCCGTCGGCAGGAGCGAGGGCGCTGATCAGGCTACAGCGCAGCAACAGGTAACCCAGGCGAAAGCCATAACCGAAGCCGTTCAGGAGCGCCAACATGTCGAACAGAAAACTTCTGCTGCTCCCGATACTGACCTTGATAGCGAGCTGTCAGAGTTCAATCGTCCCAATTGACACGGCGTGCAGCTGGGTCAAACCGATCTACACGAACGAGGCTGACAGGAAGTCAATGGCCAGGGAGCTGAAAGAGCAGCTTGTGACGCATAATCAGCTGTACAAGTCGCACTGCCAGAAGTAGAGTTTTGATCACGGACGGGGGATTGGGGGATGGGCGCCATGGAGGCGCCCTTTTTCATATCGTCATCTGAGCGAAAAAATAGACCTCCTCGTCTTTCTTCTTCATCACAAACCAGCAATCACAGGTCAGCCGGTCCATTAAGTCTTGGAACTGGTATCGCCGAACGTGGGTCATCTTGCTTCACCTCTCTTGCGTATTTCTGCTGCCTAAGCCTGGCGCACTTCGTGCTCTTGCAGTGCGCTTTCGACTTATCGCAATACTCGCATTTGTTCGGCAGCTCAAGTGCGTGGTCCATCTTGCCGCCTTTCATCACTGCACCTTCCAGCAACTGATAGAAGCGCCGTCGGATGTTGATGCCAGCGCGCATTCAACCCCAGGTTTTGGCGTGACGATGGAAATAGATGTAGTCGCCGCACTGAACCAACGAATCCCAGCTGTTACGAGGAAAACCACAAGGACGATCCCAAATATTGACGCAATGGTGGTTTTCATCACACACCTCCTGACAAATTGGTTTTCATTCCATTGAAGAACCGCCGCACGTTACGGACGATCTCCATCACGCCAGCAGCAAAGCTCGGCGGCTTGTTCGCGCAGGACTGCTCAAGGCGGTCTATAACCGGCATCACAAACGCCGGATCGTTGGCCAAGTTCTGCAGGGTCTGGATCAGCTCGACGGCGTACCGCTTGCCCTGCTGGAATTGGTAGAAATCGCGGTTACTTGGCATCATCAATCTCCCGCATGTCGAGCCAGTTGGAGCGCTTCAGCTTCTCGCTGATCGCTTGGAGCACGAAAGAGTTAAACGCAATATGGGTTTCTTCTGCCACGTCGGTGACCCGCGTGTGCAGATCCTCCGGCAGCCGAAGCGTGGTGGTGATGGTTTTCTGTTTGATCTTGCTCATTGTTGGTTCTCCGCTATTGAATTTGCGATCCACACGCCAGCGATATTCTTCTTCGCCAGGCCGGCCGGCAATTCCTTCATAGTCCCGCACAGAATCTGCGTATCCATGGCCTTCATGCTCTCAAGCTGCAAAGCCATGCCCAGCAGTTCCTGCCGTGACCGCGCATGCAGGATGTCAAAACCGTCCAGCACCACCAGTTTCAACTGACTGATCTGTGCGATTGCGTAGGCGATCAGCGCATCGCACCTCCATTGCTCGGAGGCGCTGCAAAGCCCGTACAGGCGATTCCCGTAGCGAATCAGCATATCGGCGCCGACTTCTGGATCTTTCCAGCCACACAAGCTTGCGTGCGCCGCCAGAGACTGATTGAACGGGGCGATGGCATCGGCAAGCAGCTCTCCGGGGATTCCATCGGGTGACAGAGCATCACCGACGGCCAGCCAGGTCTTGACCTCGGCGTGAGCTTTGGCTGCCTGCTCGGTCTTCTCGCCGACCTTGGAGAAGTCGATGCGGGCCTGCTGCTTCTCGTTGAACTCCGTGCGCAACTCATTGGCTTTGGCTTTGCATTCGGCCAGTTTCTGTTTGCCGTTGGCGATCTTTGCTTCGTCGATCACCTCGACCTTTTCGGCCAAGATCGCTTCCAACTGGTTGTCGGCGGCCATAGCCTCGGCGACCGATGCGATGTCGTTGGTCAGCGTGCGCTTAAGCAGCTCAATGGCGTCCTTCATGTTGCGCACACGCAGCGCCAGGTCGGTAACCAGCTTGGTGTCTGCCTTCATGCCCTGAAACTTCTCCAGCGCGCCACCGTTGATGCGCAGCTGCTCGCCACAGCACGGGCACGCCACCGGCACCGACCCTGCTTGCAGCGTGGCCAGTTCTTCGACCAGCGCTGGCAATTCAGCCTCGCGGGCCTTAAGGTCTTTCTCGGTGGCCGCTTGCTTGGCCTTGCGCCGGGTGATCTGGCCTGCCAACTCTTCCACAGCCTGCTTGCGCTGCACATAGCTGGCAGAAGCCTCACGCTTGGCTTCCAGGCCGCCGACGTACTGCTGGCCCTTCTCGACCTCGGCGGTGACCTTTTCATGAGCTGACATCAGCGCTTGCAACTCTGCTTCAGTAGGGCACTTGCCCTCAGGCGTCGGCGCCTTCCAGTCCTCGCCTACCAGCGAACCCCACTTCTGCCCGGTGATCTGACCCCATGCGCCCTTGGCTGCCGTTGCGCGGGCGTAGGCTTCTTTCGCCGCCGCAGGGAAGCCGGTCTTCCAGTTGATCGCGAAGTCAGTGGCCAGGGACTCGTCGATACCGCGCTCGACTAGCTTCTGGATAATCAATTTGCTTGATGCCTTGCAGGCGCTGAGCTGGAACAAAAGCGTGCGGCGCTCGTCCGGCGAAAGGCTGCTAAAGCGCTTTGGCTGAAGCACGTAGGGCAGGTACTGCATGCCTTCGAACTCGTCCGCGTGATGCTCGCCCTTGGGCAGTCGGAACTCGGCAGTGCTCTCGCCTTCGTTGTAGCTGATGCTGACTCGGCCTTTTGCGGCGCCATCGTGCAGTAGCTGATCCAGCTCTTTCTTCAGCGACACGCGGGAAGGCGTGCCGAGGAACGCCATGCTGATGCAGTCGGCCAAGGTGGATTTGCCGGCTGCGTTGTCAGCCGCAATGAGGTTTACGCCGTTGAGCTTGATGTCGGCCCGCGACAGGCCGATTACTTCGGAAATGGTGATTGAATCGAGCTTCATTTGGTCTTTCTCCGGTTGTGAAAACGGCGCCTTATGTGGCGCCGTTATGATACTAGTGAGATATCAGATGGAAATCAAGCTCCGTTTGCAATCAACACCTCGCGACCGCCCATGTCGTCCTCAGCAGAGACAACCTGTTCCATCTCAAGCCGGTCAATCGCTTCCTCTGCCACTTCATCGGTCACGCCATGCTTGATGGTGATCGCGATTATGGCAACGCTCTGTTTCTCGATCACGCCGGCCTTGATGGCCTCATAGGTGGCTTCATCAAGGCTGCTGATCAGGGGTGCATCAGCGACTTTCTCTTTGGCCTTACCCTTCGGCGCCGTCTCGGCCTTCGGCATGCTGTAGCTGCCGTCCTCTTCCGCAACGATGTGGCCCAGGCGCGCCAGCTCAGCCAATACCGCCTCGGCCTTTTGGAAGCCAATCGACAGCACGTTTTGGATTCCGGCAATGGTCGGCGTCTTCACGTCCTCGATGAACTTGATGGCCTTTTCCATCATGGCCGGGTCTAGAGCGATGGATGCGGCGGTGTCGGCGGCCGATTTACCTTTGGCCTTGGCGGCGGGTTTCTTGGCTGGCTTGTCGTCGTCCAGCGGCAGGGACTTCTGGTCTTTGTCCGATTGAATGTTGTCCAGGGCATCGAAGTAATCGCGTTCGTACAGAACGATCAGCACGTCCGACTTATCCTGGACTTTCGATATCAAATCGTTGTAGTGCGCTTCCGTGCTCTTCACGGTGCCGGTGAGTTGGCCGTTGCTGACCTTCAAATCTTTCAAGGTCATTTCAATCGCTGCCGTACCGGCGCCGGCGATGATCTTGGCAATGGTGATAGCGGTGCTTTTCAGGTTGTCCTGCAAGGTCGCAAGAACGGCGTCCTGCTGCTTCTCTGACATCTTGCGCATGCCGACTTCGTGAAGCTCCATCTGCGTCTTGCAGGCCTGCACCATATCGTGCAGAACCAGCTCGGAAGCCATCTCGGATGGAAGTAAGCCTTCTTTTGCGGCACGGGCCATGATTGCTTTGTGCTCAAGTTTCATTGGTCATCTCTCTGGTCTATTGGTGGTTGGTTCGGCGTCCGTGCCGCGATGGTTATTCCATATTCAGGCTGGATACATCGTGGCCTGAATCGTCATCCTGCTGCTCTTCAGGCTCGACTTCTGGCTCAGGGTCTTTCGCCCTCTGCTGGCGTTTCTTTGGATCGGGCTTGGCATCGGTAATTTCGCCGGTGCCGGTATCGACTGTTTCGGCGTTGCCCATATCGTGGGTTTCGCGGACTTGCTCCGGCAGATCAATCACAATTCCGTTCTCGATGATCGCGCCACGGCCCTGCTCGGCAGCGTGGCTGATGTCGATGGCATTGCTCAGCTCGACCGAGGCCGGCATGTACTTCAGCACCTGCAGCAGCGGGATCTTGCGGGCGTACATCTCCCAGTTCCCGTAGCTGTAGTGGCGCTGTCCGACCTTGTTGTACTTGTCACGGTGCTTGCGGATCTTTTCGATGGTCCACAGTTCGATGATGGGCATGGATGCATCTTTCACCCAACCGATGGCGTAGGCATGGGTGATGTCGCTCTGGTCATCCAGCTCGGTCTGGTTGTGGATAACCAGATCACGGCGTGCACCATCGGTGAACGTGTATTCCTGATCGCGGAAGATCACACCGGTATACACGGTGCCGCGACCGCTTCGGGATACCAGATCAACGAGGCCCTTCCAGCCCGGCACGAAGGTGCAGGTGTCTTTGTACGGGATCAGGTAGCCAGCGCCATTCACTCCAGGCTCCAGACCAAGCTGGCCTGCCGTCATGATCGATGCCGCGATGCTTTGATGGGTGCAGCGCTGAAGCTGTTGGTTGGTACTGAAGGCTGTCAGTGCCAGCCGCGCCATGCGGTCGGCGTTCAGGTGCTTAGGCAATGCCAAGCCCAATTGAGGCTTGAGCTTGTCCATGAAACTGCCGAACTTGGTGATCGGTGACGCGGCTCGCTCGCCGCCTGCTGCTTCTCGCAATTGGTTGGTGCTCATTATTTAATCCTCATGACACGACTTATGCTGTCATAGCGGAATTTCTCCGCAATTGTTGGGTGTTTTTCGGTGAAGGCCTTGGCGTTGAACAAACGGGCTTTTTGTGACTTCCAGCTGAGCAGTGTATCGGCGCCGAACTTCAGCACCTGGTGCTCGCCCATGAACATCTTGATGCGCTTGGCGACTTCCTCTTCGTCGCCCTCCAGCAGCTTGATACGCTTCTTCAGGTCTTTCAGCTCCAGATAGGCATCGCGGATCTGGTCGGTGGCCTGCACCACGCTTCCTGCGTCCCAAGGAAACAGGCGCTCTATGTCACCGACGGTGGCCGGCTCCGGCGCTACACCGGCGACGATGTGGTCATTCCAGAAGTCCACCGCCGCGCTCTTCAGGTTGGTGATGATCGACTGATCGCGCTCAACTCGGTAAATACGGAAGTCGTCAATGCCGATCAACACGGGAAACTCTGCCGACTCGGCGCCGTTGATGCCCATCCCGAACATCGCCTGAGCGTTGTAGTAAACAGGGATTTCGTCGGTCATCTCCGAACCCCATACCTTGCCCCAGTCAGCGCGGGCAGACTTGGCCTCGACGTTCTTGCCGCTCTCGGTCTCGGCGTCAATCTCGGCGGCCAGGAATGGGTGCTCCAGATCCACATAGCGTTCACCGCGGTGAATCAGGTTCTCGCCCGTGTCCTCGGCGTACATGTCGAGGATATAGGGTTCCAGACGCTTCCCGCGCTTAAAGATCGCGGCTTTGGTGGAGTCGATAGGCTGGCGGCCTTGGGTCTTATCCAGGAAAACATCCAGCTTCGTGCGCCAAGGGCTGATGCCCAGGATTGCGGCGATGTCAGAACTGCCAAAATATTTCGACCGGTCCAGCTCGCCTACGGATTGTTGAGTAGTCATGGTTTAACTCCGGGGTATTTTAGGAGATTGAAAACGCCACGACCTGTCTTACCTTTGCGAACAATGAACTTTCCAGTTCCCGGCCAGAAATCGACGGTTACAGAGTGTCCGTGAACTATCAGGTGGGCGCCTAGGTTCTTCGATTCAAAGCTGATTCCGTTATCTGAAAGGATCTTCGCGCTGTTTTCACGGTTGCCAGCGCGGCGCTGCTGCGACTCTTGCTTGAGGCATTGAAATACCTCTACTTCCTCTGACATGGTCGTTCTCCGAAAACAAAAAAGGCTATGGGTTGACAGTCCCCTTTCGGGGTTGGCGGACTGGTTCAGTACCAGCACTGTCAACTCATAGCCTTACTGAATGGTGGCCCGCCAAGACCTGTTCTCTCAGGCGCTATCCTGACTGCTTTCTGATATCACGTCAACGCCTGCCTCGCACGAAACTTCCTTAGCCGGTTCCTGCCGTTTACCCTGGCACACTCTCGGCAGCATCGGCAGCCCCGTGAGTCAAGATAAGTGTTCTCCGGCGTATATTCGTGGCCGACATAGCAGTGAGTCTTCAGCTGTCTTTCTTTTGGCATTCGGACTCCTTGAGCTTTTTCAGCAGTGCCCGCTGGCGCTGTATCTGGCGGATACATTTTCCAAAGCGCTCGGCAAGCTGTACGTTGCTAAGGCTGTACTCCATGATCAGCCGGTTCTGGTCCTCCGTGAACTTAAGGGCTTCCATGGTTTCGGCAATGAGGCTCATGGCTTAACTCCGTTCAGGCGGGTTACTTCGTCGAGGCAGGCGTTCCACGCTTCGCCTTTGAGGTTGCAGGCAGTAGCGCGCAGGCCGTCCCAAGTCTTGCGCTCAGGCATCACCACCGCTACCGCTACCGGTGCTGGCTGCTCGGCGTAGAGCTTGCAGCGTGTGCGATAGTCGGTTTCGCCCTCGCCAGCATGGCGCGTCGGCATGGTTCCACGGCCATTGCACTTCTGGCATTGGTGTACAGGCTCGCCCTGGGGCTGGGCGGCTGCCTTAAGCGCGCGCAATCCTTCGGCAATTTCCATAAGCTCTGCGACGTATTCATCCCCTGTCCCTGGAAGCTCAAGGCTGCCCGTTTCAGGGTCTTCGTTGCCATGCTCATTGATGTAATCGTCCATGCGCTTCTCCACCCACTTTGCCGCACCCTCGTAATCACTAACAGGTACAGCTGGCGCATCCAGCAGGGCGCGCAGCTCAGCGACAAGACCCTGTAGTTGGGAGATAGTGGCCTTGGCTGCATCTAGCTCGGTGGGATTCCCGATTACACGA
>LNAP01000653.1_pt1 | contig 38221 bp, 56 predicted proteins | sample 602601 | NCBI WGS metagenome assembly LNAP01 (sample SAMN02440304, study PRJNA202911) | soil metagenome | biome: Subtropical and temperate rainforests or woodlands; isolation source: soil samples (1 kg each in a 20% v/v slurry with milli Q water) were... ... | reverse complement strand
ATGGATCTCCGTCGTGCCTTCAGCCAGCGCGGCCAGCAACAGCACACGGTTGGAAATGCTCTTCGTGAACGGAACCACGATAAATACTAGGGGAAAAACACGATAAATGCGGGAAGAACCCGGAACAAGGGGGAAGAATCAGGAAGGGGCATAAAAATAACTTGCAACAGTTGCAAATGCATCCAGAAAGTTCGTCAGGCCATTACAAACCACGCTCGACGAAATCGGCCAACATCTCCTCCAGCAGCGACCGCGCCTTTGGCGTCAGCTCCACACCACTACCTTCCATCTTGACCGGCAAGTAGGGCCGAGCAGGAATTTCAACCTTACCACCACGGCCAGCCATCCCCCCAAACTGATGGATAGCTGCGTATGGCTTGGAAACCGTCAGGCCAGCTTGATGAGCATTGTGAAACGGCTGAATGCTGGCGGCAAGGCCAGCCGTTGAGCGTTGCAGCTTCTTTCCAGGCCACTGTCCCTTTTTTTCACGCTGCCGGATGGTGGAAAGCGCCAGCGGCTTCCACTTTTCACCGCCGACAACGCTCTCTCGGTCAAATGCGTCTTCAGTTATGGATAGCAACTCGGCGGCAATACCGGCCATCAGGGGGGCTGGGTTATTCAGACGCTGTTGCAAAGCGGCCAATTTGTCCGATGCGTCCCCCTTGATCTGAGCGGAAAACGAAGTCACGGATGACCTCCGTGGTAATCGGCAGCAGGGTTGTAATCCCACCCGGCATCCGGCTGGAACGGCTTATCCATGCCTGGCAGTTGCAGGCGCTTGACCTTGAGCACGGAGCCATCCTTTTGTGGCACATCGACCTGCTGAATGTAGCCATCAGCGGACTGAACGGTGTATCCATCACGGCGCACGGCGGCGGCAGTCAATGGTTGAGCACGGCAGCGGCAGCGCCAGCCGTTTGGAGGATAGGCGACAGACCACGCCGCATCATCGTGCCCGAATACACGCCCGTGCATGGCACGGTGGCTGGGCCGCGTCCGGCTGTCCAGGACAGCCACATAGCGCCAGTAAGGGTGTGTGGCCGTGGCATCCTTCATGCCGCGCCAGCGTCCGGCCATGAACGCGGTTTGTAGGTTCTGCTCGTAGATCAGCTTTAAGCGGCGCGGACTGCCTAGCTCAACCGGGCGGCTGGTGCCGGGATAAACAGTGATTTCGCCCGTGTCCGTATCGATCTGCTTTCCCCACCAGCCTTTGGCTTGTAGTGTAGGTGTCAGATTATCGATGAACTGCTGGTAGCTCTCACCCTTGGTCATGGATTCCAGCAAAGCGGAACGGATGTCTTCCAGCACGTCGAAACCAGCAGACCGCGCCACAGTGAAAGCTCTACGATGCGCGGCCTGCCACAGATCGCGCCATGAATCACTCACCTGCAAACCCTTGCCACGCAGGAATTCGACCGCCTGTTCTGGCGGCATGTTGAACGCAGCCAGCAGGGTTGCTTTGTCGATCACGGCTTTAACTCCTGCCGGACACTGTCCGCACCAAGTAGTTCTGACACGAACAAGGCACGAGTTATGGCTTCGACAAGCAGTGCGTCATCGGTCAGCGGGTTTTCGCTGGCAAGCATCGCCAGCGCCGCTTCCGGGTCGCTGGCTTTGGCCAGCGCATCGAGCGCGGGCTTGAGCCAGGCGGCGACTTGTGGTTGCAGGACAGTCGAAAGCTCCTCCAGAGCGCCATCGAGCGCAGCCTGGTCAGGAAAATCTGATTCGCCGGACGCATCACGTAGCGCGGCCAGCAATGCGGCCTTGGTGTCGGTCTGCTTGCCCTTTAGTTTCGGATCATCCTGCGCTGGAGCGGCAGGCGCGGACACGGCCAGCACTTCTTCCTTGTCGGTAGCTGGCAATGGAATCCGCAGGGTTTCGTGTGCCCACTGCGTGGGAATTTTCATGCCGATGCCGACCAGCTTGGGCAGCGCGTCGGCGTAGGTCTTGATGTCTTCACCCTCGGTGACATCGAATACAAGGCGCGGGCAACGCCGGAAATCTGCCCAGCCTTTATTGATCGCCAGCAGCGGATAGATCAGGTCGCGCGTCAGTGTTCCAGCGAGCTGCTTGCAGTCACTGTCGCGGATGTCGAGCCGCACCTCGTTGTGGATTTCGGCCACGCCGGAACCAAGGCCGGTGGATTCTGCGGTGCTGGTGAGCGTACTACCCAGGATGGCCTTGGACTGTGTTTGCTCGCACCACTTGATCATGGCCTCGAACGGCTTTTCAGAACCCTTGGCGGCTTCCTGGAACTCGATAGCCATAGCCGAAGGAATGACGCCTGCCGCGTTGTGGCCGATTCCCGCGACTGCGCGCCACAGCGTAGCTTTTTCCGCATCGCTCGCGTTCGACGGATATTTGCCGATACGCAGCGGCAGGCCATAGATGTCGAGGAACTCGGCAAGGTCGCCAACCGAGAAGTGCTTGAACAGATACGGCCACACCAACACACGGCCAAGGCCGGAACGCACCGTATAACCGGAGATCGCTTTGTGAATGTGCATCAGCCAGCCGAACGGACGCAAGGCTGCACCGTTGAGCGTGCCGTCACGCAGGAATAGGCCGGTGCGCGTATCTCGGTCAAGCTGGAACCACGTCTGAGGACGATGGTGGGCGCGGACAATCGTCCAGTCACTACCAACGCGCTGCCACTCCAACTCGATGGCAGAGAAGCCGTGAGCAATGCCGTCGAGCGCATCGAAGAACAAGTCTTCAAGGTCAGGCATGTCGAGCAGCAACTCCTTAACATAGGCCGTGGCCGCTTCTTCCTCTTTGCTCGGATTGCGCGGCGAAACAATATCCCATGACAGCTTGATGACGGCGCGCTTGCGCTTGCTCAAATCGGCAAACACATGACCGTCACGCTCCTCCATATCGCGGAACAGCTCATGCTGCGCGATCAGGTCTCCGGTTTCGGCTGATTGGAGGATGGAGTTCAGTCGCGCTGGCGTGAGATTGCGCGACGGGTGTCCTGCCACCTCGTGGTAAAGCCCAACCAGCCGCGATGTCTGTGGCTGGTCGAAATCTTCGAAATCGATAGGTTTGCCGAACTGGTCAAGAATTGCCATAAAGAATCTCCATCACCAGGCGCGTCGGCCCATGTCGGCCTGGTAGTCTGTATCGGGTGGAGGCCGCATAAAGTTCCCGCCGCGAGGTTGATCTATTTGTTCGGTGCGCAGCGGCACTTCTAGGTATTCGATGAGGCCGCCGCCCTGCGTGGCGGCGAACCATGCCAGGCACAGCGCAACCGCCGCATCACCGTGGCGCTGCTGGCCCTGGCCGGTCTTGGTCTTGCCCTCCGGCAAGCGAGGGATGCCCTTGATGACGGTGATCGCGCGCAGATCATCCAGAATGTCGCGGTCTTTCGGGATGCTGGCCAGCGTACCGTCTTCAAACGCGGCTTTGAGGCGCGGCATGTGATCCAGGTACCAGTTCTGCGTGAGCATGATTTGGCCGATGCTGTTTGCTCCATAGCGCTGCATCGTGACTTCGGCGAGATATTGGCCGTTGCCACGGGCGTCAAATGCGCCGTAATTGAAGCGCGGCAGCCGGTCTGTCAGCCAAAACACGATCTGTTCTTGCTGGCGAAACGGCACATTGCGCATCTCGATGAGGAACGGACAGGTGCGTTCCAGCGCCTGCCCTTCCAGCAGCGGAACAAGCACCGACAAGTCGCCGCTGCGACCGAAGTCCATGCCGATGCTCGACCGCGCGGTGCGCGGAAGCGTAGCCAGCAATGGGCCAACAGCGACATCCAGCCAGTCCTGGGCGTGATCCTCGCGCACAGTATCTGGCTGCTGCTCGAAATCCTGCGGGCATGTATAGCGCAGCACTGGCGCGTCGGAACTCATGCGCGATTCGATGAGGGCGCGCGATAGGTAAGCTCCGCTGCTGTTCGATGGAACACAGTCAAGCTCCTCGGCATCGTTTGGGCGGTAGATTGCGCGGATTTCCTCTGCCCATGCGGTTTGTGCTGCCTCGCTCCACTCGCGCTTGCTGGCGGCGAATACGCGCTTGCATAGCCCTTGCTCAATGGCCTCATCGAACGTGATGCGGTGCAGGCTGTAAGGCTTCTTGCCCTCGCGCACATCGTTCACCAGCTCGTTGAATGGGTTGTCCACGCCGAAGTGGGTGCTGATGATGGACACGCTGCCGCCCCAAATCAGCAGTGCGAATGCGGCCTTGAGCAGTTCCGGCAGGTCGGGGTGGAATGCCGCCTCATCGATGACCACGCGGCCTTGCTTGCCGCGCAGGTTGCGCGGGCTGCTGGACAGGGCGGTGATGCGAAAGCCGGACGCGAACTTGATGCGGTAGGCAAGGATGTCGCGGTCTTCATCGTCGATGACCGTCTGCTCCATTGCATCGGCAGCGACTTGAAAATGACCTGCCCACCAAGCGCAGTCGCGGATGAACTCCTGCGCCATGTCCTGCGAGTAGCCGAGATACCAGGTGTCTTGGCCGTTCTGCTTCGAAGCTTCCAGCACGGAGGTGGCGGCCTCTCCCCATGACAGGCCAACGCGGCGTGATTTCTCGCACACCTTGACCTGCGCGCGGTCGGCCATCCACGCCTGTTGATAGGGCAGGAGAACGGCATTGCTCATGCCGACATCCCCAGGATGCGGTTCTGGATTTGCGCAACCGCGTCATCGGTCAGTCCCACGCTCTTGGCGGCATCGCCAGCCTCTTTCGCGGCATCGGACAGCGCCTGCTTGCGCGCCTCAGCCTGCCAGCGTTTCTGCGCAACCGATGCCTTGCCAAGCTCTGCAACGGCGCGCGCCAGCTTCGGTAGATCGACCGCGTCGGGGTCTACGTTCATTTCCATCAGGATGGAGAACATCTTTTCCTGCGTGAGCCGCACCAGCGCATCATTGACTGCGCCATCTTCATCGGGGGCAGCCTGCACCACGGCACGGGCTTGTTCGGTGACCAGGCGCAGGGTTTTCAGGCGCTCCTCGAACCCCTTGCCATAGCGGTGCAAACCGGACTTTCCGATCTCATAGCCGCGCTTGCCAAGTTCGGCGGACAGCAATTCGTACTGGCTGAAATTGTTTTTCACCAGCGCCTGGTCGAGCCAGGCTTTCACGTCCGAGGGCAGCCCCTCAACCTTGGAGCGTCGAGGCATAGCGGCTCACCAGTATTTCACCGGGCGCGCGATGCCTGCATCGCACGCGACGGTGTATTCAACAATATCGATGCCAAAGCGGTCGAGCTTGCAGAACCAATGCGGCTGCGTGTTGCGGCCAGTAATGGTGATGAGATTGCGCTCCTCCAGATAATCGAGGTTGCGCCGCAGCTCTAGTGGCGTGATGTCGGGCAGCATCGGCTGGATCGCCGACAGCACCACCGATTCGCTAGTGCCCACCGGCTGCGCCGAGTTCAGCGCAAGCAGGATGAGCCACCGTAAGTTTTCGCGCCGCGCTTTTTCCAAGTCAGGGGTCATAAACGCTTCTCCATGAAATCAATCCGTCGCTCGACGTGAAACAGTCGGGCGCTCAATAAGGCGCTCGATACGCGCACCGATTGCATCGAGCTTGGCATTGAGCACAGTCTCGAAGCGTATGGCATCTTCGCGCCGCTGATACTCCAGCGGCAGCTTGGTGATGAACTCGTTGAGCTGCGTCTCCAGCTTCCCCACTCGGTCATTCTGATGCTCAAGGCGCGAGTCCAATTGCTTCAGCAAAATCTTGCCGAACGTGGCGAGCGTGCCGATGAAACCGAGGAGCAGGCTAACGAGTTGCCAGAAATCCACCTGAATGGTCATTGCGTGCCTCCATCCGCCAAAGCCTGCTGTTCGCGCACCCACGATTGCAGGGATTTCAGTTGCTCGGCGACTTCGTGGTATCGACCGTAGTTGTCGGCAACCGTGGCGGCAGTGGTAGAGAGCGCAACTCCGGAGGGGGCAGCATCAGCAAGGTTGGGGGCGTCGGGAACGACGCCTTCGGCGGCGGCGTCATGCAGCCTGACAAAGCCACGAGGCACAGTGCAGGCAACATCAGCTTGAACGGGAACATAGACATTTACCTCCTTCACGATGTCAGCGCCGCGCTGCTTCACCACCTTCACGCGGTCAACGTACTGGGTGACCACCTGCGTGGTGGTCTGCGCTTGCTTGGCGGCAAGCTGCTGCAACTTGATTTCGGATTCGGCGCGTTCGGCGTCCCACTTTGCGGTGACGCTCTTTGCCCCATGCTGACAGCCGCCGACGAATGCCGACGCAACAATGGCAAGGATGCCGATGAGTTTCCAGGGCAAATCACGCGCCAAGTTGATGAGCGAAAACAACCCGCTCATTTAATCGCCTTGAAGCCGAACGCGAGGGGCGCAGAAGTCACCACACGCAAAACGCCGTTCGCTACCGTGATCGCAACAGCCAGCCACGCATAGACATTGCCCGGCAAGATCGGCTGGAGCAGATCAAATTTCAGTTCCAGCGCCATCAGCAGTGCTGAAACCAGATTGAGCCAGATGACCTTGCTCTGCCACCACGGTTTCGGCGTGATGACAACAGGATCAGGTTGAATATCGGTCATGCCACAGCCTCCTCTTGAGGAACATCACCGGCGGCGAGTTGCGCGAGTGTCAATCCGCCTGTGAACTGGAAATGTGCGAATTCGCGGAACCGGGTCCATCGGCCAGCCCATTCCAAGCCGACCGCTTCACCAAGTTTTCCGATCTGCTCCCACAGCTTTCCGTCAGCGCCTGTGGTGCTCCACACCGGTTTGCCGTCGCGCAGCGGAACCACGTCGAAAGCCACGCGCCAGTTGTGGTAGCTTTGTCCCGGCTTGGCGTTGGTCACCCGTTTGCCGGGCATGGTACGGCCCTGCGCATAGAGCGCAGCTTGACTCTCAAGATCGCGGAAGGTGGAGGTGATGAGGATGTCGATACCAGCCTGTTTGCAGGCGTCGACAAATGCCTGAGCCCGGTGGCGTACAGGAGGTAGAAGATCGTCGAGCGCGCGAGAATTTTTCATGTCGGCAGTGTGCCGACTGATATGCGCTGCCGCGATTAAAGCGTTTTAATTCTGCTCGTCAAGCAACGAGCCTTGCCGCGTTGCCGTGTCGCGTTGGCGGGCGCGCTTGACGATATTGCGAACCTGCATTTCAGTGAGGCGGTATTCGCGGGCCAACGTGTTGTAATTGTCGCCAGCAAATTTTTGCCAGATTTCCTGATCGCGCTGCGACAACTCGAACGAGAGGCCGCGCGGGATGTACTGCTGAACCCCGCCGATCTCTGTGCGGATGTCTTCCACCAGGCTGAATGTCATGTCAATGGCGCTCTCGTGCGCCACATCATAACGACGAAGACGACGGAAGATGACTTGGCCGATCTGCTCCAAGAGTTCGGGGTAGCCATCAGGGAATGGCATCATTTCTGTGTTCATACGTTCCTCCTTTCTGTGCGGGCAAGCCACTGCTTCAGCGACTCGATGACCTTGCTTGCCTGTACGGGGTCAAGCCACTGCAAAGCTGCGACACCGGTTTGCCGCTGGACGTAGGACGCCAGTGCCGATTCGGCTGAATTACGGACCGCACCGGCCTCGTGCAGCGAGAGCCACAGTGCGCGAATCTTCTTGCTCTGGCCGTCATCGGCTAGGGCGCGGGTACGCTTGACCCTGAAGCCGCTTTGCTTCATGCGTGCCATCACGCGCTCAAGCTCGGGCACGGTCATAGCGCTGGTGCTGTCCTTTTTCACGGAGCCGATGAGCAGTGCGCGATAGGTCTCATCGTCGAGGCCAAGATCGCGCTTGGCAACGTGGATCAGTCGCACGAGGCGTTGACGCGGATCGGGCTGTGCAGAGCGGTTAGGCATGGAGAGACTCCACATCGGCGCGTATCGGCGCGATGGTGATGGGTTGGCAAAAAGTAGTCACAGCCCACTTGTCGCCGTGGACGCGGGAAACGTGGTCATGTGCATGGAGCAATTCGAGTGCGGCTTCAACGGCAGCTCGCGGATGCTCGGTGTCGTCAATCAGGCCATGCGTCGCCGCGATGCCGACCACCTTTCCGGTGGAATGGAAACCGCCGTCATCGCGCAGAATCTTCCAGATGCGCGTGGCGAGGAGCGTGGTTTCGGCGACTGCGGCTCTCACGATTCGTCGCCTTCGATGTTGTTGAAACCGACGACACCGCAAATGACGCGCACAACGGCCAGATAGACGGCAACGATCAGAATCACCTTGAGGGCGGTCACTTTCCAGCCTCCACCAGCATGTAGCGCGCAACGTGCGCCCTGCCGCCGTTGCGCGTGGACACTTCAACCATCTCCTTGTCGATCTGGTGACCGGCTTGACGCAAGTCGTAGATGCGACCGCCGAGGCGCATGATGCCGAGTTCGTTCAGCGCCTCCAGTGGCGTGATCGGGCCGCGTTTCAGGCGCTCCAGAAGCTGATTGCATTGAGTGTCCATAGCTATCCCCTTTCTGCGGCTACCACTTGAGAAGATGACCGCTTACGCAGCGGCCATGCGTCTGCGCGAAGAACGCGAAGAAATCATCGAGCGTGGCGAAGCCATCCGCTTTCACGAGTTCAAGTGCTTCGTCGTCAAAGAGGTGCGCGAGGTAGCTGTCTCGCGACGTCGTCTTTTCCAGATGAATGGATCGCGTGTCCGCGTTCACTTTGATCTGCTGCACGGACAGAAGCGTTGCTTTACCGAGGCGTTTGCAAGTGCCCATGCGCATGTCGGTGAACAGATGCAGCGTGTCCCCGACCTTCCACGCCCGCTTACCTCTGGCGCGGATGGTCTGGCGCTTCGTGCCGTTGGCGACGGCTTCGGCGAACTGACGCTTGAAGTTCAGGCTTGGCATCACGCCACCTCAACCTCAAACGGCTCGATGACAAAATCCTCGACGCCGGTCACGATGGATATCCCGGCGATACCGGACACCGCTTTCGGCTCGGCAAGCATCGCCTCCTTGTTCGGCTCCTCCTTATTGCGGATGAAGCGGCCAAGGCCAAGAGAGCGCAGCGTTTCAAGCACCTTCTCGACGCTGCGGATGGAAACGCTGGGCGGGCGCTCACGCCACTTGACCGAGCCGCTGGTGAGGTTGGCCGTCTTGCCGCCACCAACCAGCAGCGCGGCACGATTGGCCTCGCACCACACATGGATGCCGTCAATCAGCGTCTGGATGCGTGCCTTCAACGCTTCCACCTGATCCTTGTTCGCGTCAGTTATCGCCGCGATCTGGTCGTTGATCGTGGTCTCCAGTCGCGTCAGTTCGCGCTGCGCGTCGCCGAGTGCGCGGATTGCCTCCTGCGTTTGTTCCTTGGTCTGGCACGCCCACGGCGCTGCCTTTGCTTTCGTCTTGGTTGCCATGTTTAGGCTCCTTTCTGGTTGAGTTGAGTGACTTGGCCATTTGCTCCATCAGCTCCTTCAACTTGGCCTTGTTGTGAGCAATGACCTCCGGCGAAGCCGGGGGGGAGGGGAGTGCTTGGGGTTGCGGCCTGCTGCCGAGGTTGTCCAGGAACAGCTTGGGTGTCGGCCAGCGGTCGCAGATGCGAAACAGCACGCGGAAAGCCTGCTGGATGCGGATGCGGTCGATGTGTTCCGCCCACGTCCTGTCCGGCCACAAGGCTTCGAGCCACACCTCGGCAGTGCCGACGATGGCATCTTCTGGCGGCGTGCCCTGCAAGCGCAGCGCCAGCAGCTTCTGCAAGCCAGTTGCAATTTCGGCGCGGAACCATTCATCTGCCTCCATGCTTGAAGTTCTCCAGAGCGGCGATTCCAGACAAGGTCTTGCTCGCGCTCTTGGAAGCGGTCAGCGCCGGTGCGCCATCCACCAGTTGCGTGACGGCGGGGCGGTAACCGCTGATAACCTCATAGAGCCATCCGTGGCCCTTGAGCGGGGTCTTGAGTCGCCCGGCATCACGCGCCGCGATACCTTGTTCGATTGCCCACACCCATGCTTCGATGGGTGCGTCGAAGACCTGCCCATTGCGCTGTATGCGTTGCGCCTGAATGTCTGGAAGCAGTTCGTTGATAATCCGCGCCACGCGCTCGATAGACAGCTCGCGGGCGTCCGGCCTGAACATGGCGAGATAGCGCACCAGGGCCGATCCGAGCGTGCCGGATAGTTTGAACGCGGCGGTAAGCGCCTCACGTGCAGCTTCGTGCGCGATGAGCGCATCGAGCGATAGCGTGGTGCCGCAGCATGGGCAGCGCGTTCGCATCACACCGCCTCCGCTTTGGCGCTGGTAATCTCGCGCCAGACCACGCGCACACCTTCGCGTGCGATGGAGCAAACCCGACTGCCATCAGGCTGTCTCTCAATCAGCCTGCCGTGGCCGAGCTTGACCAGCGGCAACGTGGTGCGCGCGGTACCGGGGTTGATCTCGATGGTCGGGCGCTCATGTTCGTCGCCAACGCTCTCGCTCACGGTGCGGTAGCCAATCGCCCGCAGCTCACGCGCCACGCGGTTGAGTGCCTCGAGGCGTGCGGCGAACTCCTCGGTAAAGATTCTGCTCATAAAGTTCTCCGTGTGGTCTGTGGGCTGAACGAGGGAAAGGGCGGCGACCATGTCACGCCTCCTTCACGATGGCGGCGTCAACCACCGGAGCGCCGAGGCTCGCGGCTAGGTTCATGGAGGCGGTCAGGGCGTTGGCGACCGCGAGCGGATAGGCGAGGCTCACCCACTGCTGCATCACCTGCGCGGACTTGGCGCTGCCTGTTCTCCGAGCGAATGTCAGGCGCTCGCGCAAGGCTTCAATGCCCTCGGCATTGATGACCTTTCCGAGTTCTGCGCCGACGCGCTGGAGCTTGAACTTGAGGTATTCGCCGAGGCTCGCATCCAGCGGCGGCAGTTCAACGATGTCGCACCGCTGCGCCACCTCACGCACCTCTGCGTTGTTCACCGCAAGGCGGCTGCGCAGTTCTGTCTGGCCGACCAGCACGATGGAGAGCAGGGGATGCAGCCCGTCCTTGAGTTCGGCGAACCGCTTGAGGTGCTTGAGCGTGGCGGTAGGAAGGCAGTGCGCCTCTTCAATCAACAGCACATGCCGCTGGCCTGCGCGGTGCCCTGCCGTGAGCAACTGCTGCACTTGACGCGCACGAGCCTCCGCATCGCGTTTGGGGGGCACGCTCGGCGCGACGGTGGCAATGATGGCCTGAACAATGGCCGCGCTTTTGAGCGTCTTGCCCTTGCTGTCGTTTTCTTCCATGTAGAGAACGCTTGGCTCGATGATGAGAACATCCCGGCCTTCGCGAGCGAGGCGGTCTTTGAAGTCCGCCACCACGGTGGACTTGCCGCTGCCGCTTTCGCCTACAAGTGCGAGCAGCCCGCCGTGTTTGGCGTTCTGCCACAGCGTCTCGCGCACGAAGCGAATGTCTTGCGAGATGAACACGTCGCTCGCCTGCGTCACGTCGTTGGCGAACGGATCAGCGGCCAGCCCGAAATGCTTGCGCGTGGGCATGGTCAGAGTTTGCTTTTGTAGAAGCATGTCGGTTTCCTTCTTGGCTGGTTGACGAACGTCCGCGTCGGTAGGCGCGGCGGTGGAACGCTCTGCGGCGTTTTGCTTTTGTGCGGGCGAGAGCGCCCGCGTAATCTGTGCAGTGCTGGCTCCGGCACGGCGCAACTTGTCTTCGATGTCGCGGCGCAACGCAGCGGCTTGACGCTTCGGCCACTTGCCGTGATTGACCAGATCGGCGAATGTGCCGGTGCTGATGCCGAGCGACCTCGCAAGGTGTGCTTGCTTGAGGCCGAGGCGGGCGATAAGGCGGTTGAGCGCGGTGGCCATCACTTGATCCTCCGCAGTTCAGTGACGTTGCCGCCGTGTGTGCCAGTCGCCACTTGCGCACCCCACTGGTCTGCCCATGACTGCGGCACGTTGCCTGCCGGGAATGCCGTGGCGATCTGCGTGTAGAGGTCGGCGGGCGCGGCATCGCCGAGGCGCTCCTTGATGCTGCGAACGGCCTCCGGCACGGTGAGCATGATCTGCACCGAGACAGCCTTGCTTTGCAGGCTCTGCACCTGTGGCGTCTGCACTTCCTCGGCATTCGGCACCAGCCGTTGTGGCAGGTCGGCTTTGCCCAAGTGGCTGTGTGCGACGATGCCCTTGCCGTCGTTGAGGTGGCCGAAAGGCCGTGCCTGCTCCGCGCGCTTCTTCTCGGCGTCATCCACCGTTGTGCCATCACCCCACGCAGCAGCAGAGAGCGTGTTGGCGGCTCGCTCGCTTGCGGTCGCTGGTGCGCGTGCGTATTCCTCTCCGGCAACAGGTGCCGAGAGAGGGCGACCGTAGTCGTCGAACGCGCTTTCCGGCGTTACCTGCACGAGTAGCGGCTCCGCACCAATGCGCTCGATCTCGATGCGAAGCGCGCCCTGCTGCATGAGCATTGGTGTCACGCGTACCTTCTGGCCGTTGCCGAGGAATTCAGCCCAAGGCTTCAAGTCGTAGCGCGCCGAACGGCCAAGCTCCGGGTGCGAGAAGCTGATGGAGAGGTCGCGCACAACGCGGGTAAGCTCCTGCCCGGCCATGAACCACTGGCATATCTCGCGCGGCGGCATCTGCACCAGCGCACCGGGGTGCCGCATGATCAGTTGCCATAGATCATCGCGCACCATCGGTTGGCCGCTGGCGCGCGTGAGGCGACAGTCCACATGCGCGATAGCGTTGGCGTTGAAGTCACGCACCCACGCTGCTGCTGCCGCGTTGAGTTGCTCGACAGTCTCTACCGGCTCGAAGCGCAGGCGGCTCTCGAAATGCGTCTCCACCAGGTTGTTTCCCTGCTCGACGCCGCCCTTCCCCCACGAGTGGCCCACAGCGTGGGTTTCATGGTCAACGCCGAGCGCGTCGAGCAGATTGCGAATTGCGAAGCTGGTGTTGGCGCTGCCCTTGTCCCACAACAACATGCGCGGTACGCCATGCGACACACGCATTGGCTGCTGGCCCCAGGTGTAGAGCAGGAACTCGAACAGGCTGTGCTGGTTCTCACCAGCCGCCTCGTAATATCGAACGTCGAGGTTGCTGCTGGCGTGGTCGTAGCGAACGTAACGCCACACCTTGAGCCGCACCTTGTCCATGCTGGCTGGCTTGTTCTTGTAGAACTCCTCATCGCGCATGATCGCCTGCCCCTTCGGCGTGTAGTAGATGAGGCAGAGCGAAGGGTCTATCTGATGCAGGTGGTTAGGATGCAGGCTGCGCAGCGTGATGTGGTTGCGCGCTGCGAGTTGCGATTTGATGTCCATGCGAGCCGCGCGCAGCAGAGAGTTGATGCGCCCTTCGGATACCGGCACATCTATACCGTTGGTATGCGCGATGTTCATGGCCACCGCCGTGGGCAGGGTTGCCTTTCCGTTGCCGCGTATCCCCTCGCGCTTCGCCGCCGCGATGAAGTTCAGCGTTTCCTGCGGCAGCGCAGTGGTGCCTGCATCGGCGCGTTTCTTGCGGCCAGTTCGATAGCCGGTGTGATCTCGAAGCCAGGCATAGACCGTCGATGGATTCTTGCCGATCAAGCTGGCGAAGCGATGCACCAGCTCGGTCGCGCAACCATGCGGAGCCGCGTTGATGCGGTCACGCAAGGCGAACAGTTCTTGCAGCAGATCGGGAGCGAGTGGGTTGGCCATGATGATGTCCTGCGCGTTATGCCGCGTATGCGCCGAGCGACTTGTCGAAGGTGGTGCGCTCCTTGGTCAGGCCCGCCTCTGATCGAGCGAGCGCCTGCTCGTAGACATCGGCGATGTGGGCCAGCGCCGCCTCGTACTTTGGGCGCTGTTCGTCGGGCATTTCCTGCGCCACCTCGAACAGCGTGATGCGGCAGGTTTCCAGCTCGCTGATGGCCTGCGCGATCTTGCGACCCGCAGCGGCCACTTGTTCGGCGACAGGCTCCAGGGCGTCCGGCCAGTCGGTGTCGGCTACCACCTTTTTCTTGAGCTGCACTTGCAGGCTGGTGAGCTTCTTGTGCGTCTGCTCCAACACGGCATCCTTGGCCTCGATGTCGCCGCGCAGGCTGCGCGCAAGCGCCTTCACTTCGCTGACGCTCATTCGGTCGATGTCATCGATGTTCTTGAGGTCTTCCAGGACATCCTCATCGTGTGTGACCAATTCCAGGAAGACGCTGGCCGATTTCACCTGGCCGCTCAAAACGGCCAAATTGGCCGATTTGGAAGTTTTGGCCGCTGCCTGCATGAAGCGGCGCGCTGACCGGTTGCTGAATCCCAGCATCTCCACGCGCTGCTCGAACTCTCCGTGTTGGGTTAGTTCCTTGAGCACCAGCAGCCGTTTGCCGAGTTCCAGGCATGCCTCGATGGTTCGGCGTTGGTAGAACCTGATTTCGTCCTCAAGGGCACCAATTGTCAGCGAGCCTTCGTAGCCAATCTCAGTGGCCAGTGCTTGCGCTGCGGCTTCTTGTTGGTGCTGGATGACGGCGAGCTGGTTGGATGCCGCTGCTGCTGCGGGCAGGCCGGGCAATTCAGCCTCGGCGACGGTGCTGGATGGGTTCTCGGTGGTGGCGTTTTTGCGAGCCATGTGGCTTCTCCTTTTCAGTTGGTGGTAAGGCGTTGCTTCATGTTCTGGATGCGCTCCTCCGCTGCGTCGAGGCTGCGAAGGATGGAAACTGCGTGGCGTGCTAGTTGCACCGATGGGCGGATGCGACCGGTCTCCGGGATACGCTCGGCGAAGCCCTTTTCTTCCAGGGTGGCCACGTAGCGCGTGATGGCGCTGGGTTCGAGTCCTGTTGCGCGGCAGAGGTCGGTTGGTGTCAGGCCGTGTGCGAAGTGGCCGAGTAAAGCGGCCAACACGTCGAACACCTTTCCTGCGGTTTGGCTGGTTTGAGTTGACTTGCTCATTCGTGCTCCTGTGAAAATGATTTGCAACGTGGGAGAATTCAGGCTGTACGGTTGGCCTTGAGGCCGAGCGCGACGAATACTTTGTGAGCCTCGCCGCGTTTTCCCTTTGAGCGTCCGCGCAGCACCATGAACATGGCGTCGTAGTTCAGCCCCTTGCGGCGGCAGTAGTCGGAGACGGATTCGCCGCGAGCGTCTAGGTCGGCCCGGAATGCGGCGATCTTTCGGTCGAGTTGATCTTTGGTCATGGCTCGTCTTGTTGGTTTTGGTTAATGATGGTGCGATTATGAGAACTTAAGTTCTCTATGTCAAGGGGGTGTTATGGATTTTTCTTCTCTTGTTGCGGCTCGTGTTTCAGAAGAGCGAAAGCGCCTGAAGCTGAGTCAGGATGAGGCTGGTCAGGCGTGCGGCGTGAGTCGCGAGATGTGGGGGAGGTACGAACGCGGCAAAGCCATAATGGGAACAGAAGTTCTCCAGATGTTTGGCGAGGCGGGGGCGGACGTGTCCTATGTCGTTACGGGTGTTCGGCGTGGGCAAGAACACGCGACGCCAGCAGCTCAACTGCTGCGGATGAAGGTGCTATCCAGCGTGTTGGCAGATGAGTTGCATAAGCGCAATTCCAGTTTGCCGGAGGTGATATTTCACGAGCTGCTGGACGCGCTATGGGAAGAATGGCGCGATGACGAAACCGCCGACAAGGGCGAGTTGGTCAAGCGCATCGGGAGGTTTCTGAAATGAGCGCAGAAGAGCACCGCAGTCTGTTCCTTCAGCGCTGGGAAGGAATGAAAGCTGCCGCGTTGACGCATCCGTGGGCGCAATGGGTGGCGGTCATCGACCCCGGTATCGCGCCAGCCTGTCGAGCGTTGAATGGCAAGGCATGGAAAGTGGATGGCTCGGAGTTAGCCGCCGTCATTCGTGAACACCTAGACGCACAGCATCCGAATTGCCGCTGCCGCCTTGCTCCGAAGCGCAAGGCGAAGTGACTGGAGGGGGTGTGAATAAACTCGCTTTCGTGCTGTTGTGGATTGGCTGCATGGGTGTGGCGAGCGCCGCCAACTACCCATGCAGTCAAAGCAAGGGTGGCGTCAACTACTGCGATGGCGAGAAGTTTGTTTGCAATGACGGTAGTATCAGCGCATCGAAGAGGGTATGTTCCGTCTCCAGGCACGGCACGAAGGAAGCGCCCAAGCAGGAGAAGTCCGCGTCGGGCAAGCATAAAAAAAAGGAGAGGAAGTGATGTCGGTCGCAGCCGCAGCTCTTGTTTGTCTGGTGATCGGCATCACCGATGGCGACACGCTCAATGTGCGCTGTGGCGATCCGGGCGCATACGAGGAGGTTAAGGTTCGGCTCGGCGCAATCGACGCGCCGGAGAAGAAGCAAGCCTTCGGGCAGCGCTCGCGCGAGGCGCTGGCGCAGCTATGCTTTAAGCAGGACGCGCAGATCAACAAGGTGAGCCGTGACCGATACGGGCGCACCGTCGCCGATGTGAAGTGTCAGGAACAGGATGTCGGGCAGTTCATGGTGAGCAACGGCTGGGCGTGGGTGTATGACAAATACGCCAAGGGCTACGACCACCTCTACCCCATGCAGGACGCGGCCCGCGCCGCGCATCGTGGCCTGTGGGCCGACAACGAGCCGGTGCCACCCTGGCTGTTCCGCAAGCGCGGCAAAAAGTAAAGCCCTTTACTGTCTGGCCGCCATGCCACCCGGCAAAGTGGCGGCATGGACAAACACTTCGTAGCCCTTAGCTGGATTCCCGCACCCCTGACGCAAGCTGCTGCGCTGGCTGTTGAGCTGGAGCTTGGCGGGCAGGATGTGCCACAGCGCATCCGCGTTATTCCCGATGGCGAATTCGATGCGGTGGATGGCCGTCCCGGCAACATCAAGGGGGTCAAGGCCAAGAAGTGGCGAATGGATGCGCAGATCGCACAGCGCATCATCGCGCAGTTCAACGAGCGCGGTATCGACCTCCCGATTGACTACGAACACCAGACTATCAGGGCGGCTGACAACGGTAAGCCCGCTCCTGCCGCTGGCTGGATCACTGGCCTCGAATATCAGCCTGGCGTCGGCCTGCTGGCGCTGGTGCGCTGGACGGATGCCGGGGGCGCGCATCTGGTTGCAGGTGAATACCGCTATCTATCCCCCGTATTTTTCTTCGACCCCGACACCGGCGCTGTGCAGAGCTTGCACAGTCTGGCGCTCACGAACACGCCCGCGCTAGGAAACTTGGGCGAGATCGCCGCGCTGGTTCAGCAAATGGTTTCACTACGCCGACTGCCCGGCTCTGGCAGGACTACCAATGAGGAACCCACGATGGATAAAACCAAGGTGCTGGTGGCCCTGGGCTTGCCCCTGGATACCGGCGATGATACGGCGCTGACTTCGCTTTCCGCGCTGGCGGCGAAAACCCGCGAGCAGGAGGCGGAGATCGCAGCACTCAAAGCCAACCAGTTCGACCCGGCCAAGCACATTCCGCTGGAAGAGCACAGCAAGCTCAATGCCGAGCTGGTCACGCTCAAAGCCACGGGCGACAAGGCCGAGCACGAACGCCTGATGGCGGCAGCGCTGTCCGATGCCCGCATTCTTCCGCCCAACGAGTCGTACTGGCGCGCGCAGCCGCTGACCGCGCTGCAAGCTTTCCTTAAGGATGCCAAGCCGCTGGCCGCTTTGGGTGGCACGCAGACGGGCGGCAAGCCGCCCGAGGGCGGGGCCGCGCAGGTGGCGCTCACCGAAGATGAACTGGCCGTGTGCAAGAGCCTCGGCCTGACCCCTGAACAATTCGCCAAAGCGAAAGGAGAATAAGCGATGGGAACACTGACTTCAGCACGCAACACCCTGGCCCGCGACGGCGTGGATTTCACTTATCCGGTCGCAGCCAGCACCAAGATTTACGCGGGCAGTATCGTCACGCTGTCGACCACCGGCTTCGCCCGTGGTGGCGCGGCGGGCGGAACCAAGGCTGTGGGCATCGCAGTCGATACCGTGGACAACAGCAGCGGCGCGGATGGCGCGGTGCTGGTCAAGGTCAAGCGCGGCGTCTTCGCCTTCAATAATTCGGCTGCCGCAGACCTGATTGACCTGGGCGATGTGGGCGCAGCCTGCTATGTGGTCGATGATGAAACTGTCGCACTGACCGACGCCACCGGCACGCGCGTGGCGGCTGGCAAGGTGGCCGACGTGGAAACGCTCGGCTCCGGCACCGTGGTGTGGGTGGATTTCCGCTAACACCTGACTGAATCAATTTACGAGGAGCAATCATGCTGATTACCCAAGCGCAGGCGACCGCCGCCTATACCGGCCTCCGGGCTTTATTCAACGAGGGCTTCATGGCCACCGCAAGCGGTGTCGAAGACCAATGGAAAGACATCGCCCTGCTGATCAACTCGGATACGTCCGAGGAAGAATACGGCTGGATGAAGAACCTGTCTTCCATCCGCGAGTGGCTGGGCGACCGTCAGGTGCAGAACCTGTCCGAAGCATCGTTCAAGATTTCCAACAAGCACTTCGAAGGCACCATCGGCGTGCCGGTGGATAAGATCGCCGACCGCAAGCTCGGCGGCTATTCCATCGCCGCGCAGCAGCTCGGCCAGAACGCACGGGTGTTCCCGAACCGACTGGTGTTCAAGCTGCTGGCAGAGGGCTTTGCCGCGACCGGGCCGGATGGCCAGTATTTCTTCGACACCGATCACCCGGTGCAGACGAAAGATGGTGTGGCATCGGTGAGCAACACGGGCGGCGGCGCTGGCGCAGCCTGGTATCTGCTGGATACCACCAAGGTGGTCAAGCCGATCATCTTCCAGCAGCGCACTCCGTTCAAGCCGCAGGAACTGACCAGCGGCGACAGCGACCATGTGTTCAAGCGCAACGAGTTGCTGTTCGGTGTCGATGGCCGCTGCAACGTGGGCTATGGCCTGTGGCAGACCGCCTATGCTAGCAAGCAGACGCTGGACAAGACCGCGTTGTGGGCTGCACGCGCTAATATGATGGGCTTCAAGGGCGACAACGGCGAGCCGCTGGGCATCACGCCCAACCTGCTGCTGGTACCGCCTTCTCTGGAAGAAGCCGCCCGCACGGCACTGGAGGCTGTCATCATCAGCAACACCAGCAACGTGATGAAGGGGCTGATGAAGGTCGAAGTCTGCCCTTGGTTGGCTTAATAGGAGGAATACATCATGGCAAACAGCATCGAAGTGATCTGCAAGTCCGGCGTGTTCCGCCGCGCCGGGCGCGAGTTCTCGGCTACACCCACCGTGATCGCGCTGGGCGAACTCTCCAAAGAGCAGCTCAAGGCGCTCCAGGAAGAGCCGCGTCTGATCGTGCGCGAAGTAGATATGAAGTCGGCGGACGCCAAGCAACCCGGCAAGAAGGACGCCTGACACCGAAACCTCCTCCTGCCTCCTTCTGGCAGTTTGCCCGCGCCGCCCTCCCCCGGTGCGGGCTTTTTTTTGCCGACGCGACAGGATCGCCTACAAGCCGTAGAAGCTGCCGGTATGCCCCGGTTGTATAGATCGGGGTGCTCTGGCGCGGCGCGAACGTTCGGAAGCGCCTCTGTTGGCCTCTTGGATGGCCGCTCCGGTCTGCTATGGGGTGAATACCGTAGTCGGCTACCTATTTTCCCGCATTGCGCTACAGGAATCACCCCATCCCTGCCGGGTAAAAACTAAAAGCCTTTACTGTATCTAACTCCATGCGCCCGGCAAAGTGGCGACATGGAATACGCCACCCTTACCCAGCTCACTGAACGATACGCTGAGCGCGACCTGCGGCACATCACCGATCCTGACGCGCAGGCGCTTGACGCCGCGCGCGCCGGACAGGCGCTGGCTGATGCGTCGGCGGAGATCGATGGACGGCTCGCCACGCGCTACCTGCTGCCGCTGCAAGACGCGGCTGGCGCAGCGATGGCCGTTCCGACGATTCTGGTGCGCTGCGCCTGCGACATCGCCATCTATCGACTACAAACCCTGCGTCCCGCCGATGACATCAAGGATGCGCGGCAGCGTTACGAAGATGTGGTGAAGCTGCTCAAGGCAATCGGCTGCGGCGATGTGCAATTGCCAGGCGCTGCTTTGCGCGATGACGTGGCCGACAACCCGGCGTCGCAATCGGCAGGAATGCCGCAGTTCGGTCAGCCGCCTTCTCTGTTCGGCAGGGGGAACCGCTGATGAGCATGGTCGGCGATCTCGAAAACACCATCGTGGCCCGTCTGGCGGCGGCGCTCACGCTCGCCGGGCAGGCTCATCCAAAAGTGGAAGTGCGCGCCTGGCCGGATCGCCCGCGCGATTACCGCATGACGCACCCGAACGGCGCGGCGCTGGTGATCTTCCGTGGCAGCAAGTTCGCGCATCACGCGACGGCGGGGCAGCTCGTGACCTATGAAGATGAATTCGAGCTGGGGCTGGTTTCGCGCACCTTGCGCGAAGCGAATACGCCGGGCGCTACCGACGCGGCTTTGGGGGTGGGCATCTATGACCTGCTCGAAACCTGCCGCAACACCCTCTTGGGTTGGACGCCGCCGACCGCATCCGGGCAGGTGCGAATCATCAGCGTTGAATTCGATGACTACGTCGAAGGAACCTGGGGCTACAGCCTGCGCTTCGGCGTACCCATGACTACCGTGGCCAACCGTCCGCGTCCGTCTGGGCCTTGGTCTGTCACCAATGAAGACGCTGCCCCGGCGCTGTTGCCGCCGGTTGTTCAAGAACCCGTAACCATTTAACCGAAGGAGTGCTTATGTCTCGATACATCTATACCGGCCCGAATTCCGCTGTGACGCTCAAGGTGAGCGACGGCAAGGGTGGCCTCAAAGACCAGGACGTGCTGTTCTGGAACAACCAGGAAGTGGATCTTCCCGCCGACCATGAAATGGTTGGTGTGCTGATCGCGCAGGGCTACCTCAAGCCGGTACAGGCCGCGCCTGTCCAGATTGGGCAATCCGCCGAAACCAAAGCCGCGACTGACAAGTCCGGCAAGACCAAATAACTGAAAGGAGATTTCAATGGCTGCAAGTTTTCTGCATGGCGTCGAGACCATCGAGATCGACAAAGGCCCGCGTCCGGTTCAAATGGTGAAGACGGCGGTGATCGGCCTCATTGGCACCGCTGCGGCGGGTGAGGTGAACAAGCCCATCATCGTGACCAGCGAGAAGGACTTCGCCCAGTTCGGCGAGAACATTCCGGGCAGCACCATCCTGGACGCGCTGGATGCGATCTTCGACCAGAAGGGCACCGTGTGCGTTGTCATCAATGTGCTCGACCCCGCGAACGCGGCGCACAAGACCACGGTCGCCGTCCCGGAGACCGTGACCGTTGACCCCGTCGATGGCGGCTTCACGCTGGCGCATCCTGCCGTGGTCGGCGCGATCACGCTGACCAGCGCGGATTTGGCTACCACTTACGCCCTGGGCACGGACTACAGTTTCGACCCGGCCACCGGCACCGGCAAGCGCTTGACTGGCGGCACCATCCCGGCAGGCACCATCGCCACCCCCACCACGTTGAAGGTAACCTATACCTACCTCAACCCGGCATTGGTGCAATCGTCCGACATCATCGGCACCATCGATGCAGGTGGCAATCGCACCGGCCTCAAGGCGTTCCGCGACAGCTATCAGTTGTTCGGCTTCTACCCGAAGATTCTGATTTCTCCGGTATTCGCCACGCTGGCCGCCGTGTCCACCGAGTTGATCGCCGCTGCGAATAGCATCCGCGCGATCTGCTTCATCGACGCGCCTATCGGCATCACGCCGCAGCAGGCCATCACCGGGCGCGGCCCGGCTGGCACGATCAACTTCAACACCAGCTCCGAGCGCGTTGGCTTGTGCTACCCCCACGTCAAAGCCTATGACGCGGTGGCCGATGCCGAAGTGCTGATGCCGCTGTCGCAGTATGCGGCTGGCGCGCAGTCGCGCAAGGATCAGGAAAACGGCTACTGGTGGTCGCTGTCGAATACCGAGCTGCTCGGCATCACCGGCATGGAGCGCCCCATCGACGCGATGATCAACGATCCGAACTGCGAGGCGAACCTGCTCAACGGGGCGGGCATCATCACGCTGTTCAATTCGTTCGGTACAGGCATCCGCGTGTGGGGCAACCGCAGCGCCGCGTTCCCGTCCAGCACGCACCCAAAGAACTTCCTGTGCGTGCGCCGCACGGCGGACATCATCGCGGAGAGCCTGGAGTATTTCACGCTCCAGTTCAATGACCGCCCGCTGGACAACGCGCTGATCGATGCCATTGTCGAGAGCTGCAACGGCTTCATGCGGACGCTCAAGGCCAACGGCGCGATCATCGATGGCAAGGCGTGGTTCGATGCTGCTGAAAACGAAGTGACGGAACTGGCTGCTGGCCACCTGACGATCACCTACGATTTCATGCCGCCCACACCTGCCGAGCGCGTGACCTACAAGGCCAGCATCAACATCAACTACCTGTCCGAGCTGGGCGCGAAGTAACGACCACTCAACATTACTGAAAGGAGCCTACCGTGGCTGGCATTCAACTGAACACATTGAACAACGCGAACATCTATATCGACGGCAACAGCCTGCTTGGACGGGCCGAGGAGTTTAAACTCCCAACGGTCAAGTTCAAGATGGCCGAGCACAAGGCCGTTGGCATGGTCGGCGCGATCAAGCTCCCCAGCGGCTTCGAGGCGCTGGAAGGCGAGATCAAGTGGAACTCGTTTTACCCGGAGGTCTGGGCCAAGCTGCTCGACCCGTACACCTCCGTGCAACTGCAAGCGCGCGGCAGCCTGGAAACATACAACAGCCAGGGCCGTCAGGCACAGGTGCCCTATGTGGTGTTCCTCACCTGCTCGTTCTACGAAGTGCCTGCTGGCGACTTCAAGCAGAACGACAAGGCCGAGTTCCAGAGCAAGTTCTACGCGACCTACATCAAGCAGGTGGTCGATGGTAAAGATGTGCTGGAAGTCGATGCGATGGCGAATATCTACAAGGTCAATGGCGTGGATAAGCTCGACCTGTATCGAACCAACATCGGCGGCTAAATACCCCCCCGAGACTGCTCGATGAGACGGCGTAATCGAGAGGAAGATCATCAGCGGCGCTGCCGGATTTGAGGCGCTTGCTGCCCGCACACACAAAGGAACAGGACATGACGAAGATCACATTGAAGAAACCGATCAAGACCCCCAGCGGCGAGGTGAAGGTCATCACGCTCACACGCGAGCCGACGCGCCGTGATTTGAAGGCCGCGCAGCAGATCACCAGCAACGAGGAAGATCAGGTGTGGCACATGATCTGCTCGCTGTCTGCCGAGAAACTGACTATCGAAGATACGGAGGAACTCACCTTGGCCGATATGCGCCAGGTGATGGACACCTTTCGCAAGGTTTCGGGTCTCGGAGACTGATTTCTGGCAGGGGGCGGCGCTATTGGCCAGGTGGTTCCGCTTCTCGCCTTCTGAGATCGAGAACTTGGAATCCGGGGACTTTGTTCAGTGGGTCAAGCTGGCCTGTGAGCAGATCGCCGATCAAGCAACCAGGCTGCGAGAGCTAGAACGGGGAGCGTGACCGGGAAGCACAGAGCGATGCAGATGGTGACAGGGATGGCTATCACAATGGTGCCAAGAACTACGCCTACTGGCCCCAAGAACGCCCAGGTGCCACCAGCTACGGAAACAACGAAGCTGATGACCAGCACCGCAGTCCAGGAGCAAGTGATAAATGCGTCAGTGTAGGAGCTGTTCTTCATGGCACAAACCAAGTTAGATGTTCTGATTTCGTTGCTCGGCGGAGCCGCTGCTGTCAGCGGTTTGTCGATGATACGGCAGAACGTTGACCAGCTCAAGACCAGTCTGGAAGGCGTCCAGCTCAAACAAAAGCTCGGTTCAGACCTGCTGGCGCTCAAGGCTAGGTTCAATGAAGTATCGAACAGCGGCAGGTACTCAAAAGAGGAGATCGCCAAGGTCTCGCGCGAGCTACTCAATATGTCCGCCAAAGCCCGTGATGCAGGGCTGAATATCGGCAAGCTGCATACTGAACTGCGCCAGCTTCGCGCCGCCGAGTCCGGTCTTAACCTGCGCGTTGCTGGGCAGAACAACATTAGCGCCGGTGCCCAAATGCGATCTGAGGCTCGCGGCAAGGCTATGGATGCGGTTGCTGCCGGTTATAGCTTCTACAAGCCGGTGGATGTGGCCGCGCGCTTCGAGGATGTCATCAAGGACATCGCCATTACTGGCGAATTGACTAAAAAAGAGGAAGAAGAGCTGGCGAAATCCATCCGTGGATTGTCGCTGCGCTATAACCAGTCGCAGCAGGACGTGGCCGAGGCCATGAAGAAGCTGGTGGAAACCGGCATGAGCCAGCAGGCGGCAAGCACCATGATGCCCTTGATGTCGAAGACGGCAACCGCTACGCGCACCGACAGTGGCGATGCGGCGAAGATGGCACGCAGCTTTGAGCTGCTCGGTGTCAAGGACATGGAGCTGGCCTTCAACCAGGCGGCGAAGGCTGGCAAGCAGGGCAGCTTCGAGCTGCGCGACATGGCCAAGTGGTTCCCGGCACTGGGCGGATTCATGAAGGAACTCGGCGTATCCGGCAACGAGGCCGTAGTGAGCATGGCTGCGAGAATGCAGGTGGCCACGCGCACGGCAGGCAGCAACGATGAGGCCGCCAACAATTTCAAGAACTTTCTGACCAAGCTGACCTCGCAGGACACCATCAAGGATTTCAAGAAGCACGGTATCGACCTGATCCCGCAACTCCAGGCGGCGGCGCGGCAGGGCATCGACCCGATTGCGGCGGGCGTCGATCTGGTCATGCAGCACGTCAAGACCAAAGCGCCGGAGGCCGCTGCCGAGCTGAAAAGGGTGGCCGAGGAGGTGGCGAAGATTTCTGACCCGGTGCAGCGGCAGGCCGAGCTGGAGCGCCGCTCCGCGATGATTCAGAAGCTCGGCGACCGCGCGGGCATCGGCGACTTGTTCCAGGATATGCAGGCGGTTTCCTACCTGCTGGCCGAAATCCAGAACAAAGGCGATCTCAACAAGATGATGGGCGATGTCAAGACCGGCAAGAACGATGACGGTCAGGGAACGCTCGATGCCGATTATGCGCGGCGTACCGAGGGCATGGCTGAAAAACTCAAGGGCTTGAAGATCGCCATCACTGATTTCGGCATTGCGCTGGGCAATGCCATGATGCCCGCCATTGATCTGTTTACCCCGCTGATTCGCGGCATCACCACCTTCATGACTTGGGTGACGCAGACGTTCCCCATGTTCTCGCGCCTGGCGGCGGGTGTGCTGATGGGCGCATCGGCTATGACGGTGCTCGGCTTCGCCTTCAAGTTCATGCAGGGCGGACTGCTGTCATCGCTCGGTACGTTCCAGAATGTGGCGGGTTGGCTGATGACCACGCGCCTTGGCGTGGCGGCGAATGTGAGCGTCACTAATCTGTACCAGGCTGCACTATCCGGCCTGCGCGTGCGCTTGGCGAGCGTAGCGCTGGCCAGCCAGTTGGCGGGCGGGCCGATGGCGCTGCTTGGACAGGTCGGCAGGACGGCGCTGATGTCGCTGGCGACCGGCGCGCGGGCTTTCGGCCTGGCGCTGCTCACTACGCCCATCGGATGGGTGGCGGCTGGGGTTGCCGGTCTCGCCTTCCTAGTCTGGAAGTATTGGGGGCCGATCAAGGGTTTCTTCAGCGGTATGTGGGCTGGCCTGAAAAGTGGTTTCGCGCCTGTGTTCGATGCGCTGCGCCCGGCGCTGGCTGCGCTGCGGACGGCCTTCGGCAACATGATGACTGCGCTTTCCCCTCTGCGGCCAATGCTTGCGGTGCTGTTCGCGCCGATCATCCTCCCTATCAAGCTGGTGAGCGCCGGGGTGCAGGCGTTGTGGGGCTGGCTGAAAAATCTTTTCACGCCGGTGCAGGACACGGGAAATGCGGCGCGCAATATGGGCATGGCGTTCGGCAAGGGTATCGCCAGCGCCTTGACGTGGGTGGCAAAGCTGGTTGCTGCACTGCTCGCCATTCCTGCGCGCATGATTCAGATCGGCGCGGACATCGTGAATGGACTGGTCGGCGGTATCAGGAAAGGCTGGGCCAACTTGAAGCAGGCCGTGGGAGATCTGGGCAGTGGCATCAAGGACAAGTTCAAGTCCATGCTTGGCATCCATTCGCCGAGCACGGTGTTCATGGACTACGGCCTCAACATTGGCGCAGGAGCCACGCAGGGAATCAAGAGTGCAATGTCCGGTGTGCAAGGTGCGGCAGGTAAGCTGGCGGGTGCGGCAATGGCTGGAGCGATGGCTGCCAGCGGCCATGCAATGGCGGGGGCGAAAGAAGCCACACAGATGCTGCCGAACGTCCAGATTGCAGCACCAGCGGCGCGCGGTGCGTCCGGTGGACAGGGTGCGCCTGGCATGACGATTCAATTCTCTCCGTCCATCAGTATCGGTGGTGACAAAGGCGGCGGTGATGTGAAGGGCCAGGTGCAGCAGGCCATGCAGATGTCCGTGCGCGAGCTGGAGCAGATGCTGCGCCGCTTGCAGCATGAGCAACGGCGGAGGGCGTTCTGATGGAGCAGTTGCTATCGCTGGGCGGTGACTTCGCCACCGACCGCGTCATCCGCGAACTGAAGAACAAGCTCGGTGGCATCACCCATGCGATGCTGGGCACGATAGGCTTTGACGTGCTGACCTATATGGAGGGCGTCGAGGAGAGCTTTTCAGCGAATTTCGCCGAGCACGCACTCATCGAGGGGAAGCCGCGCTTGCAGTGGGTGGGCGACAATCTTGGCGAAGTGACGTGGAATCTGATGTTTCACGCGGGCTTCTGTGTGCCGACCGTGGAACTGTTGAAGCTGCGCGCCGCCGTCGCGGCTCACACGCCGCTGCCGCTGGTGTTCGTCAGTGGCGCGCACCAGGGATGGTTCGTTCCGGTCTCGGTGAACGTGACCACGCGCATGACACGGGGCGATGGGACATTGCTGTGGATTGAGGCGCAGCTCAAGATGCGCGAATCACCACCGGCTGCCTCGATGCCGGACGAAACGCCGAGTCAGCCCGCCGTGGCCGTGGAGCAGACTGCGGCGAACGGTTCGGCCACGATGCCATCGCAAACGGTCTACAAGACTCCCGCCGCGCGCCCGGCTGACGCATCACCGCTGAGGAGCGCACCGTGAAGGCCATCAATTGCATCGAGCACATCACGCAGGCCGGTGAGCGTTGGGATAGCCTGGCGTGGCGTTACTACGGCAATCCGCTGGAATATGGCCGCATCATCGAAGCGAACCCGGCGCTGGACATCAGCTCTGCGCTGCCGTCCGGCGTAAAGGTGCTGATCCCGGTACTGCCTGTCAGTGAAGCCACTCAAGCGTTGCAGGCAGAGGAGTTGCCGCCGTGGAAACGTTGAGCCTTTCGACGATACCCGAACCCAAGGTCATCGTGATCTATGAGCGCAAGGACATCACCACGGTGATTTCCCCTGCGCTCATCGAGATCAGCTACACCGATTTCATGGAAGGCGAAAGCGACAGTGTCGAGATGACGCTGGAGGATGCTGACCGGCGCTGGCAAAACTCCTGGTATCCACAACATGGCGACATGGTGAGCGTGCAGCTTGGTTATGCCAGCGGGCCATTGTTGCCTTGCGGCGATTTCGAGGTCGATGAGGTAGAGATGGAAGGCCCGCCAGATACCATCCGCATCAAGGCGCTGGCAGCGGGCATCAAGCGCAGCGTGCGCACGCGCAATGGCAGAGCCTACGAAAACACCACGCTGGCGGACATCGCCAAGCAGGTTGCCGAGCGTAACAAGTTGAAGCTCTCCGGCACCATCGAAACAGTGAAGATTTCCCGCGTGACGCAAGTCTACGAAACCGACCTGACCTTTCTCAAGCGCGTGGCCGAGGGCTACGGCTATAGTTTCTCTGTGCGCGGGGAAAAGCTGACATTCTTCAAGCGCGCCGAACTCAAGAAATCTGAACCCACGCTCACGATTCGACGCCAGGACGTGACCAGCTTCCGCTTTCACGACAAGGTGCATGGCGTTGCGGCGTCTGGTACGGCGTCTTACTTCGACCCGAAAACCAAAGAGGTCAAGACGGCCACGGTGGAAGATCAGAAAGCCCAGGGCAATGCCCATAGCGCCGATGAGCTGAAGCTCAACGTGCGCGCCGAGAACGAGCAGCAGGCGCGTCTCAAGGCAGATGCCGCGCTCGACAAGAGCAACGAAGACCAGACTGGCGGTAGTCTCACCCTGCCCGGCGAAGTAAGGCTGATGTCGGGTGTGAATGTGCTGCTGGTTGGCTTCGGCAAGCTGGATGGCAAATACACCGTGACGCAGGCGCGTCATCGCGTCGCACGCAGCTCTGGCTACGGCACGGAAGTGGATCTGAAACGGGTGCGCGACCCCAAGCAAGGTGCAACGGAGCTGAAGCAATGAATCCGCGCGCCACAGGAGGGGTAAGCTACAAGACCGGCATCGTGGCCGAATCCAAGCCCGGATTTGCGCGGGTGAGATTCCATGATGTTGATGGCCTGGTCACGGCTTGGCTGCCGGTCATTCACCCCAAGACGCTGCAAGACAAGGTGGTGTGGACGCTCGACGTGGGTGAGCAGGCTTCCTGCTTGCTCGATGAGTTCATGGAAGATGGCTGTATCCTCGGCGCGATCTACTCTGACCCGGATACACCTCCGGTTGCGAGCAAGGAAAAATTTCACCTGGCGTTCAAGGACGGCGGCAGCATCGAATATGACCGTTCCAGCGGCGCGATGACTGTAGTTTGCAAAGGTGTTGCAAATATCACCGCCGATGGCGCGGTGACGATCAAAGCGCCCAGCGTCACGCTGGACACGCCCCAGACTACCTGCACCGGCAAGCTGACCGTTGATGGCCTGCTGACCTACAAGGGCGGCATGTCCGGCTCTGGTGGAGGCGCTGCGGCCAGCATTAAGGGCAACGTGCAGGTGGACGGCAATATCGAGGCCACCGGCACGGTCATCGATGCTGGTGGAAACACCAATCACCACTCCCACTGACCGTAGAAACTAAAGCCCTTTACTCGTTGCAATAGGGGCTTGCGGCGACCATACACGCATGGTCGCCACTGTTCCCGTCAACTCTCGCCCCGCTTTCTATCAGCCCGCATTGTCCGGGCAGGTGGTGGCGCATCCATCCGGTCTCGCCAGCGACCGCTTGGGCGAGATTGTCACCGGCGTGGATGACATCAGCCAGTGTATCTACATCATTCTGGCCTCGCCCAAGGGAAGCGATCCGCACCGCCCGACCTTCGGCAGCAATCTACACCTTTACATCGACTACCCTATCGACGCAGCCCGCCCGCACATCGTGCGCGAGGTGGTGGATGCACTGCGGCAGTGGGAGCCGCGCATCAACGTGATGCGCGTGATGGTCGCGCCCAGTGATGTGGCGAGCCTGTCGGTCGAAGTCGAATGGGTGTTTGCCGATGGCGTAGGCGCTGAAATCTTCAAGACGCCAGTGCCGTTGAGGAAGCAGCTATGAGCACGCTCCTCGACCGGCAGATGCCAGACCCCAATTTCATCGAGCGAGATCCCGCGAAGGTCACGCGCGAGATGATCGCCTTATACGAGCAGCTCACGGGCAAGGCGCTTTATCCGGCGCAGGCAGAACGGCTGCTGATTGACGTTGTGGCCTACCGAGAAAGCCTGGTGCGCGAAGCGTTCCAGGACGGCGCAAAGCTCAACCTGGTGCGTTACAGCCGGGGTGTCATCCTCGACTATTTGGGTGAGAACGTCGGCGTGTCGCGTGTGCCTGCGGTTGCTGCCACGGTGACGCTGCGTTTCACTTTCAGTCCGGCACCCACGGTTGGCACTGTTTTGCCTGCTGGGACGCAGGTACAAAGCGGCAACGTGGCGTTTGCGACCAAGGATGCGGTAACTGTGGCTGCGGGCACGGTACAAATTGACGTGCTGGCTACCTGCACTCAAGCGGGCGATGTCGGCAACGGTTTCGCACCTGGCCAGATCAAGACGCTGGTGGATGTACCGAGCGGGCTGGTCGTGGACGCCGTGGAGAACATCACCACGTCCGAAGGTGGCGCGGAAGAAGAGAGCGATGAGCACTTCAAGGAGCGCATCGTTCTTGCCCCGGAGGCATTCAGTGTGGCCGGTTCTGTCGAGGCATACCGCTTCCACGCCATGAGTGCCCATCAGAACATCATCGACGTGGCCGTGGTCTCGCATGTTCCTGGCGATGTGACGCTCTATCCTCTGACCGCATCCGGTCTGCCTGGCGAAGCCATCAAGGCAGCGGTGCTGGCCACTTGCAGCGCCGATAAGGTGCGTCCCCTGTGTGATCAGGTGCTGGTGGCAGACCCGGTTCCGGTGGATTACGCCATTGACGTGCAAATCGTGCTCACCAACACGGCGGACTCGGCACTGGCGATGGCGGAAGCCGAGAAGGCCGCGCTGGCATTCCGCGATGCGCGGTTGAGGTTCGGTCAGGCCATCATCCGTTCGCAGCTCATCGACGCGATGTTCGTCTATGGCGTCTATTCCGTCATACCTGTAGCGCCCGCCTCTGATCTGTACTTGGCGAAGTGGGAGTATCCGCGCTGCACCAGCATTACCGTCACAGTGACCGGAGTGGCAAATGGCTGACGATTTCGTAAAGCCGACGCTGCTGCCGCCGCCGCTGGCGACCGATCTATCCATGCGGGCGCTGGAAGCTGTCCAGTCGCGGCTGTCTGACATCGACCTTCTGCCCACGCTGATCTACGACTTCGAACATGTCGCGGAATCGGCGCTGCCGCACCTGGGCGAGCAGTTCTGCATCATGGGCGAGGGTGGATGGAATCTGGCAACCACGCCGGAACAGCGCCGCGCGCTGTTGGCCAGAGCCGTGGCGCTGCACCGACATAAGGGCACCCCTTGGGCCATCCGCGAAGCGTTCAAGGCGGCTGGATTCAACGATCTGGAAATCAATGAGCGCCTGCCTTCTAACCGCTATGACGGGGCCGTGACGTTCAGCGGCTCCGATACTTATGCCGCCTACGGCTGGGCACAGTTCCGCGTGGTGGCAGATGCTGGCGATGATCAGCCAATCACCGCCGAGCAGACTGCGCTGATCGTAGAGGCCGTCACGGCATGGAAGCCTGCGCGCAGTCACCTGGTGGACGTGCAGCACCGCGCCAGCATTACCGAGCAGGTTAATGCGACCGAGCTTGGGCAACACGCTGGCGTCTTCACGCACGATGATCAGCATCGTTGGGGGCACCATTTCTACGATGGCGCGCTGGCCTATGACCAGGGCGCACTGCACACCTGGAATGGTGCGCTGCATTTTGATGGTGCGGCGATTCACAACGGCTTCTCGGCCACGCCAACCGGCGCGCGCCATGACGGTGACCGTGAGCGCGACAGCACGGCCGCACTGCTCGGTATGACCGACCAGCAGATTCGCTGCCCTGCTTTTAGCGCAGAGCTTGACTACAGCGGCTACGCCGATTTCGGCGCGTCGGCTCCTGTGGCTGAAGACTTGCCCATGCCTATCGAGGTGCGCCGTCATCGCCGCTTCGACGGACGCATGGCGTACAGCACCTACCGCTTCGACGGCTCGGAAAAGTACACCGGGCAATTTACTCACTTCGGCAACACCGCTTACAGCGGTGACGCCATCACCATGCTGGAGGCTTGATGAACGAACAAGACAACATGGGCGGCGGAATCGCCCTACGCGACGATGTGCCGATGACCGGGCATTTTTACGTTGAGGTTCGCCGAGGCGGCGAACTGGTCGAGGTCATCGACGAAAAGAACCTCATCGTCAACGGCGCTAAAAACCAGCTCGCGCGGCTGATCGGCGGAAGCGGTACCAACCGACAAATCACACAGATCGGCTTTGGCGTTGGCACTGCCGCCGCCGCGCCAGGCGATACGGCGCTGACATCGCCTTATCTCAAGGCCATCGGTAGCGTGAGCTATCCGGCCACCGGCCAGGTGCAATTCAACTGGAGCCTGTCCACCGCCGAGATGAATGGCGTGTCCATCACGGAGTTCGGGCTGATCTGTGCGGACGGAACGCTGTTTTCTCGCAAGCAACGCGCACCAATCCAGAAGGAGTCCGATCTGTCGCTCACCGGCTCCTGGACGATTCTTTTTTAAGGAGGAACATTTATGGCAAACGTGACTGAAAGCTCGAACTGGGAAAGTGGCGTCTACCAGATCGAAACAACTGACCCGGTGCTGGGCGGGCCGCTTGGCATTGCCAACGTGCAGGCCAAGCAGCTCGCCAATCGCACCAAATACCTGAAGGAGCGCGCCGACGTTGTCGATGCGGCCAAGGGGGGCTATCCGAGCCTGACGGAGCGCATGGCCGCCGTGGAGGCTTCCACAGCGGCATTGGGGCCGGATACACAGGATGCGGTGATGGCGACGCTGAAATTCGCCATCGACCAAGCGAATGTGGCCAACAAAGGCGTGCGTGGCCTGCATCAATTCGCGCAGCAGGAAGGCATTGTGACCATCAAGAATCGCGGAGTTGTCACGGGTTGCACGGTGACGAAATCCACCACAGCGGCGCGCAACCTCAACATTGCGGCTGGCATCTGTTTTGCGAAAGGCCAGCAGTTCGCTGTGGCTGATGGCAACAACTCGGCCTCGGTGCCAAGCAACACCGGTACCGGCGCGGTGACGGTGTATGCCTACCTGTACCAAGACGCCTCTGGCTTCTGGCGCTTGGCCGTGACCACCATCGGCCAGGCTGTGCCTGACGATGGAATTCAGATCTACAACCTGACCGTGCCTGCCGATTCGACGGATGCGACCGACCCGAACCTGACCTCCGTGACGCTCACGGATGTGCGCCGTATCGAATCCGGCTTCCCGATCATGCTGGATAACCCGGCGCAGGCTTCGCCGCAGATCAACGGCCTGCCGGACAGCGCCTATCACATCGCCTTCGACGTGCTTTCGGCAGTTGGTGCGCCAGCCGACGCCAAGAGCCTGGTGGTGGACAGCCGTGCCAACAACGGCTTCACGGTGAAGCTCGCCGCAGCCGCCGACAACGTGGTGGCCCGCTGGCGCGTGAGCCGTCTTAACGCTTAACCCTTGAAAGGAGTTTCCAACATGCCGCAAATCAACCTGAAACAGCCTGGCCAGCCAGTGGCCGAATTCTCCGTAACTGGTGCCGTCGTGACCGTGGCGGGCGTGGAGATCGATTGCGCCGCGCGCGAGACCGACGAAGCGCAGGTCATCGAAATTCGCATCCAGGACGGTATCGCCCACGAGGGTGGCGCTGGTGCATTCCTCGCGCAGATCGAGGTTCCCGCGCGCCGCTACATCGAGGAGGTAGGCCCGCTCGATGCCGATAGCAAACCGACCACCGTCATCACGCCGGTGGCCTTTGACCCCAACCGTATCGCCATCATGCTGTGGCCAGCACACTAACCAAGGAGAACAAGCACCATGACTACTATTTTCATCAAAGACGATTTGCGCGCCTCGGTCGAGGCTGCCACGGGCGGCCTTGTCACCGTGCTCTACACGGCGGCTGGTCATCCGAGCTACATGAATGTGATCCCGAAATTTAACCTGCAAGACATCGATGCCGGTCTCGGCTCCGGCGTGCATCCGGCCTTCATTGTCAACGGTGTCGAGAAGAGTGAAATCTTCATCGGCCAGCATCTCGGCATCCAGAAGGATGGCAACCTGCTGTCCATCCCAGGCGTGTCGCCGACCGCCAGCGCGAACTTCGACACGTTCCGTGGCTGGGCTGCGGCCAACGGCCCCGGCTGGCACATGATGACTGCTGCCGAGATGGCGGCTATCGCCCTGTGGTGCTGGAAGAATGGCACCATGCCGCGCGGCAATAACGACTGGGGCCGTGATGTAGGATCGCCGTGGGAGACAGCGGCGAGAGCCGATGGCGGCGCTATCGGGAGTGCCACCAGCGTCGGCAAGACCTACACTGGTGCAGGCCCGGCGTCATGGCGTCATAACGGCCAGCCCAGCGGGATCGCCGATCTGAATGGCAATTTGTGGGAGTGGCTTGGCGGTCAGCGCCTGCAAGCTGGCGAAATCCAAATCATCCAGAACAACGATGCGGCGGATAACACCAAGGATCAGAGCGCAACCTCGGCACTCTGGAAGGCTATCGACGGCTCCACCGGCGCATTGGTTGCGCCCGGCTCTGCCAATGCGATCAAGTATGCGACATCCGGCACCACCAACTACACGCTGGTACGTGCATCGGGTGCAAGCCTGGAAGGGATGACCAACCCTGGCGGAACGCCGGTAGGTGCTGCCGCACTGTCGTTGGCGAAAGCGCTGGGTCTCTATCCTGTGGCTGCTACGGGTCTTGGTGGCGATGGCTTCTGGGTGGATGTAACGGATGAGCGCCTGCCTCTGGCCGGTGGCAACTATAGCATTGGTGCCCTGGCGGGGGTGTTCGCGCGCTCTCTCAACTTTCCACGGACGGATGTGGTCAACCACGTCGGCGCGCGCCCGGCCTATGTTCTTTGACAGGGGGGTGCGATAGCACCCACCCAGCAACCGCAGCAGTAACGCGGCTCGCAAGGGAAATAAGCAGGCAAGTAGATGGTTTGGCCGGGCGCTTCTGCGCCCGGTTTCATTTTCAGGCACAGGCTAACGCGATAGAATCCTACCTGGTTCTGTAAAAGGGGTGAGGCGGGGATGGCGGTTGATCGGGAGGCGGCTTTGGTTAGGAAGTTTGTGGAGCTATCCAAGCTCCTCAACGTCTATCTAAACCACTTTCCACGCCACGAACGCTACGCCCTCTCAAACAGAATCCGCAACTCGGCCTACGAGGTCTATGACCTCGTGGTCGAGGGGCAAAAGCGATACCACAAGAAGACGACCCTGACGCAGCTTGATATAGCGCACGAGCAACTGCGGATGCAGTTGTTTTTGGCCTATGAGTTGGGCTATTTCAAGTTCACGGATGGGCGCACCGCAAGTGATGCGGCGGAGGTTGAAGCGCACCGCTGGCAGGTGATCAGCAAGCTGGTGGATGACCTCGGTCGCATGATCGGCGGTTGGATACGGCACGAACTGGCCGAGCTGAAAGAAGAAGGCCAGAAGAAGTGACCCGTCCATTGTGGTGTTATGAGGGCAACCTACGACCACGCCTGCCTCTGGCCGGTGGCAACTATAACAATGGTGCCCTGGCGGGGGTGTTCGCGCGCAATCTCAACAATCCACGGACGAATGTGAACAACAACGTCGGCGCGCGCCCGGACTGCGGTTTCCCCCTCAAATCTCAAATGGGAATAGTGGAACCATAGGGATAGGTTGTCCTGCCCGCCTGCGTTGCAGGTCGGCGAACTCGTAGTAGCTCCGCGCTTTTCGGTAGGGCTTGCCCGAAGACCAGCGCGGAGCTTTTTTTGGAGTAGGCATGAAGCGACACGGCAATTTGTTCGAGCAGACCTTCACGCGGGAAGCCCTCTACAACGCCTACCTCGAAGCCAGGCGCGGCAAGCGCCTGCGCCGCCAGTGCTTCTGGTTTGACGTGCGTTCCGGCGCGGTGCTCGACTGGCTACACCGGCGCATCCATGACGGCAGCTATGCCGTGCGCGGATATCACCGCTTCAAGGTCTACGAGCCGAAGGAACGGGAAATCTGTGCCCCGTGGTTCGGCGACATCGTGGTGCAGCATGCGATCTACCACGTCATCAGGCCGATCTTCGAGCGCGCATTCATCGACCAGTCCTTTGCATGCCGCATCGGCAAGGGAACCCACCGCGCCTCGGAATACGCGAAAGAGGCACTACTGAAAAGCCACCCGGAAAGTTACGCAATCAAGCTGGATGTGCGGAAGTTCTTTTACCGGATAGACCGAACAGTCCTGCGGAGCCTCATCGAGCGCAAGATCAAGGACAAGCGCCTGGTGGACATGATGATGCTGTTTGCCGATATGCCGGAGCAGACTGGCATCCCCATCGGCAACCTGCTGTCGCAGATCTACGCCCTGATCTATCTCAATGCGCTCGACCACTTTGTGAAGCGCGAGCTGAAGGTGAAGCTCTACTGCCGCTACGTCGATGATTTCATCCTGTTCGACCTCGACCGGGAGCAGTGCCTGGAATACAAGGCCAGGATCGAGACGTTCCTCCGAGATGAGCTGCACCTCGAACTGTCGAAGTGGACGATGGCCAAGACCAAGCGCGGGGTGAATTTCGTAGGCTACCGCACATGGCGGCGAGCCAAGTTCATCCGCAAATACAGCTTGTTCAAGTTCCGGCGTGCGGTGAAGAAGGGGAAGGTGGACAGTGTGACCTCATTGCTCGGCCACGCCAAGCACACGCACTCCCTGGGCTTCATGTGGCGCACCATCCGCGAGGTGAATCCAGACCTCGCCCGCAGCATCTCTCCCAAGATCAGGCGCTTCTATCCGCCCAAGTAACGAGAAACTAAAACGCTTGAATGGCATCGGGTTCGGGGAAATCGGAAACTACCGGCTGAAAAAAGACGGGCGACCCCACCCGGTGCGTCAACACCGGACGGAACCCCAACCAAGCAGAACGAACCTGCATGACCGGCAAGGCCCGCCACCTGGTACCAGGCGGTTCAAGCCTAACAGAATTTGCAAAGCATTTGCAAAAGGGCTTCGTTCGCTATGATAGAAATTCGTTGTGTGGCTTGCTCGCGCAAGCTGGCAGAGGGACAATTCATTCGCCTCGCCATCAAGTGTCCGCGTTGTAAAACGCTGAACCATCTGAACGCCGAGAGCACCGAGAGTGCCAAGAGCGTCAGGAATATCCCGGAGCGTCACGGAGCGCCTACCCATGAAAGGAGTAGTCGCCGTGGCCAAACTGAATCAAAAGAAAACTCAACGTAGCGAAGATCATCCAACCAGGGCGCTGCTGCGCTATTTTGGTGGCAAGTGGGCAATCGCGCCCTGGGTGATGAGCCACTTGCCGCCGCACCGCATTTATGTCGAGCCATTCGGCGGAGCGGCCAGCATCCTGCTACGGAAGCCACGCAGCAAGATCGAGGTCTACAACGACCTAGACGAAGAAATTGTCAGCATTTTTCGTGTAGCGCAAGACCCGGTAAAGTGCCAGGCGTTGATGCGACGGCTGCGGCGCACCCCTTATGCTAGGCGTGAGTTTGAGCTGGCGTTTCAAGGCAGCGCAGACCCCATCATTCGGGCGCAGCGTGCCATCACGCGGGCTTACCAGTCCTTCCACCACGAAGCCCTATTCAACGCCCGGAAAAACACATTTGCCGATGCCAGGCATCGTACTGGCAACCGTTCCAAGGCTCACGAATGGGCGAGCTATCCGCGCAGCTTGGCGGCTGTCTCGCGGCGGCTGCAAGGCGTGGTCATCGAGTGCCGTGATGCGCTGGAGGTCATCCGGGCGCAGGACACCCCAGATACCCTGTTCTTTGTTGATCCGCCCTACATGCCATCGACGCGCACCAAGTCTGGCTATCGCTGCGAGCTTGACGAAGCTGGCCACATTGCACTGCTGGTGCGCCTTAAGGAAGTTAAGGGGTTGGTGGTAATCGCGGGCTATCCGTCCGACCTCTACGACCGCGTATTGGAGGGCTGGAAGCGGGTGGAGCGCCCCCATCGGGCGGCGGGCAGCTTCCGGCTCAGAACCGAGGTTTTGTGGATTTCGCCGAGGGCTGCAAAGGCCGCAGAAAGAGCTTGATGTGCTCCGCGAACAGAGCGTTACTGCGGGTGTCGCAACCACACCGGAGAACGCCATGAGCGCCAAGAAAATCCCAGCCGCAGCCCGGCAACAACTCGACAAGATCGCCACGGCGATCCTCGGCATGGAAACCCTAGAAACCCGCCATTCAGACCGGCTGGATTTCCACGATACGGCGGTCTGGTCAATCAAGGCCGCGCTGGAAGCGGCTTATTTGGCCGGTATCGCAGACCGGAAAGGCGGTGCAGCATGAACGCCGCGATGATCGCCACCCAGAATGATTCCTGGGGCTTCTGGGGTACGATGCAGGAACACGCTGCCGCAGCGTGGCCGCTGGCCATGCAATTCATCTCGAAGGCCACCGGCGAGGATTTTGAGGTGGTGCGCGCCTTCCTCGACAGCCGCTACGGTCGCCAATTCGCCGACGAAGTACAAAGCGGCCTGTTTGTCGGTGAAGCCCTGCCGGACGCAGTCGCAGCGGCCACCAAGAAATGGATGGGATGGAAGATCGGCAGGCTTACCAGCCGCGACTACGGCATCCCGCGCGGCCTGCCTTACCTGACCGGATTTGTGGTTCATTGCGGCATCGTCGAGGAAGAACTCGCCGCCTGACCACCCCCCTGAAACGAAGAAGGCCACCCCTCGGTGGCCTTTTTTTTCGTCTGCACCTTGAACAGATATAATTCGTTTCTAACTATTGCAAACGCTCGTGGCTCCATTTATCGTGCGAAATCTGCGGCATTTATCGCGCGCCGCTTCACGATGAGCGCTGTTTCCAGAACGGTGGATGAAAATGGATCGCTATGATGTTGTGCCAGATAGCCACGGC